>ERZ773359.990-NODE-990-length-40611-cov-8.114015_pt1 | contig 40611 bp, 45 predicted proteins | sample MGYA00374955_ERZ773359 | MGnify/ENA primary metagenome ERZ773359 (study PRJEB29098, sample SAMN04486028) | biogas fermenter metagenome | study: EMG produced TPA metagenomics assembly of the Biogas fermentation microbial communities from Germany - Plant 4 DNA1...
CTTCTTGAATATCCATATTGCCAAATCCAACTATTATTCCGCCTACTATATTAATGACAGTTATTATAATACCTACAATAGCGTCCCCTTTTACAAACTTGCTGGCGCCGTCCATTGCTCCATAAAAATCTGCTTCCCTTTGGATATCTTTTCTTCTTGCCCTTGCCTCTCTTTCATCAATCAGGCCAGAATTCAAATCCGCATCAATTGCCATCTGCTTACCGGGCATGGCATCCAAGGTAAATCTTGCGGCTACCTCTGAAACCCTTTCTGCTCCCTTTGTAATAACTACGAATTGTACTATTATTATAATAAGGAAGATTATGAATCCAACACCTACATTTCCTTTTACTACAAATCTCCCAAAGGTTTCTATAACTCTTCCCGCTGATCCGTCGATTAGAATCAGCCTGGTTGAGGAAACATTGAGAGCTAGTCTATATAGGGTAGTAATCAATAGTAAAGAAGGAAAGATAGAGAACTCCAGGGCATTTTTTGCAAAAAGACTTATAAGAAGGATAACCAATGACAATGCTAAATTCAAAGTTAGCAATATATCCATAACAAATTCATTAAGGGGTACAATAATCAATAATACAATTATGATTATAATTAAAGCTATAACATTATCTGCGAATCTCAACCCGAACCCCCCTAAAACTTGAGAAACTCTTAAACAATTTTACCTTTAAGGTTATATACATAGGCTAACACCTCGGCTACTGCATGAAACAGCTCAGATGGAATCATCTGACCCACATCTGTCGAAGTAAAAAGAGCCTTTGCCAAAGGTTTATTCTCAGTTATTACTATCCCATTTCTTTGGGCCACTTCTTTTATCTTAAGGGCTAAATAACCTTGACCTTTGGCAACAACAACCGGAGCATCATCATCGGGGTTATAACTGAGAGCGACAGCATAATGGGTAGGGTTAGTGATAACCACATCTGCTTTTGGAATCTCCTGCATCATCCTCCGCATACCCAATTCCCTTTGCTTTGCCCTGATACGTGAACGGACTTGGGGATCTCCTTCCATAAGCTTATATTCATCCTTTACCTCTTGCTTGGTCATCATCAGATCCAGCTCATATCGCCACCACTCATACCCATAGTCCAATATGGCAAAGATAAGGAGAATTATACCAATCTTTATGGCCAAATTAAATACGCTGTTTCCCAACAAGTTGATCGTTCCAAAAAGATTGCCTGTATACCATAAACCAATATTTCCGACATTCTTTTTTATTTCAGTATATACTATGCTGCCTATAATAGCCAATTTTATTATAGCCTTGACTAGATCCACCAAGGATCTTTTGGAAAATATCCTCTTAAACCCCTCCAAAGGGTTAATTTTGCTTAGTTTTGGTTCAATTGTCTTAGTAGTAAACAAAAAACCAACCTGTCCATAATTTATTGCAAGTCCAGCGACTAACGATGTTATAAGAAAGGGGGCGATTGCAGTGCCCACAATCATGGTTACATCTGATGCAAGCTTTCCTATGCCCTGATAAGAGAATACCTGGTCTATGTAACTGTTACCAGAGAGTAATTCGATATAAATTTTTTTCAAGTTGTTTAAAACACTTGGAAGAGTAAGTTTTAAAGCAGAAAATGCCACCAATAGAATTATGGCGGAGTTCATCTCCAGACTACGAAAGACCTGTCCCCTCTCCCGGGCATCGCGTCGCCTTTTTAAAGTCGCCTTTTCTGTTTTCTCGCCTGCAAATAGTTGAAGATCAATAGGATTATACTTAAATATCACTTACCTACCATCCTCCATAGGGTGCTCCCGATATTGCTAAACATTTCATTGTATACTCCTTTAAGGGAGTTAATATATAAGGGTATAAATATCATTATCGTAACAAGTCCGATAAATATTTTTATAGGGATACCTACAATGAATATGTTCATCTGGGGTATGACCCTTACTAGTATTCCAAAGGCTACTTCCGAAATAAAGGTTATGGCAAAAACAGGCAGTGCAATTTTTAATGCTAATAGAAAGGAATCCGAAAACAGCCCAATAATTATAGTAGATAATTCATCGGTTACTACACCCTCTCCCAAGGGCACAAGTTCATAAGTTCCAAAAATCAACTCTATCAGGGTGTGATGTCCATCTAAAACAAAGAAAACTAATAAGGCCAAAATATTCTTGAAGTTGCCCATCAAGGGCACCTGTATACTGTTTTGAGGATCAATTACACTAACTATTCCAAATCCTATTTGAGTATCAATTAGTTGTCCTGCTGTCCAAATAGCAGAAAATATTAGGGTCGTAACATACCCAATTACAAATCCAACCAAGATCTCCCGAATAATTAAAATCCCAAACACATATGGAGTTTGTATCTCTATTCCCGTTGAAAGGTATCTGTTACTATACACCATATAGGAAAGCAATAAGGATAAACCCACCTTTGAATAAGCAGGAACATTCTGTCTACCAAAAACAGGTGACATCAGAAATAATCCCGCCATACGGACAAGGATCAATATGAAAATCTCAAACTTATCAATTATTTCCCCCAGCAACTGATCCATCTACGCTTCTATACCTCACAGCCCAGTTATTGTATTTATGCTATTATACAATCTAGTGGTAAATTCAGTCATGGTTCTCATGATCCAGGGTCCAAAAACAAGTAGGGCTATCATAACGGCAAGAATCTTAGGGATAAACACCAGGGTTTGTTCGTTGATCTGGGTCGTTGCCTGGAATATAGCAACTATCAATCCTATGATTAATCCTAGCCCCAGCATGGGTGAAGCAATTAATAGCCCAGTATATATCGCTTGTTGTGCTATATTTATTATTTCGCCTTCCATCATATCTATCAACACCCCCAATCACTATTTAAACCCAGTAACCAAAGTTTTAACAACTAAGTTCCAACCGTCTACCATTACAAATAGAAGAATTTTAAAGGGCAAGGATATCATTACAGGTGGTAACATCATCATACCCATGGACATCAGGGTGCTTGCCACTACCATATCAACTACTATAAAGGGTACATATATTAAAAAACCCATCTGAAAAGCAGTCTTCAATTCACTTATAATAAACGATGGAATCAAAACGTTATTCGGTATGTCCGCCAATGTCTCCGGTTTAGGTATAGAGGATAGATTGACGAACATGGCTAAATCCTTTTCGCGTGTTTGCTTAAACATAAAATTCCTTATTGGTTCCATTGCTTCTTCCAGAGCTTGCTCCTGTCCTATCTGACCGGCTAGATATGGACTAATAGCTCTTTCATTAATTTCTGTACCAATGGGTGACATAATAAAAAAGGTAAGGAATAATGCCAATCCGATCAAAACTTGATTGGGAGGCATTTGCTGAGTACCCAGTGCATTTCTGGTAAAGGACAATACTATAATGATCCTAGTAAATGAAGTCATCATAATCAAAATTGAAGGAGCAAGAGTTAAAATAGTAAATAAAAATATAATTTCAAACCCATTTAAGGATTCCCCTGAAGGGCCAGTTCCTTCAATATTGATTCCCAGTTTTACCGGTTCCTCTGGTTGAGCTAAGGAATAGGATGCCATGAAAAACATTATTCCTATACTAAGAATTAGACATAAAAATACTTTCAGACCAAGCCTTTTGTTCAAAAAATCAACCCCGATTAATCCCCTAATTTCATATATCCTTCATTCTTCTTTTCTGTTTTTCTAAACCTTCTTTAATCTGCTGAATCCTATCCCTATCATCCCAATTATCCTCATGGCTTTGACGAAATTTTTTTATATATGACTCAAATAGGCTATTGAAAGTATTATCCCTTTGGACAGTTAAGGGCACTAGGTCAGCCTCAGCAATTTCGCTTATATCTCCAATATGATGATTAGTAACCCCAATTAGAAAAAAACGTTTTCCCACCTGTATTATGCAAATGGATTTATCATTACCTAAAAACACTCTATCTACTATCCTCATATGCTTACTAGCACCCAAATGGCTCATTTTAGGACCTAGAAATTTGGTGGCCAGATAAGCGACGAACAGTACGGCAAAAAAACCTAGTATAAGGGGGATAATTTGTAGCAGTTTATCCATTATAACAACACTTTCCTTACAGCTTCCAATACTCTTTCTGCTTGGAAAGGTTTTACAATAAAGTCTCTGGCGCCTGCCTGGATAGATTCAATAACCATTGCCTGTTGTCCCATTGCAGAACACATAATGATCTTTGCATCTTCATCAACCTTTTTGATTTCCCTAACTGCCTGAATTCCGTCGACTTCAGGCATGGTAATGTCCATTATAACCAAATCGGGCTTTAATTCCTTATATTTTTCAACCGCCTTTTCCCCATTTTCTGCCTCGCCCACAACATTGTATCCATTCTTGGTCAATATATCTTTGATCATCATTCTCATAAAGGCTGCATCATCTACAACTAGTATTTTATTTTTCATAGTAGCTACCTACCTTTCTGTAAGATTATCTTAAATGGGATATTCTACTTGATGGGGTTAGAATATCTGTTATTCTTACACCAAAAGTATCATCGATTACAACTACTTCACCTTTGGCTATAATTTTACCATTGACCAAAATATCTACAGGTTCACCCGCCATCTTATCCAATTCAACGATAGACCCTGGACTTAATTCAAGAATCTCCTGGATCTTTTTTCGTGTCTTGCCCAGTTCTACTGATATCTGCAGAGGTACATCCAAGATTAGATCGATGTTGCTGCTCTCCTTGTGTATGGATTTATCCTCAAAAGGCTGAAAGATTACTGGCTGTACCCCAACAGGAGGCATAGACCTGGAAATTTTGTCTTGGACAGTAGTGGATTCTTCTCTACTTTGGGCACCATACCCTGTAGCGGTAGAAGCCGAATATACGGATTCAGTACTGGCCGATGGGGCAACAGTTGCATCTTGTCCATAGCTATCGGTTTGGCCTTTTATTAGACTCTCAACCATTTCTTTGGCGAATTCCGGTGGAATCAATTGCATTAAATAGCTATCAAGTATGCCTGGAATTTCCATCTTAAAATTAACTTTCACTATAGGTTCGTCTGATTTAAAAAAGGTATCAGGGATCTTATTAGCGAGATCGATATTAAAGACGTCCGGTGGAGAAATGCTTATATCCTTTCCTAACATGGAAGCCAGGGATGTGGCCGACGAACCTATCATCTGATTCATGACTTCACTTATAGCACTTAGCTGTAATTCATTCAGTTCTCCGACTATGTTCGTGCCGTCTCCACCCATCAACAGATCCGTTATAGTTTTTACGTCATCTTCAGTTATGATCAATAGATTATTACCCTCCAGCCCTTTGGTATACTGTATCTTAACCGCTACAAAGGGTATGGGATATTGCTCTGCTATATCATTTAGGGTAGTTATTGTAACATTTGGAGTAGTAATCAAAACTTTGTGGTTTAATAAGGTATATAGGGTAGTAGCAGCTGTACCCATTGCGATATTTCCTATTTCCCCCAAAGCATCCTTTTCCTCTTCAGTCAATACCACGTTTGGTGATCCGCCATATATATCTTCATCGGCATTTCCTTTAAGTAGAGCATCTATTTCTTCCTGAGAGAGCAGTTCACCCATTTTTTAGCCTTCCCCCTTTTATGTCAGTTATTTTTACAGCGTAATTATTGTTTTTTGTTCCTACCACGCCAAAGAATTTTTCCCTATCCCCGATTACCAGAGATACCCCATCACTTGTCCGGGTATCCAGTTTTATCACATCCCCAACCTGTAAACCAACAAATTCTTTTACGGTTATTTTACTATTACCTAGTATCGCGATTAGGTCAACATCTGAATCCTTAATTTGCCTGGCTAATAGTTTGCTTTGTGCATCACTTCTATCCCCCTCCAGGCTGGAAGTGAACCAATACTTTGTACTCAATTGGTCGATAATCGGTTCTAAAACCATAAAGGGAATGCAGACATTTAACAAACCATCGATTCCACCTATACTTATGTTCATTGTAATAATCGCAATAGTCTCATTGGGTGAGATAATCTGGGCAAATTGGGGATTGGTTTCAATCCTTTCCAATCTGAAATTGCTCTCCATAACATTGACCCATGGTTCATTCATTATAAAGATTAGCTCCGTTATAATTCTTTGAATTAGGGAGAGCTCAATGTCCGTAAAATCTCTTCTAATATCTACCAGTTCACCGGTGCCACCTAACATTTTATCAATAATAGCATAAGTTATATCAGGAGAAACCTCTATAATGGCAGATCCAGCCAGTGGCTTGAAACTAAATATGCCAAGGACGACAGGGTCAGGCAGTGAATTAATAAATTCATAGTAGGTCTGTGGCTCAACAGAGGTCACATCTACCTGACAGAAAGTCCTTAGAATGCCTGATAAATATGAGGCTATTAACCTGGAATAGTTTTCATAGATCACCTGCATTGTTCTTAGTTGATCCTTCGCAAACTTATCAGGCCTTCGAAAATCGTATAGTTTTATTTTTCTATCTTCTGCCTCGCTGTTTATCTTTAAAGCATCAAATTCGCCGGAATTGATGGCATTCAACAGCTCGTCTATTTCATTTTGGGATAATATATCTGCCAAAGTGATTCACCTTCCATGAGATGCTATTAGTTTATTGGATAATGAAGTCATTAAAATAGACACCTCTTATTTTATCGATTTTCAGGATGTTTTGTAAGTCATCTCTTATCAGATTTCGTAGATTTTTTTTAAAATCCTCTTGGTTTAAATCATCTTCGCTTATATCACCCAGAATCTCGATAATCCGATCCCTAATCCTATGATTATTCTTTTCTAGAATCTTCAGTGTACTTTTATCCGATACCTCAAAGAGTATATCAGCCTTTATATAATGTCCATCACTTTTTAGATTGGTTAAAAATTTATCACCGGTGCTATAAACGTATCCAGGCAGCTCGCCATTCTCTTCACTTGAAGGAATCAATAGAAATATAATATAAGTTCCAATCCCAATTGTAATAGCGAGCAGTACCGCTATAATGACTACTATCGTTTTATTCATAGTAAATACCTTACCCCCATACAATTAATATGGTCATTCAAATAACCCGATACTAAATGGATAGGACCATATTGCCAACAATCCAAGTTTACTGATCTATTTCGGTTATTTCCCCGGATTTGATTTCTCTTACTATAAAAATTTCTACCCTTCTATTTCTGGACAAACCTTCCGCTGTATTGCTATCGTCTATGGGGTGGAATTCCCCATATGCAGCAGCCGATAGCTTTGATGCTTCAAAACCTTGCTCCTCACACAAAAATCTAACTACATTAACTGCACGCTCAGCAGACAATTCCCAATTTGTTGGATGCTTCCTGGGATTAACCGGTATAATATCTGCATGGCCATCTATCCTGACCCTGCTTATATGCTCTTGAAATTCATTTAAAACTTCACTAATACCTACCAGAATCTCCTTGGCATCTTGCTTTATATTAGCTGCACCAGAGTCAAAAAGTACTGTATCTTTGAACCTCAAGAGTATCTCAGTATGTGTTTTTGATATTTTTACCTCAGCAGGTATTTCCCTTTCCTCCAAAAAGCCCTCTATTGCCTTATAAAGACGAACAAAATCATCCTTATCATCTTGTTTGCTATTCTCGTCTCCATGGAAATCACTTAACTTATCGGTACCACCGGGGAATAGTTCAAGAAAATCCTCTATACTTGGATTATCGCCTGTATTTGGCTTTTCGTTAACTACTTTACCTCCCTCCAGGATACCGCTCTGTCCTGCTAGTGACGAAACCAAACTCTGCCACTTTTGAGCATCTATGGTGGAGAATGAAAAAAGCATCACAAAAAAAGTTAATAGTAAAGTAACCAAGTCCCCATAAGTCAACAACCATTCGGCTGCACCTTTATTTTCTTGTTTTGGCGTTCTTTTTCTTGCCAATCTCATTCATCCTCTACTGGGTTATTTCCTTCCCTGTTTAATCTATCCTTCGGGGGTAGAAAAGCCTTTAACTTTTCTTCGATAATACGGGGATTCTCACCTGCCTGGATTGAGAGCATGCCTTCTAACATAATTTCCTTTAAGAGTATCTCCTGACTACTCTTGTACTTTAACTTAATTGCCATTGGTGTAAAAAACAAGTTAGCCAACATAGAGCCATAGAATGTTGTTACTAAGGCTACTGACATGCTGGGTCCTAAGCTAGATGGATCATCCAATTTTCTGAGCATATTAATTAGTCCAATTAAGGTACCAATCATGCCAAAAGCAGGAGCAAGGGAGGCCATGGTTTCAAAAATCCCTTGCCCTTCCTGATGTCTTTCCTCTAAAAAATCCAACTCAGTTTCCAGGATATTCCTAACCAATTCAGGATCTGTTCCATCTACAATAAGGAGTATTCCTTTTTGCAAAAACGGATCATCGGTACCATAAGCCGCCTCCTCCAAGGCTAACAGGCCCTCTTTCCTTGCTATATTAGCTAATTCTATTATCCGGACGATTATATCCTGTGGTTTATCTTCAGATGAAAAGAAAAGCTTTTTGACTACCCTTGTAAAACCTACCAGCCTCTTAAATGGATAGGACACCATAGTCGCAGCTAACGTCCCACCTAGAACTATCATAATGGAAGCTAAATCATAAAAGCTCTGCAAGGTTCCATTGATGATTATGCCAACTATAATAAAAGCAATCCCAACAACTATTCCAGCCAATGTTGATACATCCATTGACTACACCTCACTTATGGAATCTCCTAAAACTCGTCTTTTAAATTCTATTACTCTGTTAATTACCTCATCAACATCTTCTTTTACTATAACCTTCTTGCCTGTAGTCGTAGTTATTACCGTATCGGGTGTGCTTTCAATAAACTCAATTATTTCAGTGTTTATGACAAATTCTTTACCGTTTAACCTGGTAACTTTGATCACCTGACTCTCACCACCCTTAAACTATCTTTAACTAGCCGGGATCATGGTCCCGGCTAGTTAAAGTCTACCTTTTCAGGTTGACTAATTCCTGTAATATTTCATCAGATGTGGTAATAATTCTTGAATTGGCTTGAAAACCCCTTTGAGTAATAATCATATCTGTAAACTCCCCGGCTAAATCCACATTGGACATTTCCAAAGCACCCGGGTTTATTAACGCCCTTCCATCTATCCCTGCTTGTCCTATAATAGGATCGCCAGAGTTTGCTGAGATCTCGAACAAATTATCCCCTAGCTTTAATAGGCCTGCGGGATTATTGAATCTGGATATGGCTAATATCGCGTCTATACGAGACATACCATTGGAATAGATTCCAATTATTCTTCCCATGGAATCTATGGTTATATTAGTCAAGGTACCATATTTATATCCATCGGATTCAGCTATCTTAAATGTAGACTCACTATCGTTTTGAGTCATTTTTTCGGGATCAAACTCTATCGTTAAACCTCCAACATCATCTACTAGCATTATGGGGTCAGATCCATTGCTGAACTCTATCAGTGGGATCGTTATCCCATCCAGTGGATAAACTAGTTTGCCATTACCATCGAATTCAATCGGTCTAGCATCAGCATCCTTAGTATCATACAAGGGACTGGTTAAAATTTTACTATCGTTGTTGGCCGGTTCTATGACAAGATTCCATTGATTCGGTACAATTTCAATTATTGGATTCCCGTCTGGATCCAGGATTTCCCTAGTAACCCTCGAGAAAATAAGCTTTATACTATGTTCTTCTCCCAGGTTATCTATAATACTAGTCGTATATTCCACGATGCCATCATCTGCCAACCTACTATTGAGATTTCCCTCAAACCTTATCCTTGAACTTACCTGGGGAGACATGGATAGATTTGCCAGGTTGATTTCCCTGGTCGGTCCTGTGGTCACTATGTTCCCGTCACTGTCCCTATTGGTCCATCCCTGTACCTTTAAGCCATTGGCAGCTACCAAATAACCGTGGGGATCCTCAATAAAATTACCGGCACGTGTATAATAATTCCTTGTTCCGTCTGAGAGAATAAAGAATCCATCACCGTCCAAGGATAGGTCCGTAGCCTTATCAGTTCTTTGAGCACCCCCTTGGGTATGGAATACATCGATAGAAGCGACGGAAACACCCAGGCCTATAGAATGTGCATTGGTGCCGCCGCGCCCTGTAGCACTGGTAGGTGCGGAAGCTGCTTTCAAGGTCTGGTTATACACCTCTTGGAAGGTAACCCTACTAGCCTTGAATCCAACAGTATTTACGTTAGCAATATTATTGCCTATAACATCCATTTTTGTTTGGTGAGAACGGAGTCCTGATACTCCTGAAAACATGGAACGTAACATAGATTCTAACCTCCTTAGTTTTGTGCGATGAATGCCCCTTCTGTCATTCCAGGGCACAAAGCCTCCTAAAAAGGTCCGGCTAGATAATTATCGCACCATCAATATTGGTAAAAACATTTTCTCGGATACTGTTATTATCCACAGCTGTTACAACAGTTCTAGTCGGGACATTAACAATAAAAGCTGTATTCTCCATTAAGATCAAGGAGTCCTTAACCCCTTTGCTCTTTACCTTTGCTAAGGCATCCCTTAGATTCTGGAGTTGTCTTGTAGAAAGTTCTATCTTCCGATCCTCCATCCTCCGGATCGCATGTTTGCTGAACTTGATATCCCACGCCTGACTGTTTTCTAGGGCTGCCTTAAAAACATCTTTAAAATCCTGTTGCTCTTCGGTTTTTATGTTGTTTAGGCCGGTCTTCAGTGTACTGATACCTGGTTTTTGAGGATTGGCCACGGGTTTACCTAAGGTTACTACACGGTTTATATTGATGTTTTCATTTCCCGGTCTCACTTTATTCACCATCCTTACTACCAAGGTTTATACTTAATCTGCACCGTTTGCCTCTTCAATCGACTCTGCCTCATCCTCTGAGAAAACTGTGATCAACTCATCTATATTTAACGTATAGTCTCCTACATGAAGGTACAACCTTCCTTCAGAGAAAGTCACACTACCAACCCTCCCTAATACAGGGATGACTTGGGATGAATTTTCTATACCAACTTCACCATAGACCATCTTGCCTACAAGGTTCATAGCCTTTAATGATTGAAAATCCCTCCCCATGTTTTGAATTTGTTCTAGAGTGCTAAACTGTGCCATCTGGGCGATAAAATCTTTATCCTCCATGGGATTAAGGGGATCTTGGTTCTGTAACTGAACTATTAGTATCTTTAAAAATTCATCCTTGCCTAATTGGGTTTTTATTTCCCTGGTTGGCTCATTTGTGCCTTCAATATAACCGCCCACTTGTACTCTCATAAATTCACCTCCTACGCCAAACAATCAATTTGATTCTGCTCTGTAAGTCCATTAGCCTTTATCATAAAAATGTCAGAAGGCGTAATGGATTTTCTGTTACCTTGTCTAATCGTCCGTGTTTGATGGAATTGTTCGTAATTGGATTGCCCACCTACATTAACGTCCAAAGAAGTAAACACGAAGCCCTGATCCTCGAGAGTAGCCAACAGTTCGCTTAAGTTTCGCTGTAAGAAATCCCTTACCAGCTGGTTGTTGGTTAAAATCTTACCTGCTAGATTGCCATCTTCAATGGCAACCTTGAGAATGAGTTTTCCCAGATGATTGGGCTGTACTTCTATTGCCAGCTCTGATGCCCGCTTATTCAAGGTCACTACAATTCTTTTTGCCAATTGCTCTACAGCCTCTATTGTTCCGACTGAATCGGATATGTCCAATGCTTTTGAAAAATCCAGGCTATTATCTAAAATAGCATTGTTTAGACTATCTGAATTGCTTCCGCTGTCATATTCCGATTCAGAGTCTTGGTCGGAGAGCCCTTTTTCTAATGTCAGCAAGCGATCATACGTACTCTCTTCCTTGTAAAGCTGTCTAATTTGGGCTTCTCTTGTGAGCTTATTATCTTCCCCTGTTTTTTTGAACACATTATCAGGTTCCTCATGATCTGCTGATAAGGCAATCTGTTTCAAGAGCCGATCCTGTCCGTGAACAGCATTATTTAATATGCGATTATCCACTACATGGATCTGTGTTCCATGGGATAAATCTTCTTTATCAGGATGATCAGACATCGATCCATCTATTACGACACCACTATCAGGTTGATTGTATTCTTCTATTAGTTTATTATCAGATTCTATTAGATAGATGTCAGCACCCTTAGTCTCTGGATCGATAGCCTCACTGTCATGTAAAAACGTCCTGGAGACATCATAATTAATAAGCCTTAAATCGGGGTTGTTTCCCATGGATACTTCTTCACCTGGATCGAATATGTCTACGGCTTCACCGTCCATAACTCCCAACTTCATAACATCACCATCAGTATGCTGAAAAATTGGGGCGATACCCTCGTTCAGGAACTCCACATCCGTTGGGGTCACATCAACATCAACTGCCAATAGGGAGATTGACGAAGTATATAAGTTCTCAGTACCCATGTAATGTGACATATTTTTTATCAGTACTTTATCCTGCTCATCTTTATTGGATTCCTCGATTCGGTCAGGTTCTTCATTGTCAGCATCTCCAGGTTTAGGGTTAAGTGATGGATTCCTGGACGCCATTATATCCCTAAACCTATTGTTGTAAGAAGGACTTTCTCGATGGGTTACCTTAGGGACTTTCATATCATTACCTAATATTGGTATAGGTGAAAATATTGGGCGCAACTCATTTCACCCCCTTTCATAATTATTCTAGAATAAACCCACCTTGGCATTACCATCAATTGTGATTAGTAAAACCTGTGGAATTACTTATAAAAATTTAAATTTATTCATTTTCTTGTTGGTATGCTAGATTTAGTACATTTCACTTAGTATGTCAGCGGCTATCTTTGCATCCATCAAACCTAATATCTCTGCAGATTTCTCTTTTCTTAAATTTTTAATTATTAGGATAACCTGATGGGTATCCTCAATTTGGGATAGAATTGCAGCAGCCTCTTCCCCATCCATTTTCTCATAGATTTTTGTAAGCTCTGTTAGATCTTCATATTGTACGGAAAGTCTTTCGCTTAATCTTTCGATTTCCCTTTCCTTTTCGAGCAATAGGGTTTCTTTCTCCTGTAATTCATTTTCTTTATCCTGTAACTGAGCCCTGTAATTTTCCAGATCAGTTCTCAAAGCCAGCAATTTGGCCTTCTCAGTATTAATAAACTCCTTTTCAGCTTGATAAGGATCTTGATCCTGGAGGCCGCCAACTATATCTTTAGCGATGTCCTTACCTATTATAGAAAACACAATATCTCTAATACCACCAATATTGAAGCCTATCACTAAAGAACCGGATATCAAAAATATTAAGATAATTATCAATACAATCGGGATGCCCCTGCCCCTTTTAGCCATATGTTTTTCCACCTCGCATAAAGGTTTGGAAGTTTATTCTTTCCTCCAGGGCTTTTTCTTCCTTTCTTTGCACTTCTTTAAGAAACTCTTTTATTTGCTTCTCTTTCAGTTCCTCCAACACATCTATCTCATGTATTATATCTATTAGAGAGTTTCGTAAGGCTGCAAACCTATCGCTGGCCTCACGATATTGTTCTTGCATATCTGCTATCCTGTCAGATAAAACGCTTAAGTATTTGCTAAGTTCTTTTAAATCTACTACCTTTGTACCACCAGCGAGCAAATCCGCCAACTTTGATTGCAGCCCATCGCTCTCCATAGTTAGAAGATCCAGGGCTCTCTTAAGGGCGTCCATTTTCTTTTTTGCTTTAGCTAGCTTAACTTCTAATTGTGCCCTATGTAACTTTTTAACCTTGAGAGGTGCTTCTAAGCTGAATTTAAAACCTTTCAAATTCATTGTACTATCCTCGACATCCACTCCATTGTGGTGATCATATCAAATCTGTCGGCCACAGATTGCTGCAAAAACTCATTAATCTGGGACATCTTTTCTATAGCTTCATCAATTGTAGAATTACTCCCATGGTTATATGCGCCTATGTTTATTAGATCCTGAGATTCCCTATAAGCAGCAAGTAGGGTTTTTATTCTTCCAGCCTTATGTAAATGGTCATCGCCGACTATGTCCGGCATAACCCTACTAACACTTCCCAATACATCGATGGCTGGATAATGGTTGCTATTAGCCAGATCCCTTGAGAGGATTATATGACCATCTAATATACCCCTCACGGCATCACTTATGGGCTCATTGAAATCGTCGCCGTCTACTAAGACTGTGTATAATCCGGTAATCGAGCCTTCTGAAGAATTACCGGATCGCTCCAGCAATTTTGGTAGTTGGGCAAAAACCGAAGGCGTATAACCCCTTGCCACAGGGGGCTCTCCAATAGCTAGTCCGATTTCCCTCTGAGCCATGGCAAATCTAGTAATGGAATCCATCATGAGGAGTGTATTTAACCCTTTATCTCTAAAGTATTCTGCAATCGTTGTCGCCACTAAAGCTGCCTTAACCCTTACCAAGGGTGGTTGGTCCGATGTGGCAACTACCAAAACTGAACGCTTTAGTCCTTCTTCCCCCAAATCTTTTTGGATGAACTCCTTAACTTCTCTACCGCGTTCACCTACCAAGGCTATGACATTTACATCAGCTTCAGTGTTTCTGGCAATCATACCAAGCAAGGTACTTTTCCCAACCCCGCTACCGGCAAATATGCCCAGTCTTTGACCACTTCCGCAGGTTAAAAGCCCATCTATTGCTTTTATGCCGAGGACCAACGGCTTTGATATTCTTTTACGCTCTAAGGGATTAGGCGGGGAATTGTCAATGGATATCAATCTTTTATTGGAAATGGGTCCCTTACCATCCATGGGATTACCTAGCCCATCCAATATCCTCCCTTTTAGGTCCTCGCTAACAGCCACCTTAAGAACACTATGTATTGATTCCACCAGGCTGCCGGGTCCTATCCCTTTAGGCTCCCCCAAGGGCATTAGTAGAACCCTGCCCTCTCTAAAACCAACTACTTCGGCTCTTATTGAGAAAGTTCTTTTGTAGTTATGTAACAGACATATCTGCCCTAGTTCCATTGTAGGTCCGTTTGATTCTATGGTGAGCCCAATAACCTGGGTAACTTTGCCTGTATGTGATATGCTGCTTATATTTCCTAGCATTTCCTTATATTTATCAAAGGTGATGGGCTCCAACTATATCCCCCCATTTATAAAAGGCTATACCCTTACTTAAGAAGAGAAGATTCTATAATATCCATCTGAACATCTACGCTTGCGTCTATAATACCGGTCCCAGTATCAATGATACAGCTACCATTCTTCAAATAGTCATCTTCAATAATGTCAATTTCTTCTATTTCATTGAGTTTTGAGAGCAACATTCCCTTATTTTTGAGCACTTTTGGAAAATCCTGACTGCTCACTCGAAGGGTAACCTTCTCCTGTCCCTGTACTTGTTTTAGGGCTTTATACGCTAACTCCATATAAAGCCTATCATCATTATCCAATGCTTCACCAATGATTTTCCGCGCAATTTCAATTGCCAACTCAAGCATATATCTTTCGCTAGTTGTGTAGAGATTCTCATAATCATCCAGATATTTTTGCCTTAATTCTTGTGCTTCTTTTATTGCATCATCGTATTGAGCCCTACCAAGGTCTTTACCTTCATTTAAACCTTGCGCGTAACCCTTGTCGTACCCTTCAGAATATCCTTTGGAATACCCTTCTTCCTTTGCAGCTTCCATGATCTTGGCAGCTGCCTTTTGAGCTTCTAATTCAATTATTTGAGCTTTGTCCCGGGCTTTTATAATTATGTCCTCCGCCTGTTCTTTGACCCTTTTAATAAGCTCAGAATAATTAGTATTAAAATCCTGACCATCATTATGAGCTATAACCTGCCCTCCAATACTATTTAGGTCATCACTGTTGGCCAGAATCATTTTTGCAGCATTGATGACTATCCTATCATTTTTAACTACTCTAGACAATTATTTCGTCCCCTCCACCACGTGAAACTACAATTTCACCGGCATCCTCCAACCTTCTGATAATGTTAACAATCTTTTGCTGGGCATCTTCGACATCGCGAAGTCTAACAGGTCCCATAAACTCCATATCCTCTTTCAGCATATCTTGAAGTCGCTTAGATATATTTGAAAATATAACCCTTTTAACTTCCTCACTTGCAGTTTTTAAAGCCAGGGCAAGATCATTGTTATCTACCTCTCTTAGGAATCTTTGGACTGAGCGGTTATCCAGAGTTACAATGTCCTCGAAAACAAACATCCTTCTTTTAATTTCTTCCGCTAACTCACTGTCTCTCATCTCCAGTGACTCCATTATATGTTTTTCTGTTCCCCTATCTACGGATAATAGTATATCTACAATCGACTCTATACCTCCAGCTGTTGTAAAATCCGAAGTTACCATAGAGGATAGTTTTTTCTCTAAAATCCTTTCTATCTCCTTAATAATCTCTGGTGAAGTACTATCCATCATAGCAATCCTAGTTGCTACCTCAGCCTGTTTTTCAATGGGGAGTGCGGATAATATTATCGCAGCTTGTTGAGGTCTTAAGTAAGCCATGATCAATGCTATTGTCTGTGGATGCTCATTCTGGATAAAATTTAATAGCTGTGTGGGATCTGCCTTTCTAGCAAAATCAAAGGGCCTAACTTGAAGGGAGGAAGTCAATTTATTGATTAATTCCAAAGCCTTTTGCCCTCCCAAAGCCTTTTCAAGAACCTCCTTGGCATATCCTATACCGCCTTCAGCTATATAATTCTTTGCCAAACATATCTCATAGAATTCTTCCAGTATAGCATCTTTTACGTCACTATCGATCTTTCGTAAATTTGCAATCTCCAAGGTCAGCTGCTCAATTTCCTCTTCCTTAAGGTGTTTGTATATTTGAGATGCTCTTTCGGTACCCAGGGATATAAGCAAAATCGCTGCCTTCTCTCTACCTGTTAAGGCTGCTCTATTCCTTGCCATTTTTATCCTCTACCCCCCCTTATAGCTACTCCTCGCTCAACCAATTTCTTAATAACTGGGCAATCTCTTCTGGTTGTTCTTCCGCTAACCTATTTAATTGTGTTTTTATCGTATTCTCGTCACTAACAGCGATATCAGGCACATCTTCTTCTACAAAAGCCACTGGTTCTTCGGGGATATAATCATCATTAGCTTCAATAGGAATTTGTTGTCTACCCTTATGGAATATCATAATTAAGGCCAGTATTAAAATCAAAGAAGATACTATTATTGCAATCCAGTTTAAATTTATCCATGGTTTATCCCTTGATTGATCCTTTATGGCATCTAATAGATCTTGCTGAATGTCTGTGTTAAATCCCCAGCTTTGAACTGCTACCCTGTCCAGATCTGTACCCATGGCTGTGGCAACTAATTCTCTGACTTCGTTTATAGTCTGCTGGTCCAATTGATCATTGTCGATCACAACAGCAATGGACAAGTTTTCAAGCTTGCCTTGTTCTTCTTCAATCATCTCCTTAATTTCATTGACTTCATAGTTTATTTTTCTGTGATCTTTTTGCGATGTAGAATCGGCACCCACATCGGCCTCTGGATATTGGGTGGTATTATTGGTCTCACCCGGTACCCCACCGGCAGGAGTATTGCTCATCTTCTCTTTTAATAATTCTTGGCTAATAATTATACCTGAATCATCCATCACGGGTTCAAATGATATAGATTCCTTTGTTCTTTTATCAAAGTTTAACTTTGCAGTTACCGCGATCTTTACCCTTCCATACCCAAACACCGGTTCCAGCAGGCCTGCGATTTCTGCCTTTATTCTATCTTCTAACTGCTGCTGCATTACAAATTGATCCGCAACCATCTGAGTATCTGAATCTCCCTCAAGATTCAAGATATTCATCTTATTGTCTATTATGGTGATATTGTCTTTTTCTAGCCCAGGAACACTGGTTGACATTAGCTGCTCAATACTTTTTGCTTGCTGACTGTTAATTTCATATCCTTGTTTTGGTAAAATTATCACAGATGCCGATACAGGTATCTCATCCTCCTTCAATACAAAGGAATCGGATTTGGGCATAGCGATAGTTACCACTGCATCCTCCACTCCTTCAAGAAAGCGTATGGATTGACCCAAGCGTTCCTGAAGTTGTATAATCCATCTTTTTTGGATCTCATCATTGGTTTGGCCGAAGGAGCCTCCTTGAAGATACAAATCATAGTTGAACCCGGATTTTGGGTAGCCTTCCAAGGTCAATTGCATCCGAAGCTCCGCTTCCTTATCCTTTGGTACAAGGATTGTAGTTGTACCATCCATTTTTGGCTGAGCATTTGATTCTTTTAGCTTGGTATAGATCTCAGCTGCTTCTTTCTCATTCAATCCAGAATATAAAACTACATAGTCCTTTTTGGCCAACAAAACCGAAGCCAAAATTATTGCAATCACAACTATAAGAATTAAAAAGATCAAACTTCTTTTTTTGGTTTTATCAAGATTGTCCCAGAAATTATTCAATTGTTGTTTGATAGGTTCCAGTGCACTTAACATCCCATCCCCGCTTCCCCTCAAATGCCAAGTTATCCAGCAACTGCAAAACTGTAATCATAAAAGGATTTAGGTTAAAAACCGGCTCTATATATAAATAATACATGCTGTGTAGGTCACGTCCCAACCTCAGACTAATTCTGGGACGGGGGAGCATCTAATGGAAATGACCTATTAAGAAGTAAGTAAAAGGTATTGCAGTAAAATATCATAATAAAAGATCATGTCTGATCTAAAGGACTACTGCTCATGTAATTACTCACTTAGTAGTCTATCCAATTACCTACAACAGTTGTTGCTATATCTGCATTCTCATTATTTCCTGATAGGCGTCCAGTATTTTACTTCTAACCTGTAATGTAAACTGAAGCGCAATATCAGCCTTTTCCATATCGATCATTATCTTATCCAGGCTGTCAATCTGACCCGCAGCCATATAGGTATTATTGGTAATATCCTTCTCTCTGAGCTCTTTGACTTCCTGTACAACATTTTCAAATATGTCCTTAAATTTACCTGTATTGGCTGTGTGTTTGGTCTTGGAAGATCCTATTAGGTTAAGAGAATTCGAATATAGATTATCAATTTTCACCTAAAAGCCCCCTTTTATCTCTTTCCTATCTCTAATCCCTTGATCGCCATACTCTTTGCCGCATTAAAGGCTGTGACATTGGCTTCAAAGGAGCGTGTAGCAGATATCATATCCACCATTTCTTTCAAGTTGTCTACATTAGGCATTTGGACATAGCCCCGCTCGTCAGCATCCGGATGCCCCGGATCATAAATCGTTTTAAACGGGGTAGGATCCTCAACTATCCTTGTGGCTTTTATCCCCTGACCCGAAAAAGCATTGATACTATCTGAGAGAAATTGGGTAAAAGGTTTTGATTCTATGTTTTCCTGCACGGTCACTAGTCTGCGACGGTAAGGACCCCCGTTGGCTGTCCGGGTTGTATTCATGTTGGCTATATTCTGTGCTATAATATCCATTCTAAGCCGCTGTACGGTCATGCCTGAAGCGCTAATTTGCATGGATTTTATCACCTTTAACGCCTCCCCTCATTGATAATTGTCCTAAGCCTCGAGAGCTCCCCATTCAATTTTTGGACTAAAGCATGATGCATAAGGGTATTAGTAGCCAGATCTGCCATTTCGGAATCTATATCTACGTTATTATCATCTATACGCATTTTTGTGGAATCTACTTCGATTATTTTTGCCTCAATTTCATTTATGGGGGGGTCCCCTATCCTAAGATGTTTTTCCCTGGTTTGCCTACCTTGCAGTCCATGTCCGGCAAGTGCTGATGCTAACTCCTCCTCAAAAACTGCCTTTTTTTTCTTGTAACCAGGCGTATCTGCATTTGATATATTATGGGAAATTACTTCATGCCTTTTCCAAACCACATCCAAGGCCCTTTCTAAAGGTGTTATATTAGAAAAAAACCATTCTTTAGCCAAGTCTTCACCCCCATGTTTGGTATGCTGATATATAAATTTAAGTTACCCAAAACACTGCATAACAAAACTAAAATACATTTTATTCGACAAATACCTTGGTTATTTTGCCCATTAATATGAATAATTTATACATTTTTATCATAATTACTCTAATTATACACTATGGCGGAATAACTTTCCATAGTACTTTTTTCATAAAAAAGAGGACCCTCTTTCAAGGATCCTCTTCTTCACTCTGTGTCATTATTTCATTGAAGGCTTCAAAGACTGCATTTAGTTCGTCTTCATCGTCTATACTAACATATATGTTTTCTTGTTCTTTATCATGCTCTACTCTAAGTATAACAACCTGACCTTCATAATCCTCCTGGTTATCATCTGCAGGGGGGTCTATTGGTGTCAGTACCACATATTCATTTTCTCCAAAATCTATTGTCATTATATATTCAAAGGCAAAACTACTGCCCTCATCATCTATAAGTTCTACTATATTATTCCTATTCTCCATCTCTAATTCCCCCCTTTTTTTGGTTGTTTATAAAATCCAAATAACTCTGCAGGATAAAAATAGCTGCCATCATATCCACATTTTCTTTCCTTTTCTTCCTGCTAACATCTGCATCTATCATAATGCGGTTGGCTTGCATTGAGGTGAGCCTTTCATCCCAATAGATAATATTTTCTGAAAATCCTTCTTCCTTAAGTAAGTCTCCAAACTCCTTAACCTTTTCACCTTGAGGACCTATGGTCCCATTCATGTTGATAGGTAGGCCTAAAACCAATTTATCCGGCTTATATTGATTTATTATCTTACCAATACGTTCCATATCATGTTTTTCGCCCTTTCTAACAAGAGTTTCAATACCATGAGCCATCAAACCTAAACTATCACTAATAGCCATGCCTATCCGCCTATCACCAACATCCATAGCCAAAATCCTCAAATTATGATTGCCCTCCTATATAATCTTCCTTGTATTTTATCCTGTTATACCTGAAATAGGGGTTCCCCTAAATAACCTTAATAGCCAATTCCTTACAGACTGAACCACAATAGCCACAAAGTATGCATTTTTTTGCATCTACTTGTGATTTTTTGTCTTTTCCTATACTAAGAGCCCCTTGCTGACACCTTCTTATGCATCTTCCGCAACCGGTACACCAGTCTTGTATAAAAAGATTTCTTTCATAGTTTTTTACTGAATCCAATTTTTCCTTATTAGGAACTTTCCCATTAAAGATATCCACATTAATTTCAACCTCTTCAATCCTTTGCATACCCACAGCTATGGAATGAAGGTAAGGGAAATTTATTATATAGTCAAAAGCTCTCTGAAGATCTGATATAAGGTGCCCACCTCCCAAAGCTTTCATGGCATATATACCTTTCCCTTTGGACCAGGCAAACGATATAGCCTGTTCCATGTCCTCTAAATCTCCATCTACTATACCCACTCCCTTATAATTTATTATGGGATGGATAATATCAATTTCTGGGGTTTCGGCAGCTGCCCTAACACCAGCTACGTGATGCGTAGAAATACCTATAGCTCTTACTAATCCTTCATCCTTACACCGGGATAAATATTCAATTGCTTCCCAATGTCCCTTTAAAGTCAAAGGACCTTCCTGTTCATGCAACAAAAAACAATCAATATAGTCCCTTCCTATACCAGCTAGAGCCCTGTTTAACGTTTCCTCTGCAGTCTTAAAATCATAGGCATAGGATTTGCTTGAAACCACCATATTCGGAAAATCATTCAAGACCTCTTTTATATATGGATATGTCCCATACAGATCAGCTGTATCAATGAAGTTAACCCCCATCTCAGCAGCTCTTCTGATTACAGCTGCACCATCCTTTATGGATAAATTCTTTTGCAAAGGCCCTAGGGTCAGTGAACCAAAACAAAGTCTGGAAACCTTTATCCCCGTTTTACCTAAACTATTATAAATCATCTACTAAAAATAGCCCTCTTTCATTATTTACATGTTACTTATTTGATTCGATGTAATGCAATATTAGTTCCTCAAGTAATTCGTCTCTTTCGAGCCTACGAATTAAAGCCCTGGCATTTTGATGGCTGGTGATATAAGTAGGGTCGCCGGATATTAAATACCCAACTATCTGGTTTACAGGATCATATCCCTTTTCTCGTAAAGCACTATAAACCCTGAGCAAAATTTCTTTAGGCGTCTTATTACTATCCTTATCGATATTAAACTTCATGGTCTTTTGTAAATCCCTATCCATAAAACATACCACCTCCTATGTATTACTAGATAGATATTAGCCCATTTTTTGTCATAGCTTCATCCTGTTCTGATTACTAGTATAACTATAGTCATCACATATAACAAGCATAGATTGCACAGCATTAGTAAACAATTACGGGGGCATTTAGAATGCCCCCAGTTACTAAAGGCTTGGGCATTAATATTCAAGGTCAATGGATATAATCACCATAATTACAGACTTGTCTTTCGTCCATTAGGGCAGTGTAGTTTATTTGATACCCAATTGTTGTGTAAGTATAACTCCTACCTTATCCAACGCTTGTGGTATCTTTAATGGATCCTTGCCCCCTGCTTGAGCCATATCAGGTCGTCCACCGCCTCCTCCACCTGTGATCTTAGCAACCTCTCTTATTAGATTGCCGGAATGGACTCCCTTACCGATCATATCCTTAGTTGCGGCAGCCACCATGTTGACCCTGCCTTGATATTCGGAGGCCAACACAACAACTCCAGACTTTAATTTGTTTCTTAGGATATCTGCTGTCTCCCTCAGGCTATTCATATCCTGCCGGTCAACACTGGCAGCTATAAATTGAATACCACCTATAGATTTCTTATGAGATACAAGCATGTCTACAGTTCCCTGCATAAGTTGCCTTTTTAAGAATTGTATTTCATGCTCATATTCCTTAATCTGCTCCATTATACTCTTGGCCTTTTGTATAACTCCTGTAGGATTAGTTTTTAGGACTTCTGACACTTGATCTATTAGCTCGTTTTGCTGTTTTATCCACTGTATTGCTCCGGAGCCGGTAACCGCTTCGATTCTTCTAACACCGGCAGCTATTCCAGTTTCGCTTATGATCTTGAATAAGCCTGCCTGCCCAGTATTGGAAAGATGAGTACCCCCACAGAGTTCAATGCTATAATCCCCCATCTTTACTACCCTGACTATATCTCCATATTTTTCGCCAAATAGTGCTACAGCCCCTAAACTCCTGGCATCATCATATGTTGTCTCTATAATCTCAATAGGCAAAGCTTCCATAATTTTATTATTTACTATGGCCTCTACCTTGTCGATTTCTTCTTCAGTTAAGGAAGCAAAATGAGAAAAATCGAATCTCAATCTCGTAGGGGTAACCAGGGATCCAGCCTGTTCCACATGGTCTCCTAAAACTTCCTTTAGGGCCTTGTGCAATAGGTGAGTTGCAGAGTGATTACGGGCAGTTGAAATTCTCTCCTCTGTTAGAACTTTCGCATCTATCTTTTGGTTAATATTGATACTGCCGGAAAGGACTTTCCCTTTATGGACAATATGGTTCCCATGTAACTTGTTAACATCTTCGATCTCCATCATGACTTCGTCACTTTGAAGCAGCCCCTTATCACCTATCTGTCCGCCACTTTCTGCATAAAAGGGAGTTTTATCCAAAATCACCAGCACATGATCACCTGCATGAGCAGATTCTACACGTTGATTCTCTTTTATTAATCCGATTACCCTACTCCGGGTATTTAAGGTATCATAGCCAACGAAATCTGTTGTTTCATCCGGTTTCAAAAGCCCATAAACAGGATCATCTTCACCCATATAGTTTGTTTCTTCCCTTGCTGCTCTGGCCCGCTCCCTCTGAGCTTTCATTTCTGCATTAAATGCAGCTTCATCAACGCCAAGACCTTCCTCTTCTAATATCTCCCTGGTTAAATCCAAGGGAAAGCCATAGGTATCATATAGCCTAAAGGCACTTTCACCATCTAATATTCTTCCTTTGGACTTTTTGATATCATCTATATAGCCCTTTAATATGATCAAACCCTGGTCTATGGTTTCGTTAAATCGTTCCTCTTCTACTTGAATAACCTTTAAAATATATTGCTGTTTTTCCCTTAACTCAGGATAAGCATCTCCAGACTCTCTGATAACGACTTTGGCCAGATCCGATAAGAACATGTCCTTGACACCAATCAGTTTTCCATGTCTGGCAGCTCTCCTTAGGATTCTTCTAAGTACATACCCCCTCCCTTCATTGGATGGGATAATTCCATCGGAGATCATGAAAACTGTCCCTCTTATATGATCAGTTATTACTCTAAGTGATATATCGTTATTGACATTCTCACCATACTTAACCCCAGATATACGACTGGCCTCTAACATAATATTTCTTATGGTGTCCACTTCGAAGAGGGAATTTACACCCTGCATAATTGCTGCAATTCTCTCCAGTCCCATTCCCGTATCAATGCTAGGACGCTCCAAGGGATGATAATTACCCTCCTCATCCCTGTCAAATTGCGTAAACACTAAATTCCAAAATTCTACAAATCTATCGCAATCACATCCTATTGCACAACTCTCACTACCACAACCGTTCTCCTCTCCCCTATCGAAAAAGATCTCTGAACATGGGCCACATGGACCTACGCCAATCTCCCAAAAGTTATCTTCCTTGCCCATTCGAACAACCCGATGGGGGTCTAGTCCTACTACCTCTGTCCATATCTCAAATGCTTCATCGTCATCCTGATATATGGTTACCCAAAGCTTATCGAGGGGAAGCTTAAGCACTTCAGTTACAAATTCCCAAGCCCAGACAATAGCCTCCTTTTTGAAATAGTCTCCAAAGGAGAAGTTACCGAGCATTTCAAAAAAAGTTCCATGCCTGGCGGTTTTCCCTACCACATCTATGTCTGGGGTTCTGATACATTTTTGACATGTGGTCACTCTAGTACTCGGTGGTATTTCCTGTCCAGTAAAGTAGGCTTTTAAAGGGGCCATACCCGAATTAATCAATAATAGACTCTTATCAGATTTGGGAACCAACGAAGCACTAGGAAGGATCAGATGATCCTTTTCCTCAAAAAACTTCAAGAAAATACTACGTAATTGATTCAAGCCCATTTTTTCCATTTATTACCCTCCTAACGATATAATAAAAAAGCCCCTTCTATCAGAAGGGACGTAGTTATACGCGGTACCACCCTTGTTATCGAAAGAAAATTCGATCACTCAGTATTTATAACGGTTCATAACCGCCGCAGCCTAAAGATTCAGCTGCAGGGCTCCAGGACGGCTTCAACCAACCATATCCGAAGGGCTCACACCACCCCCCTCTCGCTTAAGGACTGGATCTGGTTTACTACTCCCTTTCATAGCTTTTATCAATTATTTATGCCCATTATATAGAAGGCAATGTAATTTGTCAATATTTAGCTTGCATAGGTATTTCAAAATCATGAATTATATCTCATCAATCTCCGCTATCGTCAATAATCTCCTGAAACGATACCAAGATATAAGTTTTTGATTAATACCCTTAATATGAGCACAGCAGGGACTGCAAAAAACATGCCTGCTATACCGAAGGATGCTCCTGCCAGCCATAGAGACAAAATAATATACACCGGATGCATACCTAGATGGTCCCCCATTATTTTCGGCGTAAAAATATTGCTCTCTAATTGTTGAACTATAACCATAACCATAATAGATGCTAACAATTTTGATGGAGAATGCAAAATGGCAATGATTCCAGCCGGTATTGCGCCTAAAACAGGACCCAAATAAGGCACTATTTCAAATATTCCTGCAAACAAGCCCATTACAGCAGCATAAGGAAGCCCGATTATCATATAGCCTATTGTTGTCAGGATTCCTACAATGGTAGCCAATAAGAGTTGTCCCCGAATAAATCTGTTTAGTATCTTGCTTATCTCTGTTGCCATCTTATGGGTAGGGCCTCGTACCTTGCTTGGTATTAAGCTTAAAATAATCCTTTTAAAATACTCCCTGTCCTTGATAAAATAAAAGCTTAGTACAGGTATAGTAAATGCAGCAGCAATCTTACTAACCCCGTATACTGTATCAGTCATCTTCCCCTTGATATAGGATAATATCCATCTTTCAGTATTGAGCAGGTATTCGTTAAAGGTAAGTTGAATACTATAGGGCACACCGAGTCTATTCATTTCATCCTGTAGTTTCATTATATAGGTTTGTATTTCCATGATAATAAGTGGCAGCTTTTGAATCAGGGCCACTGTTTGCTTAATCAGTATTGGAATGAATAATACCAGGAATATTGCTGAGGCAAGTACTATTAGCAAATACAATACGATCACGGCCTTGGTACGGGACATATATAATTCAAACCATCGGCTAAGGGGTGTTAAAATATAGGCAAACACTATAGATAAGAGTATATATTTAGAGATATCTACTATCTTTGACCACTGCACTATAATCCCCCATAACAGCAAACCTATTAGTAGGAAAAACATTATTAAGACTAACACCCGTCTACGTGGCCACATTCCCAAATTGTATCAACATTCCCTTCCTAATTACGAAGCCTTTTTTGTCCTGGCCATAAGTTTGGGTCAAATATACTTATGGCTTTCTCAATAATACAGTCCAAATAAATGCAATACCCGTCCGGAGAAGATAAGAGACCAGAACTATCTGTCCGGTCTCCCTTAATTATTCATTATCTTGTTTTCATCCTCGGCATTATTCTAGTTGCAACATCAGCGATATTTTTACCACTGGTCATCATTTTCTTTTTCATATCATTATCCCTGGAGGAAAGGATAATTGCTGCTGCCGCGCCTATCAATCCCCCCGCAATAAATCCGTTTATATACCTATTTGTCATTAGAAATCACTCCTTACATGGTATTATGGATGGTCCGATTCATCTGATAATTTATTTATTATTCCCCCATTATTAGGCTTTACCTGGATTTCACCATTCATGGGAACTACTATTACATCCTTACCCGAATATGGTGAAAAATATCCTGAGAGTATGTTGCGCCCAGTCAATAGATCATCAATAATCCCTTTGGAGATCTCATACCCCATTATCTCTCCATTCTCTGGATTGAAGATGACATCGCTTATAGTTCCCAATTCCTGCCCGTCAGCCATTAAGACCGTTTTGCCTATAATATCCTTATACCCATTTTTGCTTAAACCCTTTATACAATCACCCCAACATTCTATATAATAATCCAGCTTACCGATAGTTTCTCCCAAAAATAAAAAAACATTATTTTATTGCATCCAAACACATTAGGAATAATTTTCTTTTAAGTACTTATGGGTATAAAAAAAGGCCGAATATTTAGGTAGTCATCTCCTATACTATTCAGCCGTTTTCGCAAATTCTCGAAAATAAAATGATAAACTTCATTATGCAGTATTACTATTACATAAACAGAAAGTAAAACCAATCATCCTTTAGGACGATCATTACGCACCTACTTTGTTTTTCTGTTTCTCTTTATAATCATTTATAGCTTTTTGAATGGCCTCTTCCGCCAAAACAGAGCAATGCAGCTTTACCGGTGGCAATCCGTCCAGTGCCTGGGTTACCGCTTTATTGGTTATAAGCAAGGCCTCATCTATAGTCTTACCCTTGATTAACTCCGTAGCCATACTACTGCTGGCAATAGCTGCACCACAACCAAAGGTTTTAAATTTGACATCAACGATAACATCGTTTTCTACTTTCAAGTATATCCTCATAATATCTCCACATCTAGCATTGCCTACTTCCCCTACTCCATCGGGATTTTCCAATTCTCCAACATTCCGTGGGTTTGTAAAATGATCCATTACCTTATCACTATACATATTGGCATCCTCCTTTTTCTTGTACAAACAAGGGTGACATTTCTCTTAGCCTCTGTACTATAGGTGGTAACACCTCTAGTACATAATCTACATCCTCCTCTGTGTTATCTTCTCCTAATGTAATCCTTAGAGATCCATGGGCAATTTCATGGGATAGGCCAATTGCCAAAAGTACATGGGATGGATCTAATGATCCCGATGTACACGCAGATCCGCTAGAGGCTGCAATACCCTTCATATCAAGACTGAGAAGTAGGGATTCGCCTTCTATATATTCAAAACTTAAATTTACATTGCCAGGCAGCCTTAGGTTAGGATGCCCATTCAATAGGACATGGTCTATTCTATTCATAATACCATTGATCAGTCTATCCCTTAACCCTATCAAGCGTTTATTGTTTTTTTCCATATTGGTGTGGGCCAGCTCTATGGCCTTTCCAAGACCCACAATCCCTGGTATATTCTCTGTCCCAGCTCTTCGATTTCTCTCTTGGGCTCCACCATGAAGAAGAGGGACTATCTTGGTACCCTTTCTTATATATAATGCTCCTATCCCTTTGGGACCATAAATCTTATGGCCTGACAAGGATAGTAAATCTATGTTCATATCCTCTACATCTATATCTACACTGCCTACAGCTTGAACCGCATCGGTATGAAAATATACATCCTTACTCTTGGCTATTGCACCAATCTCCTTTATGGGTTGAATAGTACCGATCTCATTGTTTGCAAACATAATGGATACAAGAATAGTATCTGATCTTATTGCCCTTTCTACCTCTTGTGGATCAACCATCCCGTATCTGTCTACAGGCAGATAGGTAACTTCAAAACCCATCTTTTCCAAGTATTCACAAGTATATAAAACTGCATGGTGTTCTATAGATGAAGTAATTATATGCTTCCCCTTGTTCTTATTTGCAAAAGCGATGCCTTTTATAGCCCAGTTATCCGACTCGGTGCCCCCTCCCGTGAAGAATATCTCATCAAACTTGGCATTCAATACCTTAGCAGTACTCTCCCTTGCCTTATCAACAGCTTTACGGGCTTGTCTCCCATAGAGATGGATGCTGGAAGGATTACCAAAATCCTGATTAAAATAAGGCAGCATTGCATCGAGAACCTCTTTTTTTGTATAAGTAGTTGCGGCGTGATCTAGGTAAATGATTTTTTTCATAATATATCTAGGCATTAGAACCCCAAATTAGCCTTGATCCGGGAAAACGCCTGTACTCACTCCTTTAAAAAATATCATCTGATTTAATTATTGCATCGTATAACCCAATCGTCCTTAGATGAATTCGAACCCTTTTTACTGTTAATCAACCTTTGCTGGTTTACCATATCCTCAAGAGTTATGGAATCTATAACTTGATTAATACTATCTCTTATCTTTTCCCAAATAATTCTGGTGACACAAGCATCTGCATCCATGCAACCGGCTACATCTTCATTTCTAACGCAATCAGCCGGTGCAATATCGCCCTCTAAGGTTCTGAGTATCTGTCCTATATAGATCTCATTAGGGGAAGCCCCCAATAAATAACCTCCATGGGCTCCTCGGACACTGTTAACCAGACCCTCCCTCCTTAGAATAGCAAATAACTGTTCCAGATACGATTCCGAGATATTCTGCCTGTCAGCTATTTCATTGAGCGGGATAGGCCCTTGGGATTCATTCATGGCCAGATCAAACATTGCCCTAAGACCATATCTGCCACGTGTGGAAAGCTTCAATTTTAACACCTCCGAATCCCGACTAATTTACTATACTTTAACACAAAAAGATACTACCATATCCCACTATTTTTGTCAACATTAAAACAATCACAATCTCCACTCATTTTTACGGATTTGATCCAAGCGTTCCTTTATCCTGGCTTCGGTTCCAGAATTTTTAGGAAAATAATACCTTGCATTTTTAAGCTCATCAGGTAAATATTGTTGTATTGCTCTGCCATACGGGTAATCGTGGGAATACTTGTATCCTTTCCCATGGCCTAATTCCTTGGAGCCGGGATAATGGGCGTCTCTCAGATTCATAGGAACTTCACCAATCTTTTTATTACGTACATCCTCCAAGGCTTTATCTATACCTACGCACGCAGAATTGGATTTCGGTGAGCATGCTACCACTAAAGCTGCTAGGGCCAGTATAATCCTACTTTCAGGCCATCCAACTCTTTCAACTGCCTGCGAAGCTGCCACTGCCACTTGTAGAGCAGCGGGATTGGCCATACCCACATCCTCAGCCGCAGCTATGATTATTCGCCTTGCAATAAACTCGGGCTTTTCCCCACTTTCTATCATACGGGCCAACCAGTGTAATACGGCATCTGGCTCCATATAGTTTCTCATGCTTTTAATAAAAGCGCTTATCACATCATAATGATTATCTCCATCTTTATCATATCTTATAGCCTTTTGCTGCACACATTCCTGAGCTACTTCCAATGAAATGGTTATAACTCCTTCGTTATCAGGGGGAGTGGTCAGGGCTGCCAGTTCCAATGCGTTCAACACCGATCTTGCATCACCCTCACTCATCCGAATAATATGATCTTCTGCTTCTTTGGATATAGAAATATTATAATTTCCTAAACCTTTTACCTTATCATGGAGACAATTATGTATTAGTTCCCTTAAATCTTGATCTGTAAGGGGATTAAACTTGAAAATGGTAGATCTGGATAGTAAAGCTTTATTCACTTCAAAGTAAGGGTTCTCCGTTGTTGCTCCAATGAGTATAAATGTACCGTTCTCGACATAAGGAAGCAAGGCGTCCTGTTGGCTTTTGTTCAGTCTATGAATCTCGTCGAAGAACAGAATTATCTTACCTTTTGGATTCAAGAGATAGTTCTGGGCTTCACCGGCCAACTCGCGAATGTCCTTTACACCAGCTGATACAGCGTTCAGCTGCCTGAACTCGTAACATGTTTCTCCAGCTATAATTTTTGCCAGGGTTGTTTTCCCGGTTCCTGGTGGTCCATAGAAAATAACAGAGGTTAACCTGTCTGCCTTTATTGCCCTATACAATAATCTGTTTTTGCCTATGATATGCTTCTGGCCAATAAACTCATCCAGAGTTTCAGGTCTCATACGAGCTGCCAGGGGCATTTTGTTCATCATTGTAATCCTCCTTAATATTGTTGGAAATAACCCTTAGCCGGGGAACTGAATCTTCAAAAGCTAAGCTTCCAGTCCCCGACTACAGGGATAGGCAATTCAATCATTTCAATAATTACAATACTTCATTTGAATATAAAGGAAAGTTTATACATAGATTATCTACCATTCTTATGATCTCGTCTCTATTAGCTTCCACATCCTCAATGGCAAGGGCGATGGCTTTAGCAATGGTCTTCATTTCTTCGGTTCCCATACCTCTAGTGGTCACGGCAGGTGTGCCTATTCTTACACCGCTTGTAATGAATGGACTCTGGGGATCGTTAGGGATCGTGTTCTTATTGGTAGTAATCCTTACACTATCTAGGATCTTTTCAGCGTCTTTACCCGTTATGCTCTTATTTCTGAGATCAATGGTCATTAGGTGATTATCCGTACCACCTGATACCAGCTGAAACCCCTCATTTTTTAAAGCCTCGGCCAAGGCCTTCGCGTTATCAACAATTTGTCTTTGATATAGCTTAAATTCCGGTTTTAAGGCCTCCAGAAAACAGACGGCTTTGGCAGCAATCACATGCATTAGCGGTCCACCCTGAGTACCTGGAAAGATTGCCTTATCGATAGCTCTGCCATACTTCTCTTTGCATAGGATTAAGCCTCCTCTAGGTCCCCTCAGAGTTTTGTGGGTAGTGGTTGTAACAAAATCTGCATAGGGTACCGGATTTGGATGCAAGCCTGCTGCTACTAAACCTGCAATATGGGCCATATCCACCATCAAATATGCACCTACTTCATGGGCTATGCTTTGAAACATCTCAAAGTCAATTATTCTTGAGTAGGCGCTGGCCCCAGCTACTATTAGTTTGGGTTTATGTTCCCTGGCCAGATCCCTTAGCTCATCATAATCAATATATCCCGTTTCAGCATCCACCCCATAAGGTACGATATTGAAATACTTACCGGAAATATTCACCGGGCTCCCATGGGTCAAATGACCACCATGGGCTAGGTTCATGCCTAAAATAGTATCACCGGGCTCTAGGAATGCAAAGTATACAGCCATATTGGCCTGGGCACCTGAATGGGGTTGTACATTGGCGTATTCTGCCCCAAAGAGTTCCTTTGCTCTGCTAATTGCCAATTCTTCAACTATATCCACATATTCGCAACCACCATAATATCTCCTTTTCGGATACCCTTCTGCGTATTTATTGGTCAGATGCGATCCCATAGCGTTCATCACTGCTGTGCTTACGAAATTTTCAGAAGCAATGAGCTCTATATGATTTTGTTGCCTGAGCAGCTCCTGTTCCATGGCTTTAGCAATTTCAGGATCGGTTTTATAGACTTCCTTCAAATTAATCATTGTCTGCTTCCTCCAAACGTTTTTACTATTTTTGATTAAATTGTTCGGTTTCAATAAATCATATTATAGTTAGAACCTATAAAAATTACAAGGTTTTCATAAATATAAAGGTATAAAAAAAGCTGGTATAGATCCAGCTTTCTTCCTATAGTGCAGCCTGTATCATTTTTACCAAGTCTGATTTTGGCCGCGCCCCCATAGTTTGATCCACTATTTGACCATCCTTAAAGATTATCAATGTTGGAATACTCATCACCCTATACCTTGTTGCCAGCTCCCTCTCCTCATCTACGTTGACCTTGGCTATCTTGGCCTTGCCATCAAATTCATCGGCCAGCTGATCTATGATTGGAGCGATCATCCTGCAAGGCCCGCACCAGGCTGCCCAAAAATCAACCAAGACAGGTACATCAGACTTCATTACTTCGTCCTCAAAATTGCTGGAATTAAGATTCACTATTTTATCACTCGCCATCCATAATTTCCCCTTTCGAATGTAAATTTACAATTGATATCATCTTTGGAGAGTAGTCCCCATTTTTTCTTAGTATAGGATCCATAGCTCTTATACCCAAAAAGGAAAGGGCTGTAAATAGTATCCCGCCTATTGCCCCGTATAGGTCTGGATTACCGGAAAATTGGCCGGCAATGGCATACCCTCCTACAACACCCAGTATAAGGGCAATCAAAGGTAAAAGATATACTATGAGGGATGCCTTTATTAGGGATTTAGATTCTAATTCCAGTTCTACCCAGTCCCCAATTTGAGCATTCAGATCATTGGCGATACGAAAGGATATCTCACTTTGATCCTTTGCCATACCACAAGCCGTACAGGAACCACAACTAATACCCCTTCGTATCTTGACGGTTGCCATGCTGCCTTCTACACTAACAATTTGCCCCATTTCTATCATTTGCATCATCCTAATCGTAAAATATTCGCGGTCATAGTAGTGGAGCATACTATACGATTATAGTTAACCAATTATAAATATGCTAAACGTCCTTATTCTCATCACTTTTTTCTATTGCTATATGCAACTCCATCAGCTGCTTTATGTCAACTTCCGAAGGAGCGTTGGTCATAAGATCCGATGCATTCTGTACCTTAGGAAATGCAATTACGTCCCTTATGGTAGGCCTTCCAGTCAGTAGGGCAGCAATTCTGTCCAATCCATAAGCAATTCCGCCGTGGGGCGGCGTTCCATATTTGAAAGCCTCCATCAAAAAGCCAAATTGCTCCCAAGCCTCTTCCAAGGTAAAACCTAATGCCTTGAACATCCTTTCCTGGATCCCGGTATTGTGAATCCTGATGCTGCCACCGCCTATTTCGTTACCGTTCAATACCATATCATAGGCCTTAGCCCTAACCTTCTCAGGATCTGAATCCAAAAGATCCATATCCTCATCCATGGGCGAGGTGAATGGGTGATGTTTTGCAACGAAGCGGCCTTCTTCTTCGTCGTATTCAAAGAGTGGAAACTCCGTAACCCATAGGAGATCGTATTGATCGGTGGGTATTAGGTCAAGCTTTCTTCCCAGTTCCAACCTTAGGTTCCCCAGAGCCTGAAACACTACTTCATCTTTATCTGCAATGAACAATAACAGGTCCCCAACATTGGCGTCCATCTGTTTTAATATTGCGTCCATTTCATCTGGAGCTAAAAATTTGGCTATTGGTGATTTTATTCCGTCCTCACTGTAGTTTATCCAGGCAAGACCTTTTGCCCGATAGGTCTTTACGTATTCACCCAAAGAGTCAATTTCCCTGCGAGAAAATCTGCTTCCACATCCTTTTACATTAATACCCCTGACGCTACCCCCATCTTTAACGGTATTAGAGAATACTTTAAAACCAGAATCAGCTACTAAAGGACTTATATCCACCAGCTCAAGGCCAAACCTCGTATCGGGCTTATCCAAACCATATCTCTCCATGGCGTCCTTATATGTCATCCGTTTGAGGGGTAGGGATATCTCGATATCTAACACCTGTCTAAATACTTCAGCTATCATTTCCTCATTGATTGATAAAATATCCTCTATTTCCACAAAGGACATTTCAATATCGATCTGGGTGAATTCGGGCTGTCTATCAGCCCTTAAATCTTCATCCCTGAAACATCTTGCTATTTGATAGTATCTGTCATAGCCCGCCAGCATTAACAGCTGTTTAAAGAGCTGTGGTGATTGGGGCAAGGCGTAAAATTTACCTGTATGAACCCTGCTGGGCACAAGATAGTCCCTGGCACCCTCCGGAGTACTTTTGGTCAACATGGGAGTTTCTATTTCCAGAAATCCCCTTTCGTTGAGAAAGCTCCTTACCGTGTTCGCAATCCTATGCCTGATCATAAGATTTCTTTGCATCTCCGGTCTTCTTAAGTCCAAGTACCTATATTTATACCTTAGCGCCTCACCAACATTGGTATTGTCCTCGATATAAAAGGGGGGCGTCTCAGATTTAGATATAATTCTAAGCTCTTTAACCTTTATTTCAATGCTGCCTGTAGCCATCTTAGGATTTATAGCCTCAGGCGCTCTGCTTACAACTTCTCCTCTGGATGCTATTACATATTCGCTACGCAAACCAGAAGCCTTATGGAATAGGGATTCGGATTCTTCCTGATCAAACACCAACTGAATTATCCCGGTTCTGTCTCTAAGGGTAACAAAGATTAGTCCCCCTAAATCCCTTCTCCTTTGTACCCACCCCATCAGCACCACTTCCTGGCCTAGATCTTGGGATGTAAGTTCCCCGCACATGTGGGTCCTCTTAAGCCCTTTTATTGATTCTCCCATATCTTTTCACCTTTCCTTCTTACTCTTGAAATACTCTAACAAATCAAACTGGGATATGGTCTCCTCTTTACCATCAGCCATACTACGTACCTTGACCTCATTCCTGCTGAGCTCATCATCTCCTAAAATGCATACCCAGGAAACATCAGCTTTGTCTGCATATTTAAACTGGGCTTTAACGCCTCTCCCAACATGATCCATGTCAGCCGATATTCCCCCCGACCGCATGATATTCAAAAGTTCGAAGGCCTTATCCCTGGCATTCTTACCTATAGTTATAAAAAATACATCCCTTCCTGGGGTCTTAGGTATCTCAATCCCTTGCCCCTCCAAAGCTAACAGCAGTCTTTCCAGCCCCAAACCAAAGCCTGCTCCAGGAGTATCTGGACCACCACATTCTTTAACTAGGTAGTCGTACCTACCCCCACCGCATACGGTACCCTGGGCACCTATTCCACTTGAGATTATCTCGAATACCGTCTTACTGTAATAGTCCAATCCCCTTACTATCAATGGGTTAATTTTATAATCAATGGAAGCTGATTGAAGGTAGCTCTGAAGATCTTTAAAATGAGTACTACATTCCTCACATAGGTAATCTAAAATTATCGGTGCTCCATCTACTACATCACCACATTTTTCGTTTTTACAATCTAAAATCCGGAGAGGATTTCGCTCATAGCGCGTAATACAGGTATTGCATAAATCCCCAAGGTGTCCTTTTAAGTATCCCCTAAGAGCATCATGATAACTAGGGCGACACTTGGGACAGCCTATACTGTTTATATTAAGTTCCAAACCTTTCAACCCTAATCTTTCAAATAGCTTAGTAGCCAGCAAGATTATCTCGGCATCTACACTGGGTTCCTTGGCCCCAAATACTTCAACGCCGAACTGGTGGTGTTCCCTAAGTCTGCCTGCCTGAGGGTTTTCGTATCTGAAAACCGGGGTTAGGTAATACATCTTAATCGGCTGTGCAATTCCATAGAGACCATTCTCTATATATGCACGAACCGCGCCAGCTGTACCTTCCGGCTTTAAGGTTATGCTTCTCTCACCCTTATCTAAAAAGGTGTACATTTCTTTTTGAACTATATCAGTTGTATCCCCTACTCCACGCACAAATAACTCGGTATGCTCAAATACCGGAGTCCTAATCTCCTTGTAGCCAAACAATTGGGTTATTTCTCGTATAATTTCTTCTAAATAGTGCCATTTATAGGATTCTTCCGGTAATACATCCTTCGTTCCTCTTGGTGCCTTTATATTCATACTTTACCTCCTCTTTAGGAATAAGAACATAATCTTAATTTTCTTTCCACCATTTCATCTACGCGATTAATATAATCTTCAATGTTTTTCACGTTAGCGGCCCGTTCTATCCGACCCATAACAGGATAAACAGCTTTAGTAATAGCTGCTGCCCCAAATGCCCAGATGGTTTGTCGATCTTCCATGATCTGCATATTATAGATAGATTCCTTTCCGGGAATGGCAAACCCCACATTCTCCATATTCCCCAACATATATTTTTGACGGTAAAGATAATATGGTCTCATCCCCATGGAAGCAGCACCCCCATAGAAGATATCCATCATACCCGTTGCAAGCTTCTCATCCATTAGTTGATACTCAAATAAACTGTCCTTGAGCCTTGACGCCCTTTTTATCGCCAGAGTGTGTACAGTTAAGTTATCAGGGACAAGCCTTTTAACGCTTTCCATAGTATGATGTCCATCCTCCAGCCCCTCACCTGGCAGACCTACTATTATGTCCATATTTATACAATCGAATCCTATATCCCTGGCTTTGTAGAAGCACTCGACTATCTCATCTGAGCTATGATTCCTGCCAATTAGCTTCAAAGTCTTATCGTTCATGGTTTGGGGATTCACGCTAATGCGGGTAACATCATGACCCTTTAATAATTTCAGCTTATCTTCGGTCATGGTATCGGGTCTACCACCCTCTACTGTATATTCCTTCCATGGGCTCCATCCCCAATGTTTTCTAATCGATTCTAAAACTCTATCAAGTTGATCTATATCCAAAGAAGTGGGTGTGCCCCCTCCTATATATACAGTTTCAATTTCTATTCCCTTATCCCTGGCAAATGCAGCCATGGCCTCCATTTCCCTTTCCAGGGCAGTAAGGTAGCCATCGACCAAATCCTTACATCGATCCATGGTAGCTGAGGGGAAGGAACAGAAAAGACATTTAGTAGGGCATATGGGAATGTTTATATATATGGAAACTTTGTTTGGATGGTTATCCTCAAAGAAAGGACGCTGGATTTCAGCTATGCTATATAATAGTTCAGCCTTCTTTTGATTAACCCTATAATTACGGTATAAACGCTTTAAGACTTCCTGTTTATCCAAGCCTTCTTCCATGTACCCGTGTACTATCTTGGTAGGCCTTACGCCTGTTAAGGCTCCCCAATCCAAACAACGGCCTGTATCATCCACTAATATATCATAGAGCATAAGTTTCATATAATTCTTGATAGTTCTTCGCTTTTCTATTTGGGAGATATTCGACTCCAACTTATAGGTTTTAGTGAAAAATTCGGCATTATCCATACCCTTAGAAAATTCTATCTTAATTATAACTTCATCTCCCAAAGTCTGAAACATGAAACGAAAAACCGTGTTCTTAGGGGACAAATCCTCTAAACCAGTAACACCCGTTTTTACTGTTCTACCAGGATAGAAGGCCCTGACCAATTCTGCTAATTCGTTGGAGTATTCCTGCACCGAAGTTATGACATAATAAATGGTCAAATCATATCAATCCTCTCAAAAACTGGTTTGTTAACTTCTCAACTCCTATAGTGGTTTTTGGGCCATGACCGGGATAGACAATTGTATCATCATCAAGGGTTAATAGCCTCTCCTTTATTGAGGTAAGAATTTGCTCCAAATCGCCGCCCGGTAGATCAGTCCTCCCTATGGAACCTTTAAAGAAGGTGTCTCCAGTAAAAACAAGTTCTTTACATATTATGGATATACTCCCAGGCGAATGGCCTGGAGTATGAATAATACTTAAAACAAGATCCCCAATCACAATGTTATCTCCGTGTTCGAGTATAATATCGGCTTGAGGCTGTATGGATTCAATGCCTATAGAAAATGAAAGATTTCTATAGCTATCCCCTAAAGCAGATGCATCCTCTCTATGAATTGCAACCTTGGCTCCTGTTTTCTCCTTTAACAGGCCCACTGCATCTATATGATCAAAATGTCCGTGGGTCAGCAGTATATATTTGACCTTTAGTTGCTTGGAGCTTATTTCACTAATAATTCTTTTACCGTCTCCGCCGGGATCTATAACAGCGGCTTCTCCGGTAACATCATGGTAAATAATATAGGAATTAGCCCCCAACAAACCCACCGACATATTTATTACCTTCATGGATGGCTTCTCCTCTCTCCTATTTAAAAGGCCCTCCTGCTATCAAGCAATATGGTGACAGGGCCGTCATTTACGGACTCTACATGCATATGGGCTCTAAAGACCCCTGTCTCTATATGGATGCCCATCTCCCTAACCCTATGGATAAATCGGTTATAAAAATCCTCAGCCTTGTCCGGACCTGCCGCATGAGTAAAACTAGGCCTCCTGCCTTTTCTACAATCCCCATACAGGGTAAATTGGGATACGGCAAGGATGGCCCCTCCAATCTCTCTTATGGATAAGTTCATTTTGCCATACTGGTCTTCAAAAATTCGTATATTAGTGACCTTATCAAGGATATAGTCCAGATCCTTTTCTTCATCATCTGTCTCAACGCCCAAATAGACTAATAAGCCTTCATCTATTTGACCAGTTATATTTTCCCCAACCCTAACCCTGGCTGCACTTACACGCTGTACAACAGCCCTCATAAAACCACTCCTATTAGCCCTGATACTATTTATGCTTTTACTCTGAATACATCTACGACCTCATCGATCCTTTTAAATTGCTTAATTATCCTCTTCAATTGTTCTACATCATTAATTTCCAACATTATATTAATTATTGCCTGTTTATTTTTAGAAGTACGGGCGCTAATGGCGGTAACGGTTATTTTCATGTCCGTAATAGCTTTGGTAATATCCGCCAAGAGCATCTGTCTATCTCTGGCAAGGATTTGTATTTCCGAACTGAAGGATGCTTTGTATTCATCTATCCAACTGGTCTCGATAAGTCGGTACTTTTCGATGGAAGGATCTTTTAGATTTATACAATCCTTTCTGTGGACTGATACACCCCTACCTCGGGTGACATAGCCTATAATATCATCTCCGGGTACCGGGTTACAGCACTTTGAAAATCGAACCATTATATTATCGATGCCCTTTACCTTGACACCTTTATCATTGGTAATATACTCTTTTTGGGGTTTGCCTTTTTCCTTTTCAATTAGATCCCCAGTGTCTGGCAGGTTCGCTTTCTTGAACTCGTCTATCAATCGGAATAAAATTTGATTGGTTGTGATACCTCCGTACCCTAAGGCCGAATACATATCATCCTCAGAGTGGAAACCGTACTTCTTCCATATGGATTCTGACCAATCCTTGTTCAATAGTTGGGAAAGTGAATAACCCTGTCGTTTGGCCTCCCTCTCCAACATTTCCTTACCCTTGGCTATATTCTCTTCTCTTCCCTCTCTCTTGAAGAATTGTCTTATCTTGTTTTTCGCTTGGCTGGTCTTAACTATATTCAACCAATCCCTGCTGGGTCCACTACTGGAAGAGGACGTAAGAATCTCCACGATATCTCCAGTCTGGAGGTTGTAGTCTAGTGGTACTATTCTACCATTGACCTTGGCACCGGTACACTTATTCCCAACATCACTATGGATGGCATATGCAAAATCCAATGGAGTCGCACCCTTACGCAGATCAATTACATCACCTTTGGGTGTGAATACAAACACTTCATCGGTGAATAGGTCTATCTTCAATGTCTCCATAAATTCTCTGGGATCCTTTAAATCCCTTTGCCACTCAAGCAAATGCCTAAGCCACGCCAACTTTTGGTCCAGTTGGGTGGAACCTTTTCTGCCTTCCTTATATTTCCAATGGGCAGCAATCCCGTACTCGGCTGTACGATGCATCTCCCATGTTCTTATCTGTATTTCAAAAAGCTCGCCCCTAGGGTCTATAACCGTAGTATGCAATGATTGATACATATTCGGTTTTGGGACTGCAATGTAATCTTTGAATCTTCCGGGAATAGGCTTCCATAGAGTATGCGTTACACCCAGAACACCATAACAATCCTTAACGGTATCCACTATGATTCTTATGGCCAGCAGATCATAAATCTGATCGAAATCCTTATGCTGCATATACATTTTTTTATATATACTATAAAAATGCTTGGGGCGCCCCTCTATTTCAGCCTCTATACCTATTTCTTCCAGCTTCACCTTTAAGGTTTCAATGATTTCCCGAATATAGTCCTCCCTTTCCTTACGCTTTACAGCGATCTTCTC
>ERZ773359.991-NODE-991-length-40606-cov-8.511183_pt1 | contig 40606 bp, 34 predicted proteins | sample MGYA00374955_ERZ773359 | MGnify/ENA primary metagenome ERZ773359 (study PRJEB29098, sample SAMN04486028) | biogas fermenter metagenome | study: EMG produced TPA metagenomics assembly of the Biogas fermentation microbial communities from Germany - Plant 4 DNA1...
GAGTTCGATGTTAACCCCGATCTTTTTCCACATGTTCTGGATGGCTTCACCAATCAGCTGATGTCCGGTGGACTCATTGTAGAGATATTCCATGGTAGGTAATCCTTCACCGTTGGGATATCCGGCTTCAGCCAGTAAACGCTTAGCTTCTTCCAGGTTTCCTTCATAATCATAAGGATCATAGTAATCTCCGCCTACCTCACGGAATTCCTTGGTAGGATCAGCATCGGAAAGTCCGGTTGCTACGAAAGCACCTGCAGGTTGTTGACCGGCTTGCCCAATCTGCTCGCAGATATAAACCCTGTCAATCGCTAGCATTAAAGCCCTACGAACTTTAGGATCATCCAACGGAGGCTTCTGTACGTTAAAGCTGATATAGTAGGTACCAAGTTGACCTTGGATGAAGAACTCTTCCCTATCCTTCCATGCCTCAATTTCATCATTGGGCAAGGAGTCGGCTAGGAGGATTTCACCATTTTCAAAGGCGGCCAGGATAGCCCCATCGTCGTCCATAAGTAGGAATTTAATGGATTCAGGGCCTATCTTCTCCTTATTCCAATAGTTGGAGTTCTTTTTCAGAACAATATGAGAATCATGTACCCATTCGTCCATTACATAGGGTCCATTTCCTATGTAGGTGTCTGGTTTTGTTGCCCAACCATCTGGATCAGCTTCCACTATGTCCTTGCGAACAGGGAAGAAGGTGGGGAATGCGCAAAGCTCCAGGAAGTAAGGAGCGGCAGCTTTAAGCTTTACTACCACAGTCTTATCATCAGGTGCCTGCACGTTGAGATCATGATTCCCTTCCTCACTATCATAACCCTCGATGACTTCAAACATATAGGCATAGTCGGCTGCTGTTTCAGGATCAACGGCCCTCTTCCAAGAGTACACATAATCCTCAGCAGTTACCGGCTCGCCATCACTCCATTTTAAGCCATCGCGCAGGGTAAATGTATAGGTTAGGCCATCATCACTAACTTCATAGGATTCGGCCTGCGCCTCTACGGGAACCCCATTCTCATCAAGACTCATGAGGCCTTCAAATGCATGAATTAATAGCGTAGCCCCATCGACAGCTGAGTTTAATGCAGGATCAATGGTTGCAGGTTCAGGTCCTACATTGACAACCAATTCTTTGGTACCAGAAGTACCGCAGCCAGCTGCCAGCATCCCAAAAGTCATAATAATGACTAACAGCAATGCAATTCTTTTCATACCTTGTTCCTCTCCTTTTTATATATTTCATCTATTGAATTTTTATCTTCAATAGATAAAGGCACAATTATCCAGGGGTGTTAGGCACAGCCTAAAATACACCCCTTAATTAACTTTCGTCAACCGCCTGTTATTGTACTCTATCCAGATGATGACAGGCTGCGAAATGACCCTTGGAAATTTCTCTAAACTCCGGTTCCTCCCTGGCACATAATTCATCTGCATAGGGACAACGGGTGCGGAATCGACAACCGCTTGGCGGATCCAAGGGGCTTGGTACATCGCCTTCCAGGACTATCCTCTTCCTTTGACGGCTAACCTCGGGGTCAGGTATTGGTATTGCGGAAATAAGGGATCTTGTATATGGATGTACACTGTGAAATGTCAATTCATAGCTCTCTGCCAGCTCTACCAGTTTGCCAAGATACATAACCCCAATACGATTGCTTATGTGTTTAACCACGGACAGATCGTGGGCAATAAACAGATAGGTCAATCCCATCTCTTCCTGGAGTTCCTCAAACATATTGACAATTTGAGCCTGTATGGATACATCAAGGGCGGATACCGGTTCATCACATACGATAAATTCCGGATCTACAGCCAGAGCCCTTGCTATTCCGACCCTCTGTCGTTGCCCTCCGGAGAATTCATGGGGATAGCGGTTGGCGTGTTCGCTGTTTAGGCCTACCCTGTCCAACATTTCCATAATTCTTTCTGAACGCTCTTTCTTGGAATGAGCCAATTTGTGAATATCTATGGGCTCACCCACAATATCCGCTATAGTCATTCTGGGGTTTAAGGAGGCGTAAGGATCCTGGAATACGATCTGCATCTTTCTGCGGTAGGGCATCATGTCGGCATGGGTTATATCCTCCCCATCATAGAATATCTTGCCCCCCGTTGGTTCATACAGACGAAGCAAGGAACGTCCCGTTGTCGTTTTACCACAGCCTGACTCTCCGACTAATCCCAATGTCTCCCCTTTATTAATATAGAAGGATACATCGTCTACGGCTTTAACATACTTAGTGCGAAAAAGGCCGTCACTTACAGGAAAATACTGTTTTAAGTTCTTAACCTCTATTAAAGGGCGTTCGCTTTCTCTTGTATTAGCATGCCTATCTTCCAAGCGTTTTTCCATTAGTTTTCACCTCCAGCGGCGGCCTCAAAGGCTTCCTTTTGCAAAAGCCAACAAGCGCACTCATGCGTATCGCTGAGTTTACTATACTCAGGCATCTCCCTTAGACATATTTTCATACATTTATCGCAGCGGGGCGCAAAGGGGCATCCCGCAGGCGGGTTAAGCATATCCAACGGTGTCCCTTCAATAGGTACCAGCTTTTCATGGCTCTTCGTGTTTAAATTGGGGACACTGCGAAGTAACCCTTTGGTATACTCATGTCGGGGGCTGTAGAAGATTTCATCGCTGGTTCCTGTTTCCACGATCTTGCCCCCATACATAACTACAATCTTATCGCACATGTTAGCTACTACACCCAGATCATGGGTGATAATAATGATGGACATATTGATCTTTTCCTTTAGCTCCATCATCAGCTCTATTATCTGGGCCTGTATGGTTACGTCCAATGCTGTAGTAGGCTCATCGGCAATTAACAGTTTAGGCTCACAGGCCAGAGCAATAGCGATCATCACCCTTTGACGCATCCCGCCCGACAGTTCATGGGGGTATTGATTTAACCTCTTTTCGGGCTCATTAATACCGACCAAGGTTAGTAGTTCCAGGGCTCTTTCATTGGCCTGTTCCTTGTTCATATCCGTATGGAGGAGTATTACCTCCCGGATCTGGTTACCTATGGTATATACGGGATTAAGGGATGTCATAGGGTCTTGGAATATGATGCTTACTTCATTTCCCCTTATGTCCCGCATCTGTTTTTCAGTCATATCATTTATTCGATGCCCATTAAAGTCGATGGTGCCTCCAATAATCTTTCCCGGAAAGGGAACGAGGCCCATTATAGAATAGGCAGTTACGGATTTACCGCTTCCACTCTCGCCCACGATGCCCAAAACATCACCTTCATGCATCTTAAAGGTAACATCGTTTAAGGCCTTGACCTCTCCGGCAGGCGTAAAGAATGAAAGCCTGAGATTTTTTATATCTAATAGTACATCACTCATAATTTTTCCTCCCTAGTTCTTTAACCTTGGGTCAAAGGCGTCTCTCAGACCATCCCCGAAAAGGTTAAAGGACAAAATGATGAGGCTGATGGCAACTGCAGGAACCAATAGTCTATGGGGATATGACCTAATCCCATCAACCGCCTGGGCGGCCAAGGAACCAAGACTGGGCATAGGTGCGTTTACCCCGAGACCTAAAAAGCTAAGAAAGCTTTCGGTAAATATTGAAGAAGGAATCTGCAGCGTGGTAGTTACGATTAGAGTACCCACACAATTGGTCAACAGATGTTTTCTGATTATCCTGCCATGGGAAGCTCCCAAGGCTCTGGCTGCAGTTACAAATTCCTGTTCCTTCAGTGTCAGGATTTGTCCTCTGACGATTCGTGCCATACCTACCCAATACAACAGTGAAAAAACGATAAATATGCTTATAAGTCCAGTTCCTACTACATTAATCCACTCAAAACCAGGAACATTCTCGGCAAGCTCCTTCAATGGATGCTTAACCGTTACCATGAGGAGTATTATGACCAAAATATCCGGTACAGTGTAGATGATATCCACTATACGCATCATAATCAAATCGACTTTACCGCCAAAATACCCTGCGATAGCGCCATAAGTGGAACCTATAAACAATATTATACAGCTGGCAATTATTCCAACCAACAGTGAGATACGGCTACCCATCATAACCCTGACGGCTAAGTCCCGCCCCAGGCTATCGGTGCCTAATATATGCGGAAATACCTTCTCTCCGGCTTCTATACGGGCCAGCTCTTCCTCTGAATATTCCATAATATAGAGATTCTCGCTACCTCTAATCTGCTGTTCATAGGAATATGGATAGAAATAAGGTACAATAAAGGCTAAAATCATAACTATTATGATTACAAAGAGAGAAGCCATAGCCAATTTATTCTTTACAAGCCTTTGGAACCCGCCCTTCCAAAAGCTAATGCTCTCTCGCATAATATCTATACTCTGTTTTTCTTCCTCGTTTGCAGGCAAAAAGTCAGAAACGTCCAAATGCAGGCTTATCCTAGGTTTATCTTTTATATTCATCAGCCCACACCCCCTACTTCAACTGAATTCGCGGATCTACTATCTTGTATACCAGATCCACCACGACGTTCATAATTATAATTAAAGACGCAAGAAATATTGTAGTACCCATGATAAGGGGATAATCCCTGTCGGTAATAGAGCTAATAAACTGGCTCCCCAAACCGGGGATAGTAAATATCTTTTCTACTACAAAGCTTCCTGTCAGAATATAGGCAAGCAATGGCCCTAAATAAGTGATTACCGGCAATATAGCGTTTCTAAGGGCATGCTTAAACAAAGACTTAAATTGGGATAATCCCTTTGCCCTGGCTGTATTCATGTAATCCTGCCCCAGGACGTCCAGCATGCTGGAGCGAGTCAGCCTGGAAATATAGGCTGTGGGATAGAAAGCCAGAGCTATTACGGGCAATACATAATGCCTGGGGGAACTGAGCCCGAATGTGGGCAGAATATTCAATACCACCCCAAAATAATACATGAGAGTAGAGGCAACCACAAAACCGGGCACTGCAATCCCAAGGGTTGCTATAAACATAATTAAATTATCAAGCCATTTCCCTCTATAAAGCGCGGCCAGGGAACCCATAGTTACCCCTAACACGACAGCAACCAGAACTGCAACGCCACCAACTCTGGCCGATACCGGGAATCCGGTGCTTATAATGTCGTTGACACTCCGGCCACGAAGTTTCATCGATAAGCCTAAATCACCTTTAATCAGGTTCTTCATGTAGTTAAAATATTGTATATGAAGAGGTTTATCCAATCCATATTTTTTCTCGAGAGCAGCCATTGTCTGGGCAGAAGGTGACTTCTCCGCAAGGAAAGGCCCTCCCGGGACTAAATACATGAGAAAAAATGTTATTGTCGAAATCAAAATTATAGTTACTATTGCGGCAATTATCCGCTTAACCACATAAGCGGCCAATAAACCCACCCCCACAAAATCGTATGAATGTTACTTTACAGAACCTTAGATCTCTATATAAACCACTCTTATCTAAAGCTATGTTTTACAAAAAAAATAACCGGTTGGTTGAAGTTTCAAAAAAACGGTGTCTTGTACTCTCTACTCTAACCTATTGGACAATCTGTTTTTGAGACTTCCTTATTACATGTCCTATGAAAAACATCCAAAATATAATATCCAGGATATCGTAAAACACTCTTCTTATATGCTACGAAAACACACTCAATAAACATCAAGTAAGATAACTTAATTGATTTTGCATTGATAAGTCTTTTCGTAACATATATAATACATGCATATATAATCCATGATTTATATTTTTAAATTATATATGTATATTATCATAATGTCAATTGAAATTCCCGCATTTCTGGACTTTCCGCCATGTAAGTTTATTACAGTATTTACGCCAAAAATCCATTATTAGTATAATATTGGTATAATATATCATATGTTGGCGACTTAAATAACCTATAAAACCTGAACAACAAAAAACCAGGGTTCGCCGGCCAAGGAGATACCATTACGCCAGGGAACCCAGGTTAATCCATTCTGGTCGTTTCTATTTTTCAGTATATCTTAAGGTAACCTCTTGTACAAGTTCATAATATTAGGTTATGAACTATTGATAAGCGGATGACTTCATTCATATTATTGATCATCACGTCTGTTTAAGTTAATATAGCTCCTTTATCGGCAGAGCTTACCATTCTCGCATATCTGGCCAGATACCCCTTCTTTATCTTAGGCTCCGGAGTGTTCCAACGACTCATCCTGGACTGCAGTTCCTCGTCACTGATTTTGACATCCAATACTCCCTCCGGAATATTTATAGATATTATATCACCCTCATGAACCGCAGCTATGGGTCCGCCCTCCATGGCTTCAGGGGATATATGGCCGATGGATGCACCGCGGGTAGCTCCTGAAAATCTACCATCGGTCAATAGGGCCACATCCTTATCAAGACCCATGCCTGCAATTGCCGAGGTGGGCGAAAGCATCTCCTTCATACCCGGCCCACCTTTGGGACCTTCGTAGCGTATTACTATAACATCTCCCTTTTTAATCTTACCGCCCAAAATAGCTGCAAAGGCATCTTCTTCAGAATCGAACACCCTGGCTGGTCCCTCATGGACCATCATTTCAGGTGCTACTGCAGATCGCTTAACCACTGCTCCGTTGGGCGCCAGATTTCCTCTCAGAACTGCTATGCCCCCTGTCTCGCTATAGGGATCTTCAATAGGCCGGATTACATCATAATCCAGGACCTGGACGTTTTCTATATTGGTCCTTATCTTATGGCCGGTCACCGTCATCAAATCCAGATCTATGAGATTCCTTTTCGAAAGCTCCTTTATTACGGCTTGTACGCCACCGGCAGCATATAGATCCTCTATACGGTGTTCCCCTGCAGGACTGAGTCTGCATAGATTTGGGGTTCTCATGCTTATTTCGTTGATGATATCCAGGTTCATCTCCACCCCCGCCTCATGGGCAATAGCCGTTAAGTGGAGAACCGAATTAGTAGAGCATCCAAGGGCCATGTCCACCGTTAGAGCGTTCTGAAATGCCTTTTCTGTCATGATATCCCTTGGCCGGATATTCTTTTCAACCAGCTCTAAAATCTTCATTCCTGCCTTCTTGGCCAGCCTAATGCGCTCGGCATAAACCGCCGGAATTGTTCCATTACCCGGCAGTCCCATTCCCAATACCTCGGTCAGGCAGTTCATGGAATTGGCGGTAAACATACCGGCACAGGAGCCACAGCTACGGCAAGCATCCTCTTCTATATCATATAGCTCCTCTTCTGTCATCATTCCGGCACTGACAGCGCCAACCCCTTCGAATACCGAGTTCAGGTCGAGACTTCTTCCCCGTTTCTTACCTGCCAGCATAGGACCTCCGCTTATAACTATACAGGGAATATTAAGCCTGGCCGCTGCCATAAGCATGGCAGGCACTATCTTATCGCAGTTGGGTATAAGTACCAGTCCATCAAAACCATGGGCCATTGCCATTGCCTCAATACTGTCTGCAATGAGTTCACGGGATGCCAGTGAATAGTTCATGCCCACATGGTTCATGGCAATGCCGTCGCATACTCCGATGGAGGGAAACTCTATAGGGGTACCCCCTGCCATCCTTATACCACTTTTAACTGCGGCTGCAATAGTGTCTAAATGTATATGTCCCGGCACTACCTCGTTTTGGGAGTTTACCACCCCTATAAGGGGCAGCGCCAACTCTTCATTGGTATACCCCATAGCCTTAAACAGGGACCTATGGGGAGCTTTTTCGTAGCCTTTTTTAACCCTGTCACTTATCATTAAGTTACCCTCCTCATCGGTGTCAAAACTAAAACTCCAAAGTTATCATACAAGTTAATTGCTTTACACAATACAGTTTTCTAGTCCATCGTGTTCCAATAGGTTATATCGTCCAGCTTTCGTTTAGGTACATGAAGGACATTATTTTCATCCTTATAATACCTTATACTTCCCTTTTCGTCCTCCCATACGGACTCCTCGGCCGGATATCCCAGTGCTATAACCGTATCAATCTCCAAATCCTCGGGGATGTTAAATTCTTCTGCCAGATTCTTTCTATTCACGGCGCCAAATAGGCAGCTGCCAATACCATAACCCCATGCGCCCAGGAGGATGGACTGGGCTGCTAAACCGATATCATGATTGGTGTACGGGCCTTTTTTTCCGGCAACAAGAATCACTATATATGCCACGGGCTTTTCCCCTTCTTTTGGATCTCCTTCCGGCCTTATATATCCAGCCCAGGAAAGGTTAACAAAGACCTTGTCCAACAGAGCGGGGTCATCCACAATTAAGTATCTAAGAGGCTGTAGATTTGAAGCGGAGGGAGCCAACCTTGCCCCGTCCACCAGGTCCCTTAGGATATCGGGATCGATTCTATCCTGTTTGTACTTTCTAATAGTCCTTCTTCCCTTGATAATATCCATAAAATTCATCCCTGTTACCTCCTTTTTATTTTATCCCTGATCTTTCCCATGCCCTTAAAAAAGGATATGGGTTGATGGCCTTTTCTCCGGAACCGGTCCAATCGTCCCGTTCATACATGCCAAAATGCAGGTGTGGAGGAAACTTACCGGTGGTGCCTTCTTTACCATAACCGGTATCCCCGACATAGCCTATGATCTGACCCTTTTTAACCTTATGTCCCTTCTCCAGACCATCTTCATACCGGGACAGATGGGCATAATAGTAGTAAATTCCGTCATTTCCCCTTATTCCTATGCGCCAGCCCCCGAGTTCCAACCAGCCTTTTTTCTCTACCACACCGTCGCATACCGCCAGGAGAGGGGTACCCATATCGCACATTATATCAATTCCTTCATGGCGGCGTTGGCCGCCATAGCTTCTCCCATCACCATAATCGTTTGCATAATTGTATTCGTGGCCGGCTATGGGAAAGACCTTGTCTTGATAAACCCCGATAATATATTCAAGGGATTTTAACTCATTCTCTATTTTTTTTATAAACTTGCTGTCATTATTATAATCCTTTAACTTTTCTGATAGCTCCTTTGGGGAGGTTATACCCCGCAGATGAAGGGCAATCTGCTCTGCCCTGCCCGGACTTACCTCCTCTTTGGGGATCTCCTCAGCCCTGTCCACGGCCAATAGATAATACCAGGGAACACCCTGAGCATCCCCTGCATCAAAATACATTTCCAGGTGCTGGCTGTCAAATTCTGAGATCCTGTATTTTGTATAAAAGTCCTTCTCCTGAATCCTGTTAAGGATCAACAAAACTATAAATATAGTAACCAGGGCCAGGAGGGGATAAAATCTTTTCCCATTTATTCTATATCTTCTTCGTCGGCCCACCCTATACCTGACAGTACCCATAAACCCCACCATCCCAGATTTTTTATGACTATTTTGCTATAAGCTTCCAGCCTCTAATAAATAGTCTATTATCTTTTGGATGGATTTACAACGATTCCAATCGAAATTAACCTCTATTATATTTCATTATATTAGATAATGGCTATTGAACTCTCCCTCCTCCATCCGCATATCAATAACTCATTATCCTTACAAATGATGTTTCAGTTAGCTATATTTATATGATTTGCCATATTAGTACTGCTACCAGGGAGGATGAATTTAAGAAAGCAGATTAATGTTCAATAGCCATTACCAACATATTCCTGGTTATTACAATATAGTAGGTCATATCTCCTGGGCAATAAGACTCCCCATTCTGTCAGTACCTATCTCCTTCATCCCGGGCTCCATAATGTCTCCAGTCCTGTATCCCATATCAAGTACCGATGAAACCGCCCTTTCTATGTCCGCCGCCCCATCAAACATATCAAAGCTATACCGCAGCATCATAGCAACGCTCATGATGGTGGCTATGGGATTTGCCTTGTCCTGTCCTGCTATATCCGGAGCCGAGCCATGAATGGGCTCATATATGCCGGGATTTTTATCCCCCAGGCTGGCAGAGGGCAACATGCCCAATGAGCCGGTAAGCATGGATGCCTCGTCACTTAAAATATCCCCAAACATGTTCTCCGTGACTATTACATCGAATTGTTTTGGGTTTCGAATCAGCTGCATTGCTGCATTATCCACATACATATGGTTTAGCTCTACTTCCGGGTAGTCAGGCGCAACCGCCAGCACTACTTCTCTCCATAGTCTGGAGCTTTCCAGGACATTGGCCTTATCCACTGAGGTAAGTTTTTTATTTCGCTTCCTGGCCAGTTCAAAGGCCACTCTTACGATTCTTTCAATCTCCCGGGAGCTGTATTCCATGGTGTCCCAGGCTTTCATCGAATCGCCCTGCCCCTCCCGGCCCTTGTCTCCAAAGTATAGACCTCCGGTAAGTTCGCGAACCACCATGATATCCAAGCCGTCTCCCAGTACCTCCCCCTTTAGGGTGGAAGCCTCCTTTAGCTGGGGAAACAATATGGCAGGCCGAAGATTGGCAAACACTCCTAAAGCTTTTCTAATGCCAAGAAGTCCCGCTTCCGGGCGGAGGTGTCCGGGAAGGTTATCCCATTTTTCTCCCCCTACCGCACCAAGTAGCACTGCGTCGCTTTCCATGCATACCTTAAGGGTTTCCTCCGGGAGGGGCATCCCGGATTTGTCTATGGCAACCCCTCCCATTAAGGTCTCCTTAAAAGTAAATTTAACATTATATTTACGGGAAATAGCATCCAGTACTTTAAGTGCCTGCTCAATGATCTCCGGGCCAATTCCGTCCCCCGGAATTAAGGCAATCCTCATGGCTATTCCCCCTTTTCCTTCACATAATTGATCAAACCGCCCGCCCTCATTATATCCTGCATAAAGCCGGGGAAGGGAGTCCCTTGATAGGTCCGGTTCTTGGTGATATTGGTTATGAGGCCGCTGTAGACATCGATGGACACCTCATCCCCGTCCTCTATATCCCTGGCGGCTTCGGGACATTCCATGATGGGCAGCCCGATGTTTATGGCATTACGGAAAAATATCCTGGCAAAGGTCTCTGCAATTACACAGGAAATACCGGAGGCCTTTATTACACCTGGGGCATGCTCCCTGGAGGATCCGCTCCCAAAGTTCTTACCCGCTACCATAATATCCCCGGGCTCTACCCTGTTTACAAAGTCCTTATCCAAATCCTCCATACAATGCTTAGCCAGCTCCTTCATGTCACTGATATTAAGATATCTGGCAGGGATGATTACATCGGTGTCTACATTGTCTCCATATTTTATTACAGTTCCTCTCATGACCCTACTACCTCCTCCGGAGAAGATATTTTCCCAGTTATTGCTGACGCAGCCGCTACTGCAGGGCTTGCCAGATAGACCTCACTGTCCGGATGCCCCATTCTGCCTACAAAGTTCCTGTTGGTAGTAGCCACAGCACGCTCTCCTGCAGCCAATACCCCCATATGCCCTCCCAGGCAGGGACCGCAGGTAGGAGTACTAACAGCTGCTCCGGCCTCTACGAATATTTCAAGCAGACCCTCCCGCATAGCCTGCAGGTAGATCTTTTGAGTGGCCGGGAAGATGATAGTCCTTATTCCCTTTTTCACCTTCCGTCCCTTCAGTACCTTGGCGGCTATCCTCAAATCCTCTATCCTGCCGTTGGTGCAGGAACCTATTACCACCTGATGGATGGGCACATCCCCCACTTCATCGATGGTACGGGTATTGTCCGGCAGATGGGGGAAGGCTACGGTCGGTCTTAAGTTGGACAGATCTATCTCTATAACCCGGGTATACTCGGCATCCTCGTCAGCCTTATAGACGGTGTATTCCCTGGTGGAATGCTCCTTCATATAGGCGATGGTTTTTTCATCGACTTCAAAGATTCCATTCTTTGCCCCCGCCTCAATTGCCATATTGGCAATGGTAAACCTATCGTCCATGGACAGGGAGGCAACCCCCGGTCCCGTATACTCCATGGACTGGTAGAGGGCACCGTCTACCCCTATCATACCGATAATATGGAGTATTACATCCTTTCCGCTGACCCATTCGGGCAGGCTTCCCGTAAGGATTATCTTTATGGCCTCCGGAACCTTGAACCAGGCCTTGCCGCTGGCCATGCCGGCAGCCATATCGGTACTGCCTACCCCGGTGGAGAATGCCCCCAGTGCCCCGTAGGTACAGGTGTGGGAATCAGCTCCGATTACAACGTCTCCGCTGACCACCAAACCCTTTTCCGGAATAAGGGCATGTTCGATCCCCATCTCACCTATCTCAAAATAGTTCTCTATGTCCTTTTCCATTGCAAATTCGCGGATAAATTTGACCTGTTCCGCCGACTTTATATCCTTATTGGGGGTAAAATGATCCGGTACCAATGCGACTTTGCTCTTATCGAATACTCCATCTACCCCTATCTTATTGAACTCCCTAATAGCCACAGGACTTGTTATATCGTTTCCCAATACCAAATCCAAATTGGCCATGATGAGCTGGCCTGCTTCTACACGATCCAAGCCTGCATGAGCGGCTAGTATCTTCTGTGTCATGGTCATTCCCATAGTCCCCACTCCTTTAAACTTAAATTTTCATATAACGTATTGGGTTAGTCTATCAACGTATCAGAAGGATAATGGGTTATTGAGCATTCAATAACCATTACCGATGTCCCCATCCTCAGCATTCCCGTTTAAATAAAGGAAGTATTCGATGGAATCCACCAGTGCATCCCAGCTGGCCTCTATTATATTGGTAGATAATCCAACCGTACCCCAAACCCTGCGTCCGTCGGTGGATTCTATGTGAACCCTTACCTTGGCAGCAGTGGCCTTGGTAGTGTCCAATACCCTGACCTTGTAGTCCGTCAGGCGCATCCTCTTAAGCTGGGGGTAGAATATCTCCAGGGCCTTTCTAAGGGCCTTATCCAGAGCATTGACCGGGCCGTCACCCTCAGCAGCAATAACCTCTTCGTTGCCGTCTACCTTTACCTTCACGATAGCTGAAGCGCTATAGTCGTTTTGCCAATGTTCTTCGCACAGTACCCTAAAATCCTTAACCTCAAAAAAGGTTCTGGCCTTTCCCAAGGCCCGTCTTACCACCAACTCAAAGGAGCTTTCCGCCCCCTCAAACTGGTAGCCTTCATGTTCCAATTGCTTTAGTTTATCCATTATATGGATGGTTTCCTCTGAGTCCTTGTTTACCCAGGGTGCTACCTCCTGAATCTTCTTAAGAATGGTGCTTCTGCCGGAAACTTCAGACATGAGGATTCTACGCTCGTTCCCTACCAATTCCGGGGCTATATGTTCAAAGGAATGTCGGTTCTTCATGACCCCATCTATGTGCATACCACCCTTGTGAGCAAAGGCGCAGTTACCCACATAGGGCTGCCTCTCGTTGTGGGGGAGGTTTGCCAGCTCACTGATATAGCGGCAGGCGGAACTCAGCTCCCTAAGCCCCTCTTCCCTTATACAGGATTTCCCCCTCTTTATCTGCAGGTTGGGTATTATAACGGAGAGGTCGGCATTGCCGCAGCGCTCCCCATATCCGTTAAAGGTCCCTTGTACCTGAACTGCTCCCTGCTCCACAGCCATGATTGAGTTGGCTACCGCCATACCACCATCGTTATGACAATGTATACCAATGGGTATGGTGTATTTCTTTAGGACCTGCTCAGTTATTTCGGTGATTTCAAAGGGAAAACAGCCCCCGTTGGTATCGCAGAGTACCAGCCAATCCGCTCCCGCCTCTGCCGCCGCCTCCAGGGTCTTCATGGCATATTGGCTATTGGCCTTATAGCCATCAAAAAAATGTTCGGCATCGAAGACCACCTCTTTTCCCTGTTCCTTGAGGAAGGATATCGTGTCGTATATCATATTAAGATTCTCTTCCAAAGTTGTCCTGATAATCTCAGTGACATGGAAGTCCCAACTCTTTCCGAATATCGCTACCGCCGGCGTATCCGCGGTAAGCAGGGCCTTAACGTTTGCATCTTCACTGGCCCTTATACCCGGTCTTCTGGTACTTCCAAAAGCCGTCAGTTTGGCATGTTTTAGAGGCCTCTTTTTTATCCTTTCGAAAAACTCCAGGTCCTTGGGGTTGGAGCCGGGATTCCCCGCCTCTATATAATCCACCCCCAGGCTGTCAAGCCTTCTGGCAATCCTAAGCTTATCGTTTACGGTAAAGGATATCCCTTCCGCCTGAGCTCCGTCCCTTAGGGTAGTGTCATAGATGAATACCTTGTCTTTGTTCATTAAATTCCCAATTTTATTCACTCCATTTCAGTTTCATAAAGCATTTTGTTGATAGCATTTACATATCCCTTGGCACTGGCCTCAATAACATCGGTGCTGATTCCCCGGCCTACATAGATATCGCCATTTCTGCCGATCTTTACAGTTACTTCACCAAGGGCGTCCGTACCGCTGGTTACAGCTCTCAGATAAAAGTCCTTTAGATTTATTTTTAAGCCTGCGGCTCTCTCAATAGCCTTAAAGGTGGCGTCTATGGGTCCGTCGCCGCAAGCCGCCTCCTGGATGAGCATGTCATCCTTTTTAAGCCTCACAGTAGCGGTGGCGATGGTGGAGTTACCACTGGATATGTGGAAGTATTCAAGTTCATAGATAGCGGGCACCTCTATGACCTTTTCGCTTAAGAGGGCCTCAATATCCCGATCCGTAACGAATTTTTTCTTATCAGCCAAGTCCTTAAACTTGCTAAAGGCTTCATTGATCTCCTCGGCATCCAGATGGATATAACCCATTTCCTTTAGCTTCTCTTCAAAGGCATGCCGCCCTGAATGTTTGCCCAGCACCATCTCGCTCTGCCTGAATCCAACGGATTCAGGGGTCATAATCTCGTAAGTTTCCCTATTGCTGAGCATACCGTGCTGGTGTATCCCGGATTCATGGGCAAAGGCGTTGGCCCCAATAATAGCCTTGTTGGGTTGAATATGGACACCCGTTAGATGGCTTACTAAGCGACTGGTTCTATAAAGCTCCCTGGTCTCGATTCCCGTATCACAGCCATAAAAGCCTTTCCGCGTCTTAAGGGCCATGACGATCTCCTCCAGGGCTGCATTTCCTGCCCTCTCGCCCAGGCCGTTTACAGTACACTCCACCTGTGTAGCTCCATTCTCGATGGCTGCCAGGGAATTGGATACGGCCATTCCCAGATCATTATGGCAATGGACGCTAAGAATAACATTTTCTATACCCTTAACGTTTTCTATGATGGAGGCTATGAGCCCACCAAATTCCTGAGGCGTTGCATATCCTACCGTATCCGGTATATTTATGGTGGTAGCACCAGCTTCTATAGCGGTTTCTATGACCTTAAACAGAAATTCCGGCCTGGTTCTTGAACCGTCTTCCGCAGAGAACTCCACGTCTTCGCAGAGGGATTTGGCGTAAGATACCGCATCTTTAACCTGCTCCAACACCTCTTCGGGTTTCATCTTCAGCTTGTATTCCATATGAATGTCGGAGGTGGCTATAAAGGTGTGGATACGAGGGCGAGCCGCATACTTCAGAGCCTCCCATGCCCTTTCAATGTCTCCTCTTACCGCCCTGGCCAAGCCCACTATAATTGGTTTTCTTATCCTTTGGGCAATGGCCTTTACCGCTTCAAAGTCCCCCTTGGATGCCACGGGAAAACCGGCCTCTATGGCATCTACTCCCAAACGCTCCAATTGAGCCGCTATCTCCACTTTCTCATGGACGTTAAGGCTGATACCCGGTGATTGCTCACCATCCCTTAAAGTGGTATCGAATATATATACCCTTTTGGACATTGATCTTTCCCCCTAACCATTATTTCTCATCAATCCACGGCATCATTTTCCTCAGTTCCTTGCCCACCTTTTCAATCATATGCTCCTGCTCCTTCTTTCTGGTGGCCTTCAAGGATACCTGATTAGCCTGGTTTTCCAGGATCCAATTCTTGGCAAAGGTCCCGTCCTGGATCTCACCCAATACCTTTTTCATCTCCTTGCGAGTGTCCTCGGTAATGATCCTCTTCCCTACAGAGTAATCCCCGTATTCTGCCGTATTGCTTATGGAATACCTCATGAAGGACAGGCCGCCCTGGTTCATAAGGTCCACTATCAGTTTCATTTCATGCAGGCATTCAAAATAGGCGCTTTCAGGTTGGTATCCCGCTTCTACCAGGGTCTCAAACCCGGCTTTTATAAGCTCTGAGATCCCTCCGCACAGGACGGCTTGTTCGCCGAACAGATCCGTCTCCGTCTCCTCTTTAAAAGTGGTTTCCAGAACCCCGGCCCTGGTTCCTCCGATAGCCTTGGCGTAGGCCAGGGCAAAGTCCTTGGCCCTGCCGGAGTAGTCCTGATGCACTGCCACGAGACAGGGGACCCCTTTTCCCTCCTGGTATTGGCTGCGGACCGTATGTCCCGGCCCTTTAGGGGCTACCATAAATACATCCACGTTATGGGGCGGTACTATCTGCCCAAAATGGATATTAAAGCCATGGGCAAAGATTAGTCCGTCGCCCTCCTTTAGATTGGGTGCAATACTATCCCTGTATAGACCAGCCTGGGTTTCGTCCGGAGTAAGTATCATTATAAAATCCGCTTCCTTAGCCGCCTCACTGGCTTCCACCACTCTGAGACCGGCCCTTTCTGCCTCTTCCCAGGACCTGCTCCCCTTGTATAGGCCTACCCTGACATCGACCCCGCTCTCCTTCAGGTTCAGGGCGTGGGCATGGCCTTGGCTTCCATATCCTATAACAGCTACCTTTTTACCCGCCAACAGTTCCAGATTCGCATCCTGATCATAATACATTATTGCCATTGTCATATCCTCCCTTGTTTCGATCATCTTTTAACATCTTCCTACCCCTGTTTATGGCAATAGCTCCGGTTCGCACCATTTCCTCTATGCCATAGTCCTTTAGCATATCCACCAGGGCAGTAATCTTTTCGCTGTCCCCGGTAATCTCCACAATGAGATGGTTTTTGTTTATATCCACTACCTGGGCCCTGAATATATTTATCAATTCAACGATTTGATGCCTGGTAGCGGGTTCAGCCTTAACTTTTATCAAGGCCAACTCCCTGGTTAGGGAATCCTCCTCGATCCTGGATACCTTAATAACATCGATTAATTTGTTCAGCTGTTTTATTACCTGTTCTACAATATAGGAGTCTCCCTCTACAACTATGGTAATCCTGGAGACGGTGGGGTCCTCTGTCATACCCACAGCCAGGCTGTAGATATTGAATCCTCTCCTGCTGAAGAGTCCGGAAACTTTAGAAAGAACCCCCGGATGGTTTTCAACCAATACCCCTAATATGTGCTTCATCTTCTTTCCCCCCTTGAATAGGAATTACATTAGCCATGGGATCTATAACAAACTCCCCGATAATTGGTCCATTCCAACTTAGCAGCTTTTTAATACCCCACACAATTTTTTCCTGACTCTCTACCCTGAAACCCTTAATCCCGTAGGCATCGGCCAGCTTTACAAAGTCCGGGTTTCCCTCCATGCGGGTTTGGTAGTATCTACCTCCATGGATTTTCTCCTGGATCTCCCTGACCATACCCAGGTAACCGTTGTTCAGTATCATTATCTTTACCGGGGCTCTCTCCTGTACCAGAGTTGCCAGTTCCGCCAGGTTCATCTGGAGCCCTCCGTCCCCTATGAGCAGGACAACTTCCTTGTCCCTGCATCCAAGCTTGGCTCCAAGGGCTGCCGGTAGTCCATATCCCATGGTCCCAAGTCCTCCGGAGGTGAGGAAAGTCCTGGGCCTTCTTGTCTTATAGTATCTGCCTGCCCATATTTGATGCTGTCCCACATCCGTTACCAATATGGTGTTCTCGGGAACCATATCCGAGAGGGTTTTTATTATTTCCATAGGGTTAAGGCCCTCGCGACAATCCCCTACACCCTCATGTACCTGTTTCCATTCCCTGACCCTGGACAGCCAGCCCCAATCATTCCTCTCAATATCCTTCTTTAGCAGCTCCCCTAAGGTGGTCTTTATATCTCCTACGATGGGAATATTAACACCAATATTCTTGCCTATCTCTGCAGGATCGATATCTATATGGATAACCTTGGCCTTTTGAGCAAAATCTTCGGTCTTGCCCGTAGCTCTATCCCCCATTCTGGCACCCAGCAAAATCAGAAGATCCGCCTCTTCCACCGCCCTGTTGGCGGCATAGACACCGTGTTGGCCCAGAAACCCCAAGGATAGGTGGTGGTCCCCTGGAAAGGCCCCTATCCCCATCAGGGTGGATGCCACCGGTGCCTTGATTCTTTCGGCCATCTCCATAATCTCTTCTGTTGCACCGCTGGAAACGGCACCGCCACCCACACATATGAGAGGCCTGCGGCTCTCCTCTATAGCCTTGATCATCCTCTTTATCTGTCCGGGATGCCCCATGTAGGTTGGTTTATAGCCCCTTAAATTTACCTCATCGGGGTACTTAAAATCCAAAGTGGCCATAGCTATATCCTTGGGAATATCTATCAGGACCGGACCCGGCCGTCCCGTAGAGGCTATATGAAAGGCCTCCTTAAAGATCCGAGGTAGGTCCTCAGGATTTCTTACCAGGTAGCTGTATTTTGTAAAGGGCTCCGTAGCCCCTGTAATATCCGCTTCCTGAAACACATCCCTGCCCACCATGGACAAGGGCACCTGTCCGGTAATAGCCACTATTGGGATAGAATCCATATATGCTGTGGCAATTCCGGTTATCATGTTGGTAGCCCCGGGGCCTGAGGTTGATATACATACCCCAACCTTCCCTGTAGCCCGGGCATAACCGCTGGCCCCATGGGCTGCGGCCTGCTCGTTGCGAACCAGTACATGATGAATACTGGATCTGCCTAAAGCATCATAAATATGGGTTACAGCCCCACCGGGATAACCAAATATTATGTCTACCCCTTCCAGTTCCAAAGCCCGTACTACTGCTTCTGCACCTGTCATCTTCATATTTTCTACACCTCCTACCATGCTACAGTATAAAAAAACCCCTCGCCCCTACATATGCAGGGGCGAAGGGTTAGCTTCGCGTTACCACCCGGCTTTATCTGTACCTCGCGGCACAGGCCTCTACAGGTTCTATCAAACCCCGGCCTGTAACGTGACCTCACGTCAAACTCTACTCTGGACCTAATCCCTTTCAAGCTTGCTTCTCGGGAGTGAGCATACAATCCAATAGCCCGCCGGTTTCCACTAACCACCGGCTCACTGAAGATGACTTTAGAGGATCTTCTATCTCCGTCATAGAATTTATTGAATAATATCTGCTTTGACTCTATAGCTTACCAGAGGGTTGCTATCGACGCTATGGGGTAAAAAAAGTGTATAATAATGCCCGACAACAGCCCTCTTCTTCAGAAGAAACCTGCCGCCGGGTCTTTTTTACCCACGGTGTAATGCTAATCCTTTAGCATTTTGTATCGCTCGGTCACAGTCCCGTAAAATACGGCGGAACCCTAGATACACTTCCTTCTGGTTGCTCCGATTTTTAGATTTGCCATTTATCATAGCATCCCTAAAATCTCTTGTCAATAGTCTTTTTTGGTTTTTTGTATTTATTCCTCCTGTCCTTTTTGTTCTATAACCCTCTTTACCCTTTTTTCAAAGCTCTCCCTATCCAGCATAACTATGCGCCCACATTTGAGGCATTTCATCTTCATATCGGCACCAACCCTAGTGACCTCCCATTGACTGTTTCCACATGGGTGCTTCTTTTTTGTCTCAATAATATCTCCCACATAAAACTGTCTAATCAATTTAATGCCTCCTCTCCCTAATCCTCTCCCTAATCCTCTTCTAATCCTTATTGAATACCACCAATCTTGGATATGGTATCTCGATCCTGTTTTCCTCCAGAGCCCCTAATATCGCCTTGCGCAGATCCCGCTCTATTCCCCAATGCTTCATGGGCAGGGTTCTGCCAACTACCCTAAGGGTAACACCTACGTTATCCATCTCTACAACACCGATAACCCTTGGAACCTCCACAATATCCGGGTTATCCGATGCATATTCTCCAATTACCTTATCTATAACCTGTATAGCCCTATCGATATCCGCTTCATAAGCTATGGTAGCATTCACTATCACTGCGGAATTGCCTCTGGAATAATTGGTCACCTTATAGATTTGCCCATTGGGAATAATGTTTATATCCCCCTTGAACCCCCTTATCTTGGTAATCCTAAGGCCTATTTCCTCCACGGTTCCGCTTATGTCCTCAACCTTTATAAAATCCCCCACGCTGTATTGATCCTCGAAAATAATAAAAAACCCGTTTATAACATCCTTAACCAGACTCTGAGCGCCAAACCCTATGGCCAGTCCCCCTATACCCGCAGTTGCTATAATGGATGTCGTATTGACGCCCATCTCGCCCAGGAACATCATAAGTGCAAGAAAATAGATTACATATCTTAATACGCTGTGAATCAATTCTCTGAGGGTATCGTTCTTCTTTTTATTTACATGGATCCCAAGTTTGGCGCGACCATCAAAAAAGCGGTTTACTACTATTCTTTCAAGCTTGATAAATAAAACAGCCGCCACCCATATGAGGATTATCTTAAGTATCCTGTAGCCTAAGGCTAAATACTGATCAACAGTCCACCGGTTTAACCAGGCTGAGATAAGATTAAACATATTTTCAGTACACTCCCTTCTGCTACATATCCCTTTCATACAGGGCAGGTATCCTTCTTCTATTCCTGTCCTTAATGAATCCTGTTCCTTGCCGCATCCACCAACCCATTAAACAAGCCCAGCATTCTCTCATCCTTTTCCCACATCCTCTCAGGATGCCATTGTACACCCACCGCAAAGGTATGAGACGGTGATTCTATACCCTCAACCACACCATCATCGCATCTTGCCGTTACCCTAAAACAGTCTGCCGGTTCCCTTACAGCCTGATGGTGAAAGCTATTGGTCCTTATCCTTTCGTTTCTAAGGAGCTCTGCCAGCCTTGAGCCCTTTGCCAGCTCGACTACATGGCTCCCATACCAGTCGGGGGCGAGTTGGCTGTGCTTCTGCAAGAAGCCCTTGTCCCATTGACTGTCCAAATCCTGATATATTTCTCCTCCCATGGCGATATTCATAAGCTGCATACCTCGACAAATACCCAGTACCGGTATATCCCGGTCCATGACTTCCCTACACAAGGGGATCTCCAGCCTGTCCCTATAGGGGTTTATGGACCCAAGCCTTGGATTTGGAGCCTCACCAAAATATGCAGGATCTACATCCCCTCCCCCTGTAAACACGATTCCACCCAATAGATCTATAATCTCCGGAATTGTCCCTTCGTCAATCCTTGGTATCAGGTAGGGCAGTCCTCCTGACCTGAGTATCGCCCGATAATAACCGTCAAAAATCTGGGAGGTCTGTTTTTGAACATCATAATCGCAGGTTACCCCGATAAGGGGTTTTGACATAGCCATCTCCTTCTTTCCGGCTCCCAACTGCCCTAAGGTTAGAGCCCGTCTCAGTCATAATTACACTTGAAATATATAGTTTTAAGAATATCTCATAAGCTACTGGTTATTTGACTTTTCCCATTGGGCAATTCACATCTGATTTAGTATATAACCCAGGTCATCTCCTATAGAACATCAAAACTTACTGATATACCTTTTCAATTCCCAGGGGGTTACCTGCACCTTATACTCATCCCACTCAATCTTCTTAGCCTCTACATAACGACTGTAGATATGCTGGCCCAGGGCTTCCTGAATAACTCTATCCGCCTCCAGGGCCCGAATGGCGTTGGCTAGATTACTGGGAAGCCGGGGAATATGTCCGTCCAGCCTCTCCTGTTCCGTCATATCATAGATGTTACAATTGACGGGATCTGGTGGTAGAATCCTGTTCTTTATCCCTTCAAGCCCGGCCTTCAATGTGACGGCCAATGCCAAATAGGGATTACATGCAGGATCCGGGCTCCTCAGCTCAACCCTCGTCCCTGTTCCCCGGTTTGCCGGTATCCGGATAAGGGGACTTCTGTTTTGTCCAGACCAGGCGATATAGACCGGAGCCTCGTATCCTGATACCAGCCTCTTATAGGAATTAACCAAGGGGTTGGTTATAGCCGTTATGGCAGGTGCATGTTCCATAAGCCCACCTATATAGTACATGGCCACATCGCTAAGCTCCATCTCCCCATTTGGATCATAAAAGGCGTTGTCCTCACCGCAGAAGAGGGATTGGTTGAGATGCATTCCGGAACCTGCTATGCCAAATACAGGCTTTGGCATAAAGGTGGCATGAAGTCCATGGCGCTGGGCAACTATTCTGACCACCATTTTAAAGGTCATTACATTGTCGGCTGTAGCCAGGGCATCATCGTATTTAAAATCTATCTCATGCTGTCCAGGAGCTAATTCATGGTGCGAAGCCTCGATTTCAAAACCCATCTGCTCCAGGGTTATACACATCTCCTGACGGGCACTCTCTCCCAAGTCCACGGGTCCTAAATCGAAATATCCTGCATTGTCATGGGTATTGGTGGTAGGTTTCCCATCCTCGTCTATATGGAAGAGAAAAAACTCCGCTTCAGGACCCACGCACATCCTATATCCCATATCCTCTGCCTCTTTTAAAACCCTCTTTAAGGTATTTCTTGGGCAGCCCTCAAAGGGTGTCCCATCCGCATTGTATACGTCACAGATCAGCCGGGCCACTTTCCCCTGCCCGCTGCTCCATGGAAATATTACAAAGGAATCAGGGTCGGGATAGAGATACATATCCGATTCCTCGATTCTAACAAAGCCCTCTATAGAAGAGCCGTCGAACATCATTTGATTATTTAAGGCCTTATCCAGTTGTTGGACTGTAATAGCTACATTTTTCATGGTGCCAAAGATATCTGTGAATTGGAGTCGGACAAACTTTACCTTTTCCTCTTGACATATTCTCTTTATATCTTCCCTGCTGTACTTGGTCATATAACAATCCTCCCTTAATTGTGGATAATCCTTAAATTATCATTTCAAACCTGTTCCATATTGGCCATGCTTGATCCATTTCCCGGATAACTTGTATTTTTTATATTTATCGCCATTATATATTGGGATTATATCTCTGTCAAAGGAACTAGAAAGTATTATCTACACCTGGCATTAACAAGGGTATTATATCACGTATTGCTGACAGTTGAATATTCAAAAGGGAATTTTATAAAATAACCTCTTGTGATAATTACAAATCCATCCTCCCTAGTGATAGAACTAAATCATCAATTTGTATAAAATATGGTTAACAGAAACAGTGGGTGTAAGTATAATGAACCAGCACAAGGCGTAATTCAAAAAGGGATAGGAATTGAACTTCCTATCCCTCATGTTTTGATATAAGTAAGAGCTTATGGAAAACTAAGTGAATCGCTGTCATCATTGATTTTATCTGAGACTAGCATATGTCCTCTATATGGGACTACAGTTTTAGTTTCCCCTCATTTATTTCCCTGATAATATTTAGATCAATCTTGGGTTTGCGATCATAGGTCAACAGCCCATTGATCTCCTGCTCTACATCCGTTAGCTGGGTATAGCAAAATCCCTGGATCAGCGGAGATTCCAGTACGGCAGACACTACCTCGTAATACCTTTTGGCGTAGTCCTCCCCTGAGCTGGCGCTGGAATAACCCCAGCCCTCCCAGTCTCCGGTCTTGTAGGAAATACCCCCGAACTCAGTTAAGAGTATGGGTTGGCCTTGATATCCCCAGCCCTGGGCAAACATGCGCTTACCGGCCGGCATGCCATTGAGAATGCTCTCCAGGGTGCCGTACCTGTCTTTGAGCACCTCTTTATCGGGACAATAGTCGTGTATAGTAAAGAGATCTGAGCAGGTATGCTCCCATCCATCGTTGGATATAACCGGCCTGCTTTGGTCCAGGGACTTGATCAAATACACCAGAGCTACGCTGAGGCTCTGATCCTCACCTTTGACCAGTATATTTGGCACTCCCCAGGACTCGTTGATGGGTGTCCAGGCGACTATGGAAGGATGGTTGTAGTCCCTGAACACTTCTTCCATCCATTCGTTGATCAGACGTTTCACAGCACGGCGTGAATAGACATAGTTAGCCGCCATCTCGCCCCATACCAGAAAGCCCAGCTTATCTGCCCAGTAAAAGTATCTGGGATCCTCTATCTTCTGATGCTTCCTTGCTCCATTGAACCCCATCTCCTTGGCCAGACGAATATCTGTAACGAAAGCCTCATCATTGGGGGCTGTTAACAGGGAATCCTCCCAATACCCCTGGTCCAGAACTAATTTTTGATAATAAGGCCTGTTATTTAGCATGAATTTCCCGTCCACTATGGATATCTTACGCATACCAAAATAGGAATTTACCTCGTCTATGACCCTATCATCTTCACAGATATAAAAATCTATATCAAACAATCTTGGATTTTCCGGGGTCCATTCCATATTCTCATGGATATTGGCCTCAAGCAGGGTCTGGCGATCTATTACCGCCCTGAAGGTGCCTCTGTTCCTCACCTGACAAAGGGTGTGTTCGGCCAGCATAATACCCTGATAACTAATAAGGCATTTTAGGCGCTTGTCCTTCATGCTCCCGTCTATCTCATATTCAATATCCAAAGCCTCATCGTCAAGATCGGGGGTCATCCATACCCTCTTGAGATAGCTATGGGGCACCGCTTCAAGCCAGACTGTCTGCCAGATACCCGTAGTCCTGGTATAGAAGATTCCTTCGGATCTCTCCTTCCAATACTGCTTCCCTCTGGGCATTTCCAGATCCAGGGTGTCATCTTTCGCCTTTACCACAATCTCGTTTTCCCCATCCTTTATAAGGTCCGTTATCTCCACACTAAAGCCAATGTGTCCACCGATGTGATAGGTAGCATGTTGACCGTTAACCCAAACATCGCATTCATAGTCCACAGCACCAAAATGGAGAAGTATTCTTTTACCCTTCATATGAGTGGGTAGGACAAAGCGTTTCCGGTACCAGACTATATCATGAAAATCCTGTATATTGATACCGGACAGTTTTGTCTGATAGGCATAGGGGACCATTATCTTCATATCGAAGGTATCCCTATCGAAAGAAAATTCCCATTCTCCGTTTAAGTTCATCCAACTGTTTTCTCTTCTAAATTGAGGCCTGGGATATTCAGGCCTGGGGATATTAGTCATGTTTATCACTCCCGGCTTCATTTATTATTCGATTACATTCAATTAATAACAATGTTTATTTTGTAAATCACTTATAACCAGAAGGCCATGTCGGTCTATATAAAGGCAAAGGTGGTGGAGGAAACCGTGAAGAATCATTTTACCCGGCTTCCCCTGCAAAACACCATATTTACCTCCAAATCCTCATCCAATACCACCAGATCAGCCCGTTTGCCGGGTTCAATAGAGCCTATCCTGTCATAAAGGCCCAGCACCTTGGCAGGATTAATGGTGGCCATGGCAACAGCATCTTCCAGTGAAAGGCCGGCAAAATTCATAGCGTTCTTTACCGCATCCATAAGGTTTATAATGCTCCCTGCCAAGGTTCCATCCTCCTGTTTGGCAACCCCACCCTCTATTACGATCTTATATCCACCAAAATCATATTCTCCCTGACCATGACCTGCTGCGTGCATAGAATCGGTAACCAGGACTACCCCTTCCGGCCCCTTTGCATTGATAGCAATCTTAACCACCGCCGGATGGATATGCATTCCGTCGCTTATTATCTCTACGTAAGCGTCACCGGTTAGGGCAGCACCCACTGTACCCGGTTCCCGATGGTGTATACCAACCATTGCGTTAAATAGGTGGGTGAATATGGATGCTCCTGCCCTTATCCCTTCCAAGGCCATATTATAATCGCTATTGGAATGGCCTATACCTACTGTTCCACCATTTTTAACAACATAGTCTATAAATTCCATTCCACCCTCTATTTCGGGGGCAACGGTAATATGAATCTTTAGGTCTCCCATTATCTCACGATACTCGTCATAGTCGGCTTTTCTTGGTGTAACAATCCAATTAGGGTCATGGGTACCTTTCTTCTCCGCATTTATAAAGGGTCCTTCGATGTGAACTCCGTCTATAGAGGCACCCCTGCCTTCCATCTTTGATGCTTCCTTGATATTTCTTAGTGCAGCCTTGATGTTCTCCCTGCTGGTAGTTATGGTTGTCGGGAAAAAGGAAGTCACTCCCCTGTCGGAATAGTACCTGGTAAGCTCACAGATCTCCTCGGGGCTGGCAACGCTGACATCATAGCCTATGGCCCCATGGGTATGCATATCGATGAGACCCGGAATAACCCTTTTACCCTCCAGGTCAATTACCTGGATACCTTCCCCACCAGATGCTGAATCTGAGGTTCCGCCCGACTTACTAATTTTCTTTATAGCTTCATCTTCGATGTATATATCTCCCTCCAGAAATTCTCCCTGCGCCGATAAATATCTCCCATTTTTCAGAATAATCATGTCTTCCCTCCATTCTCATTTTGTACTTTCTATTACACTACAGGAAGGGTAAAGGATATAGTGGTACCTTCTCCTAAATGACTTTCAGCCCAAATTTTGCCACCATGTTGTTCAACGATATTTTTACAAATTGCCAGACCTAGCCCGGTACCTCCATAATGTCTTGATCGGGATTTCTCCCCCCTGTAGAACAGTTCAAAGATGTGGGGGAGGTCCTCCTTGGCTATGCCTATACCGTTATCGGATATGGATATGGCCAAATAGCCGTCATCTACCGTCGCCATCACCTCTATTACCCCATCATTCTCTGCATACTTGACTGCATTCTGCAGTATATTATCTACAACTTGGGCGATCCTTTTTATATCAGCCCTGACCCGTACCGAGGGAAAGGGTCTTTTTACCACTATCTCCATGGTCTTGTTCTCCAGATCCATAGATACGGAATTCATTATATCCTCAAGCATAGCCCTACTATCCGTTAGTTCCAAGTTCATCTTCAAGTTCCCTAATTCCATCTGGGAGTATAGAAAAAGGTCGTCAATAAGTGCATCCAACCTATCAGTCTTGTCCTGTATCACTTTAAGATATCTTTGAAACTGTTTCTCATCCCGGGCCATGCCGTCCTGTAGGGCTTCAACATATCCTTTTATGGATGAGATAGGAGTACGCAGATCGTGGGAGATGACCCCTATCATCTCCTTTCGCTGCCTTTCCGAGGCCAGTTGCTCTTCTATGGATGCCTTGAGCTTGTCGCGCATCGTTTCAAAGGCCTGGCAAAGCCGGCCCAACTCGTTGTTTCTCTTGTACTTTATAACAAAGTCCAGATCGCCTTTTGCTATGCTCTCAGTGGCCCTATTTAATTCATCCAGGGGTACTAAAACGCTTCTGGAAATAATCCGGGAAAACAGAGATATGAATAATACAATAGATCCCAAACCCAGTATATAGCTAATCCTGAAATGATATGAAACCTTCCTGGCTATTTGGGCCGGCATCAGGTTGATATCATAGTCGATTATGATTTTCCCTACTATTTCTCCCTTTCTTTCTATCTTCGTAGTATAGGAGTACCTGGTTAGACTAAATATACCGGTTTCCGGCCCAAGGGACTCGTCCATTATACCATCCTTAGGCCCCCTGGAATCATAGAGTACGTCCCCTTCGGTGTCCACTACCCTGACGCTGCCATCGAACTCCTCCACGATGGGCCTCAAAATCCCATCAAAGGTCTCATAATCATCTATTATATTAAAGTTTTCTTCCACACTGCTTATAACCCTTTGAAAATTCTTGTTCAGGCTATTAAACTTAACGATCTCCGGATCATGGTTCAACTTTGCAATGGCTATGGCCATCATAATAAAGGTGTTTGCAATCGGCCCTATGATCACCAGAACGAAGGCTATTATGAGCTTGGTGCGAATTCCCAGTTTCACAATTTCTCACCTACAAATTTGTAACCTACCCCCCATATGGTTTGAATGTACATGGGCCTTGAGGGGTCCTCCTCCATCTTTTCTCTCAACCTTCTTATGTGGACAGCTACGGTGTTTATATCACCATATTCCTGATATCCCCATACATAATCGTAGATTTCCTCCCTGGTCAGAACCTTATTGGCGTTGAGAACGAAGAATTTAAGAACCTCAAATTCCTTGGCGGACAGGGGAACATCTTCACCCCGAACCTTGAGGCTATGCCCCTTGAAATCTATTACAAGATCCTTAAATACTAATTGGTCCCCTAACTTTTCCTTGCTCCCTTCCTCTGCCATTTGGGACACGCGCCTGAAATGAGCATTGACCCTGGCCACCAATTCCTTGGGGCTGAAGGGTTTAGTTATATAATCATCGGCACCTAAATCAAGTCCGACTATCTTATCTTCCTCGCTTTTCTTTGCGCTCAGCATGAGAATGGGTATATTGGATTCCATCCTAATCCTTCTGCAAATTTCCATTCCGTCGATCTTGGGGAGCATAATATCCAAAATAGCCATATCCGGCCTGTGATTTTTCCAGCACCAAAATCCCTCTTGACCGTCAAAGGCCAGTATAACTTGGTATTCTGCCGCTTCCAGGTAATCCCTAACCAGCTCTCCTATTTCTCTTTCGTCATCTACAACTAAAATTTTCCTGCACATATATCTCCTCTATCCCCCCTTGTCTTTATTTATACCCATACCTCTCTGAGGTGGAACCTTTTGTTGTCATATATTATATATCACATAGGATAAGTTAACCTATTGTGCTAGTTATCATATGCTGCCAATGGCTATTGACCGCTCATTACTTAAGATTATGAACTAGCACAATGCGTTAAGTTACATTGGATATAGTATCTGTTAAAAACGCCTTTGCTTTTCCAAAAAGGTTTTGGCAAGCTGGTGGACCTTGCTGTCCTCAATCGCTGTCTGCCCATACCTGGTCTCATCGTAGGCATGGGTCAGATCCTTTATTTCGGGGCTTATATCCCCATCCCAATCTAGTATGTCCAAGGCTGTCTCCTTAGGAGTCAGGTATTTCTTATAGGTATATCCCCTGGATAAGCACCTAAGTATCAGATGCCGGTATAAAAACCTGATCCGCTGATGGTTGTTTTGTAGTTCCTCCCATTTTGGCTCCCTTTCCAGAATACTCTTTAGCCAGTTCTGGAATCTATCCCTGTAATCCCGCCCTATATCCGCAAGACCTATAAGCTTCTCCTTTTCATCTATGAATCCGACGTTCTCCTGGTACATAACGTAACTCTTAAGAAATTCCAATAACCACTTAAAGGCCTCCTTGATTAATCTGAACAGGATCTTTAATGCAAACCATATTAACACCAATGATACTGCCCCACCGATTACCATTATTATCTTCTCTAATATTATGGCAAATAACGATGGTTCTCCCACTTCCATTTCGGGCAAAATCTCTAGAGGATCCTGACTCATTGGTTCTCTTGGACCGGTATGAGAAATAGGGGATAGCTTTGACAAGAACAGGACAACTGCCAAAATTCCCTGGCCTATTTTTTGGAACAGCCATACACAGGCATTTTTAAAATCGTCAAAATAACTTATAAACATTATAAGAGCAATTGATAACAGTATTAGAATCCTATTATTCCTGATGACCGTTGAGGAAAAGACCGGGACGCTACCTTCAGCAGGCTGGGCTGCTGTTTTAAGTTGCTCCGTATTAATGGTAAACAATACTATTATGGTGTATACAAAGCCAGTCCATGCCAATATATGGAAATAGGGCTTTAACACCGGTACAAAGCTATATATGAGGCCTCCTAACAGGTAGAGCAGTAGGGCCACCCATATTGCCATGTCGGGAAACATGTCTGCCCATTTTGAACCACGGAATCGTATACCCCGATCAAAGATAATGATTCCGGACAAAAATACCACTATCTTGGTTAAGGGTCCTTGAGAGAGTAATAATATCCACAGGGTATTTATAAGTATCCCGGCAACTATATGAGCATATCGGGGTTTTTTCAGAAGATAACTGCCTAGAACAAGCCCCAGCAAATAAGAGCCGGATATACAAATCATCCATATCCAAACATCCGCGGGAATAATCAAAACCCCAAGGGTTAACAATATTGGAAAAAAAGCTACTATCTCCAATAATCCCTGGAGCCACTTTACAAATATTTCTTTCAAGACATCTATCCTGTCCTTAATCATTGCTCCCTTCCTTTCCGGGATCCTTCAACCATAATATCTCTACGGAATTGCCCATATCCTCCAATTGTCTAATCTGGTTTCTCATGCGTTCGCTAACATACGAAGTAATGAACAAATAATCTATAGATCCGGAAAACGCTCCCGATGCCCGCTCCTTAATCTCCTCTTCTAAAAAAGTATAGAAAGTAACACTTCTGTCCACTACAAGCTTGGCCATAGTATCCAATAAGAAGAATAGCTGTTCCTCGCCATTGCGGGGGAAGACCCTTACCGGCTGCTTAGGTTCGTCAATCGTATATCCATTGCTGCCAAACCCCACATCGATTCCTTGGGATATAGCGTGACTAACAATGGAGGCTGCGTAGGAGATCCCCCTTTCTATACGGTCCGGTTCAGTAATTGGCCCCCACATATCCTCGGTTATATCCATATTCAGGTAGACCATAATCCTGGGATCTGCAGTGTAATCCCTCTTATGTACCTGGAGTTTGCCGGTACGGGCTGTGGCCTTCCAATTGATATTGTTAAGGGGATCGCCAGGAGTATATTCCCGAACTCCGGAATACATAAACGGATCGTCCACTATCCACCTTTTTACCACAACATCCCCCATCCAACTTCGGGATAGAAAGGGTATCTCATCCAGGGACAGCAGTTTCGGATATACCAGTAGTTCCGCATCCAATTCATAGACCCTTGATACAGTACGAAAGCCGAATAAGTCGCCGCAAGTTAAAGCTGCCGAGTTTAACCTATAGCAACCCCTTTTTTTACACTTTATCAGATGCCTTCTATTTATAGCAGTAAAGGGCATAAGGCTGAACAGACTTTTATGAAATTGCTGATGCTTAATATCCAGATTAAATTGCCTTTGGAACTCAAGATTCTCACTGATTTTAGATTCGATTCTCAGCCAGGGCACAGGAAGCAATTTTCTATTGCTAATTCTTTCTATCATCTCAATTTCCTGTCCCTCAAAAGCACTGTTAACACTAAAATATCTGCTATATTCGATTCCCTTTAGAATCCACCTATTGGTTATCCAAGCTTGAATTGAAACTACTAAAAAGGTAACAAATATTATCCATTGGATATTCATAGTATCCCCTCATCGTCAGACGGAATCCTTTCACTGGGTACAGGCACAGCCTTAAGGATTTGAGAGATAATGTTATCCAACTGTCCCTCCCTCATACCTAATACACTGCGCAATATTATCCTATGTCCTAATACCGGCTTTGCCATCTTCTTAATGTCATCCGGAGATACATAATCCCTTCCTTGCAAAATAGCATAGACCTGAGCAGCTTTAAGCAAGGCCTGGCTCCCCCTGGGACTGACTCCCAGCATAATCTCACTGTGTTGCCTTGTAACCTCCACTATTCTAACTATATATCGCATGACATCATCGCTAACAAATACCCGTGCATAATTTTGCTGAGCATCTATAATCTCCTCCCTTTGAACTACAGGTCCAATTTCTACGAGGGGATCCCTTTCCTTGAATCTTCTGAGTATCTCCACACCTTCGTCTGTGGATGGGTATCCCATATCAACTTTTATAAGAAACCTATCCAATTGGGCCTCTGGCAGGGGAAAGGTTCCCTGAGTTTCTACAGGATTTTGAGTTGCTAACACCATAAAGGGACGTTCTAACAATCTAGTATCCCCATCCACCGTTACCTGCCTCTCTTCCATGGTTTCCAGGAGGCTGGATTGGGTTCTCGGTGTGGCCCTGTTTATTTCATCGGCAAGGAGTATATTGGTAAACACCGGACCGGGTCTAAATTGAAATTCTCCAATCTTTTGGTTGTAGAAGTTTATCCCGCTTAAGTCGCTGGGTAGTAGATCCGGAGTAAATTGTACCCTTCTAAAGGCACAATCCAGGGACTTGGCCAGGGATTTGGCGAGAAGGGTTTTGCCTGTTCCAGGTACATCCTCCAATAGAACATGACCAGAGGAGATGAGGGCAACCAATAGCTGATCAATTACATCGTCCTTGCCTACAATAACCCTTTTAATATTCTCTTTTATGCGCTGTGCCATGCTCCTAATTCTATCCAGTTCCATTTGATTACCTCTTTCTCTTAATTGTTTATATGGAAATCATCCATTAGGCAACTCTTAATACACTCATACAAAATATGAGGAATCCATATCACCGTATAACTGTATATCAGGTCTACTTGTCTTTCCTATTGTGACAGAATCATTCTTAACCCCATCTGATAGGAATATATTCTTCATTACAAGTCTGAAATCCTTTATTGATTAGCTTTATTTATAGGTGTACAAAGCATTGTATCAGAATGTCAATAATCGGATACCTATTCTAACATCAGTTTATGACTGATGAAGTTTTCATAATAGAGGCTCCTTTTTAATACTTTCATATTTATGCTATAATATGGAATACTTTAGCGCCCTCCAAATACCAGTTTTACTTGAAACACAAGGTATATTTGATATATAATTGTTTTAATACACAAGGTTGCTTGAGTCTTTTGACTATATTTTACAATGATAGGACATTCTTCTGCTTTTAACTTGTGAGAGGTCAATTTGGGCCCTCAAAAAACTGGGTCATCTTTACCACTCATTATAATAGTATCTTGCTATTTTACCCCAATTATTTAGGGAGGAATATATAAAATGAAAAAATGGTTCTCTATTCTTTTAGTTATCATAATTACCTTAATCCCTGTGGTCTCACAAGCGGCCCATGCCCCCTTGGTCGTTAGAAATAAAAGAGTTTATATACCAGACGAAAGTAACGTTGAGCTGGTTTCCTATAATGTATTTATACGAATCAGAACAGGTATTTCCTATGCAACTACCTCCCTGGTCTTAAAAAACCAGGATATGGAAGAATCCAATACGTTCCGAATGGGGATGCCTGTGCAATTTGACAGCGTAAGCAGGGTCAGGGATTTGTCTGTGAGCAGTGACGGGGATACGATAAAAGCAACCCAAAGATCTACCTTAAAAAATCCTCCCACGGAAAAGAAGGTGGATGTAAGTAAGTGGTATGTGTGGGATATCTCACTGGAACCCGGTGAATCCAAAGTTGTCGAATGTTCCTTTACCTTCGATAATAAACTGGAACTGGACGGTACAGAGGTAATCTCATATCCCCTGGAACTCTTAGAGCACTGGGCAGGCAGAGCACAAAGCATCCAAATAGTTGCCGATTTGGATTTTTATGGTCCTTATGTGTTTGACCCTATTTCTCCGGTCACTCCTATCCAATATGACGATGGTGGTCGGCTAACCTACAGATGGGACAGCTATCAATCTGCCCCCTCTACTTTTGAGCTATCCTTTAAACCCATAGATAACGTTATAACTAAGTATATAGAATCGGAGTCTGAATCTAACAAAGAAATTAAATCTATACTTCAAGCATATAAGGATAAGAGTTACTTTAAAACCATAACCTTGATCCATGAGTTTTTGGCCAACGCCGAAGATGTTCTTCTTCTCCCGGAATTAAAGTATTTAGAAGCCCTTTGCTATCAGAACCTCTCTGAAATGGACAAGGCTTTAAACCTCTTTGATCAATTGGAATCAGATCCAGGGTTTGGTGATTCCCTATCCAATGTAATTAGAAATAAGATTATCTACGACAAGACCAATATATATAAAAAGCAAGCAAACGGCGATAAGAAGGCATTGGAATATCTCACCTCTTTGGGGGATATTGAACCAAACAACTATGTCTTTTCCTTGTGGTTAGAAAAGGAAATATCAATCTTAACCCCTCCTACGGAGGTGGAACAGAGTCAAGTCGAAGAACCTGAAACGACTGAAGAAAAAGAAGTCGAAAATCCAAAGGAGGAAAAGCCCAAGGTCATAGATAAGATTGTCATTGGTGACTATGAACTTTATATAGAGGAAGTCCTTATCATAGCCCTTATCATAATCATTATCATTTTTATCATCGTGACTATCGTCAAACGAAAGAGAAGAAGAAGGAGTTCAATTTTTAGATATTGATCTCACCCTATAGGGTATGCCTTACCCTTGGCAAACTGCTGATCTTCCATTTATAAATTTTATTCTTCAGGGAAAGGAAGTGAATACAGGCGTTACCTATCATGACCCTGGTCATGGTTGTCTGCGCCCAAATAATATGAACTTATTGTTTATCGTAAACCCTATAGCAGGCAAGGGAAAGGCCTCTGCCATTAACTCTATAGCCCATATAGAGGAGTATTGCACCAGAAAAGGAATAGCCTACAGGATAGTAAAGACAGAATATAAAGGCCATGCCACAATTTTAGCCCGGCAGGCAGTTAATTCAGAAACTAAATATGACGCTGTTATTTCAGTAGGGGGAGATGGAACTCTACTAGAGGTAGCTAATGGTTTGATGGGTTCGGATATCTTATTGGGAGTAATTCCGGCTGGAAGCGGCAACGATTTTGCAAGAACAATCGGCATCAAGCCAGCTATTAGGGACGCCTTAAGGGCTATTCGAAAAAAGAAGAGTCGCTTGATAGATGTTGGCAGGCTTAATGATAATTTTTTCCTAAATGTTGCCAGCATTGGTTTTGATGCTGAAATTGTCCATGATATCACAAAGTATAGGAAATTATTCCCAGGAAGAGCCGCCTATTATATGGCTGCTTTCATTAAGTTCTTAACCTATAAAGATAAGGAAATCACGCTAAATATCGATGGAAACAAGATACAATCAAAGATTTTGTTGGTAGCTATAGCCAACGGAAATTATTATGGCGGCGGTATGAAGGTTAATCCAAACGGAATGCTGGACGATGGATACTTCAATGTGATTGTTATAGATTCAGTCCCCAGATATAAGTTTCCATTTCATATATTCAAATTTATCAAGGGGGACTATCAATATCTTCCCTATGTAAAGACCTATAGATGTAAAGAAATATCAATAGAAAGTAAGGACAAGTTGCACATAAATGCCGATGGAGAAATTTTAGGAACAACGCCTGTTTTATTTAATATTAAACCTTTGGCCTTAAATATAATAGGAGGTTACAATTAAGTTTTAAATTGATTAATCCAATCAATATATTTATAAAGCTTCTTAAATACTTCTGGAGGATTCTGCAATATGGAATTTGTAAATCAGTTTATTAGCCTATATAGCAATGAAATTATTTTAGCAACTTTTTTACTGGCTATAATTTGTATCATTATGGTTTCAATTAATTCATTCAGGATGAGGAAAATCAATAAAAGATACTATCGTATGATGCACGGAATGGAGAACAAGAATTTGGAAGCCATGCTAATCAGCCATCTTGACGCCTTAAATGAAGGCAAAGCCATCCTAAAAAAACAGGGTCAAGACTTGGAGGCATTTTCAAAGCAGCTGGAAACTACTATACAGGGAGTAGCCATGCTTCGCTACAATCCTTTTGACCAAATGGGTGGGGATCAAAGCTTTTCTATAGCATTATTAGACGGCCGCGGTGATGGTATAGTGCTTACCAGCCTCTATTCCAGGGAGGGGTCAGCAGTTTTTGCCAAACCCATAGTGGACAAGCAATCGAAGTATCCTTTATCCAACGAAGAACAGGAAGCTATAAAAATAGCATTTGGAAAGCTAAACGTATAAAAGAATCACTTTCCCGGAATAATATACGGGAGGTGATTTTATGACATCTATAGCCCTATCCAGGTCATTGAATCGACTAAAACAGCCACTGGAGAATCTGGGATATGAAGTTTTTATAGAAGATGAGATAGTCAAACCGGTGGACATTTTTATCTATTCCAACTCTGGAAATTTACACTCACTGCAGTCTACGATGCAGGTCTTAAACAGTACCTTTTCCTCTAATATTATTGATCCTTCCGAGTATAGGGGAACACTGCTGATTGATGGCAGCAATAAAAGTGTAGAGGAATTACAATATATTATTAGGAATAGGGCATATAGCCCTATTCTTTAACCGAAACCACTTTCTTTTGTTTATCAATTGCAAGCCTCAAAAGATTGTAGCGCATGCCAGCACTTATTATCTCGGCCATTTTCATTACCAGACTTAATCTAGTATTTTGCAATATTATATATTCCATAAAACCACCTACATTTACTATTCCCATTACATGAATATCACCTACGGGAGGTAAATTTTTATTTACGCCGGCTCCTGGTATTACCGGTCCCTTCTCTACTGTAATACAGCCCACACTCTCAGTTTTACCAAGGCAGGCATCTATGCCTATTATGAAGGGGTTTTCATATTTATTCTCAATTTCTTGTATGGTATCTTTTAAGTTCTTTGCGTGGACCGGCTCATCTAGGGTACCATATACATGAATCGATTCATTTTGGATAGTCTCAAGCTTCTGACCAACCAAGGGACCTAGACAATCCCCCGTGGACCTATCTGTACCAACACACAGAACTATTATATCAGAGCAAGTATCGATGGTTTCCAGGAAGACCTCTTCAAACCGCTTACTAAATTTAGAAACAGCATATGGTTCCTTTATATCTATATATGCAAAACTTCTTTTATCCAAAGGCTATCACCCTATCAAGTTATTGACCTACCTGATTATCATCCCCCATCTGTGAGGCGGGCATACAGTACGATGAACATCCAATTGGTCATCATAACAATCCTTATTCAAAAACCATACACCACCAATCCTAATCTATGTAGTAAAGCTTAACTGTATGCCAACTATTAAATAGAATCTTGCCATTTGAATCTTTTCGACAAAAGCTTTTCCAACACCCTTGCAAAAAGGAGGATTACGGAACATTTCGGCGAAATAATTAATAATAGATTTCAACTTGGAGGTTGCAATATGAAGTACAGAAAAAAAGTAGCCTTAGTAATTCTATTGATAGCCATGCTTGGAATAGGCTATATTGTATACCAATATCTACCAACAAATACCTATAGATTGCAGCCTTTAGTTCATCCCACCATTAAATGGCACGATGATAACAAGGTGATCTTCCTAAAGGAAGGCACAGTCATAACCGGAGAGAATGCCGGCTTCTATGACAATAATGGACAAATTGGATCCTTTCCATATAAATTTGAGAGTATCGACAATCAAAACTATAGTATAACGGATATCACCCATGGATATATACTTATTGATAATAAGACTATTTATAAGATTGAGTCGGGAAACTTAGTCCATTTTTACGATCTAACGCAACCTGTAGTGAAGATGGAAGAGTATCCTAACTACCTTTTATTAATTGAAGAGGGTGAAGCAGGGATCCTTATCCCCAAGTTTTTAGATGTGGATAATTTGATGCTCTTTGATTTTGGATTTGATAAAGACCTATATTTTGTGGATTCCAGCAGATCCCAAGAAGATTCATCGTTATCGATCTTGACTTTGGATGTAAGTGCTCCCTTCCCATCCTCAAAGGTTTTACACTATGATGGTAAACCGACCTTAGTCGGAGTAATTACAGCCATAGACAAAATGTTTTATAAGGTTTTTAGATACCCACAGCATACAATTTTGTTTGGCAATCAGGGAATTGTGTGCTACAATATGGAGAATGAAATGGAATGGGGAGTTGAGAGTAGGTATTCATCCAATTTTCAAATTGCTCAAAATGAGTATGGATTGCTGGTAGGTTTGGATCATTTTCTTAATGTCGATGATTCTACGGAGCTTTATAATGGCATTTTCATCGGGAAAAGCGGCGAGAAAAAAGGAATAACTCTCCCGATAAATCTAACAAGCATTTGTCCCTATAAGGATAAGTTTGCAGGGATTCAATACGGGAAAAAATTACTCATCTTCGACCAAGATGGAAATGTAGAAGAAGAATACCCTATTGATAAGGATGCAACTAGAGTATTGTGGAATCCTTATGATGATTCAAGGTTTTTAATTGTTCATCAGGATGATACTCTACAATTTTATGGCATTGAACAGGAGGATAACTCATTATGAATTATATAGATTTAGGTATTTTTTCAGTTCTAGGCATTAGCGTACTGCTTGGAATGTACTATGGTTTTACAGTTTCACTTTATAATCTAATTTCTTTTATTGTATCCTGGGCCCTTTCTTTACTTCTTCATCCCACCCTGTCCAAGACCCTTACAAAGCGGTTCCCGGATCTGGTAGATAAAATCGTATATTATTCTGAAGGTTCGTCTAAGATAGCCTACGCCGACAAGGTCTTGCCCGTATCTTCCCTTTCCAATGAGCAAATTACAGAGTTTGTTCAAAAAACCGGCTTGCCTAATCCTTTCACCAAGAATCTGGAATTTAATCTTACCAATCAATGCTTGGAAGGGTTGGATAGCTTAGGAGAGTACATAGATTATACTGTTGCCAATACCATAGTCAATTTGATGAGCTTTATAATAATATTTCTTGTGTTACAGCTTCTATCAACGATTGTAATATCTTTGATAAGGAACATTACAGATCTTCCTGTATTGAGAAGGTATGACAGCTTGTCTGCCGGTGCTCTGGGATTCTTTCGCGGTGGTTTGTTCTTATTTATAGCTTTTGCCTTTTTACCTTTATTATATCTGATTATACCCGCCCATTTCCTTGAACGCTTTTTAGGCAGCTCTAAGCTATTAGATTTCTTTTTAGATGCTAACTTCTTTACTGCCTTTGTTAAAGGATTTATTTAGTTAGCTGCTTGTCATAGCTATTAGACCAATTGTTTCACGTGAAACAATTGGTGGGTGTAATTAAAGGGATGTTTCACGTGAAACATCCCTTTAGTTTCCTTCGATCTTTTCAATTAGCCTTTCTAGATCATCATCACTGTAATACTCGATTCCTATGATGCCCTTTCTTTTTCCAGGCTGGATATTTACCCTGGTTCCCAGTGCCTCTTCCATTCGTGACTCAAGTTCCATTATAAAGGTGGGTTTTTCTGTCTTAGTCTTGTTTTTACTTCTTTTCTTTTTCTCCTTATGTTTCTTAACCAGGTTTTCTACCTGTCTTACACTTAAATCTTCCTGGACGATTAATCTTGCTAATTCTATTATGGTCTTTTCTTCTTCCAGTCCTAACAAAGCCCTCGCGTGACCAGGATTTAAGGAGTTTTCTGCTAAGAGGTCCCTAACCTCATCAGGAAGCCTTAACAATCTTAAGGTGTTTGCAATCGCAGATCGGCTCTTCCCTATCCTTGAAGCAACCTCCTCTTGTGTAAGATTGTAGTCCTTCATAAGGTTGTTTATTCCCTCGGCTTCCTCTATAGGATTGAGGTCCTCTCGTTGTAAGTTTTCAATGAGGGCTATCTCCAACATTTTCTTTTCATCTATATCCAATATAATCGCCGGTATTTTTTCCAAACCGACGGTCCTTGCTGCCCGCCAACGCCTTTCTCCGGCTATTATAGTATACCTGCCGTTATTTTGTTTTACCAAGATAGGCTGTACAACTCCATGTTCCAGAATTGACTTTCCCAGTTCATTAATTGATTCTTGATCGAAGTGTTGCCTCGGTTGGTCAATGTTTGGATCTATATCATTAATTCTCAATTCTGTTCTTTGGCCAGTTTTATTTTCATTGTCATTGATTTCAGTTTCATAAGTTTGGAACAAAGCATCCAAACCCTTACCAAGTCCCCTTCTTGCCATCTATACCGCCTCCCTCTCTCTATCCAAAAATTCCTGAGCCAATTCTGCATAAGAGACGGCTCCTACACACCTTGGATCATACATATGTATGGGTAAGCCATGGCTGGGTGCTTCTCCCAACCTTACATTCCTGGGGATAATGGTTGTAAAAAGCTTGTCCCGAAAATGCCTTTTTACTTCTTCAACCACTTGAATAGAAAGGTTGGTTCTCGCGTTAAACATTGTTAATACCACTCCTTCTACTTCAAGGCCTGGATTTGACATCTTATTTACCCGCTGTATAGTATTTAACAATTGTGTTAATCCTTCCAGGGCAAAAAACTCGCATTGTATAGGTATAATTACACCATCTGCTGCAGTGAGAGCATTAATGGTCAATAAACCCAGAGAAGGAGGACAATCGATAAAGATATAATCGTATTCATCCTTTATTACTTCGATAGCATTCTTTAAAATATACTCCCTGGAATCCATCATTACCAGCTCGACTTCTGCCCCTGCCAGTTGTAAGTTAGATGTAACAATGTCCAAGTTATTTACCTGGGTCTTGACAATCGAATCTCTAATATCTGATCCATTTATCAACACATCATAGACAGATGGAAAATCGTTTCCGCTTTTTGCTATACCCAAGCCGCTTGTGGTGTTTCCTTGAGGGTCAATATCAATTGTTAATACCCTCTTTCCTAGAATAGCCAGATTCGCCGCCAAATTAATGTTGGTAGTAGTTTTACCCACACCACCTTTTTGGTTGGCTATGGCATAAACTTTAGACATCATAACAACTCCTTATCTGCTCTTTAATACATTATAGTTTATATTCATTATACTTTAAAGTTCTTTTTATAATAAAAAGGTGAAATGTCTATTTTTATCGCATTATACATTAATTTTTTTTGATTTACATAAAGAAATGAAAAAATAAAAGGTAGATAAAAGCTTTACCCGAAATGAATTTTTCCTCAACAATTCCAGTAGCCAGTTCTTACCTTATAATTTCTGTTAAG
>ERZ773359.992-NODE-992-length-40541-cov-70.006224_pt1 | contig 40541 bp, 21 predicted proteins | sample MGYA00374955_ERZ773359 | MGnify/ENA primary metagenome ERZ773359 (study PRJEB29098, sample SAMN04486028) | biogas fermenter metagenome | study: EMG produced TPA metagenomics assembly of the Biogas fermentation microbial communities from Germany - Plant 4 DNA1...
TTTTCTTTCTACCTGACATCTAGGTTTCAATTCCTCATAGGTACTGTAAAAACAGGTGGAAATTGGGGGAATCTACACTTAGGAAAGCGGCGTTTCAATTCCTCATAGGTACTGTAAAAACATGATGTTGACAAGCTTAAAGAGCTTTACAACAAACGTTTCAATTCCTCATAGGTACTGTAAAAACCCGACTTTGGACGGCTTGCCTGTTATGGCAAGTGCATGTTTCAATTCCTCATAGGTACTGTAAAAACGCTCCATGATATCGGAAAGCCTGCAACCACAGAAATGTTTCAATTCCTCATAGGTACTGTAAAAACCTTTACCATCGACAATGACAAGCTGGCTGAATGGACTCGTTTCAATTCCTCATAGGTACTGTAAAAACGAAAGAAAAATATACTTTGATGTTCAAGAAGAATTATAGTTTCAATTCCTCATAGGTACTGTAAAAACTAAAAAAACATTTTCCTGTCGCTCACATAGAAATGGGTTTCAATTCCTCATAGGTACTGTAAAAACCAGGATATACGATACATACGACAAAAGCAGCGATGTATGTTTCAATTCCTCATAGGTACTGTAAAAACATGCTCTGAGAAGTGATCTGCCATCTGCATTGTTATGTTTCAATTCCTCATAGGTACTGTAAAAACACGCAAACAGCAAGCGTAAACCGGAGATTGTAGACCTGTTTCAATTCCTCATAGGTACTGTAAAAACAAATATTTCCATCTACTACCACTGTTAGATGATTGCCGTTTCAATTCCTCATAGGTACTGTAAAAACTCAATAGTTTTTATATAAAAATTATATTAATATTGTAGTTTCAATTCCTCATAGGTACTGTAAAAACTTCCATTACAAAAACCTCCTTTAATATTTTTTGATAAAGTTTCAATTCCTCATAGGTACTGTAAAAACGTTCCAAGGGAAATCAAATTCGATGAAATTAAACAAGTTTCAATTCCTCATAGGTACTGTAAAAACACACCTTTGGAGAAGTAGAGCGTACCGTAGGGTACGTTTCAATTCCTCATAGGTACTGTAAAAACTTATGTAAACGTCCTTGATGAAGTCCAAAATTGGTTGTTTCAATTCCTCATAGGTACTGTAAAAACACGCTACAACCAGGATTTAGATTATTGGGATGGGCGGTTTCAATTCCTCATAGGTACTGTAAAAACTGAAAAATTACCCGAAGACGCTAAAGTTGTAGCGTTGTTTCAATTCCTCATAGGTACTGTAAAAACAATGAAAAAGCAAAGATTATTAGAAGATTATTTCTACGTTTCAATTCCTCATAGGTACTGTAAAAACTTTAATAACCCTTGATCTCGATAATATTCCAGCCGGGGTTTCAATTCCTCATAGGTACTGTAAAAACGCTGGTATTATAGTCTGCTGTACTGGTGGCGGGGTAGTTTCAATTCCTCATAGGTACTGTAAAAACGCCCCGACTTTGAAATTTTACTGTTTGCATACTCGAGTTTCAATTCCTCATAGGTACTGTAAAAACGGTGTTGACTACACATACAAAGAAAATGAACATCCAAGTTTCAATTCCTCATAGGTACTGTAAAAACCTCTCCCTGAGGGTTTTTCTTTCAAGTTTTTCAGGGGTTTCAATTCCTCATAGGTACTGTAAAAACTAGAAAAAAGAATGTTCGTGGCTATTTCCGCAGTTGTTTCAATTCCTCATAGGTACTGTAAAAACGGTATTTACGGATATGTGAACGTTCTAGATGAGGTCCAGTTTCAATTCCTCATAGGTACTGTAAAAACAGTGAGGTTTATCGCTAGTAATGGCATTGGTGACGACAGTTTCAATTCCTCATAGGTACTGTAAAAACAATATATCAGGTGCAAAGGATAGAGCCGAAAAGATTTGTTTCAATTCCTCATAGGTACTGTAAAAACCACCTACAGGAGAGATTATTTATCCGAAGAACACAACGTTTCAATTCCTCATAGGTACTGTAAAAACTGAAATTATACAAAAGGAGGATGATACTGTGATTCTGTTTCAATTCCTCATAGGTACTGTAAAAACTATACCATCAGCAGTACCGCAATTAAAGCCTAGTTTATGTTTCAATTCCTCATAGGTACTGTAAAAACAGTCGGTACCTTTGATTATAACGTACCGACCGTCTTGTTTCAATTCCTCATAGGTACTGTAAAAACAAAGACGGATACTATCAAAAGGCGGAGCGTTTTATCGAGTTTCAATTCCTCATAGGTACTGTAAAAACAAACTTCTTCATTCTCACACGACCTCACCGCCTTAAGTTTCAATTCCTCATAGGTACTGTAAAAACTCGTTTTTCCCAGTAGGTTAGATCCTTTTCATTCAATGTTTCAATTCCTCATAGGTACTGTAAAAACCGATGTGAAAAATGTTACTCCTGAGGAAATTGCTGCATGTTTCAATTCCTCATAGGTACTGTAAAAACCGGTTAAGTTTTTAGATTACATTGCTGAAGTGACAATGTTTCAATTCCTCATAGGTACTGTAAAAACGGGAGTAAAGAAAAATCAAGCGCAATTGAGGACTTGGCGTTTCAATTCCTCATAGGTACTGTAAAAACTGGTTTCCTGAGCAATTCTATTGATTTCAGGGGCACTGGTTTCAATTCCTCATAGGTACTGTAAAAACCTGGGAGTCCTTCAGGCTCTAAAAAGGACTTTTCCAGTTTCAATTCCTCATAGGTACTGTAAAAACTTAAGCCAATCTATGGACCTAACATTGTTTTTCCTGCGTTTCAATTCCTCATAGGTACTGTAAAAACTGTAATCGCCTTTTTAGTCTTTCTACCTTGCGGTTAGTTTCAATTCCTCATAGGTACTGTAAAAACAATGTTGTACAAGCCCTTGGAACAGTGGATTACCAAGGTTTCAATTCCTCATAGGTACTGTAAAAACCAGGATCTAATAGAACTGGTCAATAGCTTAAAAGGAAGTTTCAATTCCTCATAGGTACTGTAAAAACCTTTCAGGAACATTTATAGTAGAACTGATAGAAGCATGTTTCAATTCCTCATAGGTACTGTAAAAACTATAATCCATATACCGGTTTGATTACTCCCTCAGGAGTTTCAATTCCTCATAGGTACTGTAAAAACAATCTCCATTGATACAGAAACTAGTGGCCTTGACCCTAGTTTCAATTCCTCATAGGTACTGTAAAAACCTTAATACCAAATTCAAGTCCTGCTCCGGTTTGTCTGTTTCAATTCCTCATAGGTACTGTAAAAACTAATGAGTCTTATGAATTTGGCTTAGTAGACATGTAGTTTCAATTCCTCATAGGTACTGTAAAAACTCTATTTACATTAATGAAACATTAGCGTTCAGCAGTTGTTTCAATTCCTCATAGGTACTGTAAAAACAGAATCCAACAGCGGCAGCATTATGGCCATGGTTCAGTTTCAATTCCTCATAGGTACTGTAAAAACTTGGTCAATATCGAGGATTACTTAGAACACAAAATAGGTTTCAATTCCTCATAGGTACTGTAAAAACTCAAACGAATCTTCTCAAAGTCTGGGATACTCAAGTGTTTCAATTCCTCATAGGTACTGTAAAAACGCTCCACTAGATATATCCGCCCTCCTGGCATGAATACGTTTCAATTCCTCATAGGTACTGTAAAAACTAATATCTCGCCAAATAGGCGGGATATTTTTTATCTGTTTCAATTCCTCATAGGTACTGTAAAAACGTAATGATTATCCTGAAGAAAAAGAATGTAATTATTAGTTTCAATTCCTCATAGGTACTGTAAAAACGTAGATGCTGACTTTATCAATATAATTGATGCACTTATGTTTCAATTCCTCATAGGTACTGTAAAAACGCAAGTGAATTTTTACCTGAACAATACAAGAAAGAGTTTCAATTCCTCATAGGTACTGTAAAAACGCAAAATGTCTAAATTGTGGACGTGAAGATATTTCAGTTTCAATTCCTCATAGGTACTGTAAAAACTTATTGTATTATATACGACAACGGAAAAGCAAGTATGTTTCAATTCCTCATAGGTACTGTAAAAACTCAAAATAATACAGGATATTATAACAACGGCAGTTAGTTTCAATTCCTCATAGGTACTGTAAAAACTTGATTGTTATTGTTCCGTTCATGTTTATATATCCTTGTTTCAATTCCTCATAGGTACTGTAAAAACCAAATACTCTTCCATTTACAATTCTCCTTTGTTTTAGTTTCAATTCCTCATAGGTACTGTAAAAACTCTTACGATTCCAACATACGGTCAGATGTTCGGACACAAGTTTCAATTCCTCATAGGTACTGTAAAAACCCAAATACTCTTCAAATGAGGAAAAGTCAACAATCTTGTTTCAATTCCTCATAGGTACTGTAAAAACCTGATTCTATGCTTAAATAAGTATCTGCAAATTGCTGTTTCAATTCCTCATAGGTACTGTAAAAACCTTTTATCTTATGTATTTTAGCCCGATAGTATGCTTGGTTTCAATTCCTCATAGGTACTGTAAAAACTATGCCGTAGCATTCGCTACACCTGTAATCAAGGGGAGTTTCAATTCCTCATAGGTACTGTAAAAACTAAGACCTTTGATGATGTAGTAGAGCAGGGTTCGATGTTTCAATTCCTCATAGGTACTGTAAAAACCCGGACTTCCATATTGCTCTACCCATTCAAAGAATGGTTTCAATTCCTCATAGGTACTGTAAAAACCTATGAAGGAATATAGGCCACATGAGGCAAAGATTGTGTTTCAATTCCTCATAGGTACTGTAAAAACCTGAGGGGAGCTCCACTTTACCGGAAGGATTTTCTTTGTTTCAATTCCTCATAGGTACTGTAAAAACAAGTTTCCAAGGCAACTGCCTTGTATCATAATCAGCAGTTTCAATTCCTCATAGGTACTGTAAAAACCAGATATAATTTTGTCTATTATACCCGCAACCCAAGTTTCAATTCCTCATAGGTACTGTAAAAACGATATTTTGAAGGTTATTATCAAGATTATGAAGACGGGTTTCAATTCCTCATAGGTACTGTAAAAACTGGCGTTATTCCTTTTTTCTTTTCATTTCAGGCAAAGTTTCAATTCCTCATAGGTACTGTAAAAACCTTCACCTACTGTCAACGGATCCTCCCTTAAAAAATGTTTCAATTCCTCATAGGTACTGTAAAAACTAATATTGAAGTGTGTTCTTATTGCCAACTTATGTTTAGTTTCAATTCCTCATAGGTACTGTAAAAACCTATATACAATGGATTTTTAAGTGATATGCAAGCTGGTTTCAATTCCTCATAGGTACTGTAAAAACGATAGAGAAGTTTATCGTCTGCAAAAAGAATTGACAGAGTTTCAATTCCTCATAGGTACTGTAAAAACGGTATCGAAAACATCGATTACCTGTTCCCTGATGCGTTTCAATTCCTCATAGGTACTGTAAAAACTGTTTGCAATATACAGTACCTTTAAGTGATTATGCAGGTTTCAATTCCTCATAGGTACTGTAAAAACAAGTATGTCTAGCATGATATCTTGGTTTACAAGTCCGAAGTTTCAATTCCTCATAGGTACTGTAAAAACTTTATTTATCTAGAATCAGTGCGGCTATTCTTAGCGGTTTCAATTCCTCATAGGTACTGTAAAAACCTCACTTATGGAAAGCAACAAAATCTCCTCTTGAATGTTTCAATTCCTCATAGGTACTGTAAAAACCTTGCAGATTACCGGTCAAAACTTTTTGTCCCCATAGTTTCAATTCCTCATAGGTACTGTAAAAACGCGCACTATATTAATAAGATACATAAGATAAAAGAAGTTTCAATTCCTCATAGGTACTGTAAAAACTGCATCCAAAATTGGGACACCCAATTATTGCTATGCTGTTTCAATTCCTCATAGGTACTGTAAAAACTACATACAGGTCTTGGATTAGAATAATCTTGTCTCTCGTTTCAATTCCTCATAGGTACTGTAAAAACGCCTCTTTGTTTGTTGCGTATGTTTTATTATTTTTGTGTTTCAATTCCTCATAGGTACTGTAAAAACTTACATTATAATAATATCATGCTTTATTGATACTGTGTTTCAATTCCTCATAGGTACTGTAAAAACGAAAAGGTAAGGCGATTATTGAGTGGAAACGGGGAGGTTTCAATTCCTCATAGGTACTGTAAAAACATTTTAGCGATGGTTTTGCACCATCACTAAAAAGGCTGTTTCAATTCCTCATAGGTACTGTAAAAACTTTGTGTCATAGTATTTTATGTTATTATTACCATAGTTTCAATTCCTCATAGGTACTGTAAAAACCAGGATATGTGATAAGCTGAAGGCCCTTGAACTGCTGGGGTTTCAATTCCTCATAGGTACTGTAAAAACCTGACGTCCAGAGGAAGACGAACGACGTCGCCAACCGGTGTTTCAATTCCTCATAGGTACTGTAAAAACGTTGGTAATATTAGTGAGGGCGGTTACCGCCATGACTTGTTTCAATTCCTCATAGGTACTGTAAAAACAAGTTGGATTTGATCATTCAATTACCATATGTTATGTTTCAATTCCTCATAGGTACTGTAAAAACAGTAAAAAGTTTAACTTTAACTTTTTTCTAAGTAAGTTTCAATTCCTCATAGGTACTGTAAAAACAAGATGCTGGAGAAGTATCACTTGAAGGATATTTGGAGCGTTTCAATTCCTCATAGGTACTGTAAAAACGGGCTTTACCGATTTTGAGTTTGAAAAAGTTTACAAGTTTCAATTCCTCATAGGTACTGTAAAAACAATTCTAAAGGAGGAATGAAAAATGAGATTTTGCGTGTTTCAATTCCTCATAGGTACTGTAAAAACGCTATGTATCGCCATTGTTGCGATATATATATTATAGTTTCAATTCCTCATAGGTACTGTAAAAACTCAAACTAAATAACGCTTGAGTTGCATATTTATTTTTGTTTCAATTCCTCATAGGTACTGTAAAAACATTTCCTCATTCGGTATGTACACCCTGTCAAGTCCATGTTTCAATTCCTCATAGGTACTGTAAAAACTTGAATTGTGTGGGCGGGCTTGTTATAAGTCAGAAGAGTTTCAATTCCTCATAGGTACTGTAAAAACGACATGAATCAGTTTTAGAACATTTCAGCTTTACAGGTTTCAATTCCTCATAGGTACTGTAAAAACGTGGTGTCGTCAAGCCTTATGTTAACATGTGTGCTAAGTTTCAATTCCTCATAGGTACTGTAAAAACCATATGAAACAGATGAGGGAGCAGAAATAACAGGAAAGTTTCAATTCCTCATAGGTACTGTAAAAACGTTCTCAATATCATCAAGACTGTAAACAATAGCGGGGGTTTCAATTCCTCATAGGTACTGTAAAAACATTCATTCTCCTGCTGCAAGGCTTCTATGGTATCAAAGTTTCAATTCCTCATAGGTACTGTAAAAACCCCGATTATATGCCCATGGCCCTAACAACCGACAGGCGTTTCAATTCCTCATAGGTACTGTAAAAACCGGTATATATACTCTGTTTAGTCCATTAAATTTTATGTTTCAATTCCTCATAGGTACTGTAAAAACCATGTCATCGGCACGGGTAGAAAATGGCAAGGAAATAGTTTCAATTCCTCATAGGTACTGTAAAAACAAATTTTGAATTTGAAGATGATTTAGTGCTCCGTTATTGTTTCAATTCCTCATAGGTACTGTAAAAACGCTCAATATTCTAGTTTCTATGTCAATTCCTAACTTGGTTTCAATTCCTCATAGGTACTGTAAAAACCACTGATCAGGATGGAACAATCAGTAAAGCGCAGGCGTTTCAATTCCTCATAGGTACTGTAAAAACCTTACGGGGGTGTGGCCGTTTGGATGTGCTGATTGAGTTTCAATTCCTCATAGGTACTGTAAAAACAAACCATGAATATCGTGAATCTCACGCCGCACGAAAGTTTCAATTCCTCATAGGTACTGTAAAAACACCTGACCTAACTTCTATATTGTTTTCAAAATCAAAGGTTTCAATTCCTCATAGGTACTGTAAAAACTCGGCCCTCATTATGCGTGAGAAAACCACGGTCAAAGTTTCAATTCCTCATAGGTACTGTAAAAACCACAAAAAGGCAACAGTTCGAATACTTTTATTTATCCGTTTCAATTCCTCATAGGTACTGTAAAAACTGAATGTAGAGTAGTCGTTGAGACCCTTAAGTAAACATTGTTTCAATTCCTCATAGGTACTGTAAAAACCAATTACCGCCTTTAAATCTCCTACGTTCTGCTTAGTTTCAATTCCTCATAGGTACTGTAAAAACTTAAATGGGCTGGTTTAGAAATCTGAAAAGCAAAAGTTTCAATTCCTCATAGGTACTGTAAAAACTATTTTCATTAAAGGCAAGTTTGGAAAATTGTGACCGTGTTTCAATTCCTCATAGGTACTGTAAAAACGAACATTCAATCAGCGGAGAATTGGGCGATGGGTACTGTTTCAATTCCTCATAGGTACTGTAAAAACAAAATCACTTCTTTATAGTCCCATGTACATCTCCATTGTTTCAATTCCTCATAGGTACTGTAAAAACTAAACGACAGTTATATAGCATCGCTAAAAAGATTATAGTTTCAATTCCTCATAGGTACTGTAAAAACCAGGAGAGGAAAAAGGTACGGGCGCTTGGTAGCAATGTTTCAATTCCTCATAGGTACTGTAAAAACTGAAAGCGGTATCGGATGAAATATGTGTCTGTTGCGGTTTCAATTCCTCATAGGTACTGTAAAAACGAGGAAGGAAGAAACAGATTTATAACAGCCGCAACGTTTCAATTCCTCATAGGTACTGTAAAAACGCTAAAAAAAGCGGCATTTCAATCGCAACTCTCAAGTTTCAATTCCTCATAGGTACTGTAAAAACCAGCGCCGTCTATGTGCTGTCTGTTACTTTGGCCTTGTTTCAATTCCTCATAGGTACTGTAAAAACATATAAAAATTTTGTTGTGTCCATGAACGAATTAGGCTGTTTCAATTCCTCATAGGTACTGTAAAAACCCTGAAAGACCTAGAAAATCCTGCTTATGACTTTAATCCGTTTCAATTCCTCATAGGTACTGTAAAAACTCTGTTAAGCCACGTCGGCTTAATATCATATTAACAGTTTCAATTCCTCATAGGTACTGTAAAAACTAATTATTCGCTCAACCCTATCCTCCATTGGTTTGGGTTTCAATTCCTCATAGGTACTGTAAAAACTATAACGGAATACAGGAAGCATAAAGCTAAAATAACATCGTTTCAATTCCTCATAGGTACTGTAAAAACCTGGCCGTGAACTTCGGTCCTGGCCGTGAACTTTTTTGTTTCAATTCCTCATAGGTACTGTAAAAACTATCATACCCATGTTTTTATTTATAGTCAAAATGCAAGTTTCAATTCCTCATAGGTACTGTAAAAACGAGCCTACCGCCCATAAGTTGAGCCACAAAAAGAACAGGTTTCAATTCCTCATAGGTACTGTAAAAACTATACTATATTATGATTACTTTATTTTGTCAACACTGTTTCAATTCCTCATAGGTACTGTAAAAACAGGTATTTGGCACATGTTAGCTTTGGTCCTAGATGTGTTTCAATTCCTCATAGGTACTGTAAAAACAATTTTTGTTTTTAGTTTACTACCTGTAGAAGGTAAGTTTCAATTCCTCATAGGTACTGTAAAAACTGCTTCGCTCGAATCAACAAATATGGAACCGAACAGCTGTTTCAATTCCTCATAGGTACTGTAAAAACCAAAGATGGAGAAGGAAGAAACAAACTCGGGGTCGGTTTCAATTCCTCATAGGTACTGTAAAAACTGAAAGATGAAGCAGCCAGATTTCCTGTACTTTGCTGTTTCAATTCCTCATAGGTACTGTAAAAACGAATCCAACGGCGGCAGCATTATGGCCATGGTTTAGTTTCAATTCCTCATAGGTACTGTAAAAACGGGTGACAGTTTTGAAATGGATGGATTCCACTATGCGGGTTTCAATTCCTCATAGGTACTGTAAAAACTAAAAGGTCCATTATCCGTCATATTATATCTCACAAGTTTCAATTCCTCATAGGTACTGTAAAAACCAGACGTAATGACATGGGACGAAATTCAAAAAGCCGTTTCAATTCCTCATAGGTACTGTAAAAACGTATATATGTCTGATATTTCAACCATGTATCTGGATGTTTCAATTCCTCATAGGTACTGTAAAAACACATAGATTTCGAGAAGGGAATCATGCATATACGCAAGTTTCAATTCCTCATAGGTACTGTAAAAACGGAAGTTCTTTCATAATGAAGGAACTTCCATAACAGGTTTCAATTCCTCATAGGTACTGTAAAAACCCATAAAATATAATGCTGATTATACAGCATTATATTTGTTTCAATTCCTCATAGGTACTGTAAAAACTGATTTACCCATTTTGTCCACCCTCCTTTAGTCCCAGTTTCAATTCCTCATAGGTACTGTAAAAACTCATATTATATCACATTTTATGTTATAATATTTATAGTTTCAATTCCTCATAGGTACTGTAAAAACGCCCCCTTGTTAATCTTAATATTTCCACATCAGAAAGTTTCAATTCCTCATAGGTACTGTAAAAACGAGGACTACTTTTTCATATTTTGGCAGCTTCTTTGCGTTTCAATTCCTCATAGGTACTGTAAAAACTTGGCCGTTCTTTTTTATCTATTTCGAAGTGACCAAGTTTCAATTCCTCATAGGTACTGTAAAAACTTTCTAAAAGCAATAAAGCTGACTACCACAGGAAGAGGTTTCAATTCCTCATAGGTACTGTAAAAACTCAGACACTAAAGGATTGGGCTGATGAGCTCGGATTGTTTCAATTCCTCATAGGTACTGTAAAAACTAGAAATGAGTATGTAATAATAGATACTGGAGAAGTGGTTTCAATTCCTCATAGGTACTGTAAAAACTGCCTTCTCCATGCACAAGACTTGATATTTTTCTAGGTTTCAATTCCTCATAGGTACTGTAAAAACGCTTACTTTTATAAAACTTCTCACTCATGTTATCACTCGTTTCAATTCCTCATAGGTACTGTAAAAACGACGAGTTTCAGCAAGCGATACCAAGGCGGTCGCAGAAGTTTCAATTCCTCATAGGTACTGTAAAAACGAGAAGAAAATAAAATAAAACTCTCTTCTGCTCAAATGTTTCAATTCCTCATAGGTACTGTAAAAACGGTTTATACAGTAATCGCTGACCCGATTGTGGGAATGTTTCAATTCCTCATAGGTACTGTAAAAACGAAGATTGAAGACTTTTTTGATGTTCAAACCGAAAGTTTCAATTCCTCATAGGTACTGTAAAAACGAAAGATATATGGTTTTGGATTTCTTTGTTGATGTATAGTTTCAATTCCTCATAGGTACTGTAAAAACTTGCACCAGCGAAAAGTGTATTCGAGGGCCAGAGCATGTTTCAATTCCTCATAGGTACTGTAAAAACGCCGTCAAAAAATTACTTTTATGTATGCAGCTATTGGTTTCAATTCCTCATAGGTACTGTAAAAACGGGAAAGCATGAAATCACAGTCAGTGGCACATATAAGGGTTTCAATTCCTCATAGGTACTGTAAAAACATATTAAAATATGAAATATTGTTTGTTAACAATATTTGTTTCAATTCCTCATAGGTACTGTAAAAACTGTAAATGTTGAGCGATATTAAAAAACAAATGCTTATGTTTCAATTCCTCATAGGTACTGTAAAAACAAAAGAAAACATATGGTTGTATACTACATACACTGGATGTTTCAATTCCTCATAGGTACTGTAAAAACCCGCCGGCGACAGCCCATCCCAATACTTCAGCGGTAGTTTCAATTCCTCATAGGTACTGTAAAAACAAAAATAAGGAGGAACTGTTGATGAAACAAGGAATACGTTTCAATTCCTCATAGGTACTGTAAAAACTGGTGAAATTATCTGTTTTTTCAGCTATAGCAGCTATGTTTCAATTCCTCATAGGTACTGTAAAAACGGTTTATACAGTAATCGCTGACCCGATTGTGGGAATGTTTCAATTCCTCATAGGTACTGTAAAAACAAAGTTTACGGTAACGCCAAAGTTTGTGATGCCGCGTTTCAATTCCTCATAGGTACTGTAAAAACAAGTTCATCTACTGGAACATTAAATGCTTTGGCTATACGTTTCAATTCCTCATAGGTACTGTAAAAACAGAACTAATACCGATAACACAATGAGGGGGAAATCTGTTTCAATTCCTCATAGGTACTGTAAAAACACAGAACATTAGGAGGAGGAGTTTCTCTGATACCAGAGTTTCAATTCCTCATAGGTACTGTAAAAACTCAATATAGATTTTGTTGACGATGAATTTAATGTTGGTTTCAATTCCTCATAGGTACTGTAAAAACTAGTTGATAGAGAAGGAAATATAACAGAATTAAGATGTTTCAATTCCTCATAGGTACTGTAAAAACGAAATATTGAGATATAGTAAGAAAATAAAAGATATATGTTTCAATTCCTCATAGGTACTGTAAAAACTCTCAGAACATTTATATGATGAGTAAACCTCATCTAGTTTCAATTCCTCATAGGTACTGTAAAAACGGATATTGTTCATTGAATCCTACCATTATCCTATCATGTTTCAATTCCTCATAGGTACTGTAAAAACCAGGATCTGGAGTGGATATAACAAAGAGAACTGGATGTTTCAATTCCTCATAGGTACTGTAAAAACTATAACATATTAATAGAAATATCAAGTCTTTTTGAGTTTCAATTCCTCATAGGTACTGTAAAAACGATCCAGGGTCCTAATTCAAGATCCTGATCCAGGGTCCGTTTCAATTCCTCATAGGTACTGTAAAAACTGCTAGAAGAAGTATTCTATACAAGAAAAGACGACCTGTTTCAATTCCTCATAGGTACTGTAAAAACTTATGGAATTGCTCCCTATTGCGCTCCCGGTTGTTGGTTTCAATTCCTCATAGGTACTGTAAAAACGTTCATAATGATGAAATAAGAGAAAGTTATGACACGTAGTTTCAATTCCTCATAGGTACTGTAAAAACTAGCTTCTCCAGCATATACCTGAATATCTGTAGTACGTTTCAATTCCTCATAGGTACTGTAAAAACGGAATTGTAGGCGACCGACAGAAGAAAAGATTGTCTAGTTTCAATTCCTCATAGGTACTGTAAAAACCTTTGAAGTCATCTTCACAGTTGCAAAAAATATATGGTTTCAATTCCTCATAGGTACTGTAAAAACATCATAAAGGAGGTATTAGAAAAATGAGATTTATTGTGTTTCAATTCCTCATAGGTACTGTAAAAACTGTTTTTCCAATGCTATTGCAAGCTTAACTTCTTCTGTTTCAATTCCTCATAGGTACTGTAAAAACAACAGGAGAATCTTGTCCTATTTGTAGTTTTGTTCCGTTTCAATTCCTCATAGGTACTGTAAAAACTCTTGTTAAAATTTCTGTTTGGCGGAGGGTGACGGGTTTCAATTCCTCATAGGTACTGTAAAAACCTTCCCGAATGGTACCTGCAGTAGAAGTCATTATAATGTTTCAATTCCTCATAGGTACTGTAAAAACTTAACGGTACCTATCATTTCAGCCAATTCTTGTTGAGGTTTCAATTCCTCATAGGTACTGTAAAAACTGTAGCTTTCCATCTTCCCAATAAAGGCGTGCTACGGTTTCAATTCCTCATAGGTACTGTAAAAACTATACAGGTTATTATCCTGAAGAAATTCAAGATAAAAGTTTCAATTCCTCATAGGTACTGTAAAAACAATATAACAGGCATATTTACAGTGAGTACAGGCAGTTGTTTCAATTCCTCATAGGTACTGTAAAAACCGCCAAGCCCTTTGATATCAAGAATGAAGTTTAGCAGTTTCAATTCCTCATAGGTACTGTAAAAACTAGATTAGACAATGTAAAACCTGGTGATTTAAATAGTTTCAATTCCTCATAGGTACTGTAAAAACCCAATGCAAAGGGGCTGAGATAGCAAAAGACGAAGAAGTTTCAATTCCTCATAGGTACTGTAAAAACTTTATTTCGGCTTCAAGTCCAAGTGAAGATAGTTTTAGTTTCAATTCCTCATAGGTACTGTAAAAACATGATGCAGATAATTTAAGAAAATTATTATTGCTTTGTTTCAATTCCTCATAGGTACTGTAAAAACACTTTTTTATTTTTATCTTTTTTACCTTCCAGCGTAAGTTTCAATTCCTCATAGGTACTGTAAAAACGGTTATCCCAACCCAGAAGGGTATTCGCGTCGACACAGTTTCAATTCCTCATAGGTACTGTAAAAACGGAGAACCAATATTTAGACTTGCTCCATTATCAGCCATGTTTCAATTCCTCATAGGTACTGTAAAAACATGTAGTAAAACTACATGGTTTTCACAGTTAATATATGTTTCAATTCCTCATAGGTACTGTAAAAACCTCTATAAAAATCAACTGATTTCCATTTCATAAACTCGTTTCAATTCCTCATAGGTACTGTAAAAACCTTCATCGCTAACTAAACATCTACCTTTATTCGTTGGTTTCAATTCCTCATAGGTACTGTAAAAACTGGATAGGTGTTTCGTATAATCCAAAACAACGTAAAGTTTCAATTCCTCATAGGTACTGTAAAAACTTTCTCGCAACCACTTCCTATGAACCCCATTAATTTTGTTTCAATTCCTCATAGGTACTGTAAAAACTCATTTTTGTTTTAATTCTAGTAAAAAGGAGGAATAGTTTCAATTCCTCATAGGTACTGTAAAAACTAGAAAAAATGTTGCCAGGGGTTTTGCCTCTGGCAAGTTTCAATTCCTCATAGGTACTGTAAAAACTATTCCTGAAAGGAATATTTTTCAGGATATAGTAAAGTTTCAATTCCTCATAGGTACTGTAAAAACAAAATTCTTTTACTATGGTCGCTGTAACCTATAATAGTTTCAATTCCTCATAGGTACTGTAAAAACCAAAAACTGAATTTGAAAAAACATTAACACTTAAAAGTTTCAATTCCTCATAGGTACTGTAAAAACATTCTTTTAGGCTTGTATATTCGGTTTGGTTAGTTAGTTTCAATTCCTCATAGGTACTGTAAAAACGTTGTATTATTGGACCTTTTATTTTGAGTATTTTTATGTTTCAATTCCTCATAGGTACTGTAAAAACAAAGAAAGTTCCCCGGGGTTTTAGTTTTTTTATTCAGTTTCAATTCCTCATAGGTACTGTAAAAACCTTTTTACCTATAATTTGCTGGTAAATCGAAAAAGCTGTTTCAATTCCTCATAGGTACTGTAAAAACCGATAAATGATGAGTCCTTCATAATTCAAAACTTCGTTTCAATTCCTCATAGGTACTGTAAAAACACAGCAATTTGGAGATATCGAAGTCTATGACGATGAGTTTCAATTCCTCATAGGTACTGTAAAAACTGTCTATTATCTACTGTTTTATTGTATTCGTATCCTGGTTTCAATTCCTCATAGGTACTGTAAAAACATTAATAATTTATCCACATTATCCACAGGTTAATATGTTTCAATTCCTCATAGGTACTGTAAAAACTCATTATTAAACCAAAATCAGACGAATGTTTGCCATGTTTCAATTCCTCATAGGTACTGTAAAAACCAATATGCCGGAGGTCTTGAGGTTATTGCAGGAAATGTTTCAATTCCTCATAGGTACTGTAAAAACAAAAGGGGGAATAGCGCCAAAACACCCTTCCCGCGGTTTCAATTCCTCATAGGTACTGTAAAAACAATTTGCCCACAGCCTTCAGCAAGCGCTTCTAAACCAGTTTCAATTCCTCATAGGTACTGTAAAAACAAAAGATTAAAAGAAAGAAGGGGTCCTTAGGTAGAGGTTTCAATTCCTCATAGGTACTGTAAAAACTTTAATGATATTCCTTACAGGTACATATTTTCTTCGGTTTCAATTCCTCATAGGTACTGTAAAAACGAACGGATGCGGAAGAAATACCCAAAATGTCTGATAGGTTTCAATTCCTCATAGGTACTGTAAAAACGTTTGGGGGAATATTATATTTTGGAACCTGGACCTAGTTTCAATTCCTCATAGGTACTGTAAAAACCTCCTACTATTAAAGCCATACCTTTTAACTAGATAATGTTTCAATTCCTCATAGGTACTGTAAAAACATATATAATTTTTGATCGTAAAACTAATCCAATCAAAGTTTCAATTCCTCATAGGTACTGTAAAAACCAGCGCAAAGAGTGACATAAGGCTGCGTTTTTACGAGTTTCAATTCCTCATAGGTACTGTAAAAACATTAATACTAAATCTCATTCTAACACCTCCTTTACAAGTTTCAATTCCTCATAGGTACTGTAAAAACATTTTAAATAAAATGTTAGTTTTATCCAATGAAAAACTGTTTCAATTCCTCATAGGTACTGTAAAAACTTACTATTGACAGTATAATAATATGTATGATATACTGTTTCAATTCCTCATAGGTACTGTAAAAACTATGCAAGGGAATCATGGTCAATTCCATGATTTTTTGGTTTCAATTCCTCATAGGTACTGTAAAAACTTGCTTCCTGATTTTCCGTTTCGCAAAGTTTACAACCTCGTTTCAATTCCTCATAGGTACTGTAAAAACCTGCATATGTTTTCATTATTTAACCTCCTTAATTTATGTTTCAATTCCTCATAGGTACTGTAAAAACTTTATAACAGAATCACACCAAGAACTGAACAAGAGTAGTTTCAATTCCTCATAGGTACTGTAAAAACAATTCTACAGGTTCTCCTAGGTCTTCTGAAAGGTCGCGTTTCAATTCCTCATAGGTACTGTAAAAACTAGAACAAATGTTTTTATAAAATAACAATATAAAATGTTTCAATTCCTCATAGGTACTGTAAAAACAAATTTGAAAAACTCCCGCAGGATGCGGAGGTTCTAGGTTTCAATTCCTCATAGGTACTGTAAAAACCATTAATAGATAACAAAATGAAATTTTGCTTTTATTGTTTCAATTCCTCATAGGTACTGTAAAAACCGGAAGCCACTACTTCGTGGTCCCGAAAAAAGACATGTTTCAATTCCTCATAGGTACTGTAAAAACATTCATCCAAAAAATCACTAAAACTAACTGTTTTTACGTTTCAATTCCTCATAGGTACTGTAAAAACGGAACCCTGAATAATTCCCATGAAACAAATTTTTTAGTTTCAATTCCTCATAGGTACTGTAAAAACCTATAATAATTTTCATCTTCATTTCTAAAATACCTCCGTTTCAATTCCTCATAGGTACTGTAAAAACTATGCCTAAGTTAGGCACTTATAGGCTTGGGTCTACGTTTCAATTCCTCATAGGTACTGTAAAAACTCAGAATATTTACAACCATAGCAATCAAAATATTTATGTTTCAATTCCTCATAGGTACTGTAAAAACCCTGCTTCTTTGCGAAATCGAGCCTCGGTGACCTCGGTTTCAATTCCTCATAGGTACTGTAAAAACACTTTTACCAACCAGCTTTAAAACTGGCAGTCTAAGATGGTTTCAATTCCTCATAGGTACTGTAAAAACCCGTAGGCACCGCATGATGCCTACATTCATATTTTAACCTCATGTAATATAATAAGTCAAGTAAGGCAGGAGAAAAAACTGCAAAGCCGGAAAGAAACTGCATTTGACATAAAAATATAAAAGTTGTCGACCTCCCGGGTTTTTTACGCTATCGGACATCGACAATTTTTTAAATAGATTTTTTTAAACTGTTTCAAAATTTATATCTAAATTATAACATAAAATCTATGTAAGTAGCTGAAAACATAAATTCAAAATTCAACTATTACAGGATAAGATTACCTGGATCGATTTTTTTGCCTAATATTTCACGGTTTGTATATCTGGTCGACCTGAAAGTGTAAAAGACAACAGAGTCTTCAGTATCATGTATTCTTTGCTTAACTTCAGCCTTAAGCTTGAAATAGTTTGCTTCTGTTATTTCACCTTCAAAAACAGAGTTTTGAACCCAGTGCAAGTACTTCCGTCCTATTTTTAAAAGTTTTGCATTTCTCCTTTCACCTGCATCATATACCATAATTACAAACACATTTACCACCTTCCATATAAATACATCTATTATTTATCATACCATCATCCATATCATCCATTACATCATTCCTCACATCATTCGTCATGCAATCTGTTGTATTATCCGTTACACTATCTGTCATACCATTCATCACATCATCCATCATGTCATCCAACATACCATTAACCATAATATCAGTTATATCATGCACCGTCGTATCTACCACGAAGCAATGTAAGGAGAGAAATTTTCTTCACCCATGAAATGCTTTTGTAATTTATACAGCTCCATTCTTATTAAACGCCTGTAGGAAACTTCCCGGCCTAAAGACTTGTGCATTAGAGTGGTTTTTAATTTTTCGTTGAACTGGCTGACAAATACCTTTTTGCCCGCGTCATTTAATATAACCCCACCGGCCTTCTTTTCAAAATGCTTCTCAGACAACATCTTTCTTCCTGTCAATGTAAAAATAGTCCTGTCCACAATTATAGGTTTAAAAATCTCTGCAACGTCCAGGTTAAGGGTAAAACGTCTGTTATTTGTTGTATGTAAGTAGCCTATTCTTGGATCTAAGTGGGTTTTATAAATTTCACTTAATACGCATGTATACAATAAGCTGTTTCCAAAGCTTATAAGTGAATTTAAACGGTTTAGGGGAGGTCTTTTTGTCCGTCTTTTAAATTCAAAGAGTTCATCATTTATTATTTTATCAAACCCATCATAATAAATATCTCTTATGTTGCCTTCAATTGCCATGAGTTCACTAATTTCAGAAGCACTGTCTATTCTGTCAGTTAAAGATTCTATGGTGGAAATCTCTTTTTCTAAATCTTTCCCACGTTTGTGATAATATTTTAAAACAGAAAGTATGTTTCTGGAAGCTCCATATACAAACATTTTAGCTAAGAAAAACCTTTTAGACGTGTCTAAATAATATTCTGCCTGTTTTAAAATCATGTACCCGGAATTATAGTGTTCCCTGGGATAATATGTTCCTACATAGTATTCATAATAATTAAAAAAGTGAAGCAGTATTTCTTTTTGAGAGGCAATTTCTAAAAATTTTTTACTTACAGTAACTTCTCCAAAAACATAAATGTCAGTGATGTCTTCAATGGGAAGGTAATTTTTGACTCCGTCACTTTCAAAAAGTACAGTGCTGTCTTTTCTTTTTAACTCTCCATTATTGAAAATGTATGCACTCTTTTTCATAGGTATCTATTTCTCCTTTCCTTTATGCCCAGCACATTTCAGAATAGGCACAGTTCCTGCAGTGTTTTATTTTTTCAGCCTTGGGAGGTTTTTCCATGGAAACTATTTTTTTAATATCTTCTATGGCTTTTTCAAGCTTTTCTTCAGACTCTTCATCTAATATTACTTCTTCTCTCTTTTTCTCCTCAGGTATCAGCAATATACCTTTTGTGTCTGCACTTGTCTTTCTTATTTCATAAAGATAAAACAGAAGCTGCATCCTTGCACTTTCAATAAATTTTGAAGACTTTTTTATTTCCTGTACAATGATGCTGCCGTCTTTATTGTCTGTAATGTCAACTTTGATATTTCCAAAATCCAGTTCTTTTTTTTCCCTTGAATAAGAGTTTTCATGAATAAATTTTCCGATTACAATGTTTTCATCTTCCTGGTCCGGTTCTAATGCACGGGATATAAGCCATACCTCTCTTTTGCAAATGTAGTAATACCAGATTAAAGTCCCGGAAATACCGCCTTCCATTGGTTCACCTCCTCAATTGTATCCTAACGTGAATTTTGCCCCTACATAAACAGTGTCCCTGCGTAAATTTTATCTCTAATATAAATTGTGTTCCTATTTGAATTATGTTCATATAAAAATTGTATTCCTACGCAAACTATGTTCCTATATGAGTAACGTTCCTATAGACTAAAAAATGAAGTTTCTTCTTCCTTTTCATAATCAATGCCATAATCGCTGTTGTAATCAACGGAAAAGAGGGGAAGCTTGAACTTATTATCTATTATTTTTCTTTGAATATATTTTTTAAACTTATTTATAGACACGGGAACTTCATAAAGTGGTATAAGTTTGTATTGCTTTTTAATAAAATGCTCTTCAACTTTTTCTTTATACTGATTTGCCGGAATAATAGGTATTTTAATAATATCGCTTTTTCTAGTCAGAAGTTTTTCATCTTCTTCTAAAATGTTTAAGTCAAAGAATTCATGTTTTTGTAGTATTTCGTCAAATATTTTAGCCCCTGAGTTGTAGTCTTCATTATAAAGGTCAAAATCTTTGTAAACCTCTTCAACTAAAGAGGCAATGTCATTTTCAGAGAGTTTACCGGTATTGTTTTTTAAAACGTCTTTTGTTTTTTCCATAATGTCCTGCTGCCTTTTATACACCCATTTTAAACTTATTTCTGAAGGATTAAATACATAAAACCTGCCGTATTCAATTAAGCCATGGCGGTTGCAGCGTCCTGCCCTTTGTACAAGGCTGTCAATGGGGGCACATTCAGAAAACATTACATCAAAACTGATATCTAGCGAAACCTCTATCACCTGGGTGGATATTATAAGCTGATAAGGGTGACCGTCTTTTTGTGTCAGTATTTTTTCTTTTTTGTTTCTGTCTTCCAATGTGAATTCTGAGTGAAGGCAAAGGGTTTCAATTCCTTTCCCTGAAAAAAATTTATACTCTTTTTTAGCCGTTTCAATATCATTAACTATTAGTGCAGTTTTTTTGCCGTTGGATATTTCCTCAAGGATATTTTCCCGTATCTCCGGTAAATCCTTGTCAATATAAATCCATTCATTGCTGACCCTGTCCATAAATTCTTCTGCAACTACGGCATTTTTAAGACCGAGTAAATTTAAGAAGTGTTTTTTTAAAAATTCGGGCATTGTGGCGCTCATTAAAAGGACTTTACCGCCAAAATCCAGTATTTTCTTTACGGTAGAGGTTATAAGACCTATGGTGTAGCTGTCATAGGCGTGTATTTCATCAAAAATTACCGAACTTCCTAAAAGGGCATATTCTTTTTGAGTCCAAAAACCTGTATTAAAGCCTGTTGTCAGTAGCTGGTCAACGGTTGAAACCATCACAGGGGGCAAAAATGCTTTTTGATGAAGCATTGCGAATTTATCGTATGTTTCTTCTTCATCATTTTTACGCAGCTTGTCAAAAAAGTATGTTTCCGCACCTGAATGGGTCAGCCCGCAAATTTCGGAAGGGAAGTAGTTGGTGGAAAGTCTTTCATAGAGGCTGTTGGAAGTAACCATTGTGGGCATTAGAAATATTACTTTACCGGGTTTTAAATTTAAAGCCCACATAAGAGCCGCCTCTGTTTTTCCCGAACCAGTAGGGGCAATTACTATATTGCTTCCTTTGCTTTCTGCACACAATTTATGAAAACGTCTTTTTACATATTTTTTATTTTCTGATTTCAGTTTGTTTTTTAGGTTGTTTTCAATAACTGATGGAGTGGTGTTTAGGGTATAAGCTTTCTCATACTCATTTTTTGTTGAAGAAGAGATCCAGTCACAATTGTGTAAAAGCCCTTTTGAAAGGGAATACAGTACCCTTAAGTTTTTTCTGTCTTTTTCAAATTCCCGGGATGATTTTTCAATAATTGCTTTCAGCACCTTGTTTGCAATTTGTTTATTTTGAATTTTATACTCACTAAAAACTTCTGCACCAAAACTTTTAGCTGTTTCAACGGCTAAATCCATGGCTTCTTTTGGAATGTCAGGCCATTTGTCATCCCACAATATTTCCCTTTCAAAGCTTTTTAAGTCTTTAGTTAAAATTTTGTGGTGGCCTAATACGGACAATACGTCATAGGGGAAAAAAACATTTTTGTTTTCTTTTTTTAAAAATGCTTCTATTAAAAAAAGGCACGAAAGCACTTCGTGCCTGAAATGTTTTACACCTGTAAGCTTTTTCTCATCCGCTTTGCGATTCATATAATCTTGAAAGTAGTTGTTTAGTTTTCCAAAGTCGTGAAAAGCAATTGCATTTCTCATATTTTCTATAAACTCATCAATACTTACATTGCATTTTGATAAAACTTTTTCAAAGGCACTGTATTTATTTTTTATTTCAAAATTAAAAATATCTATACAGCCCTTAACGTGGTATTCATATAGGCCTTCTTCATTTTTAACAGGTTTTGCCAAATACAATCTTTTCACCCCTTGGTTTTTTGCCTTTTAACTAGCTTATTTCCAACATGGGCACACATTGGTCGGCAAACAGGAAAGTTTCAGTTTCGGTTTGTAAAAGGTGATTTTCTCCGATGAAAGTTATATCCTTGTACTTTGTGGCTTTTCTAACTCCTTTTTTGTCTGTTTCAAAATCACAGGGAAGGTTTTTTACCACCAGAGGTTCTAATGTGATATTTACTTTGGATTTTTTAACGGTATCCCAGTCTATTTTAAGCTTTTTAGATAAATCCCCGGGTGCCCATGTATTTTTAAGTACATTTCTTTGCTCAATTTTTATGTTCTCAAAAATATTTAAACAGCATACCTTTGCAAGCTCATCGCTGTTGCCTAATGTAAGGGCATATACTGGATTGCTGAAAGCATTGTATAGTTTTAAAATAACTTCATTTTCTTCACATGCATAAAATATATTTACTGCTACGTCATAGAGAAAATTTCTAAGTATAATGGCATGGGTAAAATCTTTGGATTTTATTTTTATATAATTCCACAAATCCCTGCCTTTTCCGTTGCTTTTCCCTGTACAGCCCACCTTTATTTTGTTTTCTTTGAAGAATGAAAGAGCATCTTCAAAGGAGAGTCCTAAAGCAGCACCGGCAATACCAACTATTGTAGAAGGAGGCGGGAGAGGTACCGTATCGTGGTAAAGCTGCGCTCCCGGGTCTCTAAAGGATGCTGTTTTAGCATAAAGTTTCACCATTAATCCGTTCATGGTAATACCTCATTTCTTTAGTCAGTATAGTATTCTTCAATCCAGGAATTTATTTTGTCAAAGCACTCTCCAAGAGGAAGAAGACCATTGTTATCCCTTGCAAAAAAGCCCTTTCTTTCGCCAACTGCATAGTCTAAAATGTATTTTGAAAAATCCTTAATGGTGTTATTTATAAGGTCTAAGTTGACGTTTCCGTTGTCTACTGAAACACATTCTAAAAATATAGGGTTTTTAACCTTCAAAACTGCCGATGCAACAAATTTTGGTGAAATATCTGACAAGAACCTGCTCTGTCTTCCCACCGTCCACAAGTTTTGAATTGCGTCAATGAGGGCTTTTGCACGTTTTTTTCGCTCTGATAAGGAAAGATCCAGTTCATAGAGGTCTCCGGCACTCTTTACCCCGATTCTGTCAAGTTCAATGAGTATGGTTCCTGCATAAAACCCTGAGTGAATTTCAGTTTCAAATATATTTGGGTTGCCCCCTGATTTAACGGACATGTAGTTTGTTCCAAAATCCATTCCGCCTTTATATTCTTCCAGCGATATAAGTGGAGAAACCCTTACCGGGCTGGTTCTTTTAACGGTTTCTTTTGAATCTGCATTCATAAACCCAAAGAGATCGTCATCGATGTATTTTGAAGGTTCACATAAGGTGGAGGCAGCTCCTTTTTTTTGCTTTGCTACAGTGGTTTCAGAAAGTTCCCACCCCATGGAAGAAAGCTGTTCACGTAAAGCCCTTCTTATTGCCTGGGAAGAACAATACGGATACTCTTTTCCGTCATTTTTTTGAATCTTTTTAATACTTACAATATTATCTGCTTCCTTATCCGCACCGTTAAGAGATGAATAAGAAGCTTTTGTAAGGTATGTAATGGTGATTGCCTTTGCATCTTTCATTTCCTATTCCTCCTTATCCCTGTTTTTGGTATTGTATACATTTAATGCGCCTAAGATGCAGTAAGCCCTGAAGTCTTCAAAATCCACTTCTTCCAAAAGACCGTCTAAGATGTGGTTTGATACTGAAATTCCGTACCTGAATTGCAAATTGTTGAGCTGACCTAAAAAATCAGTTCTGGTTCTTGATTTTCTAAGCTGGTACAGGTCACCTTTTATTTTTTTCAATGCCTGTTTTTCGCTTTCGTTTTCGGCTTTTGCTCTTTCAACAGCCTGGATAACAATTTGTTTTCCTAAGTTTACAGCTGTTTCAATTTGCTCCTTGTTCATATTATCACCCCTTATTATTTTTTGATATTCAGTTGTAAAATTTAAAATATTATTCATTGAAACAGGCTCTTCTGCCAATACTTTTTTAAATGAAATCTGCTCCATAAGCTGCAAAATGCTGTGTTTTTTGAGGACATTTTTTAAAATTTTCTCACGGAATAAATTATTCTCTTCATAAAGGGAGTTAAATACTTTTTTAATGTCAACGTGGTTTTGTTTCATATGGTGTATTAGTCTGAAAAAGTATCCTAAATCGTCATACAATATGAGGTTTTTAGTTAGAAAAGTATCGCCGCTGTCCACTGTGTACAGTAGATATATTTGAACGGTTGATGCGCTTATGCTTTCTAAAAAGTCTTTTAAAAAGTCGTCTTCTAATGGTTCATCTGTCTGTTCTTCTTTGGTGCTTTCCCTTGCCAGCAAATTATATTTTTCTACCATAAAAGACCACAGAAGTTCATGGGGTTTTTTGCAGTATCTTATTAAACTGTCTGCATCTAAACCTATATTGGAATAATAGTACTTGTCGTCAACGGTTCTCATGCTTGACAGGGAGCCAAATTCTTTTTGCATTTCAATTAATTTTTCAGTGTCAGGGGATGTAACCTGTATGATGAAAGTTGAGTCTCCGGTTTGTTTATAGCTTGCAGATTCAACGGCAAACTTTGAAATAAAATCACATTCCCAGCATATTTTAGCCGGATTTTTACCCTGGGAGTTGAAAGATTTAGTGGCATTAGAACTTGCAAATAAAAGAAATGAAGGTAGTCCTACTTCTGACAAAAATTTTGACTTGTTTCCGCAAACACTGCATGTTTCTTCTTTCCCGGACTTTTTAGTTTCAGGAAGTATTTTTAAAATTTGATGGCATACAGGTTGGCTGTATAAAAGCTTATTATCAGATCCCCAAAGTTTTGTCTTGTTTTTTTCTAAAAATTCATCCACCCGGGATTTTAAAGGCTCTTTTAATTCTTTGTAGGGTATACCGTCGCCCCGCCAGCTTCTTGCTCCTACAAACATACTGACAATAGGTGCAGGCTTTCTCTTTGGCATTAAAGAAATTGTGTCATTTTCTTTGTCGTACACCACCAGCTCAGGATTTTCTTTTTGCTTGACGGTTGAGATGTTCCAGTGCCGCTCTGCCAATATTTCATAACAAGTTTCCAGAAAAGAACGGATGGTATCCTGGTCAGCTCCTTCAAAATCCAGTCCAAGACTTGTGGCCGTTACGTTTACATTGAACTTTTCAAGTCTTTCATCCCCGCTTTTGGAAATTGTATAAAGACCGGCAATGCCGGCGTCAAACCACCAGTGACGCCTTAAATTAAAAGAGTATTTCATTAATAGTCACCACCTTTATATTAACTCAAAACATCCAAAGCCTTGAGAATTTTTGCCTCCGATTCCGGTATCATAAGCAAGTTTTATCATGTTGGTGTTTCCTTTTAAGAAAAAACTACCCATCCAGCCTTCAATTATAAAACCGTCATAATTGGTAACTACTTTTTTAAATTTATTATTTGAACATTCAATTTCAAAATCCATGCCAGGTGGCTCTTCTTTAAAAAACGCAATGTATTTTTTTATGATATTTTCTTTTATTATTCTTTTGAAATTGTAATCATCAGGGGAGTAGTAGACTGTTTTCCCGTTATTTAGTGTAGAGTATGCTGTTACGGGGGATAGCATTTTTATTTTTTGAATGCCTTTTGGCTCTTCCACAAGAATATTCATTTTGCTGACACAGCACTCAGTGCCGGCTATTTCAACTTTCTTCTTTAAAAGAGTGACGGAAAGATCTATAAAGAAATCTTCATAGCAAGAAGAGACGACTAATTGGACGGGAGGTTTATAAATTATTTTTTTTGATCTCTTATCTATTGTGTATTGTCCTAATAACCTTGAATATGTAAACATTTTAAAATTACGTTTACCGTAACTAAAGCCCCTGTCATGCACAAATTCAGCCAGATCCCTGTCGGCAATATTTCTGTAAATAAATCCTTGCAATATTTTGTTGTAATTCAAAGGTAGGACAAGACTTGTGTCAAAGTCTAAGGTTATAATGCATCTCACGATATCCCTCAATTCTAAGTTTATAATTATTATTTGGGTTTTTAGTGAAAACTAGTATAATAATATTCTGCATTATTTTATGATTTTTGTCAATGTTTTCTATGAAAATTTTAAAAAATTTATTTTTTTATTATATTTGACAGAAATGTTTGAAATAAATTAGATATAAAATAATATATTATTTGACATAAAACAAGCGCAAAACATAAAAGTTTACAATAAAAAAGATAAAAAGCTTGAATTTGCAACTAAATATGGTATAATTGTAATGAACTAATTGGAGACATGTCTTTTAATACTATACTTACTTATAATATTACACTACTTAGAAGCACGCAGGCTTTTACAATGCACATTAGACAAATTTCTCATAATTTTACTAATGAATTTATTTCAGTTATCTTTAAAAGATAAATTTAAAAATAAAAAACTAAATAAAAAATGACGAAAGGAGAAATTAAATGGGATTTTTAAATATTTTAGAAGTATCAAGAAAGCAGTATTACATCTTTAAGTCTAACAAACTGAAGGAAAATATCGGAGCTTCTGAAATAATTGCTTTTGTCACTGAAGAGTTGCCGCAAGAAATTTGCAAAAAACATAATGGTTCAATTGTAAGTTCGGGTGGGGGAAATGTAATTTTTTATTTTGAAAATGAAGATGACAATAAAAATTTTACAAAAGAGTATTCTAAGTATCTTTTAAATGAGTTTCCAATGCTGGAGTTTTTTATCACATCTATAGAATTTGATCCCTGTAAGTCTCAAATAATAGGAAAAATCCGTGAACTGTATACAAAGCTTGAAAAAAAGAAAGCCAAAAGAGATCAGTACTCATATATTGTAGATTTTGGAATCACGGAAAAGTGCAGCAGTACCAAACTGCCGGCAATAAAAAAAGATAAAAACAGTAAAGAATTTTATTCAGGTGAGAGTTGGTCTAAAGTTAAAATGTATAAGGATAATGAAGATAAGTTTAAAAAATATGCAATTGATATAAAAGATTTAGGGATAAGCAAAAATGAAAAAAGCTACATAGCCATAACTTATATAGATGGTAACAGAATGGGAAAAAGAATTAAAAAATTAAGGGATAAATATCAAGAAAAATATACTGAAAATAATGTTAAAGAGGTAAATGATGAATACATAAAAGCATTTAATGATTTTTCGGAAGAAGTAAAGACGGCTTTTGAAAAAGCTTATGATAAGATGGTTGAAGTGGTTAAATCTAAGAGTGAGTATCTTATTAAAAGTGGATTAAACATAAAAGAAGGGGTAGTTCCTATAAGGAAGATAATTTTAGCCGGTGATGATGTTTGTTACATAACTGATGCAAGGATTGCACTGGAATGTGCTTATATTTTTATAAATGAACTGGAAAAGCATTATGCCGGCGGAGAAAAAATAACAGCAGGCGTTGGAATTGCAATGGTAAAGGAAAAATATCCTTTCTTTAAAACATATGAATTAGCAGAGGAGCTTTGTAAAAATGCAAAGTCGGGTATACCCGATGAAGCTAATGAATCCAGGATAGACTGGCATATAGTCCAGGGAGAATATAATAATAATTTAACTGAAATCAGAGAAGTAATTTATAAAACCCATGATAATAAAAACCTTTCATTAAGACCTTTAGTCATTTCAGAAAATTCAAATTATATAAATCAATACATTTTATTTAAAAAAGATATTGAAAATATTCAGAACAAAGTTCCAAGAAGTAAAGTTAAGGGGATGTTAAAGGAAATGAAAAAAGGCGAGAAGCACCTTGATACATATATTGAAATAAACCAGCTCTACAAAGCATTAGGTGAACACAGGATAGGGGCTAAAACAGGTTTTGTAGACGGCAAATGCGTTTTATTTGATGCAATAGAAGTAATGGATTATTTTATATCACTTTCTTAAGGAGGAAGGACAATGGAAGAATATAAAATAAAAGTAGAGTTATTGACGGATACCGTGTTTGGCAGCGGGTACTCTGTACCGGGTTTTATTGATGCAGATGTCTTGTATGATGAATATGGGTTTCCATACATTAACGGGAAAACTTTCAAAGGGAAGCTTGGAGAAATGGCAGGAGTATTTGTCAACATGGTAAAGGCAAGTGATAAGGGAAAAGAAATCGGAGAAATATTAGAAGAGAAAAAGGACAAGCTTTTTGGTGTAGGTGGAGAGTACAGACATGACAAGGTTAAATTTTCAGATTGTGAAATTTCAAAAGAAGTGAGAGATTATTTTAAAAACAACATGGGAGAATCTAACATAAAACCCGGTGAAATTTTAGATGCATTGACACATATTGAAGAACAAACTTCTATTGACAGAAAAACCGGGGTAGCAAAGGATAAATCACTTAGAAATTACAGGGTAATAAACAGTGGGCTCATTCTCTATTCATATATTCACTGTCCTGAAAATCTTGATGAGTATGAAAAGATACTTTTAGCATCTGCCTGTTCCCTTTTAAGGCACTTAGGCGCATATGAAACAAAAGGCAAGGGACTTGTGGAAGTTTCAATGTATAAGGATGATAAAAATGTTACTTTTGATTATATAAACTTACTTAGAGAGAAGGTGAACTTGAATGTATAAATATTTACAATTTGATATAGAAGCTTTGGACAATTTAAAACTGGGGAAATTTGAAAGGGATGCGAATAACGAATACACATATTCTTATATCCCCGGCTCTGTAGTGAAGGGGGCTGTTGTATGGGATATTGCCAGTAAAAAAGGAGAGGTACCAACGGAAATACTAAACGGGGATACTATTTTTTATAATGCATATCCTTTAATTAATGATATGCCGGCAATACCTATGATGCAAGGATATGTAGGGGATAAGCAGGAAATAAGAGGCAATAAAGAAACCATAACCATAAAGCATTCATTTAGTGCTGATATAGGCGAAAATGTAATTCCGTACAGAAACTATGAATTTGTAGCTGTAGATAAAGACGACCCGTCTAAGGTTTATGGGTATAACACACCAAAAACTGAAAATCTCCATATAAACAAAAGAGATTCAAAGGATAATGATACTAAAATATTCAGATATGAAGCAATAAAAAAAGGTGAATTTTTCAGAGGGTATATCAGGGTTAATGAAAAGTACGCAGATGATGTTATGGGAATTTTAAAAAATGAAATTATGTACTTTGGAGGTTCAAGAGGAAGCGGCTATGGGAAATGCAGGATAAGCAATATAAAATATATTTCTCAGGTTTGTCAGTATGAATCAGATTTTGATATTAAAAAGGACTTGTATATTTATTTTTTATCAGATGCAATACTCTATTACAATGGCAAGGTTAATACATATATTCCTGTTAACATATTAAAGGAAAAATTAGGCATCAAAGGCAAGTGCGAGTACATAGATTCCTATTCAGGTTTAAATATGTCCGCTACCTATAATTCTTTATACAATACAAATACAGTGTGTTATACTGCAGTTTCAAAAGGTACTGTATTAAAGTATCAGGTGGAAGAAGAAATTAATCCGGAAAAAATAAAAGAACTTGTAAATAGCGGTGTTGGGATTAGAAAAGAAGACGGAAACGGGCAAATTGCCGTTTTGGGAAAAATACAAGATACCCTGACGGTACTCAAGAAAGATAAAGATGAAGACAAAGGAAAGTCAAATGTTAAATTGGAAAATGAAGATAAAAAACTAATTAACAACATTTTGAAAAATATTTTTATAAAAAGGTCTGATTTAGAGGTTAAAAGACTGGTATTAAGCCTGATTAAGGAAAAAGACACACCTAAGGGAAGCTTACAAAGTCAAATAGGAAAACTTCTTAACATTTTTGAAAATGGGGTATACAAGTCAGAAGAGGAGTTTATTGAGCATCTTAAAAATTATCTGGGGCATATACAAGACAGAAGAGGAAAAGAAATTTGGCAAAGACTAAATAAATATTCTGTTTATTGTAGCACATCCGAGTACAAAATAGAAAGAATCAGTATACAAAAAATGCTTTTAGATTTTTTGGAAAACAATAAAAACCCCATATTTGAAGCATTGGAAAATATACAAAGAGAAGGAATAAGAGTGGGGGGATTTAAATTTCCAAATGAAAATGAGGGCAAAAAGGTTTTATATGATTTAAAAATGAAATTTTTTATAGTGTTTTTTGAATATTGTATCAGAACGAAAGAGGTGAAATAATGATTTATAAAAGTAAACTAACTGAAACGGTAAAGTATGAAGTGGCGGCAACAAATATTTCCCCTGTGTCTGTAAAGGATGGAGAAGACAATATTAAGATAGATGAATTAACAGGCAAGGCTTATATTCCGGGAACATCAATAGCAGGAGCTTTCAGAGATTTTTATGAAAAAAATATTGACAGAAACTCCGATGAAAATAACAATGTACTATTTGGCGGAAAAAAGACCGGCATGAGCAGTGTAGTTTTTTATGATGCGTATTTTACCGATGCTACCCAAAAAGAAGTTATTTCATCACGACCGGGTTTAAAAATAGACAGGGAAAGGCTTACCGGAAAGATTTTTTCAGGGAGCAAAAAATCAGGAAGTAAATTTAAAAGACAATTCTTAAATGAAGGCATCAATTTTATATTTACATTTGAACTGAATAATTATGAGGCAAGTCCTGAATTTGATAAAATGCAAAAAGATTTTGAAGAATTATTAAAGGCATTTTTACATGGTGAAATCCCTTTAGGAAATAACAAAATGATTGGATTTGGAAGATTTAAAGGAGAGAAGGTTTTAAAAAAGGTTGTTAATTTTGAAAGTATGGAAGGCATACTTAGTTATTTACTGAAAGAAGATGGAAAGACAACGGATATAACAGAAAAAATAATGGGGGAAGAATATATTTCTCCAAAAGTACAGTTTAAAGTAAAGGCAAAAACCCTCACACCGTTACTTATAAAAGATGAGGTAGTACGCCTTTCTGATAAACCTGACGGTATAAATATTAAAAATGCGAAAGGAAATGAAATAATACCCGGAAGTTCTATTAAAGGTGCTTTAAGAACAAGGGCTGAAAAAATTTCAAAGACTTTCCCGCAAATTAATGAAGAAATAATATCAAATATCTTTGGTATTGAGTCAAAAAAGGATGAAGGCCGCATTTCAAGATTTAACTGTTTTGATGTTGAGTTAAAACATGTAAAAAGAGGAGTTTACAACAAAATAAAAGTTGATCACTTTTCAGGTGGTGTAGAGCAGGGAGCATTAGTAAAAGAAGAAACAGTTATGGGGGATTTGGAGTTAATTTGTACATTGGATAAGTCAGAACTTGGGGATTACACAAAAGAAGTGGGACTAATACTATTAGTTTTGAGAGATTTGTGTATAGGAAATTTAAATGTGGGAAGCGGGTATGCAGTCGGAAGAGGTTTTGTAAAAGCAGAAACACTGGAAATTATCGATAATGAAAAGCTTTTATACTATTTTGATTCACCGGATAAAGAAGTTGAACAAAAATTTAACCGGTATATATCAGAACTTATGAAACAGGGGTGATATAAGTGAAGGTTAATAGTGTTGGAATAGAAAAAATAAGTACTTTGATAGAAGAATTTAATGAATTTATAATTTATTATTTTGACAGGCTGAATGCAGGAAAAGGCAAAGCTGGTATTGATCTTGACAGTGTAAATGAAGCTTTTTTCTTTGACGGCAGCAGGTGTTTGCACATATATAGGGAGGATGAAATAAAGGGTCTTTTATATGAAGAAGATGGCAGTGAAGAAATATTAGAAGAAGAGCAGATAGTAAAATTCAGAGGTATTAAAAAAATTATTGTTAAAAAGTACATTGAATACGATGAGGATAACCAGGCGTATATTTCAATGATATTGCCGTCAAAATTAGTTTTTCAGGAGGTGGAATAAGAAATGGCTAAAAATAATACAAAACCGGCATTTAAATCCAAAGCACCATATAATTTTATAGGACTTGAAAATTTTGTGCTTGATAGGTGCGGTGATGAAAAAGAATTATCAATGCATGGTAAGTATCATGAAAATTTAAAAACAGGCTATTTAACATATGAAATAGAAACTGTATCTTTGCTGCACATTTCTGACGGTGACGGAAAACTATTTAAAAATCCTGAAGGCAAATATGTTATACCGGGCAATACAATAAGGGGAATGACCAGGTACAATGCATCAATATTTTCATTTTCGTCAGTAATAAATGAGGCACATGGTAAAGAAGATATTAAAAACAGAAGGTTTTATTTCAGAACGTTTGCTTCAAAGGATACAGAAATGAGCAAATGGTACAAAATCAAAACAGGGCTTAAACAATATAAAAGATCAGGCTATAGATTTAGCATTTTAGAGAAAGTACATGCAGGATATATGAGGAAAAGAGGAAATGAATATATTATAACCCCGGCTGTTAAGTTGGAAAATACAAGGACAAGAGAAGGGAATCAACCCGGAAAGATGCATTCGTATACGCCGATACATGAATATGAACTGAGAAGTAAAAATATTTCCGGAATTAAGTATCTTTATAAAAGTGGGCTAAAAAGAGAGGATTATAAAAAGAAAGAAAAGCTAAAAGAAAACAGGGAATCAAACTTTGCTCCTTACTATTGTGATATAAATTACAGTATAAATAATGGAAAAGCCCAGGTTGACATTAATGGAAAGCATAAAGGCACGATTGCTAATTCAGACTACATAGAAGGGAAAGTACACCACTACCTGATATTTGAAGAAGACAGGGAAAGTGCGGAAATTGTTATAACCAAGGAACAGGCGGAATTATATGAGGAGGATTTAAATTATACCAATAAACTCCACGGTAAAAAACATAGTTATTATGCACTTCCTAAGAATGGTGAAGTTAAGCCGGTTTTTTACATAAAAGATGATGAAGGAGTTGTTTTTGGTTTTACTCCTTATTTAAGGTTAAGTGCGAAAGGAAGCATACACGATGGTATACCAAAAGCACATATGGAGTATGAAGGTGTGGATTTTGTAGATGCTATGTTTGGCTGGAAGGATTTTAAGACAAAATTATCTTTTCAAGATGCTGTCTGTGAAAGTGACAATCCCAGGTTAACGGAAAACTATGAAATAGTATTGGGAGAACCTAAACCTTCCTGGTATAGGGGCTATTTGAAGCAAAGAAAAGAGAATTCTCTTGAATCATATAATACAGAAGGTTTTGAAATAAGAGGAAGAAAATTTTATTGGATGAAGAAGGATATAGAAGGAAAAAATATAGGGAACAGGGAGGATAGCGAAAGCAAAATAAGCACAGTTATAAAGTGCTATGATGAAAAAACAAAATTTAAAGGCAAGGTTGTTTTTGAAAATTTAAGTGATGAGGAATTGGGACTTTTAATTTATTCCCTGAAGCAGGGAGATACAGAAGGTTATTTTAACATAGGCAAAGGAAAACCATATGGTTTTGGAAAGTGCAAAATAAAAATAACAGGACTTAAAATAGAAGATATAAATGCAAAATATTCTTCTTTTAATCCTGATTTTGAAAAAAGTGAAGAAATAGAAAAGTACATAGACTCATTTAAAAAATACATAGTTGAGAATTATAAAAAGAAAGTAAACAGTGTAAATGAAATTAAAAGCTATAGAGAATTTGAGCTGAGCAAAAAGACAATAGAAAATGACAAAGCAAAATATATGAAAGTAGGTGACTTTGCTAAGAAGGCAGAACTTCCGGATATAGAGGATGTTATTAATGAAGATGGTGATGTAGTATCAAATAAGATGGGTTCAGGGAAAATGGGGTCAGACAAAGAAAGGAACCACAATGGTGCTGGAAGAAAGAATGATTATAAAAAACATAAAAATAAGACATCCGGAAGTGGAGATAGGGGCTATGGAAAATATAATGAAGGCAGAAACCGGAATTTAAACACAAATGCCTTTGATATACTTAAAAATCTTAAACTTGATGATTAATAAAAGAGGGGGATTGTAATGGGTGTTAAATTGTTTACTTTTTTAGGTACTAATGATTATAAAGAAACAGAATATTTTTTTGGCGATGAGTCAAGTACAAAAAGCTATAAAAGCAGGTTTACCCAGGAGGCAATTGTAAAAACACTGGAAATACCTGAATTAGAAGTCATAGTATTTACTACAGAGGAAGCATATCAAAAAAACTGGATTCCAAAAGACGAAGGTCTTAAAAGCAAATTGGAAAATGCAAATGTTAAATGCAAAAACATAATGATACCACAAGGAAAAACAAATGAAGAAATATGGCAAATTTTTAATTTAGTATATGAAAATATAGAAGAAAATGATGAAATATATGTTGATATTACACATTCTTTAAGAAGTATCCCTGTGGTTTTTATGTCAGTTTTAAATCATGCAAAAATCACAAAGGGATGCCATATAAAAAGGATTTTATATGGTGCATATGAAGCAAAGGAAGAAGATAACAGATCACCCATTTTTGATTTAATACTATTTGATAAAATTACAGACTGGAGTTTTGGAGTAGATCAACTTATATCAACAGGAGAAAGTGAAAAGTTTTGTTCAGCGGCAGAGGAGACGCTAAAACCTTTAAAATCCCAAACTCAAGGAAAGGATGAATTAGTATCACTAACTGAAAAATGTGCGAAAAAAATAAAGGAGTTTTATACAGATTTAAAGCTGGCACAAGGCAAGCCTATACAAAAAAACGGTGTAGAATTAAAGAATTTGTTAGATAAAATTAAAGAACTCAATAAGGATGAACGTTTGGAAATAAAGCCATTCTACGATATTCTTGAAAAAATAGAAAATCAAGTAGATTTTTTTGAAGAAAATAATTTGGTGGAAAACATATTGGGATGTGCCAAATTATGTGTAAAATTTGGTATGTATCAGCAGGCATATACATTCTTATTGGAAAACATTATAAATTATATTTGTTTAGAAGCAGGACTGGATTGGAATAAATTAAAGGACAGGGAAAATGTGGCAAAAGTAATAGGCTTAAAAAATCTTGCAGTGAGAAAAGAAAAAAATTATGAAAAAGGGCAAGAGTCTGGTGATAAAGAAACTAGTGATAAAGAAACAGAACTACAAAATTTAAAAGATAAATTAGGGTTTATAACAGAAGATATAGCAAAGTATTATGACAAATTAGGTCAATACAGGAATACGCTAAATCATGCCGGATTTAGAGAGAATCCGCTGTCAAAGAAGAAAGTGCTGGATGAAATCAATTCATTTATTAGTGAATTTGAAAAACTCTTTTTGGAAAAAGAAATATTAGAAGAGGGAGAAAAAGAGCATGTTTTGTGAGGAACAATTAGCCCAAAAAACAAAAGTATGGAAAGGTATGGAAAGAAGCACAGATGAGCAAAGAAAATTGGCAGAAGACTACTACAAGTTTGAAATTATGCCTATTGTAATAGACTGTTTTTTGCAAAAATATCAAAAGGAAGAGCCCTGCGAATCAATGGTGTTAACCCTGGGTACTTCATATGAGCCGCTAGTGCTTTCCATACTTGCACTAAAACCTAAAAAAGTATTAATTCTTTATACAGAGCAATCATTTCATTTATTAGATGATGTAATAGAGTTTACAAAGTTAAAGCCAACCCAGTACAAAGCTACTGAAGTTGATTCTGAAAGTCCCCTGCAGCTGTATCAAGAGATAAAGAAAGCATATGAAAGATGGGGAAGACCTGAAGATATTTATGTGGATTTTACAGGCGGTACAAAATCCATGGCTGCCGGATGTGCAATGGCAGGTTCGGCAATAGGGGCAAAACTTATATATGTACCAGGAAAGTATCTTACCCATCTCAGAAAACCGGAGCCGGGAACAGAAAAGCTTTTTTATGTTGATGACCCTTACACTGTTTTTGGGGATATTGAAAGGGAGCAGGCATTTTGTCTTTTTAATGAAATGGACTATATTTCGGCATACAGGATTTTTGATGAGCTTGAGAAAAAAGTACCCAATTCAAAAGAAGATGATGCTTTTAAATATTTATCCAAGGCATATAGTGGGTGGGACAGCCTTGATATCAGTGAAGCAAAGATTAACCTTTCTAAATGCTATGATATAATTTTAAAAAAGGGGAAGCTTGAAAAGAATCTTGTTTTATTACAACATGAACAGAAAATAAAAGATCAGATTGAGTTTTTGGAAGTATTGGAAAAGCTACATTGCAGGGAAAAAGGGGACAAGGAATTTATATTTAATAATATTGGATATCTAATAGCTAACCTTTATCAAAATGCAGTAAGAAGGGAAGCAAAAGAAAGATATGAAATGGCAACACTGCTTTTGTATAGGATTCTTGAAACTATTGAGCAAAAAAGGCTGTGGAATTATGGTATTGATACTGAAAATGCAGATTTTTCGAAATTAGGCTATAGTGATGAGGAACTGCGCGAAAAAATAAATGCCATAAGAATAAAGATAAAAGGATTTAACGAAATAGAGCATTTAGACAAGAAGGTGAGTCTTATGGCAGGATATATACTTCTTGCAGCTATAGGTGATGATATTATAAAGAATAAAAAAACAGCCCAGCTAAACAGATTAAAACACAAAGTGGATTTAAGAAATAAGAGTATTTTTGCACACGGGTATGAATTTATAGATAAGAAAAAATTTGAAGAATTTAAAGATTTAGTTGTAGAATATATGAATTTGTTTTTTGAACTTGAAAATATAAATAAGGAAAAAATGCTTTCAGTTTGTGAATTTATCAGATTGTAGGTCTTTGTTAATATTGTAATTGTATGTTTTTATAATTATTCCAGGTTTTTTGTCATTTCATAGTATATATTTTTAAGGGATATTTTAAAGTTGAAAAAGTTTGCACACTTTTTCAACTTTTTTTTAAAATTTTCAAAGTCCAGAGGCGGACAGTATGTCTGCTGTGTGATATTTAGTATAATCCATCTACCTCACCAGGTGGGGTAGAAACAAGCACATCACATTTCCTCATAGGTACTGTAAAAACACTGGAAACCAAACAGAAAAAATTAGCTGAAAAAGCGTTTCAATTCCTCATAGGTACTGTAAAAACCTTGTTTTTTTATCTTTTCTTCTTCCTCGAGCATGGGTTTCAATTCCTCATAGGTACTGTAAAAACGCAACAAATAACTCGGTATTTTGATCTAGTACTATATGTTTCAATTCCTCATAGGTACTGTAAAAACGAGACGCCGTGATAATTGCGCTATGCGGCAACGAGCGTTTCAATTCCTCATAGGTACTGTAAAAACCGATTACAACAGTGGTTGCTTCAATACAGAAACCCCGTTTCAATTCCTCATAGGTACTGTAAAAACCAGGTGGGATAGGAAAAACAACAGCAGAAATGAAAAAGTTTCAATTCCTCATAGGTACTGTAAAAACTTGGCAAAGGCAAAATACCTGTAACATTTTTTAGAACGTTTCAATTCCTCATAGGTACTGTAAAAACTTTGAATAGGGTCAACCGCAGTTTGAACACTATCAAGTTTCAATTCCTCATAGGTACTGTAAAAACCCATGCTACAACACTGATTGAAAATGGTGCAAACATGTTTCAATTCCTCATAGGTACTGTAAAAACAAGAAGAAAGCAGATCAGGCACTGAGCAGCCAGAAACGTTTCAATTCCTCATAGGTACTGTAAAAACCATGCCTTCACCTGCCTTTATATGCCGCCACTATAGCGTTTCAATTCCTCATAGGTACTGTAAAAACGAGCTTCGCAAAGGCGGAAACTACCTCAGCGACGCCGGTTTCAATTCCTCATAGGTACTGTAAAAACACTAAAAGTTTTGCATTTTTTCCCGATTCTGTTTCGTGTTTCAATTCCTCATAGGTACTGTAAAAACAGATAGGAAAGCAGCCAGATTCTAAAGCAGAGACTTTGTTTCAATTCCTCATAGGTACTGTAAAAACCCAGCAACAAGCTGTAGCTTTTCATAGACTGAAACATGTTTCAATTCCTCATAGGTACTGTAAAAACAGAAAAAATATCCACGTCTGAAAATTCAGACGAATTAGTTTCAATTCCTCATAGGTACTGTAAAAACTGAACACGAGGCTACGTACGACAAGATGTGTCTGGTGTTTCAATTCCTCATAGGTACTGTAAAAACTCAATATTGATAATATAAATATATATATGTTACAATGGTTTCAATTCCTCATAGGTACTGTAAAAACACTGGCTTTTTATCTTTATCAAAGGTATTTTGAAGTATGTTTCAATTCCTCATAGGTACTGTAAAAACTGATCTCATCTATATAAACACAGCCATATTGTCCACCGTTTCAATTCCTCATAGGTACTGTAAAAACCATATCCCTCCCTCGGATTCTTTTCTGCTATCGACAGTTTCAATTCCTCATAGGAACTGTAAAAACAGAAAATTTATGGCTTATAACACTTGACACAAAAAAGTTTCAATTCCTCATAGGTACTGTAAAAACCCAATTTGCTTTGTCCAAGTGAATCCTTGGACAGAGGTTTCAATTCCTCATAGGTACTGTAAAAACCAATGGCGTTCACTTCTTTTGCGAATTCGGACTTTTGTTTCAATTCCTCATAGGTACTGTAAAAACATGCGATTAGAGATAAAAGAAGTTGAAGTTGAAGGATGTTTCAATTCCTCATAGGTACTGTAAAAACCGGGGAATTCTTTTTTTTCTCCCCGTTTCCACTTTAGTTTCAATTCCTCATAGGTACTGTAAAAACAGAATGCAGCGAAGGAAATGACACTAGAACAAGCAATGTTTCAATTCCTCATAGGTACTGTAAAAACATGTGACATGAATGTGACATGAGAGGTTCAAAGTCCGGTTTCAATTCCTCATAGGTACTGTAAAAACAAGCAAAAACACAGTCGTTACAGTCGGCGAAAAGAATTGTTTCAATTCCTCATAGGTACTGTAAAAACAGGGGACATTTTCACGTCTTGATTTAGCCGTTGATGAGTTTCAATTCCTCATAGGTACTGTAAAAACGAGTATTTGAAAGTGTTTGCACAGAGACTAAGAGCTTGTTTCAATTCCTCATAGGTACTGTAAAAACAGAGGTGATATTATGTATAAAGTAATAGCATACAAGTTTCAATTCCTCATAGGTACTGTAAAAACCAGATATTCTGTTATTAGAAAAACTCCTCCGTGCTTGTTTCAATTCCTCATAGGTACTGTAAAAACACTCAAATCAAAACATACCATCTTATATTGGAGAAAGTTTCAATTCCTCATAGGTACTGTAAAAACGTTCACTATTGATGAGGATACAAAAAACCTTTGCAAAGTTTCAATTCCTCATAGGTACTGTAAAAACAATTCAAATTCCTTGGATTCATAACGTTTTTTCTCAGTGTTTCAATTCCTCATAGGTACTGTAAAAACTTAGCCTTCTCGATAGCAGTCTTTGTTGCGCCTTGGTGTTTCAATTCCTCATAGGTACTGTAAAAACTGGCCGGGGCTAAGGACATATTCGCTGAGGTCGTATAGTTTCAATTCCTCATAGGTACTGTAAAAACATAAACAAAAATTTCTTAAACACATTCCAAACCTCCTGTTTCAATTCCTCATAGGTACTGTAAAAACTTCTAAGGAGGTAAATTTTTATGTTGGCACTGGTTTGTTTCAATTCCTCATAGGTACTGTAAAAACGTGACCGTTCAAGTTCTACAGTTGGACGTTTAGATTGTTTCAATTCCTCATAGGTACTGTAAAAACTAAAACCAACATCATTTGAAGTATGCTTTACAACCCTGTTTCAATTCCTCATAGGTACTGTAAAAACAGAAGAAAGAAGACAAGCTAGATTAAGAAAAGAGTTTCAATTCCTCATAGGTACTGTAAAAACACTGATGTTGGCTCTGTGATTCCTACAACAGTTTTAGAGTTTCAATTCCTCATAGGTACTGTAAAAACAATAAAAACCCTTGACGAAAAAATGGAGAGGCTGCGGTTTCAATTCCTCATAGGTACTGTAAAAACCCTTGGTATTGAAAGACCTCAGGGAGGCACTCCTAGTTTCAATTCCTCATAGGTACTGTAAAAACATGCAACATTGTTTACAATTTTACTTGTACAGCTACGTTTCAATTCCTCATAGGTACTGTAAAAACTGGGAAGCAAAGAATGCACCTAAACCAAAAGCGAGGGAGTTTCAATTCCTCATAGGTACTGTAAAAACCCATCAATGGCGGCAGAATTGCACT
>ERZ773359.994-NODE-994-length-40504-cov-21.173354_pt1 | contig 40504 bp, 35 predicted proteins | sample MGYA00374955_ERZ773359 | MGnify/ENA primary metagenome ERZ773359 (study PRJEB29098, sample SAMN04486028) | biogas fermenter metagenome | study: EMG produced TPA metagenomics assembly of the Biogas fermentation microbial communities from Germany - Plant 4 DNA1...
AGTGGATCAGTTTTAGACGGCCAGTGGATCACTTTTATGTTGACGATCGCAATGGGGTTATAAAACATCCAGCTGGAGGGGAGGGTCCACTTGCGTTTATCACCGTGGCCGCCTAAAACATACAGCCCGATGGTATCAGACTTCCCCTTAGACAACCTCGTGGCGAAGTAATTGGCTCGGTAGTTCAGTTGCCGGGCCGCCTCCACCACTCGGCGCCTGGTGTTTTCCGCCACCAAGGGGCTGCCGTTCAGGGCTAAGGAGACCGTCGCTTTGGACAGACCCAAGTGCTGCGCCACATCTTCAATTGTCACTTGCTTCCTCTTTGCTTTCCCTGTCCTGTACCGTCTTTTCAAGAGCTTTCACCTTAATTGAAGCGGGTTAAATCCACGCTACATAAATGGGCACGGCAAAGTGCAACGTGTCTCTTATTATTGGACACCGATTCACAATATCCTTCTCAGGGAGGACCCTTTCTTAATTCTGCCGTCAAGACCATGACTTTCGTAGTGCAGAGAAGTCCCGAAGTCAACACCGGCCAGATGTTGAATCAACAAAGGGACATCCGTCCTAATAAGAGACTAGGATGTCCCCTTCCGGGTCACCTAACACATACACGCACAAACCTAGCTTCCCCTGGCTTTTCCCATACTTAGCTGCGTCTGGGACACAGGGTGTTCCAAAACGCGCCGCGCCGTGTCTTCATCGGTAATAAGGACGTTCACGAAACCTCCCAGCACCGCACCGATGATGGATTCAACTTTGTCCTGGCCGCCGGCTACGCCAATCACCGTGTCAATAGATTTGAGACGGTCACTCCCGATGACAATCATCCGGTCGTGAAAATCAGACTCGATGATCCGACCGTAGATATCATAGTGGTACAACAGAACTTCACCGACGGCGCCTTTGGCGCGGAAATCTTCCAGTTCGTGGTGAGATACGTAACCCGTCTCGAACAGCGTAGAAGACTCCGTTACGTTACCTATACCTACCATGCACAGCTCGATTCTGTCCATCTTCCTAAAAACGCTCTCCAGAAGGCTTTCCTTCATGATCGCTTCTTTGAGGATGGTAGAATCCACTACAGCCGGAGCAGGTAGGTATTCAACATCCGAATGGTAAAGCTCCCCCAGTTTATGGATGATCGTGAAGGGGTTCACTGCGTACTTGGTTGTCAAACCTCCAACGACAGACACGAAGTTGACTTCGCGCCGCCCCTTAGGTTCCAGGAAGTTGACCACCTCGTGCACCATACGCCCCCAAGAGACCCCCACCGTCATGCCCGACCGAAGCTTCGAATCAAAAACGCTAGCGGCTTTAACTGCTATTTGGCGAGTGGCAAAGGTCTTGTTGGAGGGCGTCATGACTACGTACGCTTCTTTCAGGCCAAAGTTGCGTTTCAGATCCTTTTCCAAGTTGATACAGTGGACAAGCGGATCCTCGATCAGCACGCGCACTATACCCGTGTCCATGCATTTCTGCAATAGTCGCTGGACCTTGACTCTAGACAGATCTAGCTCCTTGGCGATCTCGCTTTGAGTCTTGTGTTCATAATAGTATCTGATTGCCACTTCCACTTCCAAGCGGTTGTCTTCGAACATAACATACCCCTCACCAATACCTGGGTATAGTCTTTCTTAGATATAACCCGTTACTTCAGCCAATTCCTGATACAGCCCTTTCAGCGCAGGATACAGTTTCCTGAACACGCCGTACAGGCCATCATACACCGCTGTGTGCTCTGCGATAGGTTCATGGTGATCCGTCCAGGAAACCCACTGCTTCACCACATCGTACGAATCAAACAGACCCACTCCAACTCCTGCGTTAATCGCGTTGCCAAACGGCGCCCCTTTGTTTTCCTGCATATAAACCCCGGGAATGTTCAGCACATCACATACAATCTGCCGCCAAACGGCACTCTGGGCTCCTCCTTCGCCCATAACAAGCGGATATTTGATCTCTATGCCACTGCCTTTCATCAACTCGAAGTTGTGGCGCAGACCGTAGGCCACTGACTCCATCATTGCCCTAATTAAGTGTGAACGAGTGTGGGCCAGTGACCACCCAAACACCACTCCCCGGGCTAAAGGGTCCCAGATTGGTGTACGTTCACCCATGAAATACGGGAGCACAATTAGACCATCACTGCCCGGAGGCACTTTGCCGGCAGCCATGCTAAGGACCAGGAACACCGTTTCAGCCTGCGCAATGTCAGCCATGATCTGGCGCCATAAAGCGCTGACTGCTCCTCCCTCTACTAGGCCCAGAGAGGGCAGCACTTTAACCCCGTGTTCCCTCACAATTTCAATGTTCTGACGTACACCGAAACCAACGCCCTCCATTAAGCTGCGGATAATATGGCCGCGCCCGTGGCTAAGGGACAGTCCGAAGAGAATACCCCGAGCCTCTGCATCCCAAACGGGAGTTCGCTCACCCATAAAATAGGGTAGAGTGATCAGCCCATCGCAACCCGGAGCGACTTTGGCTGCTTCAAGATTCATGATGTCATAAGCGCTAACACCCAACTCTCTGCCGGCTATGCGCTCCTGTTGGCCGAAATTATCCCTGAACCAACGAATCAGCGCTCCACCGGCCACCATTGCCGCAGCCGTAAAGTACTTACGCTCAGACTCCACCACGTGGGGGAGAATTATCAACCCAGGGGCAAAAAACTCATCATCGTGAGCCACACCCCAACATGCGGCAGTACCCATGGTTAGAGCGTTTTCACCATCATCAATCACTCCCATAGACAACCAAGCCGCATTGGCATCTACGGTTCCAGCCACCACAGGTGTGCCTTCGGCTAGACCCGTCACTTGGGCCGCTTCCGCGGTTACTTCCCCCACCACCTCATCGCAAGGATAGAGTTCTGGCAGGACGTCATACCTGATACCCAGGCGCTTTACCATGTCTTCGTCCCAGCGGCGCCTGCGAATGTCAAAACAGATGCCCATCAGGGCGGCGTTGGAATAGTCCGTTACCGCTTTTCCGGTGAGCTTTAGAAGCGGGTAATCCTTAGGGTTCAAGACCTTATAGGCCCGCTCATAGGCAGCAGGTGCATTATCTCTTTCCCACATAAGTTTGGTGATGCCATAATAAGGGTCCACCGGATTAGCACTTAATTCAAAGATGGCATCCTCCCCGATTTCCTTCTTGATCCATTCACTTTGAGTTATCGCTCGGCGGTCCATCCAAATGTGGGATGGACGCAGCGGCTTATGATTTTCGTCAACCAAGATGCAGGCAGGGGACATACCGCTCAAACCTACACCACCGATGTCCTTTGGTGACACTCCCGAACTCTCGATAGCTACCCTGATGGTCTCGGCCGCGGCTTGCCAGTAAACCTCCGGATCGTGTTCCGCCCAGCCGGGTTGAGGAGTGTGCAGACAATACTCAACAAAATGGTGCCCAAGAACCTGTCCGTGAAGGTCCATGACAACCGCTTTGGTTCCTCCCGTCCCAATGTCACACCCTACTAGGTACTTTTTCACTATCGCTACCCCCTCACATTAATGCGATTTTAATACCCCGTTGATCGTAAGATAACTTTCTCCGCAAACACTCCGATTCATTCCTAATTTTGTTCTTTTGCTCACATGCTTAGCATTTGCTCTATCAAAATGTCTTCATTGTGAATTGTGCATAGTTGTCCTTGCGGTGGGGCCGTGCAACGCAGCACCCAGGGCAAAAAAAATGAGTAGAGCAACTCATCTGCTCTACCCACTTCATGATTCCATCCTATACCTTAAAATACTGCACCAATCTCTGTAGTTCGGTAACAGCGGAGGCGATCTCGTTCATGGATGCTGCGATCTCTTCTAGGGATGCAGACTGCTCTTCACTGCTGGCGGCAATCTCTTCCCCTGCAGCAGAGAGGTCGCTGATGGCACCAGCCGCCCGGTTGATGGCCCTAGACAGCTCATCGAAGACCTGCTGCACTTCTTCAAACATCTGGCCGCTCTTAGTGACCGTATCCTTACCCTCAGATACCTTGCGGGAACTGTGCTCGCTCTTCTCCACCGTATCCCGGACAATGCGCTGCATGCTGCCAATTAACTCAGCGATCTCACTGGCTGCATCCGCCGATTCTTCAGCGAGCTTGCGCACTTCCTCGGACACCACCGAAAAGCCCCGGCCATGCTCGCCTGCCCTGGCCGCCTCAATGGCCGCATTCAAGGCCAGGAGGTTGGTCTGTTCGGCAATGTCGGTAATCATGCCCACAATAGCCCGGATCCGATCAGACTGATCGTTGAGCTCCAGGATCTCATCCCGCAGCTGGGTTACGGCCAGATCGATCTCGCCCATTACCGCTAAGGTGCGCTCAATCTGCCGGCTGCCCTCAGCAGTCTTCTCCAAGGTCTCTTTAGCCATCTCGGCAATGTCCTGGGTCTGTTCGTTCAACGTGGTCACGGAACCTGCGAACTCATTGGTTGTGGTGGAAACGGACGCCACAGAACTGGAAGTCTCCTCCACAGCCGCGGCCACCTGGGCAGTACTGCTGGCCGTTTGGGCAGACACATCGGTAATTTTCAGCATCATTTCCTGCAGCTTAGCGATGAAGGAGTTCATACCTTGGGCCAACCTGGCCAGTTCATCCTTCCCCTGCACAGGTAAGCGCTGGGTGAGATCTCCGCCGCCGCGCCCCAACTCCTCCACCAGTTCCACGGTCCTGCGCAGGGAGCGCACGATGGAATAGACGGTTAGAAAACCTAGGAACACCGCGATCAAAAGCGCCACAGCGATGACAGATATGGTGATAACATTGGACGCTACAGCCATCTGCTTAGCCTGTTCTTCCAGCTCCGCGGCCTCCAGGTTCACCAGATCGATGATCTGATTAAGTCCGTTATGTAACTCTTCCAGGTGGGCCACAGTGGTATCGTTGTAGATAATCCGGGCACTGCCCCACACCGTGTCCACGTAGTCAAAGGCAGCTAGCCTGTTTACCACCGTCGCTGCCGAGCTGTGCAGCTTTTCATGGGGCTCCGCCAGGGCCAGGTAAGCAGCCTGGAGCTCCTCTGGTAAGCTGGCAAACTGCTCCGATTCTAAAAACTCATGATACCACAACCCTAAGGCACACTGGGTAGGATCCAGTTCAATGGTGAACGGCTGTTGGAGGCTGAGGGCATTGGATAGCTCCAGAGCCCACTCCATGTGATCCATCTTCAAGTCTTCCAGCAAAGAGACGTGGTTCAGGGCCACCTGAGCCTGGTCGTTGGTCTTCACCACCCGGTCCAGCATGAGCAGGGAGACCACCCCCAAAGCCCCGATGCAGATGATGAGCAGAACAATGACTCCGTACAGCTTCTGGGAAATCCTCAAGTTTTTCAGCACAGTAATACCACCAATCCTCCGCGTGCTATAGTTGAGTTGGCGAACTCTTATCAATAGGTCAAATACCCCGCCTGTCCCCAATTTCCTGCTTGCTGGAAGCAGGTTTGGGAAAATAGGACCTCTGCCCTAGGCCAGGGGCAAGTTGGGCAAAAAAAGGGGGATGCCCCCAGCTCTGGGAACATCCCCTTCCGGTATACGACTACCGGTTCAGGTACTCGTCTACGTTTTCTTGGGTGACCAGCACGAAGTCGATCATGGTCTCCTTCGGCACTTCCTCACCGTTGAGCACCTTCATGGCCAGCTCAATGGCTTTCAGAACTTGGCCAGCGCCGTCTTGGTAAATGGTTGCCCGCAGCTCACCGTTCTTCACCATGGTGAGGGGACCAATGTTGCCGTCAACGCCGATGCACACGATGTCGCTTCTGCCAGCAGCGTTCATGGCTGCCTGTACTGCGGAGGACATATCGTCGTTGTCGCAGATGATGGCATTGAGGCGATCACCGAACTTGGTCAGCCAGTCTTCGGCAAAGCGTACGGCCTTCTCTGCCTGCCACTCAGCGGACTGCTCATCGAGCATGACCCAGTTGGGCTGGTTGTCCATGATGTTGTGGATACCAATGCCGCGCTCGATCTGGGCGGAGTTGCCGATGATGCCCATCAGGTGAGCATAGCCGCCGCCTTGAGGAATCTGCTCGAGGATGAACTGGGCCATCATCTCGCCAGCTTGAACGTCGTCGGAGCCAACGTAGGCGGTAGCCAGTTCGTCGGTGTTGTCGGTCTTGGAGTTCACAACGATTACGGGCAGACCTACTTCCTGGGCCCTAACCAGCATGGGGGCGCAGCCAGCTGCTTCAGCGGGCAGCATAATCACGATATCTGCTCCCATGTTGATAGCGTCTTCCAGGAGGTTGTTCTGTGTAATCGGGTCAGTCAGGCCGTCCAGCAAGAACCAGTTAGCGATTTTGCCTTGGGCTTTCAGGTTGTTGAGTTCACGAGTGGCCGCGCCGTTGAGGGTGGCGTGGAAAGCGTCAACGGTGTTCTTGGCGATGTAGGCGATTACCCACTCGCCTTCCTTCTTCTGGGCAAAAGCAACGGAACCAAAGACCAAGCTAAACAGGGCAATCATTACCAATAGCTTGCCGACTTTTCTCATTCTGGAATCCCTCCGAATTGAATAGTACTCAGCTGCAGATAAATGAAATCATGTTCCCAGAACCAATTCTACCAACCATGGTGACATCCTCCCTGCTACCCCGATAGAGTCCCCCCTCTCTACGTAACTAGTTGGCCAAGCCTGCAAAAGGTAATTAATCAAGCCTTCTTTTTCTTACGATAATATCCAGGATAACTGCGCCGCAAATGAGCAGCCCTTTAGTAATGGTCTGCCAGTAGGAGCTGATCCCCAGCAAGTTCATGCCGTTGTAGATCAGACCGATAATCAGGATACCTGCAATGGTGCCGGGAATACTGGCCACGCCACCGGCGAAGGAAGTGCCGCCGATAACTGCCGCGGCGATGGCATCGGTCTCATAGCCCACCCCGATATTGGGCTGTGCTGCGTTGATGCGGCTAGTCATAATCACCCCGGCAACACCAGCCATAAAACCCATGATCATGAAAGTGGCGGTTCTGGTCCAGAACACGTTCACGCCCGAGGCCTTCGCGGCGTTTATGTTGCCGCCCACCGCAAAGACGTAGCGCCCCAGCTTGGTATGGTGGAGAATGATGTAAGCTAGGATGGCCAGTACAATCAGGGCAATTACGGGATAGGGAATCAAATCCCACAGCTTGCCAGAACCAATGTTCCTAAACTGAATGTTGGCCAAGGATTGGGAGTAACCCCCGGAGAGAATATAAGCAATACCCCTGATCACCAACTGGGTAGCCAGTGTAACCACGAAGGGGAACATGTTCAGCTTGGAGATCAGTGCCCCGTTTAAGAAGCCAAAGAAAGTAGTAACGATCACGGGCACGATGCAGGCCAGCCAGATGCTGCCTCCGCTGTTGAGAATCATCCCGATGATTACACTAGTGAGCGCCAGCATGGAGCCGATGGACAGGTCAATACCGCCTGCCGTAATTACAAAAACCATGCCCAGCGTGAGAATACCGTTAATGGATACCTGCAAGAGAATACTGATGATGTTTCTGCTGGTGAGAAAGTAAGGCGATACGAAAGACAGGATGGCAAACAGTAACAGTGCAATGATGCCGATACTGTGCTTCTTCACAAAAGCACTGATTCGGTGGCGACTAAAACTTACCGCCTTCTTCTCCCCTTGTGTTGCCCACATCCCCAAAACCTCCTATTGTCCGAATTCTTTCGAGATAATTTCTTGCTGGCCAACCGCACCTGAGAGGATCTGTTCGCGGGTGACCTCGCCGTTAATTCTGCCTTCCCTGAAGATCAGGATCCGATCGCTCATCCCCATCACTTCAGGCAGTTCCGAGGAAACCATGATAATGGCCATACCCTGGGCAGCGAACTTGCACATCAAAGCGTAAATCTCCGATTTCGCCCCCACGTCCACACCCCGCGTCGGTTCATCCAAGATGAGTACCCTGGGGTTGGTCATGAGCCACTTGGCCAGAACCACTTTCTGTTGGTTGCCGCCGCTGAGGGACATGGCTTCGTCCTCGAGACTGGAGGCCTTCACAGCTAGGGTCTTGGCTACCTCGGCAGTCTCCACCTTCTCCCGGCGCTTGTTGATCAGAAGCTCTGGATGCTTAGCTTCCAAACTAGCCAGGGACATGTTCTCCCGGATAGGCCGGGTTAGGCAGAGCCCGTAGCCTTTGCGGTCCTCGTTCACCATGGCAATACCCTTTTGCACAGCCTCCACGGGACTGCGGATTTCGATCTCCTGGCCGTCCAAATAGAGCTTGCCGCTGGTTTTTTCATCTAGGCCGAAGATGGCACGCATGGTCTCACTGCGCCCCGAACCTACCAGGCCAGTGATCCCCAAAATCTCACCGGCGCGCACTTCAAAGGTGATGTCATGAAACCCTCTGCCGGTGAAGCCTTCCACCTTCAGCACCACATCCCCAATCTCGCAATCTACCTTGGGGAATTGGTTGGTCACCTTGCGGCCCACCATCTTGGAGATGAGCTCATCTTTGCTCACTTCCGCCACGGGCCTGGTCCCCACATAGTGTCCGTCGCGCAGAATGGATACTGTATCGCAGATCTCAAAGATTTCTTCCATGCGGTGGGAGATGTACACCACCGATACGCCCTTGCTTGTCAGGTCCCGGATGGTGCGGAAGAGATTCTGGGTCTCTTCTTCATCCAGCGAGGATGTGGGCTCATCCATAATAATCAGTTTTGCGTTATAAGAGCTAGCCTTAATTATTTCCACCATCTGCGCCTGGGCCAAAGTCAGCTCGCCCATGGGCGTGCGGGGATCCATCTTGAAGTTAAAGCGCTCCAGAAGTTCCCGGGCCCTTTGGTTGGTCGCCGCCTTGTTGAGAAAAGGACTGCGTCCGAAAGTATCTTCCCTGTTCAGGAAGATGTTTTCCGCGATGGTGAGCTGGGGGATGCTGCTCAGTTCTTGGTGAATCATGGAGATCCCAGCGTTTAAGGCATCTGCCGGTCCCCGCACCACATAGGGACGCCCATCAAAGATGATGCTCCCCGTATCTGGCTTGTGCAGCCCCATGATAATCTTCATCAGCGTGGACTTTCCGGCACCGTTGCCCCCCAACAGGGCATGTACTTCGCCTTTTTTAACCCGAAAGTCTACGTTTTCCAGGGCCTGGGTACCGCCAAACGCTTTAGAGATGCCAGTGCAGATCAAAATGTACTCGTTGGCCGCGGCCCCTTGTTGAGTAGACATCTGCTTCCCTCCCTCAATAGTAAACACCAGTTGCTCTTCCCAGCTGGGCTGCCCGTTCCATCACCCCCCGCGTGGCGGAAAAGGCCTCTTTAAACAGCTGATAGTACTCTGTGTACAGCTCATGATTCACTTTACTGGGAAGATACATCTCTTCTTTATACTTCACTGCCGCCTGGCAGCCTTCATTAATGGACTTGAAAATGCCGGCTCCTACGCCAGCTGCAATGGCTGCGCCTAGGCCTGCCTGCTCCTCCACTGCGGATACCCTCAGCGGCAGATTGTACACATCGGCTTGGATCTGCAGCCACGGGGCGCTGCGGGCTCCTCCTCCGGAGGCAATGAGCTCAGAGGTGGTCAGTCCCAAATCCCAACACACTTCCAGGCATTCCCTCAGGGAAAAGGCCACACCTTCCATTACCGCCCGGGCCAGTTGATAGCGGTCCGTCTCCGGGTTCATACCCACAAACATCCCCCGCAGGTTAGGATTGACGTGGGGTGTCCTTTCCCCGTTGAGGTAGGGGAGGAACACAAGCCCACCGCTGCCCGGCCGGATCTTGGCCACTTCCCTATTCAGCTCCTCGTAATCGGTATGGGGGAAGAGGGAGTTGAACCAGGCCAAAGACAACCCGGCGCTCATGGTGGCCCCCATGGTAATCCAGCGCTCCTTGCTGAACCCGCAAAAAGTATTGGTGTTCAGCCGCGGATTGGCGATGGGCCTGTCGCACTGGAAGCACACCTGGCCGCTGCTGCCAATGTTCACCGTAGCCATGCCGGGGTTAACCGCCCCCGCACCAATGGCCTGCATGATTTGATCCCCACCGCCGTTGACCACTAGGGTCCCTACGGCCAGCCCTGTGGCCTCCGCCGCTGCCCGGGTCACGCGGCCTATGGGTTCGGTGGTGGCGTAACACTCCGGCAGGATCTCCTCTGGTACATCCAAACGCTGCAGGATTTCCCGGGACCAGCTCCCCTGCTTGATGTCAAAGGCTAAGGTAGCTGAAGCATCGGAATAATCCGAGGTGATCCTGTCAGAAAGCTTGAGTTTCAAATAGTCTTTGGGTAAAATGGCGTATCTGGTGCGCCGGTAATTGTGGGGCTCTACCTCCCTCACCCAGAGCAGTGACGGCAGCAGAAACCCGGTATAAATGGGGTTGAGTACCACCCTCTGGATTAAATCGGCCCCCAGTACCCTTTCCATGTGGGCCACCTGCTGGGCAGACCTGGCATCGCAGTGCAGGATAGCCGGGCGCACCGGCCGCAGCTCACTGTCCAAAAGTACGGCTCCGTGCATCTGGCCGGAAAAGCTCACCGCCTTGATCTCCTCGGCGGGGGCCCCCAGAAGGTCTATGGCCTGCCGGACTGCAGCACAGCAGGCCTCCCACCACACCGTCACATCTTGTTCGGCAAAACCTATCTCGGGAGAATCGAACTTGTGGCTGCGCGCCGCCTGTGCCTTCAGATTGCCCTCAGCGTCAATGACGATGACCTTCAGGCTTGATGTACCCAAATCAATTCCCATTAAATATGCCATGACAACTCTCCACCAACTTAGATGATGAAGCCCATCTGCACTCCAGCCACAAACGTGTCGCCAAGCCCAATGGTACTCTTGGGGTACTTGTTGTAGCGGGTGGGCACTAGGCAGGCATAACGCTCAGTTTGCAGGGCCCCCAGCTCCTGGGCAAACTCAAGCCCCTTGGGGCTGAGCTCCCAAGTAGAGAGGGTTTCCCGGCAGTCCTCTACTGTGCCGTACACCCCGATGCGGGCTTTGGTTGCCGCCATGAGGTTGCCAATGGTGAGGCCCTTTTCCAGATCCACCCCAGGCAGCTCCTGCCCGTAGTAGAGGGCGTAATCCTTGGTGTGGAGCACAATACCCTTAACCGAGTGCTGGCTCACCACCGCCTCTAAACCCTGCAAAACGGAGGGAAGGCTATTTGGATCCGTGTCCACTCCTAAACGGGCAGTGAAATCCACCAGCTCCTCCTCGTTCATTCCCAGAATATCAAGGCAGGGCCCTAGTCTGTCAAACACCATTTTCTGTATCTCAGGGCAGAGATAGTGGGCCGCCTCCAGGTAGATGATGCACTCGGGGTTCTCGTCTTTCACCCTCCGGTAGTGGGGCTCCAGCTGATCCAGCCTCTCCCGCAGCACCTCTGGATCCACAATCAAGTTAAAGCCGGAGATAGAGTAAGAATACAGTCGCTTAGCGTTTTCTTCCACATACTCCAGAAACTCGCACCGCAGGGGCAGACGGGTGTTCAAATCGTCGTAATCCAAAATGAGCCGGTTGGATTCTGGTGCTGCGTACCGCTGACCGCCAACGTGAATCACATCTCCCCGGTCATACTGGAGCACCATGTGCTTGGCAGGGCCGCTACTGCCCTCGCTTTCACAAACGGGAACCAGTTTCCCCTGGGAGACGACAAACACCTGGGGGTAGCAGAACAGGCGGCGCACTTCCTGGGAATCGTCGGTGAGGTGGGTCACAACGGGCATGCCCACGGCCCCAAGGGCTGCACTGCCCTGAGCACCAGTACCACCAATGGCCTGACTGCCCTGGAAGGTGGCCTCCAGAAAATCGCACACCTGGGCACTGGTGATCTGAATCTCGCCGCCCAACCCGCGGGTCAGGTAGGAAGCCACAATACCGGCAAAGTCCTCTAAAGAGCCGATGCTAGCCCCATCCACCGCAGAGGGCACAGCGCTCAAGTGCTCTTTCAGGATGCGGTTGAAAGCATCCACATCCCATTCCAGCAGGATGTCCAAATTGCTGGTGTAGCCGAAGGCAATGAACTTGCCTGAGGCTTTGGCCTTGGCAATGTCCTTCTGCAAAGAATCGAGATAATCAGCGTATTTATCCGTATAGGTCATTTGTGGTCGGTAACCCTTCCATGCTTATAATTTGTATTCAGACAAAATCAGCTCAATATCATCACTGCGTTTGAGTTTTTCCGAATTGGCCAAGAAGTAGAGCAGAGTATCCATGACCAGGATCACGCCCAGGTGGGAATCGGGGTCGTAATCGGAAAACACGGGGTGGGTCACTTTCGAAAGGAGCAGATAATCTGCCATACTGGATACGGGGGAGTATTCCGAACCCGTGATGGCGATTACCTTAAGCCCCCGCTGCCTGGCCAATTCGCAGGCCTGCACGACCTGGCGCGAGGTCCCCGAATGGGAGATGGCGATGAGCACATCCCGCTCGGTGGCCAAGCTCAGATGGTTCAGCATGTAGTCCGTAACCATGGAGTAGGTGGCCCGCACCCCGAAGCGCTCCAGGCGGAAGCCCAGGTCATTGGCCATGGGCGTGGTATTACCCGCTGCTGCAATATGCACAAAATCAGCGTTCTGCAGCAGCTCCACACAGGAAAACAGCGTCTGTTCATCGAGATTGCGCTGCACATCCACAAGGGAGGCGCTGAACCTTTGGAAAAGCTCCGGAATGTTGCCTGGCCACTTTCCGTCATTCTTGACCTCATTGGCCTGGATCTTGCCCAGGTCATTGGCGAGAATGACCCGCATTTGAGAGTAGCCTGTATAGCCAATCCGCTTGCACATCCTGATCACCGTGGCGTCGCTCACATCGCTGCGCCTGGCCAACTCCGAGACGTTCATCATAATGGCCTCTTCCGGGTGGTTGAGGATAAACTTGGCCACCCTTTTTTCCGCTGCGAACATCTTCGGATAATGTGCCCGGATGTTGGCTAATACCGATTTTCTCTCCTGTTCCATGCTCTTTAGGCTCCTTATACCAGTTTGTACAACTGAGCCTTACCAACCGTGTTGAACAATTCGAGTTTGTGGTTGATTACCTCTTTCATGGCCGCAATGCTTTCCAGATACAGCTGGAACGGTTCCCTGAGCTTCTTGTCATTGTGCAGGGTTACCCGCAGCTGCTGATAAAAGGCATCTTTAATGTCAGAAGAGATGTTGATTTTGTTGATGCCCCGTTTTACGCTCTCGGCAATTTCGCTGTCGGGGTTAGCCGAACCGCCGTGGAGAACCAGAGGCACGTTCACCTTGGCTTTAATCTCGCTGAGGAGGTCCAGCTTCAGCTCAGGCACAAAGCCTTGGGGATACAGCCCGTGGGCAGTGCCAATGGCTATCGCCAGGGCATCGGCACCGGTACGCTCCATAAACTCCGCGGCATCATCCGGTTTGGTGTAGATAATCTCTTCGGCGCCGCCTTCCGCATCACCTTCGGTGGTGCCGATGGTGCCCAGCTCCGCTTCCACGGAGATGCCCAGGGGATGAACCATATCCACAACCTGTTTGGTCAGGCGGATGTTCTCTTCAAAGGGCATATGGGAGGCATCGATCATCACAGAAGTAAAGCCAGCCCGAACTGCCCTGAGGATTTGATCCAGAGTGCTGCCATGGTCCAAATGGATCGCCATGGGAACAGAGGATTTATGTGCCAGGGCAATGCAGCTGGCGATGAAGTGATCACCTTGGAACTCAAGTTCATTGGGGTGGATGGCTAGGATAACAGGTGCCTGTTTTTCCTCGCAGCATTCAACTACTGCATTGAGGATCTGCCCTGTGCCGATGTTAAATGCTGGTACTGCGAAGTAATGCTCATTTGCTACCGACAATAGATCACGCAAATTTAGTAACACTAATAAACTCCCCTGCCTGAAATAAATTTTCACCACTCGTTTTTTGAATGTATGAAAACAAGTGGTTCGCGTAAATCATAACATGGCACCAACACCATGTCAATACACAAACGAAATAACATTTCTTCAAAATAGCCCTTGAAAAGGGCTAGAATTAATTCCCAAAAACAGATACTATACTTTTCCAACGTGCTGTGCTATACTTTTGTTAAGCGGTGAAATGAAATTTTATTACGTCCGTGCATAAGAACTCCAGCAACTGGAGCCAGGGCAAGTTGCCCTGTACAGAACATAAGGAGGAGATGACATGTCGAGTAAGCGGATTAGGGAAGTGTTTGAGCAGGGCCAAGGAGTGCTGCAGCTGGTCCCCACCTGGGTACCCAGAAGCTTTAATGAGCCTGGCCGCAGGCTGCGCCTGCATCCCGATGATTATTACGCCTTCGGCTTGGATCGGGGCGGCATCTGCGAGCGCTGGATTGGCTCGGTTACCGTAGCCCTCAACGGCCCCAAGACCGGCCCCACGGAAGGAATGAGCTTTGTCCTGGCCGATCCGGAGCAGAACGAGCAGATTTTGTTTGCCGATTTCGTGGAAGAGCTTGGTGCCGATCTGATCGGTCCTGGGCTGTTTGAGAAGTACGGTACCTGGCCCACCTTTGCCAAACTGTTTGACTATGACAAGCCCCTTTTCCACCACCTGCACCTCACGGAGGAGAAGGCTAACAAAATCGGGCGGCACGGCAAACCAGAAGCCTATTATTTCCCCCACCAGTACAACGCTTATCTGGGCCGCTTCCCAGTAACCTATTTCGGCTTTGATCCTTCCACGGATCCTGAAGATATTAAGGAGTGCATCCGCAACTTCGCCAAGTTTGACACCCGCATTACCCAATACTCCAGGGCGTACCGCATTGAGCTGGGCACCGGCTGGTACACTCCCGCGGGAGTAATCCACGCCCCCGGTTCTGTGGTCACCTACGAGCCGCAGTGGAACAGCGATGTGAACACCATCATGGAAAACGTGACCATGGGTGAGATCAACCCGCCCAACATGCTCACCGACTGCACGCCCGAGGAAGAAAAGAACGATGTGGAGGCTATCTTCAGCCAGATCGACTGGGAAGAAAGCACCCGCCCAGACTACAAAGCCAAATACTTCCGCCGGCCCATTGAGAAGCCCCAAACCCAAAAGGGTCTGACGGAAAAATGGGTCGCCTATGCCAACGAATGGGTCGCGGCCAAGGAAGTGACCGTGGCACCGGGAGCAACGGTGAAGCTTGTGGATCAGGCTTGCTACGGCGCCTTGGTGGTCCAGGGCTTTGGCCAGTTCGGCCCCTATCACTGTGAAGCGCCCATCATGCTCCGCTTCGGCCAGCCCTCCGGCGATGAGTTCTTCGTTTCGGAAAAGGCAGCCAAAGAGGGCATCGTAATCAAGAACAACAGCAAGTATGAGCCCCTGGTTATCCTCCAGAACTTCGCCAACAACAACCCCGAAGTACCCCAGACTGTGGAATAAACCAACTGCACAGCGAAGACTTGGGCCTTGCCCCTTACGGGCAAGGCCCATTTTTGCAGTGAAAACCCCAGCCGCGGCTGGGGTACACATGTCAGCTCACACCCTTTACGGTGCGCTCCAGCTGCCTTTTCTGCCGGTACCTGTTGTAAAGGTGGTTGAGGAACATGATCACCAGCAGCATGGCTCCCCAGATCAGCTTTTTGCTGTAGGGGGAGAGCTCCCAGATGGTCAAAGAGTCTGTGAGCAGTTGGATAATGAGGATGGTAATCAGCACCCCCGAGATCTTCCCTTCCCCGCCATCGGGGTTGATCCCGCCGATCATGCACACCAGCAGAGCCTTAAGGAGATAGGCTTCGCCGTAGCCCACCTTGGCCGAGTTTACCCGGCTGATGATCATGATACTGGAAAGGCCCGCAAACAGCCCGGTCAGGGTGTACACCAGCATGGCCAAGCGCTCCACCTTAAACCCGGAAAAACGGGCCGCGGTTTTGTTTTCCCCATAGAGATACAGCCTGCGCCCTGTACTGGTGGAACTGAGGGCTTTGCCAAACAGCAGGATCACGATCATGGAGAAGATGAAGATCACGGGAACACCAAACAAATGCGCCGTACCAATATTAGTAAAGGCATCGGGAAAACCCACGATGGCATTGCCGCTGGTTAGGGCCATGCCGATTCCCGAGATAAACAGCATGCTGGCCAAGGTGACGATCATGGGCTGGGCGGAAAGCTTGCCGATGATCACCCCGTTGAGCAGCCCAAAGAGCATGGAACTGACTAAAGCCACCAAGATGGCTACCAAGATGGCTGCCCCCTCACTCAGCCCGGGAAACCAGCGCCCTTTAAGCACCATGGCGGCGAAAATGCCCGAGGTGTTAGCGTTGGCCACCAGCGAAAGGTCGATCCCCCCCGTTAAGAAGGCCAAGGCCATACCCACGGCAATGAGGGCGAACTCGGGGATCTGGTAGGCCATGGACATGAGGCTGCGCGGAGTGTACAGCTTATCCCCAATGAGAATACCCAGCAGGATGGCGGTGAAGATACCTACCACGACCAAAACAAACAGCTTGGAATCCTGTCTTAGTTCTCTGATCAATCTCATTGTCTGTCCCTCTCTAATCAGTAAATAGGAGCTTTCGCCTGTTCTCCAGGCGCTCTTGATACGAGGTGATGACCACACTGATCACCATGAGAGCTCCCACGCAGAAGTTATTCCACGAGGAGGAAAGGCCCAGGAAGATCAGGGTGTTGTTCATCAAGTTGATGATTATCACCCCAAGCAGGGCCCCCAGGATGGTTCCCCGGCCGCCTGAAAAACTGGCGCCCCCTAAGACAACTGCCGCGATCACCATCATTTCCGTACCGATCAGGGCATTGGGATAGACCGCATTGACGCTGGCTAGGTGGATAATGCCCATCATACCCGCCAGCGCCCCCATATAACCATACACAAACAGCCGGATCACCAGGGGGTTGAAGCCCACCCGGCGGGCCGCCTCTTCCGAGTTGCCCATGGCGAAGATTCCTCTGCCCAGCATGGTGCGGTACAGAATAAACCAGGTGACAGCAATGGCAATAACCACCGGGATGACAAAATAGGTCAAACCTGTGGTTCCATACTGCAGCTTGATTTGGAACAGCTGTTTCGCTGAGAAACTGAGGATGGATTTGGGCATGACGCCGGCACCGTAAGTGGCACTGCCGATAAAGGTGGTCATAATGCCATGAAACAGATACTGCGTACCCAGGGTAATGATGAGTGCGGGTATCTTTAGGGAATGGACCAAAAACCCATTAAAGAGTCCCAGCACAACACCAAACAAAGTGGAAAGGGCAAAGGCAAAGAACAGGTTGTCGATGCCCGTGGCAATCATGATCACCACAGTAACATAGCCGCCGAACAGGGCGATGGCGGGAAAAGAGATATCGATATTCCCCGCGATCATAATCACCAGCAAGCCCAGGGCCACGAGCGCTGCTTCAGACGAAGACCTGATGGTATCAAAGACCGTTTGGATACTGAGGAAGTATGGGTTTTTCAGGCCCACAATGGTGCTGTAGACTACGATAATGCCCAAAAGAAAGAAGATTCTTTTATCCAGTCGTCTGAACTTCACCTACGATCCTCCTTGCACCACGGTTCCACCGCGTTTAGATGTCCTTGCTGATCAGTTCCTCGATCTGGCGCTCCACATCTGGGCTGGCCAACTCCTCCCCTTCCAACATGGCCACGCCCCGGCCGTTGGCCATAACCAAAACCCGATTGCAGTTGTTGACAATCTGGTTGATCTCATCAGAGATATAGATCAAACCCATGCCTCCCCGCGCGTAATCCTGGATGCGCTCATAGATCTCCGATTTGGCACCCACATCAATGCCCACCGTGGGGGAGTTGAGGATCAAGAGCTTGGGCTGGATGGCCATCCATTTACCGATCACAGCCTTCTGCTGGTTGCCGCCAGATAGGGTCTTGATCACGGTGCGCCGGGAGGAAGTCCTGATCTTCAGGGTCTCAATGCTCTCATCGGCCAGCCGCTCCTCGGCCTTCTGGTCCACCACTTTGGCAAACCCGCTGAGCTCATCCAAAACAGTGGAAGAAATGTTCTGGGTAACATCCTTGTTTAAAAACAAGCCCTGGGTGTAGCGATCCTCAGGCAGGAAGCCAATCCCTAAGGCCTTGGCCGCCGCGGGCGAATCAATGGTTACCGGCTTGCCTTCAAAGTAGATCTCGCCCGAATCGGGGGGATTGAGCCCAAAGAGGGACAGGGCCAGCTCTCTGCGCCCCGCGCCCAGAAGCCCTGCCAAGCCCAGGATATCGCCCTTCCTCACTTGGAAGCTGATCCCTTCGTACTGCCCCTTTTTCGTGAGGTTGCGAACTTCCAGGAGCACAGTATCATCTGCGCTCTCCCGCCGGTATTTGCTGTAAGTAACGTCGCGGCCGGTCATGTGGCGCACAATGGCGTCCTCATCCAGCTCAGTGCTCTTAAAGTCACCCACTTTCTTACCGTCCCGCAGGATGGTAATCCTGTCCGCCACTTCCATAACCTCATCCAGTTTATGGCTGATAAACACCACGGCCATGCCCTTTTCCCGCAGTCCCTGGACGATTTCCAAAAGGCGGGCTACTTCCTTTTTGGTCAGGGCAGTGGTGGGTTCATCCATAAAGAGAATCTTGGCATCTAAAGCCAAAGCCCTGCAGATGGCTGTGATCTGCTGATTGCCAATGGAAAGCTCCCCCACCCGGGCCTCAAGATCCAACTCAACCCCGATCTTATCGAGCTGTTCCTGGGCAACCTGCCGCACCTCGCGCCAATCCACAAACTTCTTCTTGTTGTACATGTTCCTGCTGATGGCAATGTTCTCGGCCACGGTCATATGGGGAAACAGGGAGAGATCTTGATAGATCACCTCAACCCCCTCGGCAATGGCCGTGCGGGGTGTTAGGAACGGATAGCTCTTCTCGCCGAAGATGATCTCACCCTCATCGGGCCTATGCACACCGGTGATAATCTTCACCAAAGTGGACTTACCCGATCCGTTTTCCCCCACCAGACAGAGGATTTCCCCCCCATTGATGGTCAAGTTGATCTTGGAGAGGGCCTGCACCCCGATGAACGCTTTACTCACATCTTTTAAGGTAACTAAAGCCTTCTTCAACCTCTACCTCACCCTCCGCGGTGACCTTAAGGATCATGAAGCCCTGCCCTGCCCCAAGCGGGCAGGGCAGCGACTGGTCACAAACTTAAACAGCTAGCCTCAGGCTAGAACTCGAAATCATCCACGTTCTCAGCGGTGATTACCAGGGGAGCATAACCGTAGGCGATCTTGCCTTCCACGATAATGTCCTCGTAGCCAGGGGCCTTGAGATCGGTGCCGGTGGTCACTTCTTCGCCCACAACGAGCTTGTAAGCGGCGTACACGGTGGCATAGCCGGCATCCGCGGGCCTCCAAGCCTGGCCGTGATCCATGGACCCATCCTTGAGGAAGGTGGCGGACATGGAAGGAATGGCCAGGGACGCCACCACTACGTCCTCAGAGCGGCCGCGCTCCCGGACAGCCTGGGCAATACCGGCGCCGTGGGCGGAGCAGTCGAAGAAGCCGCGAATATCAGGATGCACCCTCAAGATCTCCAAAGCCCGGTTGTAGGCAACCTGCAGGTTGTTCTCATCCACAAAGGGCTCTTTGGAGATGTTGACCATCTCAGGATAGTTCTCTTCGATATACTGCACAGCAGCTTTGTACCATTCCATATGGGTGGTCATGGTCAGGCCGCCCACAAAACCGGCGTACTTGCCCTTGCCGCCCATTTTCTCCGCTAGGGACTTGCCCATGAGCACGCCGAAGTCTTCGTTCCGGAAGGCTTCCAGATCCAGATCCACATGCTCAGCGATGTCGGGAGCTTCGTGGGTGACTACAACGATGCCAGCTTCCCGCGCTTTGCGGATGACCGGGATCATGGCCTGGGGATCGTTGGGCACGATGGTGATGGCATCTACTTGTTGAGCAATGAGGTTCTCCATAATGGCAATCTGCAGAGCAGGATCGCCCGATTCGGGTACCAATGTGTAGGCATTGACTCCAAAGTCTTCCCGGAACTGGTTGATGCCCCGTTCCATATCGTCAAACCAGGGGTCACTCTGCTTAACAATCATGACAATGGTAATCTCGCTAGGATCCTTGGCGGCAAAAGCAGTCCAGGAGAAAATCAGCACAGCAATCAGCGACAGCAGCAAAACGCTTCTTTTGGTCATTCCATTTCCTCCTCGTTAAATTGCTAGTTTACCAACCACTCAACTGATACCTATAAGCACACTCCAACCCCAACAATCCTCCAAGAACCACCCCCTCCGAACAGCTAGACCTTTCAGTAAGGAATTATAACGGACAGTAAACTCCTAGTCAAATAAACTAACAACCTACTAGACCAGCCCTGTCCTCATACGAAAAATGGGTGGGTCAGCGATCTGCGCCCACCCATATACCTGCCTAAAGGCCGTTTGTCTAGCGCGTAGGCACTTGACACAGCGCCGGGCATGTTCCGGGATAGTCGTAATACTTTTTCAGTTCCTCATCCAGGCGCATCAAGGTGATGGATACGCCCGCCATCTCCTGGCAGGTGGCGTAGTTGCCGATGAGGGAATGGTGAACCTTGATTCCCTTGGCCTGCAGCGTCTCCAAGGCCCGGCCCATGCAGATCAACAGCTCCATCCGGGTGGTAGAGCCGTAGCCGTTGACCAATACGCACACCTCATCACCGGCGGCAAAGGGCAGATCCTCAATAATCAGATCCAAGATCTCATCTACCACTTCATTGGCCGGTTTGAGCTTACCCCGGCGCACCCCAGGCTCACCGTGCAGGCCCATGCCAATTTCCATCTCATCGGGACCCAGCTCAAAGGTTGCCTTCGTTTCCCCGGGGATATACCCAGGTGCCAAGGCCACTCCCATGGTGCGTGTGTTATCCCTGGCCTTGGAGGTAACCCGCACCACCTCAGACAGCTCCAGTCCGCTGTGGCAGGCCGCACCGGCCACCTTGATCACAAACAGGTCACCGGCAATACCCCGGCGTTCAGAAACGTTATCTTTAGGCGCCGAAGCAACATCATCCCACACCCGGACCGTACCGGTTTGGATGCCCTCCGCCTCAGCAAGCTCAGCGGCCATATCAAAGTTCATATTGTCGCCGGCGTAGTTGCCATACACGTAGAGCACACCTTTACCCCGATCCAGGGCTTTGGTCGCGGTGAGGATGGTATCGGGAGAGGGTGCGGCAAACACGTTGCCCTGGCACACTCCATCGGCAAAACCCTCGCCGATGAACTCCAGAAACAGGGGTTCATGGCCGCTGCCGCCGCCGATGAGCAGCATGACCCTATCCTCTTTTAGTTCGCTCTTCACCACGATATTTTTGGCATCACCCACAAAGCGGTATTTGGGGTGGTGCATGGCCACAAAGCCGGTAAACAGCTCTTCCACCACATTTCTGGGATCATTGATCAACTTTTTCACCGCCGCGCCTCCTTCCACACTTTCAAGGTTCTGCGAATCATCTCGTTAAACCGCGCCGCTTCCCAGGCCGACCTGCCCACAAAAAGGCCGTCCACTTCCGGCTGGGCTGCGAAAGATTCGGCATTGTCCAAGTTGACGCTGCCGCCGTAGAGAATGGGTACATCCGCGCCGCGGTTGGGGTAGAGCTCTTTTAGCACCTGGCGGATTACGCCATGCATCTCGTTGGCGTAGGGAGCCTCTGCGGGTACTCCCTTCTCCCCAATGGCCCACACCGGCTCATAGGCAATCCAGATCTGATCCAGGGCCCCTTCGGGAACGCCGTGCAGGGCGATTTTCACCTGGGCGCGCAGCCGCTCGGTCCCCACGCCCAGTTCCTTTTCTTGGGCCGTTTCGCCCACACAGATCAGGGCATGCATGCCGTGGCGGAGCACCGCCTGCACCTTGCGCTGCACAGTCAGATCCGTGTCCCCGAAATGCTCCCGGCGCTCAGAGTGGCCCAGCTCCACCAGGCCCACACCCAGATCCTTGAGCATGAGGGGGGAGATTTCCCCGGTCCAGGCACCCTGGTCTTCCCAGAACACGTTCTGGGCTCCGATCCTGATCAAATCCTGGTCCACCTGCTCTACAGCCGCGGGCAGAGAAGTGAAGGACGGAATGATAAACAGCTGCAGCTCAGTCCGGGGAATATCTGCCGTAAGTTCCTGCAGAGCTGCCAGGTACTCCCTGGTCTGCCCCGCAGTCTTGTACATCTTCAAATTACTGCCCATGAGCAGCGGGCGAGGCTTACCCACGATACAGACCACCTTCAATTTCCTTAATCTTGTTCACCTTGGGGGTGGAGCGGCCATCTTTAAACTCCAGGCTCAACCACTCCCGCAGCACCTTTTTGGCCAACTCAGGCCCGATCACCCGGGCACCCATGCAGATCACGTTGGTGTTGTTGCTGAGTCGAGCCCGCTCGGCGGAATAGTTGTCATGGCACACCGCGGCATAGATCCCCGGGAACTTGTTGGCGGTAATGGCCATGCCGATCCCGGTACCGCAGACCAGAATACCTTCCTTCTCATAGCCGCTCTCGATAATGCGGCGGCAGACCTCTTCAGCCACGGAAGGATACATGGTCTCATCCCCGGCTTCATTTACGCCCACATCTTCATACTCTAGGCCCAGCTCTTCCAATACGGTGAGGAGCTCCTTCTTGAGCGCCACCGCAGCGTTATCGCACCCAACTACAAACTTCTTTTTGGCCACTTAAATCACTCCTTTATCTATGCACCCTGGAATTCTTGCTCCGCCCAGTTCAGCATAGCCTGGGCGATTACGGTCAAAGAAACCGCACCCGCATCGGGGAAGCCCACAGCCCGCTCGCCTAGGGACTTGGCTTTACCGAACTTGGCCACATACTGCTTGCTGGCTTCTTTGCCGGCCTCTGCCGCGGCGCTGCCGGCCCGCAGCACCTCCAGGAAGTCTTTTCCAGCCTCAGCCTGCTCCTGCAGGGCCTTGACCATGGGATCCAAAGCATCCACCACTGTTTTATCTCCAGGCTTAGCTCCGCCTTTGCGCATCACGTCCTCCAAGCCCGCCTGGAAAATCCCTGCGAACTCCTTGGGCGATAAGGTGGCCTGCGGCTCTTTACCCTTGGCACCTGCCCAGAACAGGGATCCGAAGATAATCCCCGAAGCGCCCCCCATGACCCGAATCAGGGTTTGGCCCGTTAAGGCAAAGAGGGCGTACACATCTTGGGGCTCTGCAGCCTCCAGTTTTTCCTTCGCTGCCGAAAAGCCGTTAGCCATGCCAATGCCGTGATCGCCATCTCCTATGGCGCGGTCGGCATCGGCCAGCTGATCCTTGGCAGCAACAACCGCTTCACTTACCGCAATGAGCATGGATTTGACTTGTTCAGCCGTTAAGTAATCTCTATTCATCCAGGCCCCAGACTCCTTTCAGTTCCGGCGCACCTGCGCTTATTCTAAATTCCTATGCATAGCCTCCATCTCAGGGAAAGTCTTACCCAACTGTTCTCTGAGGTCCATCACGATCATGTCAAACAGGATGAGCAGTGCCTGCTCAAAGAGGTTCCCCATGGGCTGCACCGAAGGCACCACATCAGCCGTGCCCAGGTACACCGCGGCCGGCAGGAAGAGCAGGATATCAGCCTTCTTGGCCGTCTTCTTGTGGGGGTCCCCCGTCACCACAGCCACCTTCGCCCCATTGGCCTTGGCCCGATCTACCACGTAATCGATGTGGCCGATCTCGCCGCAACCGCTGGTGGCAATGAGCAGATCCCCTTCGCCGATGGAAGGTGTGGTCTCATCCCAGATCCAGTGGCTGTCCAGCCCCAGGTGCATCAAACGCATGGTAAAGGCCCTGGTGGACAGACCCTCCCGGCCTACGCCGATGAGGATAATCCTGCGGGCTGCTTTAATGGCATCCACAAAAGCTTGGATCTGCTCAGTGTCCAAACGTTCAAAGACCTGCCTGTGTTCCTCCAAGATGATCTTGGCCTGCTCACGATAATTCATTACTTAGCACCTCCTGCTAGTCTTGAGCGCAAGTAAGCCATGGTCTTCTTCATATCATCCAGAACATACTCATCGGTGGCTTCAAAGGGATAGACGATCTCCACAAACTGGGTCATATGATCCAAACCATACTCCGCCAACTTGTCCCTCAGCTCCACCACATCAATGATCCCTTCCTGGGTAAAGCCCCAGTGCCGATCCAGCAGGCCATCGGTCTGCTGCAGGTGGAAGGCGCCGATATAGGGCTTCACCTTACTCAGCCAGATGTCCACATCCGCCTCTTCATTCAGGAAGGGCTTCATCAGGGCATGGCCCCAGTCCAAGAGATACAGCACGGGAATATCGGTGTCGCCTAGATCTTCCATGAGCTGGACGCACTCATCGGGAGTACCGGGAAACTCGGTAAACAGGGGGGTGGGCTCAATTAAAATCTGCTTCAAACCAGCCTTTTTGCCGTAGCTGGCCAGCTCCCGCACCAGCTCCAGGGTGCGCTTGTAGATCTCAGCCCGACGCTTTTCGTCGTAAGCATCGGCATGATCCATGCCGCCCAGGGGCGTACCGATGCTGTCGGTGCCCATGGCAATGGTCATGTCAATCGCCCGCTTAAAGAAGTCCAAGGCCACCTGGCGCAGCTCCTCCCGGGGAGCCAAGAGATGGGGATAGGTGTAGGATGCCAGACCGCCAAAGGTCCCATCCAAGACCAGCCCCGCCTCCCGGAAGGCCTGGCCCCACTCGGCAGCCAGGGCATCCCTCAGCTCAGCTGGCCACCAAGGGTTGAGCAGATCCCAAGAAAACTGGATTTCCTCAACCTGCAGTTCGTCCCTGATCAGCGCGGCTAGCGCCTTGGGTTCCAACCACCTTTTTGTGGCAAATGATAGGTTCAGTCCTAGTTTCACTGCGCAATGCCTCCCATCTTACGTTTTGTAGCGAAGAACCTGGACAGCGCATCCAAGGAGATGGCGCCGACCACGATAATACCGCTCACTGCTGTCTGCCAGTAGGGGGATACGCCAAAGAGAACGATGATGTTCTCGATAACGCCAATAATTGCTGCACCCATGAGGGCACCCGCGGGGCTGCCCACGCCGCCTGTGGTGGGCACGCCGCCAATTACCGAAGCGGCAATGGAGTTCAATACCCACTGCTCACCAATGCTGGGCTGGGCGGAACCCAAGCGGGCCACCATTAACATGCCCGCGAGCGCGGCCACCATACCCACCAGCATGTAGGTGAGCACCCGGATCAGCCGCACGCGGATACCCAGGATCCTGGCGGCTTCCGCGGAGTTACCAATGGCATACATGTAACGTCCAAAGGGGGTGTATCTGGTTAAGAACACAATCCCCACCATGACGATGAGCATGATCACGAAGGGCATGGGCACGCCGAACAGATCGCCTTGGCCCAGGAAGTGGATTTCTTTGGGGATACCGGTAATGGCCCGGCCTTTAGAGATCACAAGGTTGATACCTTTGTACACGCCGGACATACCGATGGTGGTAACCAGGGAGTTGAGGCCCAAGAAGGAAATGAGCGAGCCGTTCACAAAGCCGAAGGCGGCACCTACCAAGAGCACTAAGAAGAAGGACAGGTAGGGATCCCAGCCCCACTTTACCATAAACAGACCACCGATCACCCCACACAAGCCAGCCATGGGGCCAACGGAAAGGTCCAGCTCACCCAGGATAAGCAAACACGCTTGGCCCAGGGCCACCATACTTACAAAGGCCAGGTTTCTCACCACGGACTGGAGGTTGTAGGAGGTGAGAAAATAGGGTGAAACCAGTGATGCGATAACAGAAATGAGAACCAGCGCTACAAAAACACCGTTAATGCGCAGACGCTTAAACGCTCCAACTACGGCCTTCAATTTGCCTTCACCTGCTTTCCATTAAGCTGATTGCTTTCCCCAAACATGGCATCCATAATCGCGGTGCTTGCAGTTGTCTCCACATCAAACTCCCCAGTCTTCCGGCCTTCGTAGATGGTAATCACCCTGTTGCTGCAGCGCAGAAGCTCAGTCAAGTCGGAAGAAACCAGAATGATACCCACTCCCCGCTGCTCGGCGAGGGTTTTCATAATGCGGTAGATCTCCACCTTGGCACCAACGTCAATTCCCTTGGTTGGTTCATCAAAAATGAGGATGCGCGGTGTGGTGTTCATGGCCCGCCCAATGATGGCCTTCTGCTGATTGCCGCCGCTGAGGAAGCGGATGGGCTGCTCCAGGGAGGGCGTTTTCACAGCATAGTCCTCCACTACCTGCTGGGCGATCTGCTTTTCTTTGCGGCCGTTCACCACAAACAGATTGGTTACCTGGTCCATAAGGGAAACGGTAATGTTGTCTTTTACGCTGAGCAGCTCCAAAATGCCGTGCTGCTTGCGCTCTTCAGGCAAATAGACCAGGCCGCTGCTTATGGAGCGTGTGGTGCTGCCCAGGGCAAACGGCTGGCCGCCCAAGGTAACGCGGCCGCCGCGGGCGGGCAGAAAGCCAAAGAGGGTCTGCATAATCTCGCTGCGGCCTGACCCCACCAGTCCCGCGAAGCCCAACACCTCACCTGCACGCAGCTGGAAACTGACACCGGAAAACCCGAGGCCCGATAGGTCCTGGACATCCAGCAGAACCTCTTGAGAAGGCGACTCTGGGCGAAAGACCGTATCTTCGGTGATCTCCTTGGCAGTCATGTGCTCAATAATCCACTGCCGGGAAACTTGATCTATGGTGGAATAAGCAACTTTGACACCGTTGCGTAATACGGTCATCTCATCGCAGATTTCCATCAGCTCATCGAGCTTATGAGAAATAAAAATAATGGCTTTACCCTCGTTTTTCAATTCCCGCATGACGGAGAACAACCGCTCCGTTTCCGCGGTTGTCAGACTTGTGGTAGGTTCATCTAGAACGAGGATCTCGAAATATTTGCTGACGGCAGCCCGTGCAATCTGCAGCAGCTGCTGATTGGACACGGAGATATCCTTGACCAAATCGGTGGGTTCGGCACTAATTTTGAATTTGTCCAGCCAGACACGGGCTTCCCTGAACATTCTTCTGCGATTAACTACAAAGCCCTCAAAACCAGTGCGGTCAAAGGGCATAAACAGATTCTCAGCCACGGTCATGTGGTTGAACAAGTCTAATTCTTGGGGTACATACGCGAGTTTGCGGAACAGCGGTGAAGCCCCATGGACCTCTTCGCCTTCAATAATCACTTTACCCTGATCGGGCGTATAGACCCCGGTCAAAATCTTAATCAGTGTGCTCTTGCCCGCTCCGTTTTCTCCAACAATTCCGTGAATGCTGCCTGCTTGGAATGAAACATCCACATTGTCCAGGGCAACAACTCCTGGGAAGACTTTGGTGATGCCGCGTGCCTCGAGCAGAATCATGGACAGCACTCCTTTCACGAGAATGTGGAGTAAAAACTCCACATTCTCGAATCGAACCTAGTCAAAAGACTATTCGGACTGATAGGTGTCGAGGTTGTCTCTGGTGATGATGGCGATACCAGTGTCGATGGTCTTGGGCAGAGGCATGCCTTCCCGAGCCAGCCACATGGACAGTACGGTCCACTGACCCTGCAGGTAGGGCTTGGTGGAGGAGGAGGAGTCAACTACGCCTTCCTCGATGAGGACGAGCAGCTGATCCAAATCGTCCATACCTACCGAGAGAACCCGGCCGGCACGTCCGGCTTCACGGATAGCAAGGCCGATACCGATGGGGCCAGCGGCGTTGCAGGAGAGGAAGCCGTCCAGGTCGGGATGGGCAGCGAGGATAGCAGCAGCCTGCTGTTGAGCAGTCTCGATATCGTCATTGTCGATACCTTCGGCTACGATCTCGATGCCAGGATACTTGGCCAGGGTAGCCTTGTGGGCTTCATAGCGGATGCGGTGGTTCGGAGCGGTGGGAACGCCTTGCATAATGGCCACTTTACCTTTGCCGCCCAGGAGCTCAACGAGCCTTTCAGCAGCAATGGCAGCCTGCTCAGCAAAGTCGTTACCGATGCTCAGCAGACCGAGATCCGCCGGAGCCTCAGAGTCGAAGATCACAACGGGAATGCCCAAGCCCATAACGGACTCGATTACAGCCCTGTTGCCATCGCCATCGAGAAGGTCAACGGCGATACCATCAGGACGGGTGGCAGCAGCTTGCTCAATGATGTTGTTCTGCATGACAACATCTGCTACCGAAGGAGCACGATAGTCGATGATGAACTCCTTGCCAGTCTGTTGAGACAGGAACTCGGCCATCTGGAGAGCACCCTCGTGCACCTTGTCAAACCACGGGTGTACTACCTTGGGAACAATTACGAACCTGTAAGAATCTTTCGCATAGGCAGCTGGTCCTACCAGAGCGATGAGGAGCAGTGCCAAGAGAGCAAATGCTAAAGTCTTTTTCATTACTGAACCTCCCTCAAGTATTAGTGAACCGTCCACGACATTCCTTCCCAACAACTAGACCTTTTTGCCCTTCTCTAACCCCGCGGCCTCACCCCCAGACTACAAGTGTACTCAGGCATACTTGCCAGTTCTTGCTATTAGTAAGAAGATTAACAATTCATCCGGGGCAGGAGAAGCCCCAGTGGACCACCTTAGTTATTACTCCCCCCAACTGCATACTCCTGCAACGATTTCCAGAAAACATACATCGCCACAAAAGCTTGGGGATCAACCAGTTGAGAGTAAGAAAATTTTCTTGTTTTGTCCACTGAACTTCTATTCTACAAGTGAACATTTACTCCTGCTCCGATTCTACTTACTGCGCCCCCTCCCAGCCCCCCCTTTCCACACTCTCCCTGTTGACTTCGCTTCCCCCCGCCAGGTGCCCCCAAGACATGGGGATCACCGGCGCTGAGACTCTGCATCCCTTAACAACACTTACCATCGAAAAGAACGCCAAAAGACGCCAAGGGACGCCAAAGGGGCAGCAAAGCCCCGGAGCGGTTCTTAACATTCTCTTTCAGATCTGATAGCACAGCAATTACGCGAAACACAAACTTGCTTGCAATATTTATACAGATTTTCGACAAATACGGGGGGTGAGGGTCTATGGGACAGTTTGCGGCGTCCGAAATTAACGCAGTAAACTCGTATCACAGATATCCTATCAACTATTTGATTTTGTTAGGGAGGGAGTTATCCTGTTGAGCAACGCCGCCAAATTCAAAGCCTCATCCGAACATGTGGAATCCAAGTGCATGAAAGTAAGAACGCTCTCCGAAGCCGTCATGGAGCAGATCGGCCAGTGGATCTTCGATGGTACCCTGGCCAAGGGGCAGCGCATCGTCTTGAAAAAGGTCGCGGATGAACTGGGCGTAAGCGAGATGCCCGTGCGCGAGGCTTTGAAAATGCTGGAGGCTCAGGGCTTAGTGGAATCGGTCCCCTACCGCGGTGCTTGGGTGCGGGAGCTCTCTCCAGAGGACATTGAAGAACTGTACATGCTCAGGGAGCTTTTGGAAAGCAAGGCAGCGGAAGTGGCCGTGATGCGCATGACCCCAGAGGAACTGGCCCATTTAGAACACCTGGCCCAAGTAGTGGAAGAATCCATCGACGCTGGGGATTCCCTCTGGTACTTCCAGGCCAATCAGGAGTTTCATTTTGCCTTCTACTCCGCCTCCAAACTTAGACACGTCTGTGAACACATTCGGAGTATCTGGCGCTCCTTAGCCTACTACCGCCTGGTCCATTCCACTCCATTTATGATCGAATACGCCCGGGAAGAACACGAGCAGTACCTAGATGCTGCCCGCAGAAGGGATCCTGACAAGATCAAACAGCTGGTAAGTGAGAGTTTACGTCAGCACGCTGCCGTTTTAGTAGAGAAATACAAGACGCACAACACCAATAACGGTGCGACATCCGCGCGAGTCAAGGGGAGGTGAGAAATGGGGACAAAGGGCAGGCGATTGATTGAGCACACGGCATACCAAAAACAATAAACCACAACTTACGGAGGTATCAGCCTAATGACTAAGCGCTGCATGGTAGCATTGCTGGCAGCCCTCGCGGTTCTGTTCGGTGCTGTAGTAGGGTTTGCAGCAGAAACGTTTGACTATCCCATCACCGGACTGGGTTGGGAAGTGACAACCGATGTCAAAGCCAATGAGAATTATGTTCTAGCCTGTGTAGTCAAAAACGCCGTCAACCCCTACATGATCAAACAGCTCGAAGGTATGGAAGTCGCCGCCAAACTGATGGGCTTCACCGCCATCACCTTGGCCCCCGGCAAAGCTGACAACATCGAAGAACAGGTCAGCCTGATCGAAGACCTCCTGCTGCGCGGCGTGGACGGTATTGTGATCCATCCCTCCGACTCCAACGGTATCGTTCCCGCAGTGGAAGCCGCGGTAGCCCAGGGCGTGCCTGTAGTCACCATCGGTACCCCAGCCAATACCGATCTCACCTTTATGCGCACCGGCGTTGACTACCGTGAAACGGGCTATGTGATCGGCAAATGGGTTGCCGAAGAACTGGGCGGCAAAGGCAACGTGATCATCCTGGAAGGTCCGCCCCAGGCCGAGAACGCCATTGAAAGGCTCCGGGGCATTGAGGAAGCCTTCGCCGAGTATCCCGAAATCAAGATTATCGCTTCCCAAACCGCCAACTTCAGGCGTGTTGAGGGCATGCAGGTTATGGAAAACCTGCTCCAGCGCTTCCGCCAGGTAGATGCGGTGATCGGCTGCAACGACGAAATGGCCATGGGCGCCGTTATGGCCATTGAAGCCGCCGGCAGAGACCGGGAAGGCATCATCATCGCCGGCTTTGACGCCAACCAGGATGCCTGCAACGCCATCGCCGAAGGCAGAATGCATGTGACCTACAACACCGACCCCATGTCCAGCGCCATCGCGGCCGCTGCTTACCTGGTCATGTACCTGAACGATGGAACCCTGCCCCCTGCGGCCTTCGTACCCTACCCCGCAGCAGTACACGAACCGCTGGTAACACGGGAGAACATCCAATACTTCATGGAACACCAGGCTTGGTGGAAGTAGTTTGCAGGCCTAGCCAAGGGCTGTGGATTGGAGCTTCGGCTCCAATCCCGCCCCTGGGCTTGGAGGAGGTTAGAAAATGACGCAACGCCCAGTTGTTCAGATGAAAGGCATCAGCAAGTACTTCCCCGGGGTGAAAGCCCTGGATGATGTGAGCGTTGATATTTACCCGGGGGAAGTACATGTCCTCATTGGTGAAAACGGTGCTGGTAAAAGTACCCTCTCCAAGATTCTCATGGGCATCTACACCGCCAGCAGCGGCGAGATCCTCGTGGATGGGCAGCAAGTGAACATCTCCTCCCCCTCTGTGGCCAGAGCCCACGGCATTGGGGGAGTGCACCAAGAGTTCATGCTCGTCCCCTGGCTCAATGTGGCCCAGAACATTTTCTTGAACCGGGAGCCGCGCTGGAAAAACACCTTCCTCATCAATCACTCCGCCATGCACCGGCAGAGCAGGGAGCTGCTCAGCTCCTTAGGTGTGGACATCGATACCCGCCTGCCCATCCGCAGGCTTGGCACCGCCCAGCAGCAGATGGTGGAAATCGCCAAGGCCTTAGAGCAGAAACTGCGCGTCTTTATCCTGGATGAACCCACCGCGGTGCTCAGCGCCAGGGAAGTGGAACTCCTCTTCAAGCAGGTCAGGCGCATGAAGGAAGAGGGCGTAGCCATAGTGTACATCTCCCACCGCCTGCAGGAGATCCGGGAAATCGGGGACCGGGTCACGGTGCTGCGGGACGGCAAGCACGTCACCACCTGCCCCTTAAGCGAAGTAACCGATGATGAGCTGGTGCGGCTCATGGTTGGCCGCAACATCTCCCTGATGTATCCCCGCCACCGCCGGGAACCTGGGGCGGAAGTGCTGGCAGTTGCTAACTTGTGTGTGAAAAACGGACCGCAAAACATCAACCTCAAGGTGCACAGCGGCGAGATTGTGGGCATTGCGGGCCTGGTCGGTTCCGGCCGCACTGAACTGGCCCGAGCTGTTTTTGGCATCGACCCCATTGAAAAAGGAGAAGTCCGCCTCTACGGACAGCCCGTCAAGCCCCAATCACCCAACCAGATGGTCAAACGGGGTATGGGCCTGCTGCCGGAAGACCGCAAACAGTATGGTCTGGCCCTGCGCAACAGTGTGGCCCAGAACACGGTCATGGCCAGCCTGCGCCAGCGCTTCCCTAAAGGGATCATCAGTGAGCGCAAGATCCATGAACTGGCGGGCACCTACGTGGAGAAGCTGCACATCGCCACCCCCCACGTGCGGCGCACCGTGGGCTATCTCAGCGGCGGCAATCAGCAGAAAGTGGTCCTGGCCAAGTGGCTCGATACCGAATCTGGGTTTTTGATCTTCGATGAGCCGACCCGCGGGATTGACGTGGGCGCCAAAGTGGAAGTGCACACCCTCATGGACCAACTGGTACAGCAGGGAACTGGCATCCTTATGATTTCCTCCGATTTACCAGAAGTGCTCGGCATGAGCGACCGCATTTATGTTATGTACGAAGGCCGTATCGTAGGCCATTTTACGCACGAAGAGGCAACCCAGGAGAAGGTAGCTTCTCTCATGCTAAGAGTGGGGGTGAAGGGCAATGGTCGAGCTCAAAGGACGGCAGGTTAGCCTGGGCAGCATTCCGCCTGTGATCTGGATGACTCTGTTTTTGATCGTGGTGTACAGCATCTTTGCTCCAGGGTTTTTGTCCGGGAGAAATGCGCTGAATATTGCCATCCAAGCCGCTCCCCTGTTCGTGGTGTCCATCGGCATGACCATGATCATTCTTACCGAAGGGATTGACCTCTCCTTAGGTTTTGTGGCCGGCCTGGCAGGCGTGGTAACCTCCTTAATGCTCCAGGCAGGTCATCCGGTGGCCTTAGCCATCCTGGGCGGATTAGCTAGCGGCACCCTGTGCGGCCTTGTCAACGGCTTTTTGGTGTCCATCGCCTCACTCCCCACTTTCATCGCCACCTTAGGCGTGGGCAGCGTGGCCTACGGCATCGGACTCATCGCCACTGGGGGACGCTCCATTCCTGCCCTGCAGGAATCGTTCCGGTTCATCTTCCAAGGTTCGGTTTTGGGTATACGCATGCCCATCGTCATCGCCCTGGTGGTCTTTGGGGTAACCTACGTGTTCATGCACTTCACAGCCTACGGACGCAATGTGGTGGGCCTGGGAGGCAACCCCCAAGCCCTGCGCACCGCCGGTGTGAATATTGAGCTGGCCCGCTTGCTGGTGTACGTGTACGGGGGCCTGTTGGCAGCCGTGGGCGGACTTATGGTGGCCGCCCGCACCGCCTCAGGCTACGCGGCAGCCCAAGAAGGCTGGCACTTTGAAGCCATCGCCGCCACCGTGGTGGGCGGAACCTCCTTTAGGGAGGGCCGGGGGCGCATCGCTAACACCATTTTAGGCGTGCTCCTCATCAGCGTGCTCCGCAACGGCTTGAATATCGCCGGTGTCCACAACATGTACCAATACGGCTTGATTGGAGTTACCGTCGTTACAGCCATCGTCTTAGATGTGCTCTTCACCAAAGCACGGGACAGATAGGGGGTGTACAAAGTTGAAGGAACAGCGCATCGCTCTAGCGCAGGGACGCTGGACCCTGGAAAAGTTTGACCTCCGCCGCTACCTCCCCTCCTTAATCCGCTGGTTTGTCCTGGTGGGTTTGGTGGTGGTGTTGACCATCCTCAATGAATACTTCTTCACCTGGAACAACATTATCAATGTGCTGCGCCAGGCAACCATTCTGACCATAGTCTCGGTGGGCCTCACCACCGTGCTGCTCACAGGCGGCATGGATCTTTCTGTGGGCGGAACCATGGCCCTGGTGGGCTGCCTCGCGGCCCAACTCATGAAGGCAGGTGTGCCCATTCCCCTGGCGGTGGTGATCGGTTTGGCCGCGGCCTGTCTGGTGGGACTGCTCAACGGAATCCTGGTGGGAACTTTGGATCTGCCTCCCTTCGTGGCTACCTACGGTACCTATTGGATTACGGAAGGCGCGGCCATGATCCTCATGCGGGGAGCGATCATTTTCGGACTGCCCAGGAGCTTCCGCATTGTGGGCACAGGCTATGTGGGAGCCATTCCCGTCCCCGTGATCATCACCGCCGTCCTGATCGTGCTGGGGCACCTTTTCCTCACTAAAACCGCAGCCGGGCGCGACATCTACTTCGTCGGCTCCAACCGGGACGCGGCCTATTACTCCGGCGTCCGGGTTAGAAAGACCCTGCTCTCGGTGTACGTGTTCAGCGCCTTAATGGCTGGAATTGCCGGTCTGATCATGACCGCCCGCCTCGATGCGGCGCAGGCTGGTATGGGCCAGCCCTTCGTGCTCCAGGGCGTGGCAGCGGTGATTATGGGCGGCACCTCCCGGATTGGCGGCGAAGGCGGCATCCCCGGTTCTGTGATTGGAGCCATGATCCTGACCCTGGTGGTTAACGGCATGAATCTTCTGGGCGTGTCCTCACTGGCCCAGACACTTGTGGTTGGCTTGGTAATTCTGTTTGCTGTAGGCCTGGATCAGCTGAGGCTGCGGTGGACAGATTAGGCAATACCAAAATCTACATTATATAAGGAGGATGTACACAGTATGTCTAACCTCACCATCAGACCCATCAACACTGGTTTTATCCCCACTTCGCGCAAGCTGTATCATTTTCATCACAGCACTCATAAACATCTCGGCTTGGAGCAAGATGAAAAAGTTTCCCTGCCCTGCCTCGTGTTCCTCATTGAAGGCGGCGAAAAGCTGATCCTGGTGGATACGGGTATGGCTTGGACTGAACGGGCTAACGAGTATCATCACCCCGGTTCTGTCCAGCCCGAAGGCTATGCCATTCATGAACAACTGGAAAAACTCGGCATCAAATGCGAAGATATCGACATCGTGATCTTCACCCACATGCACTGGGATCACATGTTCTACCTGGACAAATTCGTCAACGCCAGGTTCATTGCCCACCGCAAGGAGCTGGAGTTTGCCAAGGATCCCATCCCCGTTTACTACAAGTCCTACGAGCATCCGGCCCTGGGCATTACCGCTCCCTTCACCGGCATCGAAATCGAAACGGTGGATGGCGAAGAGGAGATTATCCCCGGCGTGAGGGTGTTCCCCAGCCACGGCCACTCCCCGGGCCATCAGTCCGTGGAAGTGGATACGGAAGAAGGCACCTACATCATCTGCGGAGATGCCATCTTCATCTACGAGAACCTGGATCCCATCCCGGAGATCCACTACTCCATCACCCCCCCAGCCAGGTATGCAGATATTGTGGCCTGCTGGAAGAGCATTGAGGAGATGAAAAGGAGGGCCAAGGGCAGAGAGTTTATCCTACCCTCCCATGAGCCCAGCATCCTGGAACGCATGGAAAAGACCCCCGTCTTTGGGAAGAAGCAGAATCAGAAGACCTGACAAGCACACGGTATCGCCTCCCCCCGTTTGGTGAGGCGATACCGCACTTGTGGGAGTGGAAAAAATGGCCAAACCAATTGTGATCGTGTCCTGCCTAGATACCAAGGGCCGGGAAGTTGAATACTGCAAACAGATTATTGAAGCCGCGGGCGTACCCACCATGGTGATTGACGCCGGGGTTTTTGCCCCTCCCTTAATTGAGCCGGATATCCCCCGGGAAGAAGTGTGCTCCGCCATCGGTGCCTGCTGGCAGGCGGTACAGCAGGGCGATAAAACCCACCGCATTGAAACTATCATTGCCGGGATCACCGCCATTGTGTGCGAGCTCCAGGCCAAGCAGCAGATCGGGGGACTGTTTTCCATTGGCGGCGGAGCCAACACCATTATCGGCACCCGCATCATGCAGGCCCTGCCGGTGGGCATTCCCAAACTCATGGTGTCCACCATCTCCAGCGGCCGCAGGATGTTTGACCCCTACGTGGGCACCAAAGACATCATGCTCATGCATTCCGTAGCAGATATCTCCGGGCTCAATGCCATCACCCGCACGGTGCTGAAAAACGCCGCGGCGGCCATGGTGGGCATGGCCACACTAGGCGCAGGCCAACTGGAACTGCCCAAGAACACCATCGCCACCACCATGCTGGGGGTAACCACGGACGGGGTGGAAGGCGCTGCCGCCGATCTGGAAAGCCACGGCTTTGATGTGGTGCGCTTCCACGCCACAGGTGTGGGGGGCCGGGCCCTGGAAGAACTGGCGAAAAGCCGCGTCTTTGGGGGCATTTTGGATCTCACCCTCCATGAAATCACCTGCGAGTGGTTTGGCATGGGCTATTCCTACGGCGCCCCCAACCGCCTGCTGGCCGCGGCGGAAGCAGGCATTCCCCTAGTGTGCGCACCTGGGGCCGTGGATGTGATGGACTTCGACCTGGCCGAACTGCCGGAGGGCTGGAAGAGCCGCAAGCATATCTACCAGCATCCCACCGTGCTCCACCTCAAACTGAAGGCAGAGGAGATGGTGGCAATCGCCAAGGTCATGGCCGAGCGGCTCAATGCCAGCCGGGGGCCGGTGAAGTTCCTGACCCCTTTAAGGGGTTTCCATCAGCAGTCCTATCCGGGCGGTCCCCTGTGGGATCCCGAGGTGGATCAGGCCTTCCTGCGCGAGCTGCGCAGCCGCCTGAAGCCGGAAATCGAATGGCTGGATGTGGATGCCAACATTAACGAGCCCCGCTTTGGGCAGATCGCCGCTAAAGAGCTGCGGGAGATGCTTGTTCAACACAGATCTTGTTTGGAGGAATGACAATGAACGTGGTCGCGAAGCTGAAAAAAGAGTTGATCGAAGCTGGCCGGAGAGCCTATCAACGGGGCATCCAGACGGGCAATGGGGGTAATATCAGCGCCCGGATTCCCGGTACCGAGCTCATGATCGTCAAAGCCAGCGGAGTATCCTTTATTGACTGCACAGAAGAGAATCTGCTCATCTGCGATTTTGCAGGAAACCTAGTGGAAGGCAACCTAAAACCAACCCGGGAAGCGCTGCTCCACGGGGCCCTGTACGCTAAGCTGCCCCATGTGGGCGCGGTGGTGCACACCCATTCGGTGTGGAGCATCCTCTGGTCCATGAGCGGCAGCAGCGCAATCCCCCTGGTCACCCAGCATGCCCACCTCAAGATCGGGACGCCCATTCCCATCTTAAGTTTTGCCACACCCGTTGTACCCAAGGAGCATATGCCGGAAGTGCTCAGTTTGTTTGACCAGCATCCCAACCTCCCCGCCTTTGTCCTCAAGGAACACGGGGTGGTGGCCGTGGGACCCAATGCGCTGGAGGCTGAACACAACGCAGAATTTGTGGAAGAAACGGCACAGATCGGCTGGCTGCACCAATTAGCAGCCGGCAGACGCTAAGCCGGGAGGGGGGGAACCATGGCCTTTACCAGTTACGCAGCCCCAGAAGAGCTTTTGGGCACTGGGCGCTATGTGCTCGCCACCTACTGCCTGCAGGGCCCCTCTGGTGCGGACATCGGCCGCCTGGCGGAGAAGTTCGCCGTGGGGCAGACCGTGGGCACGTGGGTGGAGCTGCCCACCATCACCGATCAGATGCGGGAGCTGTATCAAGGCAAGATCGCGGGCATTCAAGAAGTGCCTCCCCGGGACATTGCCGCGGACGGCCAGGAACAGTCCTTCTTTTTGATCCGCATCGCCTTCCCCCACATCAACTTTGGCCGGTCCTTTGCCGCTCTGCTCACCACACTGCTGGGCAATGATGCCTCAACTTCAGTCCAGGCCAAACTGGTGGATCTGCACTTCCCTGAGGAATACGCGCAGCAGTTTCCAGGACCCAAGTTCGGCATCAAGGGCCTGAGGGAGAAGCTGCAGGTTCCCAAGCGGCCCCTGCTTTTGAATATGATCAAGCCCTGCCTGGGCTTTACCCCGGAAACGGGGGCCGAGATTTTTTACGCCACGGCCTTGGGGGGAGTAGATATCATCAAAGATGATGAGCTGCTCACCAACCCCAGTTACCTCCCTGTGGAAGAACGGATCAAGGCCTACACCCAGGCCAGGGACCGGGCCTACGGGGAGACGGGCAAGCGCACCGCCTATTTTGTAAACATCACGGACCGCCTCCCGGATATGCTGGAGCACGCCAAACGGGCTGCGGATATGGGCGCAGACGGACTCATGGTCAATTTTGTGTTCAGCGGGCTGGATGCCCTGGCGGCCTTGGCGGCAGATCCCCAGATTCAGCTGCCCATCTTAGCCCACTACGCCGGCTCCGGCCCTTGGATCGAGTCAACATCCACCGGGATGGACTCCTTGGTGTACCTGGGCAAACTGGCCCGTTTAGCCGGCGCGGATATTGTCCTGTACAACACACCCTACGGCGGTTACCCTTATCTGCGCAGCAAGTACATGCAGATGGCCCGCCTGCTCAGCCAGCCCTACTACAGCATCCGCCCCGCCATGCCCGCAGTAGGGGGAGGAGTAACGCCAGGCATGGTACCCACCTTAGTTAAGGAGCTGGGGATGGACCTGGTCCTGGCAGCCGGGGGCAGTATTCAAGGCCATCCCCTGGGCACAACCAGCGGGGCCAAGGCCATGCTCCAGGCCATCGAAGCGGTGGCCCAGGGGCTGGATCTTCAGACAGCTGCGCAGGAAAGCCCCGAGCTGCGGATCGCCCTGGAAAAGTGGGGACAAATCTAGCCGTAGAAAAAAAGAAAGCCCTGGGCACAGCGCTGCGCCCAAGGCTTTTTCTTCTGTCAGAGATCAGACTTTGAAATACTCCACCAGCTGCTGCAGCTCTGCCGCTGCCGCGGCGATCTGATCCATGGAAGCGGCGATCTCCTCCAGGGAGGCCGACTGTTCTTCACTGCCGGCGGCGATCTCTTCGCCGGCTGCGGAAAGATCGCCGATGGCCGCTGCCGCCCGGGCAATGCCGCTGGATAGCTCACTGATCACCTGCTGCACTTCCGCGAACATCTGGCCGCTGGCCGCGGCCGCAGCGCGGCCTTGGGCAACCTTAGAGGAGCTGTCCTCGCTCTTGGCCACCGTCTCCTGGACGCTCCGCCGCATACCGCCGATGAGCTCGGTGATCTCACTGGCGGCCGCGGCCGATTCCTCCGCGAGCTTGCGCACTTCTTCGGCCACCACCGCAAAGCCCCGGCCCTGCTCACCGGCGCGGGCCGCTTCAATGGCCGCATTGAGGGCCAGGAGGTTGGTCTGTTCAGCAATGTCGGTGATCATGTCCACAATGGAGCGGATGCGATGGGACTGCTGATCCAGATCCCCGATCTCCTCCCGGAGCTGGGCAACTGCGGCATCGATCTCCCCCATCACCGCCAGCGTCTGTTCAATCTGCCTGCTTCCCTCGGTGGTCTTCACCAAAGTGGTTTGGGCCAGCTGCGCGACGTTTTGGGTCTGCTCGTGCAGGGTGCTGATGGAGGCGGCAAACTCATTGGTGGCGCTGGATACAGAAGCTACCGACCCCGAGGTCTCCTCCACCGCCGCGGCCACATGGGCCGAATTGGTCGCTGTCTGCGCGGAGGCTTGGGCCACCTTGATCATCATCTCCTGCAGGGTGGCGATAAAGGTATTCATCCCCTGGGCCAGCTTGGCCATTTCGTCCTCGCCCTGCACCGGCAGACGGTGGGTTAAATCCCCGCCCCCCTGGCCCAGCTCCTGCACTAAGGCCACTGTGCGGCGCAGGGTACGGCAAACCGATCTGACGGTGAAAAAACCCAGGAAAAGGGCGATGGCCAAAGCCAGGGCGATCACCCCAGCGTTCACCAGATCCGAGGTAAGGGTCACCTGCTGGGCCTCCTGTTCTAAGGCAGCTGCCTCTTGCCGCACCAGATCCAAAATGGCCTCCAACCTTAGGCGCACCGTCGCGAGATGGGCCAGGGTAGTCTGTTCGTAGAAACGTTTGGCCTCAGCCCAAGCCGCGCCGCTGTAGTTTTTGCTCTACAGGATGGTGCTGATCTCCACCGCGGAGCGGTGCAGCTGTTCATGGGGTTCGGCTAAGGCTTGATAGGCCTGCCGGAGCTGGGGGGAGAGGGCCGCAAACTCAGGAGAAGCGGTGAAGGTGTAATACCAGCTGCCCAGGGCGCACTTGGTGTGATCCAGCTGCCCGGAAAAGGGCTGCTCCAAGTTCAAAGAGTTGGCCAGCTGCAGGGCCCAATCCAGATGGGCGATCTCCAGTTCATCCAGCATGGCCATGTGGGCCAGGGCTTCCTGGGCCAGAGCGTTAATTGCGGCAACCCGGTGCAGCATGAACCGGGAGGTGCCGCCCAGCACACCAATGCAGATTATGAGCAGGAGCATTACTCCGTACAGCCGCTGAGAAATACGCAGTCTTTTCAACACAGCATTTACCACCCAATCCTTGGTCATTTTTCACTTTTTTGGTAACTTATTTAATACCCCTCTTTTTTGTTTTCTCCTGCCATGTGAAAACAAAATCAGAGGTTAAGCTGGACTATTCTGAACCCTCCCCACCGCCGTGCCGCAGGATTCTAGGAGAAAGCCCAGAATAGGCAATGCAGACCATAGTACACTAAGTTCATGAAGGGAGAGGAAAAACATGGTAAACCTTTTCGCTTCAGTGGAGGGAAAAAGACTCCCCCGAGGCTTTCACTGGCTCAATGAACCGGCCCAATGGACCTTTACAAACCAAGGCTTGGTGGTGCAGGCGGAACCAAAAACAGACTACTTCATCGATCCCGCGGGTACAGGCGTTAAAGCCGACGGGCACTTTTTGTACACCCACCTCCAGGGAGATTTT
>ERZ773359.1011-NODE-1011-length-40179-cov-8.267670_pt1 | contig 40179 bp, 37 predicted proteins | sample MGYA00374955_ERZ773359 | MGnify/ENA primary metagenome ERZ773359 (study PRJEB29098, sample SAMN04486028) | biogas fermenter metagenome | study: EMG produced TPA metagenomics assembly of the Biogas fermentation microbial communities from Germany - Plant 4 DNA1...
CCGGGGCAGCCAGCCACAAGCCCCATTTCCAGGATAACGAGGGTGAGATCATGCCAAAAATCAAGCCCAGCAGGCCGTAAGCAAGAATCACTAAGACAAAAGAGTACAAACGCTCCTGCCAGGTAAAAACGTCGGAAAAAAGTGAGTTGAGAACAATAAAGAAACCTACTACAAAACCAGCGGCCAGGGCAGCCATACGCCCTGTCAGAAATTTATCACGCATTAATTTCCCTCCCCGGATAATGCTGTATTAATATCATACAGCTTTGCCGCACTAAAAAGAATTAATAGTTAATTACAGACAATAGTTTACTCCCTGTTTTTTCCCCGCTCCTTTTTCAGAGCGTACATATTTTTGTCTGCCTCCCGCAATACTTCCAACAGGCTGCGGGTAGGACTATCAAGTGTGGCCGAACCAACGGAAAAGCTCAAGGGCAGACCCTGTTCAAGCTTATTATAAGCTTCTACATTCCGGTAGATTCTGCTGACGATTCTTTGAGCTGCTGTCGCATTTGTCGACGGCAGAATAACCGCAAATTCATCCCCACCGATGCGGGCCAGAAAATCACCCTGGCGCAAAGACGCTTGGAGCACCTTCACACATGCTTTAATCAGCTCATCCCCTGCTGCATGACCGTATGTGTCGTTAACTTCCTTTAAGCCATCTAAATCACACATCAACAGTGAAACAGGATATTCTCTCCTTTTGCCCTGCTGTTCCAAAAAAGCTTCAAAAAATGTTCGATTAAATACTCCCGTCAGCTGGTCATGTGTACTGAGGTACTTAAGCTGTTCTTCATATTCTTTTCTTTCGTCAATGTTGCGCACATGACAGATCAGGACTGAGTTTTCAAACTCATCTTCTGATAAAGAAGAGTTAACACTATACCAATGAAAACTGCCGTCTTTATGCCTGATCTGATAATCAGAATGAAAGCGTTTTTCCAGGAAAGCAGATTTAAAATGGCTTTCATGCTGGGCTCTCTCTTCCGGCCGTATAAAATCTGAAACTTTTTTACCCTCCACTTCCTCCGGTTTAAAACCTGTAAAATATTCGCAGTTCGGAGATACATAAAGAATTGTGCCGTCATTAGCTATCGAGACAATAATGTCTGACGCATTTTCGACAAAACTTCTATATTTTTGCTCGCTTATTTTCAGCTGCTTTTCTATCCGCTTCCGTTCAGTTATATCCTGGCACATACAGATGACAGCATTATATTTTCCCTCCGGTCCTTCAATGGTGGTACCGACAGCACTTATTTCAACATTAAAAATAGTGCCATCTTTACGCCGGTGCCGCGTTTCAAACACAGCATTAAAATTCGCCAGATCATCATACTTTTCCTGTATGACTGCCGGCGGCATATCAGCTTCCCAATCCCAGGTATGCAGGGCAAAGAGCTCTTCATACTCATAACCAAGCATTTCAGCAAAACGCTGATTGGCATCAAGGACACGGTGATTTTGGTCAAGCACAACCATCCCGATGCCGGCCTCATTTATTAGTTGACGGAGCCTGCTCTCACGCTCCTGATATAATTCTGTCATCGCCGTAACATCAATCAAAATTGCATAGCCTCCAGACACAGTACCAGATGAATATAAGGGGCCTAATTTAACGATTACTTGTTTACTTTGTTCCGCTATTTTTAATTCTATTTTTTTCTCACTAATACTACCGAGCAGGGCAGACCTGATATCCTTTTCTATCTCACCTAAAAGTGTAAAGATATTAACTTTAAATGAACTGTGCGCAGAAGAGCCCAGCAGTCCGATAAAACGCTTGTTAAAATGAAAAATCCTACCGGTCCTGTCAAACCAGACAATGGCATCATTAGTATGATTAAACATAGATCTATAAGCGTCAGTTAGCTGCCAGACTTCTTCTTTTAGACCTTTGGCATTTAATGACTCCACCCCAGCCACCTCCTAAGGGGAAGACAAATAAATCTACCTTTCATTAATTAAAGCCTGAAAACTGCTTAGTCAAATCTGCTTCCTCAATTTTTCCCAACTTGCTTATTTGGTTAATAATGTGATCCACTTTTCTGCTTTGTTCCATTGCTTCAATGCTGTTTAGCCCTTTTTCCCGTACGATCTGATTAAGAACTTCTCGCGCCTGTTCCAGCTGCTGAGATAATATTTCCGGTTTCATCAGCTTTTGAAAAGCTGTAACCACTTCCGGATCAAACTGAGTTCCCGCACAGCGGACTATTTCTGCCAGTGCTTCCTGTTCGGATATTTCTTTTTTATAAATCCTCCCTTGTGTCATCGTATCATATGCATCTAACACAGCAATAATTCTTGCCAGCAGTGGTATTTGTTTGCCTTTTAGCCCCTGCGGATAGCCACTGCCATCCCAACGCTCATGGTGGCTTAAAATGGAATTGGCAATTGGTGACAGTTCCGGTGCCGAAATAGCAATACGGTAACCGATCTCACAGTGCTGCTTCATTTCCTCCCATTCCTTCGGCGTCAGCGCGCCCGGCTTCTCCAAAATACTGTCCGGCACGGCAATTTTACCTATATCATGCAGGAAAGCCAGCAGCTTTAATTCATCCATTTGATCTTCCGAAAGATCAAGTATTACGCCAATACGCATGGCCAGCTTCATCAGTCTTCTGCTGTGCTCCTGCGTTTCATGGGTTTTTTCTTCCAATGACTGCCGTAAAGACAACACAACATTACTCCTTGAACTTCTGTCTTCAAAGAGCTTGTTGCGATGCATTCTCTCTTCCGCCTGCCTGAACACATTGCGAATATCCTGCTTTGCATGCTCCTTCACCGCCGCTCCAATGGCTAAGCTTAAAGCAAACGGTTGCACATCTTTATATTTACATAAATATTTAATGCGTTTGGCCAGCTGGTTTAACTGCTGCAGATTATAGTTTGGCAGGACAATAATAAACTCATCTCCGCCAATTCTCGCCACAAGTTCTTCTTTACTTACTACAGACTTCAGCAGAGCAGCAATCCGCTGGAGATATTTGTCGCCCATTTTATGGCCAAAAATATCGTTAACAAGCTTGAGACCATTGGCATCAATCATCAGTACGCCCAAAGGCAGATTGGCGGCAGCATCCAGTTTTTCCAACTGTGCCTCAAAGTAGTTACGGTTATAAGTTCCGGTCAAACTATCGTGCTGGCTGAGATAAAGAATCCTTTTTTCACTTTCTTTACGATCTGAAATGTCGGTATACGTACCAACCATGCGCAGAGGCTCGCCTTGCGGCGTATAGCTGACCACCTTACCCCGGATATGAAACCACCTGTAATTACCGTCTCTGCACAACATCCGAATCTCAGAGGAAAAATAAGGGGACTCGCCATTAAGATGCGCATTGTAAGCAGCCACTGCCTGCTCCTTATCTGCCGGGTGCAGCCGTTCTGTCCAATAGGGAATATTCTCAATCGGTTCATCAGCCGGATAGCCAAACAGTTTCTTCAGCTGACGGGAATAATAGACAGTATGCTCCTGCAGGTTATGATCCCAAACTCCATCGCCGCTTCCTTCGAGGGCAAAATGCCAGCGCTCTTCACTTTCCCGGAGTTTAAGCATAGTAGATTTTAGCTCAGTAATTGGTATTAAAAACAAAGCAGCGCTTTCAACTTCAAGCAGCTTATTACGAATGGGCGTGGCGATTATTTTAAACCAGGCCTGTTGGCCGTTTTCAATAACAAGCTGCTCCCACTTCACGATTTCCTTTTCTTTATTAAAAATTGCATCCAGATGAGTCACTAAAATGCAATCGTGCCGTAAAGCACAGGTTCCTCCGGTATGCGTAAAGATTCTACAGGGCTCTTCATCATGAATATTTAGATAAACTTTGTCACTGCTTTCATTCGACCAGAGCACGGAATAATTGCGATCCACGATACGGATACCGACACCGCCGCTGGAAACGGCATTGTCCAAAGTTTTGCGCATCCAAAAGTTTTCTTTTTCTAAAGCGCGATATTTCATTTCGCTTTCTTGCAGCTTTAGTTCTGTTTCTTTTTGTTTAGTAATATCTTTGGCAAAACATAATACAGTCTTAACACACCCCTGCTCGTCAAATTCAGGCAGTAAACGAGCATGATAGTAAAGTTTTTTACCCTCAGGCGTTTGGTAAGCGACTTCTACACTCATCTCTTTTTTTGTATTTAATACCCTGCGAATACCCTTAGTAATTAGTTTTGATATTCCACACGGCAAACCTGCTTCTGCATCTGTTTTACCAAGGTCATCTTCACATTTTATGCCTGTCGCTGACTCTTTTGCCTGATTACAAAAAACATGCCTGCCATTGATATCATAACGGGTAATAATATCGGACATCTTTTCTACCATTGTCTGATGCCCGCAGGCAAAACTGGCTTGAGAATATGCCGACATAAACGATGCCATATAAAAATTATTATACCGTTCAATATTAACTACATACTGTTTCCCTCGGATTGTAACCGGCACATCAAGATCATTAAAAAAACGATTCTTATTCAGCGCAGCACAAATTTTAGTCGACAACTCTGCAAATCCTTCGATATGTAAGCTTTTTAAAGAAGCACCCGGACACAAATCAGCAAGTTCCAATTCTGCAGTAAACTCTTGATTCCAGCCTTCGATTTTCAGGTCAGTAACCAGCTTTTTTTCTCCCACAACCGGTACTAATAAAACCGAGGCGAGCGCTACGATATCCTCAGAAGCCGCGTATTCATTGCGGCACAGCCTTAGCATCAGCATCCTCCTTGCTGTTATTCATGCTGTACATTGTTAGTTGATAGGCAGATTTACTAACGAATGCCAAACATTATTTAACCTGATCACCGCCTGCCTGATTAAGATCTCTTCACAATAACAGGTACGGCTGCCGGCTTCTCAGAAGAGAAGTTTCAAGTTTTCAGGCAGACCTTTACTTGAGCATAAAAAAACCTGCCTAAACCAATGCTCTTCTTAATAGTAGTAATAGGTATGGTAATCTTACTCCTATTAAGTAGGAGCCATCAAACACAGGCAGATGATTAAATTTGTGACAGGAACTGGTGAAAATAGGCTGCAGTGATTTAAGGATGCCTAAAATGATTGCGCACGTGTCTAAAAAGCATTGATCTTCGGCAGCCAGGCTGTCATAGCATAAACAATATACCTTAGACCCTTTAGCTTTGCGTCCCTGTCTTTCGGCAGGTTTGCCCTTATCGGTGATTATAGGAATTTTAACACAAGCATTTACAATATGCAACATAATTTTACAATTCTGACCATCTCTGCTTAAGGACGTTATTGTAGAACTATTTTTCGATTAGATGCTATTGTTCTAACCTTTAAAAATCCAGAATTATCACAGCAATACTAGGTTAATTATTAAAGTTAGTTGAAATTGCTTAAAGTAGGGTCGGGTCTGTACGCAGATGCTTTTGTGTGAGAGGGATTATTCTTTATTAATAATCCTTTAAGACTTTACCGCGCAAAAACAAATCCCTGTCTTGTTTAGTTTACAGTGATGGGCAGTGCGCCGTTTGTTTTACTGTTTTTCAAAATGAAAGGGAATAATGTGGCGTCGCCGTGGAGAACTCCGGGCTGCAGTAGAGACCAATTTCTAGGGTTTAATGTAAGCATAACCTTCACTTTGCCTTTTTACCAGTTCCACAACCCCAGCAGGAACAATCTCGACAAATTGGTAAATAGCATCCTTTGTTATACCATGTGCCCTTAATGCATTGTTACAGGCCAAAAATCTTACATCTTTTTGACTTAAACTTTCCATAACCTTTGCCCCAGCAGCAAAGTTCTGGGCTGCATCATAATACCTTACAGCTTCTGCATTAGCCAATACTGACACAGATAACTGCTCTTCATGCATACCATTTAACAAATTAGTAACATTTGTTAGTAGAAGTTTCCATTTTGTCATTTCATCTATATGAAATATAACCTTATATTCTTTCATAGCAATATCCCCCTCTAGTTTAAAGATTGTGACCCTCTATAGCTTCTCACCCAACAAAAGAGAAACGGTGCTGATGTAACAGCAAGGGATGACCGCTGCAAATCATCAGTCAAGCCGGTCATATTTGGCGGAGGGGTGGGAAATCGCCCCCCTCCGCCTCAAATAGGGTCGGCACAAAAAAACAGGTTTTTATTATGTCATCTAATAGGCTGTAAATCCACCATCAACGGGAATACACTGCCCATTGACAAAACCTGCTTCATCACTGGCCAAAAATACTGCCACCTTAGCCACTTCAGCGGGGCTGCCCGTACGGGGATTGGCGCCAATACCGGCCTGTGCCAGCAGCGCTCCCTCCTGGTGTACATTCTGCATGTAAACCCCTGAAGCAATTTCTGTCTCAATTGCTCCGGGACAAATGGCATTACAGCGAATATTATGCTTGGCATACATGAAAGCCGTATTTCTGGTTAAGCCCGCCAAACCATGCTTCGAAGCAGTGTAAGCAGCCCCTGCCCTGCCTCCATGCAGACCACTGATGGAAACGATGTTAACGATTACGCCGCCGCCTTTTTCCATGAAATGTTTTACGGCTCTTTTCATGGCATAAAAGGGAGCATATAGATTAATACTCAAAACATTTTCCCACATATCACTGTCCACGTCACCGACAGGAGCAAAGTTGTCCATAATCCCCGCATTATTAACCAGAATATCTAAGGTGCCAAAAACGTTGATTGCTTCCTCAATCATGGCATAAACATTCTCTTCTTTGCTGATATCTGCAGCAAATGGTTGGATTTCCCCTGCAAAATCTTTAACATCAGCAGCCAGCTGCTGCAGCCTGTCGGCGCGACGTGCCACTGCCAGTACTTTTGCCCCTTCTTTAGCATAGTGATAAGCAATCTCCCTGCCCATTCCAGAACTTGCCCCTGTCACAAGAGCCACTTTGCCGCTTAATCTTCCCATCTTTCTACCTCCTTCATTTTCCACTGTGAACTATCTTACCGCTTAAAACCGGTCAAGGGTGACAACCTACAATTGCTGCGCCTCGGCAGTACGAACATGCTGTGCCGAATCCTCCGGCAGTAAAGTCCCGCAGGCACAGTCAGTAATTTTACAGTTAGTATAACATAGACAAAATGATCATAAATGTCAAAATTATTACTTTATTCAAATTCCCCTATTTTTAGCAGTCCTTTCACAAAAAAGCAGCCGCGTCTTTCCTGACGGACCTGTAGTCCTGACCACCCGCAAGATTAAGGGAAGTCCCCCTTCACAACCCCTGCGGATAGGAAAGAAAGCAGGCACTACGCTGTTAAAGCATAGTGCCTGCTTTGCTAACTTACACGAACCTGTTCGAGCATAATCTAACTCGATAACTTCTGCCTGGGAAAAGTCCTGCTCGATTCGAGCTGATACTCCTGTTCTGCCAGGTATTTGCGTGCATCTTTGAAAAAACTTGCGATAATCAGGCAAAAAGTTATTCCTATGGGAAAAGCTGCAATAATCGAAACAGATTGCAGACTGTTGATGGAATTCTCGGCAAAAATCAAGCCAATCGGGAAAATAATAAAGACGAGTGCCCAGAAGGCCCTGACCGGACGGGCGGCCTCTTTTCCCGGCGCCAGGCTTTTATAGGAATAAGCCGAAACAACCATGGTTAAAGAATCAAAGGTTGTGGAGTAGAACAAAACCATCATGACAAACAATACCATCAGTAAAAGTTCTGTCATGGGTAAAGTCTCAAATATTTGAATGATACCTAGGTTAATATCCGTTCCCTGCTGGACCATGCTGACAATATCAACCTTTCCGGCAAGCTGTTGAGAAAGACCGTAATTGCCAAAGACGATAAAAGAAAGAAACGTGCCGGCAAGCCCGTAACCATATGTGCCCAGAATGACATTTTTAATCGTCCTGCCCTTACTGATCATACCAATGAAGAAAGGAGTTGCCACGCACCAGGCCATCCAATATGCCCAGTAGAAAATAGTCCAGTTTTGCACAAATCCGCTGCTGCCGTCTCCGGAAACCCGCAGCGGATCCATCCACGTAGAGAGGCCGATAAAGTTCTGTACCAGATTACCAATCGATGTGATACCAGTCTCAATAATATACCTGGCCTCTCCCCCGACGAAAAAGAAGTAGGCCAGCATGCAGAAAAGCAGGACCGTACACAACGATGCTGACTTAATAATGCCCTCCATACCGATGAGGACGGAAATAGTATACACGATGGCGATGATGGCCAAAACAATCAATGTCAGCGCCGTACTTGCCTCAAAGCCAAAAACCCGGCTCAGGGCAGTTCCTAAGAGCGGTGTTGCCAGTGAAAATGTTGTTGCTGTTCCTGCAATCAAAGCAATGATAGCTATAAAATCGATAATTTTACCTGGAGCTTTGTCAACTTTATCACCTAACAAGGGGCGGCATGCTTCTGAAAACTTCTGCCTGTTGCGACCGCGTACGTGAATGGAAAAAGCAAAAGCAACAGCTAAAACCACATAAAAGGCCCAGGGAATTGGCCCCCAATGAAAGAGAGGATATGTGGTAGCCCAATCCTGAACCCCTCCCATCTGCTCAATCCACGGTTCTGAAGCATAAAGCGCCCACTCAATAAAGGAATAAAAGATGATGTCGGCTGCAAACACCCCGGTAAAAATCATCGTCGCCCAGCTATAATCTGAATATTGGGGTTTCTCCAGATTACCCAGCTTTATTTCCCCGTACTTTGAAAAGGCAATATAGAGGGTGATCAAAAAAACTCCCAGACCCATCAGTATATAGAAAAAGCTAAATTCATTGCCTAAAAAATTTCTAATACTATCCATAATCCGTGTTGATTCGACCGGAGCCAGAATAAAGACGACACAAAGCGCAACAACAACAATAAGCGGCAAAATTATCAAAGGCCAGTCTAACTGCGAAAATAGACTGCTTTTCTTAGTAATCTTTTTCACATCTTACTCCTTTCCCAGTGTGCTAAAATACTTCATTGCTTCCCGGTAGCTTCTTTTTGCATAGCTATACTGCTGCATGGCATATTCACTGTAACTGACCCCCATTTTCTCCTTGTACTCACACCATACAGTCCAGAGAAAGCCTGCTGCCGATGCATATGCAAATACTTTAAAGCGGTCTAAATCAGTTGCCTGGTTGTCAAAATAGATATCTATCAGATGGTTAACATAATTGAATTCATAGTCGGCATATAGGCAAAACATGGCGATATCAATATGCTTCTCTGACATACCGGCATACTCCCAATCAATAAGACGAACATCATCATCCACAAATAAAAAGTTGTCGGAAACAGGGTCAATGTGACAGAGACACTTTTCTTTCGGCAGCACATTAAGCAGGGCAATCAAAGCGGTAATCTTTTCGCGCGTTTTATCGTAATCAGCAAAGGATGATTCCGCATCACGCAGTTTTTCGTACAATAGCAGCCTCTCTGTCAAATCAAAAGAGTGTTCTACTTCCAGCTTCAAATCATGCAGCTTACGCAAATGCAGCAGGCACGCTGCCACATCTTCCTCATTGTTGATATCACAGACACGGGCATCTTCCCAAAACTCCGAAATTTTGTAGCCGGTTTCTGCCGAAATATAAATAACGGTATCCGTTAGTCCTGTCCCTGCCAGTTGTTTATAAATACCGGCTTCCTGTTCCCGGTTCACTAATTCATTACTTCCCTCACCGGGGACACGCAGTAAGTATTGTTTTCCCCGGACTGAAAAACGCATTAAGCGATTTGTCATACCTTTAAACAAAGCGGAAATACCGGTAATCTCATCCTTCTTTATTCCAAATACTTCACTGATTAGGTTAATACGCTTTGAATCTAACTGCCTCGACTCACTGTCAAGCTCGCGGTACTCCTCATATGTTCTGATAGCAAAGTTTGACTGTCCGAGCATAACACGCGCATAAGGAATCATTTTGTTTCCAACGAATAAAGCCTTCTCCCAAGGTTCACGGCTATATCTACGTTTTTTTGCAAGTTTCTGAAGCTGCTCCCGTACCACCACAGCATCTTTTTGCAGTAAATAACACAAGCCCAGCATTGAGTTGCCCGCTTTTTCCTCTTCGGTTAGAATCAACTCCAGGCTTCTATTCATACGTACATAACTGTCATCATCAACATACTCGGTCACTGCATACCAGGAAAAAAACTCAGTGCGGCTGAAAGGATTGCGTGAAAACCAGACATTACTTGGTACGATATAGCTGTTATCCAGCTTATCAGCGACCAAAGAAAGAGAATGGAGACTGTCCTTAAAGGGAAATTCATTGGAGATTATAAACTCAACCTCGTATTTATCTCTTAAGTACTCAAAACGTTCCATCTTATAGCCGACTACAATGTATATTTCCTGTATTCCCGCCTTATGCAGCTGCTCAATGATGCGCTCTATTAAAGGCTGACCGCTAATTGTCAACAAACCTTTTGGTGTTTTATTAATCGGGACCATGCGATGCCCCATACCTGCCGCTAAGATAACTGCACGGCGAGGTCTGCATGACTCCACATACTGCAGGCCCTTATCCGTAATGTTCATATTCTCATCTATATATGCTTCGGCTAACAGCTTTTTAAGTGATGAGTTCACCAGTCCAAGCGAATATCCTGTACGCTTCGTCAGGTCCCGGTGGCTTTTGTAACCTTTTTCGTATAAAACTGCAAAAACAATCCAGTCTCTCTTGTTCATTAATTGGCACTTCTCCTTGTTCACGAAACTTAATATTATAGCTAAACTGAACAAAATATCACGTTGTTTAGAATTAGTCAAGTATTAATTTTTAGCATTTTCTTACTTACCAAGGCTTCCCCGAAAACAAACCACCAATATCCAGCTGCTTCACTAAACGGTCCTACATCTACACTTGTCGCCGCAAAAAACACTACATCACGCTGCCGCCATAGAAAAACCGCTCTGCTATAACGCAGAACGGCTTTGTATAAACTGCAACAGAACAAATCTTATTTAAGCTCCCCATTTTTGCAAAACATTTGTCATCCATTTTTTCACGTCAATTTTATATACCTCTTCCAGAGCATCGGTTAACAGGATTTCCTGAGGTCTGCCAGAGGAGTGGCTTTCCCCCTGATGCAGCAGGATCACACGGTCAGCGCAGGCTTGGACCAGGTTTAAATCATGGAGTACTGTCACTGCGGCTCTTTCTTTGTGCTTTATCCACTGGCTGACATATTCAAGTAATTCTATCTGATATTTTAAGTCCAGGTGGTTTGTAGGTTCGTCAAGTAAGATTATTTTTGGATCCTGCGCAAATGTCTTGGCGAGAAAAACACGCTGCAGCTGACCGCCTGATAATTGATTAATCTTAGTGTCTCTCAGGTCCTGCAGGCCTACTTTTTCCAGAGAATCCTCTATAATCTCCTTATCAACAGCAGTTAGCCGCGGCAGCACACTATCTATATGGCAGTACCTCCCTAAGGCCACTGTTTCGTATACTGTGTACGGAAAGTAAACAGAACTTATCTGTGTTAATAAAGCAACCTGCTTGGCCAAGGTTTTGCGCTGTATTTGTGAGATCTCTGTTTCCCCGATCCTGATGCTGCCCCTGTAAGGTATCAGGTGGGCCAGCGCTTTCAGCAGGGTTGACTTTCCGCAGCCGTTGGGACCGATGATGCATAGGTTTGTGCCCGCTTCAACGGTAAAAGAGACATTTTTTATTATATCCCGGCCATGGTAGCCGCAGTAAACATGACTAACGCTAAGTATGGGAATCACCTGCTTTTTTTAAAGTAGATATAGGCAAAAAACGGAGCACCAATCAGCGCCGTAACCGCTCCTACGGGAAGTTCGGACGGGGCGATGATAGTCCTGGCCACTATATCTGAAAAAATCATCAATGTTCCGCCCAGGACTGCCGAGATGGGCAGCACATAAATATGCTGCGAGCCGAACAATCTTCTGGCCACATGGGGAGCAATAAGATCAACAAAGCCTATCGCGCCGCTTAGCGCCACCGCACTGCCCGTTAAAACAGAAGAAAAAACTAAAAGCTGTTTTTTTACCTTATCTGTTTCCACCCCATTAGCCTTTGCTTCATCTTCACCAAAGGAAAGCAGATCCATTTCCTGGGTATACTTGATGACACCGAGCAGGCCAATAACGATAAAGATCACTGCTGCCCTGACATATGACCAACCTCTCATGGCGAAGGAACCCATCTGCCACATAATGATGCCTTCTAAACTCTCCCGGAATAAAGCAGTAAGAATGGTGTAGGCGGCATTAACAAAGAGGGAAAAGACCATGCCCACCAGGATGATTGTATTATTGGATAACTCTTTATCCACTCTTTTAGTAAAAGCAATCACGGCAAAAACGGTTGCCAGTCCGGAGAGAAAACCGACAATCGGTAAAGTTAGATTGCCCAGCAGCGGTATGCTGAAGCCTAAGGCAATAATGAGGCCTGCACTGAAGGAGGCTCCCGAAGAAACACCCAAAGTATACGGAGAAGCAAGGGTGTTCTTCAGGAGTGATTGAATAACCGTTCCGCTGGCTCCCAGGGCTGCCCCCACTAAAAATGCCAGCAGCACCCTGGGTAGTCTTAAGGTCCAAATAATGGAGACAGTATTTGGCTGCAGATCCGGCCGCAAAGGCAGACGAAACAGTTTATGCAGGATGATATTCACTATATCTGCAGCCGTTACGCCCACAGTACCAATGAGAACGGCCAGCAGCATGACAGTAATGGCTGTCGTGATAACCAGCAGAATTCGTCTTTTATTCATAAAACTCCGGGTATACTGTTTCCGCAATTTCCTTCAACGCCTTGACAATATTATGTGTTGCCCGAGAAGAAGTGTTTGAATCAATATAATAAACTTGATCTTGTGCTACAGCAGTGATGCTGTCCCAGCCTTCACGGCTCTTTATTTCCTCAACAGGATTATCAATATAATTTACATTGGTAAGAATTATTTCCGGGTTAGCTTCCAATACTGCTTCACCGCTGATAGCCGTTCCTTTACCTAAATCTGCAAATACGTTGTCAACTCCCACAATTTCCAGCATCTCCTGTAGATAAGAACCTTTGCCAATGGTAAATAGATCGGGAGCAGGCGAAATTTCAAAATAAACTCTTTTCTTTTCCGTGATGCCCGCACTAATTTCCTGATACTTGGCTATTTCCTCCTGCATCCCGGCGATAAGTACCTCGGCTTTTTCTGTTGAACCCGTTATTTCGGCAATAAAGCTGATATCATCATAGATTCCCTGGATACTGTCAGTCAGCGGCTGGTAGACTACGGGTATGCCGGCTTCTTTTAGTACGGCAAAAGGATCACTGCCGCCCAATGTATTAATTTCAGAGGCAATAATAATATCTGGATTCAGACTAACGATGGTCTCGGCATCCGGGTTCATAAAATCAATCAGCACCACCTCAGCATTTAAACCGGTGATACCTTCTGAATATTTATCGACAGCCACGATTTTGTCACCCATACCTAAAGCCACCAGTATTTCCGTGTTAGCAGGTGAAGTGGAAATAATGCTGTTTACCTGCTCGGGCAGAACAACTTCATTACCCATTCTGTCGGTAACTGTTGTCGGCTCAGAGCTGCAGGCGGTTATGATTAAAGCAACTATCGCCACCATGAGAATTAAGATAATATATGCCGGTAAGTTTTTTCTAATCATTTTCATACCTCCGTTCAGCTATCTGTTAAACTGTTTGTAGTTCCTGCTCTGAAAATCAATTTCCGGTACATTGCGCAAAAGATTAATCTGCAGTGCCAGCAAAAAGAAGTAGTTTGACAGTAAATTGGCAAAATCATAAAGAAGAGGATCTACCTTGTTGCCTTGTGCTTCGTATCTATGCATTAATCTCGCTAGTTTCAGACATTTGTTGCGTAAAACATGAGCATAAGCGGCGGCAACATCACCCTGCGGCAGGACAAAACGGATACCGTGATGATTCGTAGTTTCCCGATACTTCTCGGTCAGTTCATGGAGCCAGTTTAACTCCTCTTTGGTAACTGCAGTTTTCACACGCAGGGAACTGTTCATGTGAAAAACAAGCGTTAAAACTTTTGTTAATTCTTCCTGCAGCTCCTTTTCCTGCACATGCGCCTTAAGCACACCAATCTGGCAGGCAATTCCATCGACGCAGATTTCATAATCTGTTCTTAAGTCCTCCGCATCATCATACAAAAACGAGTAAGCTAAATAGTTTGTTCCTTCTTTCAATCCACACCATCCTCTAAAAGTATTTGAGGGTAATTAAAAAGCGCACCACAAGGGTGCGCTCTGTTATCTACCAAGACAGCTGCGGCCATTCAGCAAAAAATGATCGCAGCGCTTTTGGCCTATTCCACCCTCAGAGAATAATAGCCAATCAGTTTAGGCAGGTCTCCCGGCTGCACTTCATCCTACTCTCTAACCTTCCCGCTTACGCAGTGGTATTACTAGATTTCGTCGGTGCTACGGTTACTGGGGTAGCTCGGTTTATCCCGATTCCCTATTAAGTATAAAACACCTAAACCGTCTTCAATTGTATCTTGAATATACCATGGACAGTAGAGCTTGTCAAACAATTCATCAGTATACTTCGCTCGGCAGCAGCATTCCAAATGACCCTCGGAGTTACCTACTAATTGCCAGAAAACACCCCCGGTCCTACATGACCAGGGGCATCTTAATTAATCGCGGTGATGATTGTCTCTATTCATTAATAAAATAATCAAGATAATCAACAGCAAGAAATCATCATCCCTGCCGCCGCCACCTCCGAATAATCCGGACATTGGTCCACCTCCTTTACTAGCAGAGCTATCGTATGTAGACCGTCCCTACAGGCAACTGCAGAGACGGCCACATAAGAAACAAGGAGGTTTCGGCAGCTTCTATGCTGCACTTCAGTATATGCTAAATAGCGGATTGTGTGCAGCAAAAAAAAGACCGCTCCCAAAGGAACAGCCTGATTAGTCGACGCCCGGAATTACCAAGACAGTCTCATTTGTCTAATACTGCCCAACTAATCTCATTTTGATCTTTCTGATAAGAGACCGTCAATAGAGCCTACATGGTCTTTGTCGTTAACATGATAAACCACGGCCACATGACAGTCCGGATAACCGCTTTCATTTTGAAAACTCTTACATAGGTTGATGCTGAGACGCGAGATAAATTCCTTCTTTATGTCTGGTCCTTCCACTTCTAGAATGGCATGAGAGCCTGTGTTTTCTTCCCCGTTGGCATATACACCATCCAAAGTTAAATAGAACACCTCAATTATTGGTGCCTTTAAAAATTCCTTCATGTCTGCGTAAAGACGTTTGGCTAACAGCCCCCTTCTTTCGGGAGCAATTTGGGGTGACAAAACTTTAACACTGGGCATTGTCATTCCTCCTTATTATTTTTGATTTTATTTAAATACAAATTCTGTCCTTTTATAGTCAATATGGGAAAAATAAGGCTCCAAATGCAATCTCTTAAGTCGGTAAACTCATAACCGAAATCTTCTGCAAGCTTAGCGTGCGAAGACCAATGCCTTGTTGTTAGCAGGATTGCAGTTATGAGATTCTCAAACTGCCCTTCGTAGACTTCATCAATAATAAATCCGGCCTTATTTAGGTTGTAGAATACCTTCCGCCACAAAGAGAAATGATAATCTATCATTTCTCTTTGTATATTGTGGATTTTTTTGCTAAGATGAGAGAATTGGGTGTAATCTCTAAAATAACAAATATTACGAGTTATGGTTTCTGCATTCTTGCTAATTAGCATATCAAGCTCATACAAATCAGTTGGGGGCGATAGGCTCTTGTTGCGTGCATTCTGCATTTCATCAACAATCGCTTCTATTAGGTCCTCTTTCCTATGAAAATGATAAGTCAGGTTTCCAACACTGATTCCTAACCTTTCCGCAATATCGCGCATTGATACACGGCTGTAACCATACTCACTAAATAGCTCTCTTGCAGCCTGCAGTATTTGACTTTTTGTAGAGGTTTTGTTGATATCCTGCATGCATAACACCCTTTACAGCAGCAATTAGTACATAATATCCTAACAAAATTATAGTACACTTTGTACTAATTATCAAGATTGTATACATTTAAGTTCGATTGACACCAACACAAATAAGGATCTGAGGTTAACAGATCTATGTTTTACATCACAGTCTACATATTTATAGCTGCACAGGCATGTTGTCCCTCCTAGAAAATGCGACTTACAAACTTTTTAGTTTTGTTAATGTAAAAATATTGTTTCCGATTATGAACCCAGGAAACGTCATCAGACCCACAGTAATCATTTGCGGTATCCCATACATGCCAGCTTCAGAAAATATGTATCCCGCATAGATTTGTGAAACGATTAAGCAAACGCCGATCACAATGTTCACCCATGCCCGGGATTTCAGGGATTTCGTAATTCTATCTTTTTCTTGCTTTGAAATTTCAGTTACGACCGTTATAACTTCTTCTGATCTTCGTTCCTCCACACCTAATAATTCAGAAACAGTTATCTCCAGCAATGCGGCCAATAGTCCCAACAAAGTCAAATCTGGGTAACATAAGCCACGTTCCCATTTGCTTACGGCCTTATCTGTTACATGCAATTGTTCCGCTAACTGTTTTTGAGTCCATCCTTTTTGATTACGCAGAGCAGAGATTTTTTTGCCCATCTTAACCGGGTCCATGCATCCCCCTCCCTGTAATATTATACTTTGTAAATCTAGCGTAACATAAATTATGAAATATATCACTCGACCAAAAGTAGAATAGAGGTCACAGGCCTAGCAGAACCATACGTATGATAGGGTTATTAAAGATACCGCCTGCGTGAAAGAAGTAAAACCGGTGAAGGATCGTTGTCAACAACCCGTGGAATAAATACGATTTCGAGGAGTCTCGTATCAGGCTTGGTGAAATTATTTTCCCTACAGTGGGTTGACACTATCTCTCACTGTAAAAATGCTTTCGATTGTAGCATTTTTATGCTACAATTGAGTATGCTATAAACAAGGGGTGAAAATGAAAATGGCAAAGAAAATTACCTTGCGTCAAATGGGTGGCTCCATTGGTGCTACAATACCTAAAGAAATCGCTGATCGCTTTCATCTTAACAAAGGAGATGAAGTGTTTGTTTGTGAAACCGATAGGGGTATCCTGATAACACCTTATGATCCTAATTTCGATAAAGCTATGGCTGTTTATGAAAAAGGTGCAAAAAGGTATCGGAATGCACTCCGCAAACTTGCTGAGTAGGTACCGTTATGAAAGAACCGATTTGGTTGACGAAGTCAATCGTCGAAGCAATTCACATCAGTCAGATCAGGGAACATGGCGGACAGTATGGAGTCAGAGATACAAACCTTTTGAAGTCAACTATTGCATGTCCCATGAACCGCTGGGCTTATGAGCAGGAGTCAGACATTGTTATTCTAGCTGCTGCTTATGGATATGGATTTGCCAAGAATCATTGCTTCGTAGATAGTAATAAGCGAGTTGCTTTTATGACTATGTACACTTTCCTAAACCTTAATGGCTATGAAATTAATGCAACGGAACCCCAAGTTGTGGATTTAATGCTCGGTGTAGCAGACGGCAGTATTACTGAAGAACAACTAATAACTTGGCTGCGTATGCACGTCCTCCCGGATGACGATGATAAAAACTAAACAAACCCAAACAAATCGGGTTTGTTCTTTTTTTTTGTCACAATCACAGTAGGCATCTATTCGAGCCATACCTGTAGATAAACAAAAAAGCCAAGTCTAAAGACTTGGCTGTTACCTCCATTTGGTGGAGGCGAGGGGAGTCGAACCCCTGTCCGAAAGCAGACCAGTAAGAGCTTCTACGAGCGTAGTCTCAATTCTTGGTTTCGCGCAGGCGGCTCCTTGAGACAGGATCCTTCTACGCTAGCACAGTTGTGATTCCCTTCCTCTTTGGCAGTGCTGACCGTGAGGTCGGTAGCCTGATTAGTCGACGCCCGGAATTACCACTACAGGCTCGCGGTAAGCGGACGAGCAGCTTAAATTAAGCTGCTAAAGCGTAATTATCGTTGGCACTTAAGCCTTTTCCACGTTGTTGACCGGGTCATGGGCCCGGACTCGCTACTCTTACCCATCTCGCCCCCGTCGAATCCAAAACGCCCCCAAGTTAATGCTGACTTTCCTTAAAGGCCCTTTCTACCTCACGTTTTGCTTCCTTTTCTTTCAAAGCAGCACGTTTATCGTAGAGTTTTTTACCGCGGGCCAGGGCAATTTCCATTTTAATATATCCTTTATTAGTATACACTTTAATCGGGATTAATGTGTATCCTTTTTCCCGGGTGAGACCAAGTAAGCGGTTTATCTCCCGGCGGTGCAGCAGAAGTTTACGTTTACGCAATGGGTCATGGTTGTAACGGTTGCCCTGATCATAAGGACTGATGTGCATATTGTGCACCCAGACCTCATTATTTTCAATGCGGGCATAACTATCTTTGAGGTTGAGGCGGCCGGCACGAATGGACTTTACTTCAGTTCCCGTCAGCACCATGCCTGCTTCGTAAGTTTCCTCAAGATGATAGTCGTGAAAAGCTTTTCTGTTTGTGGCAAATACCTTTTCTCCCATTGTTAAACTCCATTCGCGCAGCAAAAATGCTGCCGGTTAAAGAACCCTATTTGCCTAGACAAATAGGGTTGACAGTTCTCCTTATTACACCAGCATGTGTATTATAACATTTGTCGGATTTTTCGTCAACTACAGATCCACCGGCCAGAAGACCGATAAATCTGTAGTTGTTTACACTTCTTTAGAAATCGTGGATTTCGTCTACTTCACCGTGACAGGTAACACAGTTGTCTTTCCCCTGGTGATCATTGCTGTGACAAGTCGTACAGGTCTCGGCACCTTGTGGTTTGTGAACAGCAGTAAACTGATTATCAACATAAGCGTTGAGCAGTTCAACAGTCTTCCTGGCAACATCTCCGCTAAGACCGCCGCAGCGTTCGGCTTTTTCCGGCGCGTTTGCTTCGAGGTTGTTTTCCTGTAAAAATCTGGTGACCGAGACGTGACAGAGGGTGGAATCAGCCACAGTTTGCTTAAATTCCATATCTGAAGGCTTATAGTATGGGAAGGAAGCCTGTTGGTACCAAGCCATCAATTCGTTAACGATAGCGGCCTGATCCTCCTGCGGAGCAACTAAACCAATGAAGAAAACAGCACCAAGAAGGGCTCCGCAGCTGGCGCCCCAGCCCACGATACCGCCTTTGCCGACATTAAACATTTGCGGGGGAATATAGCTATAAGGAGCGCCATATTCTTCAGCCGCTAAACCCAAAAGCGCATCAGCAACACCTTGGGCACAGCCATTACCCGCCTTATACGAATTATAGGCCATTTCTTCTGCTTTGTCAGGATCCAGTGGTTTGTAACCCAGCGGCCAGGTTACCTCAACAGGCTGACCGTTTGCCCCACCTGTTGTTTCTTCCTCCGGCTTACTGCAGCCCGTTAACAGTCCGCCAACACCGGTAGACAGAGCCGTTACAGCTAAAGTTGCGCCGGCACTTTTAATAAATCTACGTCTGGAAAGCTCTTTTTCTTTTACTCCCATTTTTCTTTACCTCCTTATTTTCAGCAGCTTAAGCTGTTCTGGTTTTGTAAACTTTGCGATACGGCTAAAGTACTTTTGCTGGGCACACATGCTGCTTCAAAATGCGTTAAGTTTGCTTAACTTCACAGCTCTCATCTTTAATAGAATCAGTAATTTCTTTCGAGGCGCTCTTAAATTCACGAATGCCTTTGCCTAACGACCTGCCCACTTCGGGCAGTTTATTGGGTCCGAATACCATCAGGACAACAAATAGAATAAGTATTATCTCCCAAAAGCCTAGTTTTGTCATGCTGCTCACCTCCTGAAATTCACAGCTTGTGAAATATTTCTCCTGCCATACAATTAGATCTCATTTCTATCATTCCTGCCCGACAAAATTTAGCCATCTTAGACAAAGAATCATCATAAATCAGTAAACTCTCAAAAGAATCCTTATAGAATAAGGCTTCTTAAGTAAACAGCACTTTATTTGCTATTACAAATGCAAAAGGTCATAGGCATAAGCTATAACAAAAACAGCAGAGCACCGGACGCAGAGTCCGGTGCTCTGTTAATGATCTTAGAAATCGTGAATTTCACCTACTTCGCCGTGGCAGGTAATACAATTATCTTTGCCCTGGATGTCATCGCTGTGGCATGTAGTACAGGTATCAGTACCTTCTGATTTATGAGCAGCTGTAAATTGGTTATCAAAGTAAGCATTGAGCAATTCAGCCGTCTTTCTGGCAACATCAGCGCTAACACCGGCACAACGTTCGGTTTTCTCGTCTGAATTAACAGCGACATTATTTTTCTTTAAAAAGGTTGTAACAGAGACATGACACAAGGTGGAATTTGCTACTGTTTGTTCAAAATCCATATCTGAAGGCTTATACATGGGAAATGAAGCCTGTTGATACCAAGCCATGAGTTCATTAATGATGGCTCCTTGATCCTCTTTAGGAACAAAAAGGCCAATAAAGCCAATAGCACTAATTAAAGCTCCGCAGGTGGTTCCCCAGCCCATAATACCTCCCCTGGCGTTAAAATACATTTCGGGTGGGAAATAGCTGTAGGGAGCACCATATTCTTTTGCCATTAAGCCGAAAAGACCTTCGGCAACACCTTGGCCTCAGCCATTGCCCGCCTTGTAAGTGGTGTACGCCATCTCTTCTGCTTGGGCAGGATCAAGATGCTTGTAAGGTAATGGCCAGGTAACATTAACAGAGTGTTCATTTGATTCACCGGTTGTTTCCTCGTCCGGCTTGCTGCAGCCGGTTAACAAACCGCCAATACCGGCAGACAGGGCCGTTACAGCTAAAGTTGCGCCGGCACTTTTAATAAAATTACGTCTGGAAAGCTCTTTTTCTTTGCTTGTCATTTTAATTACCTCCTACCGTTTTAATAAGCAGCTTGAAGCTGTTAGCCACTATAGAGAAAGTGTTCTTGTGAATTTTTTCCCCTTTTAAGTTCAAGCTGCACTTTTGTTTTCCTTCCCGACAAAACTTGTACACATCCGACACAATTTTGTTAAAAAAGTAAAGAAGCCTTGAATTACAAGGCTTCTTCAACAGTTGTCTTTTTTTTGCTATAATGAAGACGAAACGCTATAGACATAAGCTATAGCCGGATTTAGGTTATTAAATACCGTAATAATACCCTGCCGCCGCCATAGGCACCAATAAATACGGCCAGGGCAAAAACCCAGCCATGCAGAGACAGCGAGGCGATGCCGGAAAGCAGGGCTCCGATATTACAGCCGATAGCCAGGCGGGCACCATATCCCATCATTATGCCGCCCAATAAAGCAGAGTAATAATACTTCCTGGTACGGGGTCTGCGCAAACGAAAATCATGATGATATAAACTGGCTGCCAGTGAGCCCAGCACCATGGCCAGGGCCAGATATATAAGCGGATGGCTAAGCAGGCTGGCGGCAATATTCTCCGTAAATAAATGATGTTGAAAATACTGCCACTTAGTAACAGGAATGCCCAGGCAGGCAGCAAAACTGGCGGCCAAATGCGTTAGGCCGCTGCTGATTCCCCATGGCTTATGCCAGAGTGCAAATAAGATGATATTAGCCACAGCTAAAAAAATGGCTCCTTTACCGTAAGACAAAATATCACCCTGCTGTTTAAAAATGGACCAGGGATCTGCACCTTCGTATTTAGCAGCAGCAAGGTAGAGTAGGCCAATAACTGTTAACTGCAGCACCAACGCCGTTGGCCAACCAAACACGGCAGGCAGAAAAACCGTGGGAGCAGAAGCAATGATTGTAGGCAGCCACCAATCAAGCCGCCAAGCACCCAGTAGGGAGCCCAGTAAAATACCAAGCAGCGCTACCACCTGCATTAGGTTTCCTTCACCGATACGCGTCAGGCAGCCAGAAACACAGCTGCCGGCAATCACCATACCGAAGCCAAATAAAAGCCCGCCCACCATGGTGTGCAGCCCAACGGGATAGACGTGCCCTGCTGCAGCTAAATCACCGTCAAGTAAAAAATGTACTAATGTAAAACCAAGGGTGTTGATAAAAAGAGCCAAGAGAACAGCACGCGTTTGTGCCGTATTACGAATCAGAAAAATATCACGAAAGCAGGCAGCAAAGCAAAAACGGGATCGTTGAATAACAAAGCCAAAGATAAAGCCAAAAACAATCGGATACAGCAATTGCATTCCCGGATTGACACCCCTTTGGTATAACACATTTTTTATCTTCTGCTGCTGGCGGGTCATGGTGGTGCATCAAAGCCGGCAGAGAATAAATCTGCATAAGCAGGGAATTAGTGTTGCGAGTCAAATATATAGCATTAAGAATAAATATATCTTTATTACATTTGCGGTTAAAGCTGATTCAGCTAATTATTTGTGAATTTCTTCGCAATCAACTTTAGGGAGCTGATCTGATGGAGCTTGATAACTTAAAAGCATTTTGTGTGGCCGTAGAGTCCGGCAGCATCTCCAAGGCAGCGAGAAAGCTATATATCTCACAACCTTCCTTAAGTGTAAAGATTCAGGAACTGGAGAATTATTATGATGCAACCCTGCTGCACCGCACGAACAGAGGTATTTATCCTACCGAAGCCGGATTAATTGTATATGAACATGCGCAAAAAATTCTCTCTCTAAACGATAGTATTGAGCGCAGTTTGGAGCAGAGCCAGCAGGAAGTACAGCAATTAGTCGTCGGTACTTCCAGTACCATTGGCAATTTTGCCCTGCCCTGCACTGTGTATAATTTTAATGAAAAATATCCCCATTACAAAGTCTCACTGATCATTACCAATACAGAAAAAGTGCTGGACAATCTGACAACGCGCAAAGTTGACATCGGTCTGATTGAGGGTCCCATCACTAAAGAATTAAAACAGACTTTGCGCCAAGAAGGTATCAAAACAAGACATGTCATCAGCAACTCCCTGATTCTAACGGTTCCTAACGATGAAAGCTGGCAGCATGTGGACAAGATTCCCTTGGAACAGATTACGGAACTGCCCTTAATTATACGTGAAGAAGGCTCCGGCATTCGTACTACACTCGAAACAGTATTAGCTAAAAATCAACTGGAACTGGCTGACTTGAATGTAGTGATGCAGCTAAATTCCACCAACGCCATCATTTCTGCCGTTGCCTCCGGCAAAGGTGTCAGCTTCCTGCCTAAAATCGCCTTACGCAAAGAACTGCATTATAAAATCTGTAAGGAAGTAAAAGTTGAGGATCTGATGCTGCGTCATAATTTTACAACCCTTTATTATGCCAACGACAATCAAAGTCTACTGCAGACAGCTTTTTTAGAGTTCCTGCATTCCAGTGAACGCGGCTTCTGTTAAACCTGCTTGAGAATGGTTATCTCCCAGATACCATCATCTATCTGCCTGGCACTGCAGGGATAATTATATTTAGATTCAAAATGACTGATCACACTGGCTGATGAGCAGGTGTGATCAGTTTTTATAATTACCCGATCTCCCGGTTTAACTTGAGTTAATTTAACTTCTGCCTTAATGATAGGAATCGGGCAGAATTCCCCTATAGCATCAATTCTGTGATCCATTTTCTTCAACCCGCCTTAGATTTATTTTGCCGTACTTTTTTTATTCTGCCTTTGGCTGTGCTTTCCCTGCTTAAAAAAGTAATAGCCAAGCAGCACCTTAGCATCAGGGCTCTTGGCTATTTCTCTTCATAAAGCTATGACTGAAAAAGCTGAGTTTGTGGCTGGCGATGGCTTGTGGAACGTGTCAAGGAACCGTCCCCTGTCACGCGGTGTGTGGAACGTGTCAAGGAACCGTCCCCTGTCACGCGAGGATGAAGTCTAGCTGGCGGTCTTCTTTGCTGGCACGTGTGAGGATTACACGCAGAGGTTGGCCGATGCGGAAGGTGTTACCGGTACGTTCACCAATCAGCGCCACTTTCTCTTCGTGATAACGGTAAAAATCATCGTCCAAACTGGAAACGTGGACCAGGCCTTCTACCAGGTTATCCAGTTCCACAAACAGCCCAAAGGAAGTAACACCGGAGATAACCGCGTCAAACTCCTGATCAATTTTATCAACCATATATTCAATCATTTTCACTTCCACGCTTTCCCGCTCCGCCTCCATGGCCACCCTTTCCCGCACTGAGCAATGTTCGGCAGCCACGGCATTATTTTTATAGAGGCGGGACAAACGTTTTTTCGACGGTGTTTTCGTCAGATATTCGCGCAGCAGGCGATGAATCACCAAGTCCGGGTAGCGGCGAATAGGAGCGGTAAAGTGGGTATAATACTCTGCGGCCAAACCATAGTGGGACTGGCGATCCGGCGCATATTTAGCCTGCTTCATGGCACGCAGTAATAAAGTGTTGATAACCCGCTCCTCCGGCTTACCTGCCACCTCCTGTAAAATCTCCTGCAGCACACGGGGGTGAATTTTGTCGAGCTTTCCTTTCAGGGTAATACCCAGATTATGGGCAAAATCTCGGAAATGCCGCAGTTTTTCCTCATCAGGATCCTCATGAATACGGTAAATAAAAGGCAGCTCCAGCCGGGCAAAATGTTCAGCCACCGTCTCATTACAGACAAGCATAAATTCCTCAATAATAGATTCGGCAATAGTGCGCTTCTGTTTAACAATATCCAGGGGCTTACCGTCATCATCCAGCAGCACCTTTACTTCCGGCAGAGCAAAATCAATGGCGCCGCGGGCCAGACGTTTCTGACGCAGCACCGCCGCCAGCTGCCCCATTTCTTCAAACATCGGCACTAAGGCTGCATAACGCTGCCGCAGCTTCGGGTCTTGGTCTTCCAGAATGGCACGTACAGCATCATAAGTCATCCGTTCATTGGTCCGAATCACGCTGGGGGCAAATTCATGGTCAACAACCTGCCCCCGACTGTCAATTTCCATTAAAACACTCAGCGCCAGGCGGTCAGCCTGGGCATTAAGGCTGCACAGGTCATTAGACAGTTCCGGCGGCAGCATGGGAATGACGCGGTCTACCAGATAAACACTGGTGCCGCGGGCAAAGGCTTCCCTGTCCAGCTGGCTGCCCTCCCGTACATAGTAACTGACATCGGCAATATGCACACCCAGCCGCCAGTTCCCATTTGGCAGACGCTGCAGAGAAACGGCATCATCAAGATCTTTAGCGTCGGCACCATCAATAGTAACCATGGTCAGCTCACGCAAGTCACGCCGCTCTGCCAGCTCTTCCGGGCTCAACTCGCGGCTGAGACTCTGCACTTCTTTTTTAACCTCCGGAGGAAAATCATCAGGCAGCTCATATTTTTTAATAATCGTCAGCGTATCGACGCCTTTCTCGCCGGGAAACCCTAAGATGTCGATGATTCTTCCTTCCGGATTGCGGCGCCTTTCCGGCCAGCGCGTAATTTCTACCTGCACTTTCATGCCGTTTTTTATGCCCTTCGCTTCAGCTTTAGGAATAAAAATGTCCTGGGAGATACGCTGCTCATCAGGTATGACAAAGCCAAACTGCCGCCCCGCTTCATAGCGCCCCACAATTAAATTGGAACGGCGTTTCAGAATGCGGATAATCTCTCCCTCTTGATTACGGCCGCTGCCGCCTTTTAGCAAACGCGCCACGACACGATCACCGTGCATGGCACCGTTCATCTGGTTGGCCGGCACAAAGACATCGGGCAGTGTATTGTCATCAGGCAGAATAAAGCCAAAGCCGGCTTGATTCCCCTGTAATTTACCCACTACCAGGTTCAATTTTTCCGGCACACCATAGCGTCCGTAGCGGGTTTTAATTACCTTGCCTTCCTGCTCCATGGCAGATAAAAGGGCATGAAAACGCTTAACATCTTTTTTACTGTCAATACCTAAATTATGTGCCAGCTCATCAATTTTCAGCGGTTTGTAAGCTACCTCACGCATATAAGCTAAAATTTTGTCTTCTAAACTCATACCTGGCCTCTTTTCTTTTTGGAAATTAGAATACCTTCTCTATCGTAGTATGGACGAAAGAGAGCTTTTAAATAATACTTTTCTTGCCTGTGAAAACGCTATGTAGAGCAGTCCGGGTGCGGTGGCAGAAAGTTACTGAACTTAGGAAAAAGAGCGGCAGTCGCCGCTCTTTTTGGACTAAAAGATTAATTCAATTAAAGGTACGATACGGACGAACAGCGGTGCAAAAACAAGGGCCACAATACTCATTAGTTTGATGAGAATGTTGATTGAGGGACCGGAAGTGTCTTTGAAGGGGTCACCCACCGTGTCGCCCACAACGGCAGCTTTATGGGGCTCGGAGCCTTTACCGCCGTGCGCGCCGCCTTCAATATACTTCTTGGCATTATCCCAGGCACCACCGGCATTGGACATAAAGATGGCCATTAAAACACCGGTAACCAAAGAGCCCGCTAAGAGGCCGCCAAGGGCATGTTTCCCCAGGATCACACCAACCAACAGAGGTACAACTACTGCCATCAGACCGGGTACTACCATCTGCCGCAGCGCAGCTCCGGTGGAGATGTCAACGCAGCGTGCAGAATCAGGCTTCGCCGTTCCCTCCATTAAGCCCGGGATTTCCCGGAACTGACGACGCACTTCTTCAATCATATCAAAGGCGGCTTTGCCTACTGCTTCCATAGTTAAAGCCGAGAAATAGAAAGGCAGCATGCCGCCAACTAAAAGACCGATAATGACATCAGCATTGGTAATATTAATGCTGTCAATCCCGACAGCTTGTGTATAGGCGGAAAAGAGGGCCAGAGCCGTCAAGGCAGCAGAACCAATGGCAAAACCCTTACCGATGGCGGCCGTAGTGTTGCCAATGGCATCAAGTTCATCGGTAATTTCACGGACAGATTCATCCAGGCCGGCCATTTCGGCAATCCCGCCGGCATTGTCGGCAATGGGACCATAAGCATCAACAGCAATGGTCATCCCGGCAGTGGCCAGCATGCCAACGGCAGAAACAGCAATCCCGTACAGGCCGGCTGATTGGTTAGCCACTAAAATTGCCAGACTGATGATCAACAAGGGCAGCATGGTGGAGCGCATGCCTACAGCAAGACCGGAGATAATATTTGTTGCCGGTCCGGTTTCCGAGTTCTCAGCGATCTCACGTACCGGCTTGTAATGGTCGGAAGTGTAATACTCTGTAATCCGGCCAATCAGAATACCTGCCACTAGTCCGGCAACTACAGCCCAGAAAGGACCAATGCCGCCAAATTCGAAACTATAAAAACGGGTGACAAAAAAGGAGGCAATGACTACCAAGATACCGCTCACAAGGGTACCGCGTTCTAAGGCCGCTGACAGTTTGACTCCTTCTTTGGCCTTGACGAAGAAGGTACCAATGATCGCAGCCAGCACACCGGTAGCAGCAACAATCATGGGCACCAGCGCGCCTTCAATGCCGTAAGCAGTAATACCAATGGTCATGGCCGCGATGATGGAACCGACATATGATTCAAAAAGGTCGGCACCCATCCCGGCAACGTCGCCCACGTTATCACCCACGTTATCGGCAATAACAGCAGGGTTACGGGGATCATCTTCAGGGATACCGGCTTCCACTTTACCGACTAAGTCTGCGCCTACGTCAGCAGCTTTCGTATAAATACCGCCGCCTACCCGGGCAAACAAAGCAATGGAGCTGGCACCTAAAGCATAACCGTTCACGATATCAGGATCTTTAAATATTAAGTAAAGAACGCCTATACCCAGCACACCTAATCCTACTACTGACAGTCCCATAACAGCGCCACCGGAGAAAGCAATGCTGAGAGCTGCATTAGTTCCGTGTTGGGCTGCATTGGCTGTTCGCACATTGGCTTTTGTAGCAGCATTCATACCAATGTAACCGGCTATGGCTGAAGCTATGGAACCAGCAAGAAAACAAATCGCTGTCTGCAAATCAATGGTAAAAGTAATGACTGCAAAAAGGATAATGACAAAAAGAACGAGTGTGCGGTATTCCCTGGTTAGGAAAGCCATGGCACCTTTATGAATTTCACCGGCAATTTCCCGCATGCGGTCATTACCGGGATCAGCAGCGCTAACTTTGTTGGCCAAGAAAATGGCAAACAACAATCCGACCAACCCTGCTGTAGGAATCAGATACAAGATGTTGTCCATACTCTCTACTCCTTCTTTATCAGATCTTTCATGCCGCACCGCAGACCGGTTTTTATTCCGGCTTGTCCCACGGCGCTGTGATTTCTGGCGCAACACTGACAGTCTGTCTAGCCCAAAGAGGTTAAAACAATGGCTAAACCCATAAACAGCACAGCAAAAATTACTGTCAGTTTTGCCAGCAAATCATCAATTCCTTTTTTCTTACTAAATAAAGATTGTGACCCGCCGGTGATACTACCGGACAAGCCGGCTGATTTTGATGACTGCAGTAAGACAGAGGCAACCATTCCCAGCCCTGCAATAATAAAGATCAGGTTTAAGATAAATTCCATCGGCAAACACCTCCTCGCTAACGCCTGAAACCTTTAGCTATTCTACCACAGTCACTGTTAAAAAACAACAAACTTATTATTTACCGGTTAGTTATTCTTAAACGGATTGCCGGCAAAAAGGGCACAGTCTGCCAGCTGCTCCTCAATACGCAGCAGTTGGTTATACTTGGCTACCCGATCAACCCGGGACGGGGCGCCGGTCTTAATCTGCCCGGCAGCAGTAGCTACAGCCAGGTCGGCAATAGTTACATCATCTGTTTCCCCGGAGCGGTGGGAAATAACAGCATTATAACCATGCTGCTGGGCCAGCTGGATACAGTCCAAAGTTTCTGTCACGGTGCCTATTTGGTTAAGCTTAATCAGGATGGCATTGGCAGTAGCGCGGTCAATGCCCAGCTGCAGGCGCTCAATATTGGTGACAAATAAGTCGTCTCCAACCAGCTGTATCCTGTTACCCAGGTTTTCCGTAAGCATTTTCCAGCCTTCCCAGTCATCCTCTGCCAAACCGTCTTCAATGGAAACGATGGGATAGCTGTCAACCAGCTTTTCATAGTAAGCAACCATTTCCGCGGCCGTTTTTTGCAGGCCTTCTCCGGCTAAATGATAGTAACCGTCTTTATAGATTTCCGTTGCGGCAACATCTAAAGCTAAAACTACATCGGTACCGGGTCGATAACCGGCTGCCGTAATGGCTTTCATGATCTCTTCCAGGGCGGCCTCATTAGAAGACAAGTTAGGAGCAAAACCGCCCTCATCACCTACCGCCGTATTCAGGCCGTGCTGCTTTAATACTTTCTTCAGGTGATGAAAAACTTCCGTTCCCATGCGTAGGGCTTCTCTAAAACTAGCGGCACCGACCGGCATTACCATAAACTCCTGAATATCTACATTATTGTCGGCATGCTTACCGCCGTTAAGAATGTTCATCATCGGCACAGGCAGCAGCTTGGCGTTGGCGCCGCCCAGATAGCGGAATAACGGTATCCCTAAAGCATTGGCCGCTGCTTTGGCTGCCGCCATGGAGACGCCCAGGATGGCGTTAGCACCCAGTTTGCCTTTATTAGGGGTGCCGTCCAGCGCAATTAAAGTCTGATCAAGCTCTGCCTGCTCCAGGGCATCCATGCCTAAAACAGCCGGCAAAATAATGTCATTAACATTGCGCACTGCCTGCTGCACACCTTTACCCAGATAACGTGCCTCATCGCCGTCACGCAGTTCCACGGCTTCAAACGCCCCGGTCGAGGCCCCGGAGGGAACGGCGGCACGACCAAAAGCACCGCTGGCCAGCCAGACATCTACTTCAACGGTAGGGTTACCGCGGGAATCCAGAATTTCCCGGGCTGCAATATCGACTATTTGCGTCATAAATTCCAACCTCCTAAACTTCTTCTCTCTCAGCAACCGGCAGCAGTAAAGATCTGCCTGTCATCACTGCCGGCTGCGGTAATTCCAACAGCTCTAAAACTGTAGGAGCGATATCAGCCAAAATACCTTGTGGACGTAAAGGCCGCGGCTTTGCTGAAACATAGATAAAGGGCACAGGGTTAGCAGTGTGCGCCGTAAAGGGCTGCTCTGTCTGATCCGAAGTCATCTGTTCCGCATTGCCATGATCAGCCGTAACCAAAGCTACACCTCCGGCTGCCAGCACTGCCTCCACGACCTCCCGTAAATAGTCATCAACAGTTTCCACGGCACAGACGGCAGCATCCAGCACACCTGTATGACCGACCATATCTGTATTGGCGTAATTCAGGACAATCAGATCATGCTCTCCCGCCTGAATTTCCTCTATCACCCGGGCTGTAACCTGCCGGGCACTCATTTCCGGCTGTAAGTTGTATGTAGGAACCTTGGGCGAGGGGACCAGAATTCTTTTTTCCCCGGGGAAAGGCTTTTCCTCACCGCCGCTAAAGAAAAAAGTTACATGGGCATACTTTTCTGTTTCCGCAATCCGCAGCTGCCGCAGCCCCGCCGCCGCCACCACTTCGCCTAAAGTTTGCCGCAGATATTCTGGCGGAAAAGCTACAGGAGCTTTTATTGTTTCATCATACTGCGTCATGCAGACAAAGAGAGGAAATGGCGGTGCCTGACCACGGTTAAAACAGTTAAAGTCCTGATCGGTAAAAGTCCGTGTAATTTGACGTGCCCGGTCCGGCCGAAAGTTAAAAAAGATGACACTGTCAAGAGCATTGATGGTAGCCGTGGGACGATCGCCCTGTAAAATCACGGTGGGACGGACAAATTCATCCGTCTCCTCCCTGTGATATGCGTTCTCCAAGGCATGGAGGGCACAGGCGGCCGCTTCACCCTCACCATAGACCATGGCCCGGTAGGCCTGCTCTATCCGCTCCCAGCGCTTATCGCGATCCATGGTATAGTAGCGTCCGCTGACAGTGGCTACAGCACCTACGCCAAGCTGGGCGATTTTTGCTTCTAAATCTTCCAGATACCGGCGGGCAGTGGTGGGGCCGACATCACGGCCGTCTAAAACAGCATGAATAAAAACTTTTTCCACCTGCTGACGTTTAGCCATTTCCAAAAGCGCATATAAATGCTGGATATGGCTGTGTACGCCGCCGTCTGACAAGAGCCCCATTAAGTGCAGGGCCGAACCGCTATCCCTGACATGCCGCATTGCTGTCAGCAGCTGCTCATTCGCAAAAAAAGTACCGTCACTAATAGCCTTGCTTATGCGGCTTAAATCCTGATAAACTATCCGTCCGGCCCCCATATTTAAATGTCCTACTTCTGAGTTGCCCATCTGGCCGGCAGGTAAGCCTACCGCTTCGCCGCTTGCAAGTAAAGTTGCTGATGGATATGCTGCAGCCAAGAAATCAAAATAGGGAGTTTGTGCCTGGCAGATGGCGTTGCCTGTTTCCTCCTCCCGCAACCCCCAACCATCCAAAATAATTAAAGCCAGAGGCTTAGGTCGGCTCATGAGACAACTTCACCCTGGGCACGATTTATTAAGCTGGCAAATACTTCGGCATCCAAGCCGGCTCCTCCTACCAACGCCCCATCAATTTCTTCCTGCTGCATAAAATCCACAATATTATCAGGTTTAACACTGCCGCCGTACTGGATCCGCACATCCCGCGCTGCTTTCAGGCTAAATATTTCCGCAATGGTTTTACGTATCTGTTTTGCGGCTGCCTGAGCATCGGCTCCGGTGGCTGCCAAACCGCTGCCAATGGCCCACACCGGTTCATAAGCCACCACAACCCGTCTCACCTGGGAAGGATCCAGGCCTTCTAAACCGATCCTGACTTGTTCCGCGATAACCTGCAGCGTCTGTTCTGCCTCTCTTTGGTGCAGCGTTTCACCGACACATAAAATAGGTGTCAGATCATAAGCAAAGGCAGCCTTTACTTTACGCGCCACTTGTTGGTCAGTTTCGCCAAACAGCTGTCGCCGTTCAGAGTGACCGATAATCACATAGTCGACGGCCAGATCTTTAAGCAGCAGGGGAGAAACTTCGCCGGTAAAGGCACCCGCTTCTTCCCAGTGCATATTTTGCGCCCCCAGCCGCAGACCATGCTGGCGGCAGGCTTCAGCAACGAAACCCAGCAAAGGGAAGGGCGGGCAGATTACCGTTTCCACATTACCTTTTGCTAATAACCCTGCTAACTGTTCCACATAGTCGACAGCTTCTTGTACAGTTTTGTGCATCTTCCAGTTGGCAGCTATAATCGGTACACGCATTTTAAGTCTCCTCCCTCTGCTCTAAAACAACAATACCCGGCAGCTCTTTGCCTTCCCAGAATTCCAGTGTGGCGCCGCCGCCGGTAGATAAGTGAGAGATTTTATCTGCCACACCGGCCTTTTCCACAGCCGCTACCACATCACCACCGCCAATCAGGGAAAAGGCCTGGGCCTCGGCCACGGCCTGGGCAACCGCGATGGTCCCCTGGGCAAAAGCTTCCACTTCAAAAACACCCAGAGGCCCGTTCCAAATCACTGTGGCGGCCTGCTTAATACGTTCCGCAAACAAGCGGCGCGTCTCCGGCCCGATATCAAGAGCCATTTTATCGTCCGGTATGGCGTCAACCGGTACAGTCTGCGCACCTGCCGCATCATCAACAGCGGCGGCAATGGTAACGTCAACGGGCAAAAGGAGCTCAACCTGCAGCTCCTGCGCTGTCTGCATAATTTGACGGGCATTTTCCAGCTGATCTGCTTCCACCAGTGATTTACCCATTTGACAGCCCTGCGCCTGCAGGAAAGTGTTGGCCATGCCTCCGCCCAGAAGAATCGTGTCAGCCAATTGGAGAAAGGCCTTAATTACACCGATTTTGTCGGCCGTCTTACTGCCGCCGACAATGGCTAAAACCGGTTTTTCGGCATTATGTAAAGTTTGTGTCAGGGTTTCAATTTCCTTTTGCATCAAAAAGCCTGCCACGGCAGGTAAAAATTCTGCCACACCGCTGTTGGAAGCATGGGCCCGGTGGACGGTGCCAAAGGCGTCGGAAACAAAGACATCCGCCAGTTTGGCATATTGCTGTGCCAGATGGCGGTCATTTTTTTCTTCCCCGGGATGAAAACGGACATTCTCCAGCAGCATCACCTGGCCCGGCTGTAACTGCTGCGCCAGCCGCTCCACTTCCGGCCCCACCACCTCATCAGCCTTTATCACCTTTACACCCAACAGGTCCTGCAGCCGTTCTGCCACCGCGTTGAGGCGTAAGTCTTCCTTCACTTTCCCTTTGGGGCGCCCCAGGTGCGTGGCTAAAATTACTGCGGCTCCTTCCTGCAGCAGATAAGAGATGGTCGGCAGCGCAGCCCTGATTTTTGTATCATCGGCTACTTCACCCGCCTCCGTGCGCGGCACATTAAAATCAACCCGGGTAAAAGCACGTTTGCCCTGCCAGTCAACATCTTTCACTGTTTTGATTGTCACAATAACACCTCCATTATCCGACAAGAAAGAAGAAATTAGCCGCCCGCCACAACGACGAGCGGCAGTTATTAAAATTGTTTGCCGATGTAAGCCGCTAAATCAATGACACGGCAGGCATAACCCCACTCATTGTCATACCAGGCAACAACTTTCACCAGGTTGTCCTGTACAACCATGGTAGACAAAGCGTCGACAATGCTGGAGTGAGAATTGCCGCGATAGTCTACTGATACCAGAGGTTCTTCCGAGTAACCCAGGATTCCGGCCATGGCACCCTCGGCAGCACGACGGAAGGCGGCATTCACTTCAGCTGCTGTTACATGCTTGTTCAGTTCAGCCGTTAAATCAACCATGGAAACGGTAGGTGTAGGTACCCGTACGGCAAAACCGTCAATTCTGCCCTCAATACCGGGCAGCACTAACGATACTGCACGGGCAGCGCCGGTAGTGGTAGGTATCATGGAAAGTCCGGCAGCCCGGGCCCGCCGCAGATCACTGTGGGAAACATCCAGGATCTTTTGGTCATTAGTATACGCATGAATGGTGGTCATTAATCCCCTGACGAAACCAAATTCATCGTCCAGCACCTTACACAGCGGGGCCAAACAGTTGGTGGTGCAGGAAGCGTTGGAGATAATATGGTGTTGAGCGGGATCATAAGTGTCATGGTTGACACCAAGCACAACCGTCAAATCTTCCCCCTTGGCCGGGGCAGTAATAATTACTTTCTTGACACTGCCGCCCAGATGTTGGCCTGCTTGTTCAGCAGTACGGAAAGCGCCGGTTGCTTCAATGACAATATCTACACCGAGGGAATCCCAGTCCAATTTGGCCGGATCCCTTTCTGCCAAAATCTTCACTTCTTTGCCATCCAGCAGTAAGGCGCCGTCTGCTGCCTCAACCGTAAAGGGCGGCTGGCCGTACAGTGAATCATATTTCAATAAATGCGCTAACATTTTAGGGTCACGGGTGCTGTTAAAAGCCACCAACTCCAACTCGGGATGCTCATGTACTAAACGAACACAAGCTTTACCGATGCGACCAAATCCATTAACACCGACTCTAATTGTCATGCTCTTCTTTTACCTCCACTTTCAATCTCTAAGGCTTTACAGCCCCTAACTTTGTTAATGTGCCTAACGGGAATAACTTTCACTCCGGCTGGAAAAGTAAGGCAGCAGAGTGATTACTTCCGATCGCAGCACAAAAATTATTTCTACATCAGAAAGAAAAATCCTGCTAAATAATGTACCATATTTGTTTAATTGTATAGCCTAATTGACAGATTAAGACGAATTAACACCTGCTTAGACAAGCAATTACTCTGCACAAGCAAGAAGCTGTCCGTTTTTTTCAATGATGCGTCTTTCTTGTGCTGTAGGGGCTGCACCCGGCGAAGGACCTAATTCCAGGCTGAGATAACTCTCTGCGAAAATAATAGCGCCACCGGCGCTCCTGCAGAACATTATTCTGTTAGCGGATTTTTACCCGTTTTCTTTTTGTAGAAGCCGGAATACCTAACTCCTCCCGGTATTTGGCCACAGTACGGCGTGATACCACCACACCACGTTCTGCCAACATTTCAGTAAGCTTTTGATCGCTGTAGGGTTTATACCGGTCTTCAGCCGCCAGTAATTCCTGCATATGACTTTTAACGGCCGCCGCGGAAACAGCAGTACCCTGGGCATCTTCCACGCCGGAAGCAAAGAAAAACTTAAAAGCATACAATCCGCGCGGTGTCTGCAGATATTTATTGGCTGTCGTGCGGCTGACAGTAGATTCATGAACACCGATTTCATCGGCAACCTGACGCAGGGTCAGAGGTTTTAAATGCTTTACTCCCGCCTCAAAAAAATCACGCTGGAGGTTTACTAAACATTCCGTCACCCGATACAGCGTCAAACGGCGCTGTTCCACGCTGCGCACTAACCAGAGAGCGGCGTCAAGACGGCTCTTGAGAAATTCATTGGCCGGCTGGTGATCCTGCCGCAGCAGTGAGCGGTAATAAGGATTAATGGTCAGGCGCGGCACATTCTGCTCATTGACGATAATTACATACTCGCCTTCAACTTTTTCCACCGTCACGTCCGGCACCACATAACGTACATCGGCGGTGCCGCCAATCAGGCGCCCCGGTTTCGGGTCCAGGTTGCGGATAAAATCAACGGCCGCCTGTACGGCAGCAGGCTCTACCTGCAGGGCAGCAGCGATTCTTTCCAGCCTGTTGTCAGCCACCTCCTCCAGATACTGCCTGACAATTATCTCGGCCAGCGGATGAACATTGGGCAGCTCCCTCAGCTGTAAAAGCAGACATTCCTGTAAGTTTCGCGCCCCTACACCCACCGGGTCAAAAGTTTGAATCACGGCTAAAACTGCGGTCAGTTCGGCGTACTCCACTCCACCCAGGGCAGCCAATTCCTCCAGATCACCGTTAACATAACCGTTGGCATCAATATTACCAATTAAGAATTCGCCAATGCGCTTTTGTGCCGGTGTTAAACTGCAGAGATCAAGCTGGAACAGCAAGTGTTCCTGCAGTGAAGGCTCAACACGCCAGGCGTAATCAAAAGCTGCCGCATCACCGGCCCCTGACTGTACTGCCGACAGCGGCTCAAAACCCTGATCCCGCAAATATTCATCCCAGTCAATGGAATCATTTTCCAGCTTGCTGTCAACCTGTACTGCTTCCGCAGTTCTTTCCTCTTCCTCTTCCAGATCCAATACAGGGTTATTTAGATATTCATTCTGCAGAAAAGCATGCAGCTCCATCACCGGCAGCTGCAGCAGCTTGATGGCCTGCTGCAGTTCCGGCGTCATCACTAATTTTTGCGTTTGCTCCAGCCTGATGTTGTGAGTAATACGCATGTAAAATCTTCCTTTATCGTTATTCGGCACGGCAGAACACATTACACTACATTTCATTGTATGCCTGCCCCGAATGATGATGCACCAAGGAAACTTGTCTCGCAGTAAATATCTCCGCCTTAATTGTTCGCCGTCAGCAGGCAAAATCCTGTAGCGGCAGCTGCCTGTAAACTAACTGTCTTTTTCCAGCTGTTTGCCGATTTTCTCCAACCTCCGCAGCCTGTGATTAACACCGGATTTAGTTAATGGCGGCTCCAGCATCGCGCCCAGTTCCTGCAGACTGGCCTCCGGGTGCGCCAGGCGCAAACGAGCCACCTCCCGTAAGGGCTCGTCCAGTGCGGACAAACCAATTTTTTCTTCAATCACCCTGATCGTCTCCAGCTGACGTACTGAAGCGTCTACCGTTTTATTCATATTTGCAGTTTCAAAATTAACTAAGCGGTTTACCTGGTTGCGCAGAGCTTTCAGAATGCGCACATTTTCAAAGTTAAGTAAAGCATTGTGAGCACCAATTACATTGAGAAACTCAACAATCTGCTCACTGTCTTTAATATAAACCAGCCAGCCGTTTTTGCGGCTGGTAATCTTGGCAAAAACCTGAAAGCTGGCCATCAGGTCAACTAACTGCTCTGCCTGCTGCCGATAAGCAGTAAAAACCTCCAGGTGGTATGAATTCTCAGGATTGGTCACCGAACCGGCCGCTAAAAAGGCACCGCGCAAATAGGCACGCCGACAGCATTTTTTGGCCTGTACGTCGGCATTCAGCTCTTGCGTTAAAAAACCGTCTTTTATTAAGCCTAAGGTCTGTAAAATCTCCAGCACCCGCTCCCGCTCTTTAATGCGGATTAAGTAAACATTATTTTTGCGCAGTCGGATTTTGCGGCGCACTAATAATTCAGAATTAAGGTGGAAAGTATGTTTGAATAAACTAAAAATACGCCGTGCAATGGCAGGATTGGAGGTAATCACATGCAGCGCCAGGCGTTGTGCCGATACTTGCATGTTGCCGCTGTATCTGATCAGAGCCGTCAGTTCGGCTTTCTGACAGCAAGGGTCCCCCAGCTCCCGGCGCGCCAATTCATTCTTTGCCTGTGCAGCATATGTCATGCTCTCACCTCACTTTGCAGCAGTTCGTACGCAGGCAGGCACCGGACCTTAACACTACAAAATCTCCGTAAAAATGGCGGTGGCCAGTTTTTTAGGATCATGCCTCACCAGCTCTTCCTGGGAAAGCAGGTCGCAAGCTACTACCCGCACCCCCATCTTCTGTAAGCGCCAAACATCCGGCTGCACCGGGACAGCCCCTTCGGCGGCATATTTTTGCAAAAGCGGAGCAGGGATTTGTAAATTATTATTAATTAACACCGTGTCGAATAAGCCCTTACCCACATGCTGCTCAAGGACCCGGAGATGGTCGGCGGCACTGTAGTTGTCAGTTTCACCTCGCTGGGTCATCACATTGCAGACATAAATTTTATGGGCAGTTGTAGCCCGCAGCGCCTGTACCACTCCCGGTACTAACAGATTGGCCAGAATGCTGGTATATAAGCTGCCCGGTCCCACTATCACCAGCTGTGCCGCCAGAATCGCTTTACGGGCAGCAGGATATATTTCCGCCTCAGCAGGCTCCAGAGATAACTTTTTGATTGTGCCGCCGGCCTGCGGAATACTGCTCTGCCCATAAATGATGCGGCCATCGGTTAGCTCGGCCACCAAATTCAGTTCAGCCAAAGTTACCGGCAGCACTTCTCCCCTTACTGCCAGTACCCGGCTGGCTACACGAATCGCTTTCTCAAAGCCAAACTCTTCCGTCAGCGCTGCCAAAAAAAGATTGCCTAGATTATGACCGGCCAGTCCTTCCCCGGTCTGAAAGCGATGCTGAAATACTTGTTCCAGCAGCGGTTCCGTATTGGCTAAAGCCAGCAGACAGTTACGGATGTCACCCGGGGGCAGCATCCCCAGGTTCTCACGCAAACGCCCGGAGCTGCCGCCATCATCTGCAACACTAACAATGGCTGCCAGCCTGGTGGTATAGTTCTTCAGTCCGCGCAGCAGCGTAGACAGGCCCGTACCTCCACCTAAAGCTGCCACCATCAGTTCCTTTCCCCGTCTATAATGGTCAGATGCTCTAGACTGTTTTTTCAAGATTGCAAACTCCTTGCCCCTGAACTTCTAAACTCTCTCGATATCCCGGTACTCTTTAACTACCGGATAATTTTTACCCTGCAGTATTTTGCCTAATTCATTAACCAGGGCTACCGAGCGATGCTTGCCTCCGGTACAGCCAATGGCAATTACCAGCTGCGGCTTACCCTCTTTAATATAACAAGGTATCAGAAATTGAATTAAATCGAGCAGCTTTTCAAAAAACTGATAGGTAATGCTCCACTGCCAGACATATTCTTTAACTAATTCGTGGTTGCCCGTAAGGGGGCGCAGATTTTCTATATAATGGGGGTTAGGCAGAAAACGTACATCAAAAACCAGATCCGCATCTAAGGGAATACCATATTTAAAACCAAAGGCTACGAGAGTAATCAATATATTCTCTTGTTTGCCGTCTGGTGCATAGATAGCTTTGATTTCTTGTTTTAATTCCTGGGGTGAAAGAAAAGAAGTATCAATCAGCTTATCTGCCCGGGCCCTGATTTCAGCCAGCAGCTTCCTTTCCTTCTTTAAGCCTTCCGTTATACTGCCCACCGTAGCTAGGGGATGACGCCGCCTGGTTTCCTTGAAACGACGAATCAAAACATCGTCACTGGCTTCCAAAAACAGTACTTCATAAGCGGCGCCAATTTCCTCCAAGGTTTGCAGCGCCTCCTGTAAACTGGCAAAAAACTCTCCGCCCCTAATATCGGAAACAAGAGCAATACGGTTAATTTTACCTTCAGACTGCAGAGCCAGCTCGGCAAATTTAGGAATCAGCAGCGGCGGCAGGTTGTCTATACAAAAATAACCTAAATCTTCAAAACAGCGCACCGCCTGACTTTTTCCCGCCCCTGATAAGCCGGTGATGATCACAAAACGCATCTTTTCCACTATTTCACCCCTTCCCCCGTTGATATATAAATTCATCTTTCCCCTGGGAATCTCCTGCTTTTTCTTCAGCTGCTGCGGCAATGTTGACCAACCGGGCTGACGGGATCTGCAGCTTTTCAATCAGCTGAAAAGCTGCAGTAAAGTCACCAACCCTGTCCGGTGTATGGGCATCACTATTGATGACAAACTGCACTCCCGAAGGCAGTGCTGCCTGCACATAACCTGCCAGCCGGTCGGCATAGGAACTGTTAATTTCCAAAAAAGTTCCCGCTTCGGCACATACTGCGGCCAAAATCTTGGTATCAACAGCTATCTGTAAACCGGGATGGGTAATGGCATAGACCGGGTAGCGGCGTACGGCGGCACAGATAGCCGCTGTATTCTGCCTGCGCAGGCGTAGAGACTGTAGTCCCAGCCAGCCGGTAAGAAAGTTTTGCGCGCCCAACCACAAAGCAGACCCGCTGCGCGGCCTTACCAGTTTATGAAAGCCTACCAGCAGATAGTCCAGTTCCGGCAGGATTTCTTCCGGCACATCTATGGTCCCGTCCACATCTACAATGTTGGCTTCTACCCCCAATAAAATTTCCAATTCAGGAAATTCAGACTGCAGACCGTTGATTTCCTCACGCATGCGGTGCAGAGCCTCGACACCACGCACACCAATAAATAGATGTCCGGGACCATGATCGGCAATACCGATGGTGTGCAGACCGCGTTGTTTGGCTGCCAGCACATTTTCCCGAATTGTACCCCTGCCGTGACTATAGATGGTATGAGTATGTAAATCGGCTGTCGCCCACATAAGTAAGCACCTCCCTACTTAGCTAGTGTGCCCACCGGAGTCAAAATTCTACAGCCCCTACAAAACTACAACAGCCTCCCTGCCGGATCTGCAGGGAGGCTGTGAAACAAAACAAACTGAGATTAGGCTCTTTGCGCGGCCATTCTGGCGGCGTTTTCCCG
>ERZ773359.1012-NODE-1012-length-40160-cov-12.744820_pt1 | contig 40160 bp, 41 predicted proteins | sample MGYA00374955_ERZ773359 | MGnify/ENA primary metagenome ERZ773359 (study PRJEB29098, sample SAMN04486028) | biogas fermenter metagenome | study: EMG produced TPA metagenomics assembly of the Biogas fermentation microbial communities from Germany - Plant 4 DNA1...
AAATTGTATGTTAAGTTAGATTCCCATGTCAAGGCAAAAAAACTTTTAAGGTGGATCTCTCTAACCTGTTTGCCCGTATTTTCCTCCTCTCTTCTAACTCTCTGATTTGAACCCCTGCTTTCTTCAGTTCCTCAGCAAACTCATTGTAAACTGAAAACCCTGGTCAATGTTAAAAGGATGATATACTCATGCTTCTTTCGGATATCACCCATTTTTCTTATCTTTCTCCTTTTCCGTTTGCAGACTAAATACACCTTATTGCTCTGTCCAGTTTTCGGGGTCCATTATAATAAAATAAAAGAGGCTGGTATTGAAAAATATTTCGAGGAGGAAGATAACACATCACATTACGCAAGCTAATTTTTTAGCGGCCGCCTTCCTTGATAGTTTTCTGGTTCTTCTCCAGTTTTGTTGCTCTCTGCAAAGGAGTTTTTAATGATTGAAGAGGGGCATCCAATGCTATAAATCAAATAATGGATGAGGTCGTATACAGGACACCGCTTACTCCTCGGAGTTGGCTCTACTTATATAAAACCTTACCCGGAAGGGCAAGCGGTGTCTATTTTTTATTTAACTTCTCTATCAACTATTTGGAAGGGGAACTTTTATTTTAATGTTTTCAGTTAACTCTCTTGCCTTAAACATCAAGGAAAATTCCCTCGTATTTTTCTCGCCTTAATTGTCCGATCAAGAGCCAGCATATAAGCAGCCTCCCGCATGGGCACTTTGTTTTGTTCGTGAAACTCCCATACTTCCTGGAAACTTCTCTCCATAATTTCCTGGAGAAAGCTATTAACTTTCTTCTCATCCCACATTAAATACTGAATATTTTGAACCCATTCTAAGTAAGATACTACCACTCCTCCTGCATTAGATAGAATATCAGGGACAACGGTTATGCCTTTTTCGTTGAGAATTTGATCTGCTTCAGGAGTAGTGGGTCCATTAGCTGCTTCAACGATAATTTTTGCCTTTATATCTCCAGCATTATCTTCAGTAATCTGGTTTTCCCGAGCCGATGGGACTAAAATATCCACCCCCAAAGTGAGTAACTCCTGATTGGCAAGGGATGAAATACCTTCTGCTTTATATCCTTCAATGAGATGAGAGGGATTTTTCTTTACATAGTTTGATAGATCCAGTATGTCAAGACCATCTTCTTTATAAATTCCTCCACTGATATCACTTATAGCTACAACTCGATATCCCTCCTGATAGAGCAATCGGGCTATCGCTTCTCCTACTTTCCCGAATCCCTGGACAGCAAAAGATGCTTTGTTTAAATCAATTCCCTTCTTGAGAGCAATCTGATTGATAGTAAATAACACTCCTCTACCGGTTGCATCTTCTCTCCCCAGTGATCCACCAATTTCTACAGGTTTTCCCGTAACTACTCCCGGAACAGTAAAGCCTTTAAACGCGCTATAAGTATCCATAATCCATCCCATAATCTGGGCATTGGTGTTTACATCAGGAGCAGGAATATCTTTTTCTGGCCCGATTAAAGGTAGAATCATCGCTGTATAGCGGCGGGTGATTCTCATAAGTTCCTGAGAAGAAAGTTTTGTGGGGTCACATTGCACTCCCCCCTTGGCTCCACCATAAGGGATATTAACTACAGCACATTTCCAGGTCATCAAAGCAGCCAGGGTTCTCACTTCATCAAGGTCGACATCTGAAGAATAACGTAATCCTCCTTTGCACGGACCCCGCACGCTAGAATGCTGAACCCGGTAGCCAGTAAAAACTTTAACATGTCCATCATCCATTTCCACTGGTATAGAAACAGTGAGCTCTCTCTCTGGATAACGTAGAGGAACATAATCATCCCAGCAAACTCCCAGCTTTTCTGCACAAGCATCTAACACTTTGAGCATATTCGCATAAGAGTGATTTTGCTCTGGCAAAGAAGAATCACAACACTTTTGTTCATTTTGAACCTCAGTGTGACCGCAACGGTTATCTAAGCTCAACTAATTTACCTCCCTCGTTCTCTCTAATTGTATACGTTGTATCTTTTGCAATAAATATTCCACATCACAGAAACCATCTTCCAGACAAACAATATTGATAAACCAGCTTTCCCATACCTCTTGAATCAACCAGAGGCATTTCTCTCCTGCCCCAGAGCGAAGATACCTCAGCATTATAGGCAAAACGAAAAGCCAAATCCTCAACTCCATAAATAACTTCTGGGAAAAAAGAACTGGAGATATGGGTAACCATAAGAGTTATGATTCTACTCTTTTTCCTGGTGGGCTAACTCCTCTTTTTGTTTCCTCGCTTATTGCAGAACTGCCATTAAGTGTCCTCAAAACAGTAGAAGGAGAAACACCGCTTCTCCGACATAGTTCATCCGTAGTTATTTTCATTATGCTGCCTCCATTTTCTGTGCTTACAATAGCACAATTTTTGAAATTTGCAAGATATTACAGGCTCTATAATAAAGTGTGTTAAAAAAAGCACCTCGTGGTATGGAAAAGAAGAGCAGTTTTTTACCTCAAACCTGAGGTATTCTCTTAGCATATTAATTTTGGCAGGCAAACTCTGCTGCATTCATTGTAGTATCCCGCAAAACCTATTATAATTGCTATTTTTTACAGGAAAAAAAGCGGAATAACCACACACGCTGGAATTATATCATCAAAATAATTAAAACAAACTCTAAAAGTAGCTCAAACCTGGTATATAAATGGTAAGATAAGCTCTCAGGTGGAGTGCGAAAGCTTTTATAGCCAAAAGCTCGGTGCGGCCAGGCACAACCCGGGAGATACTGTATCTCTATCTTCCGAGGAGCCAAATATATCTTGACAAACGAGTCGTGCTACATTTAAATCTAAAATGAAAGGAAGATAAAATGAAGTGTACTCGATGTAAAAAAGAAGCTCTGGTCAAGCTAAAAAGACATAATGCCAAATTTTGTGGAGACTGTTTTGAGGTTTTCTTCTCTCGCCAGGTAGAATCAGCCATAAAAAGAAAAAACATGTTTTCTGAGGAAGAAAAAGTATTAGTCGGGGTATCCGGGGGGAAAGACAGCATGTCTCTGTGGCACTACCTCAAAAAAGCAGGATATGAGGTAGTGGCTATTCACTTTGACTTGGGAATAGAAGAACACTCTCAGAAATCTCGCCAGATAGTAGAAGAATTTGCTCGTCAAAATTCCTTTCCTCTGGAAATTATAGAAGTTAAAAAAGAGGTAGGATTTTCCATTCCCGAGATAAAAAAGAGGATACCCTATCGTCCTATCTGCTCTATGTGTGGTCTCATTAAAAGGTATCTTTTAAACTTCTGGGCTTTTAGAGAGCATTTTTCAGTTTACGCCACCGGTCATAACTTAGACGATGAAGCGGCTACCCTTTTAGGTAATGTGTTGCACTGGCAGATAGATTACTTATCTCACCAGCACCCCACTCTTCCCAGCCCTCATCCTAAAATGGTGAAAAAAGTTAAACCTTTTTACACTCTCACCGAAGAGGAAATAATGATTTATATTCGCCTTCATAATATCCCTTTCTTAGAAGAAAGATGTCCGCTCTCCCGGAGAGCCAAGAGCTGGGACTACAAAGAAGCGCTGAACTTCTTAGAAGAGAAGTCTCCAGGCACCAAGCATATGTTCTGGCTGGGATTTTTAGAAACCGGACAAAAATACTTCCGGCAAGAAGAACCACCTCTTCATCTGGGAGAGTGCTCTATTTGTGGTATGCCCACCACTCAAGAGGTTTGTTCCTTCTGTCGGTTAATACAAAAAGTGAAAGAAAGGGAGGAAAAATACCTTGATTATAATGGCGGTAAATAGTGGCGGTTCATCTATCAAATATGAACTCTTTTCTATAGAAGAAGAAAAAGAACAATCCCTATCCCGGGGAAGTGTAAAGAGATTGTACCGTCCTGATTCCTTCTGGGAAGGAGAAAAAGAAGGGATAAAGAGCAGAAAAGAAGTCCCTGACCTCGACCATGAAAAAGGCCTGCGCTTAATCATCGATATTTTAACTCAGGAAGGACCCCTGCATAGTATCCAGGAAATTGAAGCAGTGGGAATAAAGCTTATCAATGGGGGAGCAGAAGTTACTCAAACTTCTTTTATCGACTCCGGTGTTGTTCAGGCTCTCCAGGACCTCTCCGGAGTAACTTCGGTTCACAACCCCCCTTCTCTTTTAGCTATAGAAATGTTTCAAAAAATTCTCCCCCAAACTCCCCTGGTAGGGGTCTTTGAAACCACCTTTCATCTCTCTATACCCTTACCCTACCGCACCTATGGCCTACCCTGGGAATTAAGCCAGAAATATGGCTTAAAAAAATTAGGATTTCACGGTAACTCCCACCGCTACATAGCAGAAAGAATCGCTTCTCTTACTTCCCGAGCTCAAAAAGTAATAAGCTGCCACTTAGGAAGTGGATGTAGCGTTTGTGCCATCAAAGAGGGAAGGTCTTTAGATATCTCGAGCGGCTTCACTCCCCAGAGCGGAACAATCATGTCTACTCGCCCTGGAGATTTTGACCCGCAAATAATTACATATCTTGAAGAAAAAGCAAATTTTTCTCCTCAGGAAATCAACCGTATTCTTACCAGAGAATCAGGGCTTTTAGGAATATCAGGATTAAGTGGAGAAATGTGGGAATTGGAAGAACTATCTCAAAAAGGAGAAGAAAGGGCAAAATTGGCGGTAGAAGTATTTGTCTATCAAGTTAAAAAATATATTGGAGCTTTCGTTGCTCTTTTGAATGGTCTGGACAGCCTGGTTTTCACTGGAGGAATAGGAGAAAATGATAGTTTTATCCGAGAGAAAGTTGGCAACAACCTCGATTATTTAGGAATAAAAATCGACCGGGAGAAAAATCAAGAAATTAAAGGAAAAGAAGGAAAAATAAGTTCTTCTACCTCTCCAGTTGAGGTATGGGTTATACCCACTAACGAGGAATTAATGGTCGCTCGAGAGACGGCCAAAATAGTCAAAGAAAGGAGAAAATAAAATGACTTCTGGTGAATATCATGACCAGGGATTTAACTGTTGCGAATCTACCCTACAAGGTTTGGGGGATTACCTGGGAGTAAAGAGTGATTTAATTCCCTCTATTGCCACTGGCTTTGGAGGAGGAATCGGGCACACCGGAGGAGTGTGTGGAGCAATAACCGGAGCAGTGATGGCTTTAGGGATAAAATATGGAAGAAGAGACCCCCAGGATAAAGAAAAAAGAGATTGGCTCTACCAGAGAGTAGAAAATTTCCTGCAGGACGCAGAAAAAGAATTAGGTAGCCTTAATTGCCGGGACCTCATTGGCCTCACTCTAAATACCGATGAGGCAATGAAAATTTACCGGGAAAAGAACCTGCGAAAAAAATGTCACCAGATAATCGAGCAGGTAGAAAAATTAGCTCAGACCTATTTATCTCTCGATTAAACTTAACACCTTTCCCGATAAAAAGAAGCTAAAAGGGGAGGAAGCTCTGTATACCGGGTAAAAAGCTCCTCATATATTTCTCTCTGAGAAGAAGGCTCCCACACTGTGGTTTCTATTTTTACCTGACTTCTGGCTTCCTCCAGGTTTTTTACTATTCCCGCTCCCACCTGAGAGAAAAGAGACGCTCCCAGAACAGTAGCTTCTTCACAAGAAGTGGTAACCACAGGAAGATTTAATACATCAGCCCTGATTTGATTCCACAGCTTGTTTTTAGCTCCTCCTCCCACTACTCGCACCCTTTTAGGGGTATAACCAAAAGCTTCCTGAAGAGCTAAAACGGCTTCTTTTAATTGAAAAGACAAACCTTCTAATACAGCACGGAAAACCTGCCCCCGATCAGAGGTCAATTCCAATCCCAAAATAGTACCTTGAGTGTCGTAAGGTTTGGTAGGGCCAGAAGGCATAAAAGCAGGAATTACCACTATGCCTCCTGCACCAGGAGGAATAGAGCGAGCAGACTCTACCATTACTTCATAGATATTTTTCTCATCCTTGATATCGGAGAAAAAATTCCTCCTCACCCATTCCACCACTCCCCCGGCTATCATAAGCATTTGGGGATTCCACAAGTTCTCTTCAGCATCCAGCTCTGTTAAGCCTCCCCGCTCAAAAAAAGAAGAAGAATCCCGATAATAAGGAAGGCGCAGCGCAGAAATCTCCCAGGTGCCAGAACTCAATACCAGCTCTTCGGGAGAAGCTAAAGAACCCACTATGGCAAACTGTGTATCATGCCCGGTTACGACCACTGGCGTACCTTGAGGAATTCCGGTTTCTTCGCTTGCTTTAGCCTGAACTTTTCCAATTACCTCTCCGGGATGTTGAAGAGGAGGCAAAAAAGAAGGTGTTAGACCTGCCAGGGAAAGCAAAGGTTCAGACCAGCATTTTCTCTCTATGTCCAGCATCATAGTAGTGGAGGCAGAGGTAAAATCCATGCTTGCTTCTCCACAAAGCTTGAAACTCAGGATACCCGGCATCATCAAAAAAGTATCAGCTTCATCCAGAGAACGAGGAGCATTGTTTCGCAGCCAAAGAAGCTTGAACAGGGTGTTAAAAGGTATTATCTGATATCCAGTAATGCGAAAAATCTCCCGAGGGCTAAGAAAGTTGGTGATTTCTTTAGCCTGAGGAGCAGTCCTCTGACACTGCCAGGAAATAACTGGATAAGTCAGAGTCCCATCTCTCCGGACGGGCGCTCCGTCTGCTCCAAAAGTAGTAACTGTAACAGCAAAAATCTCTTTTCCTGCTTCAGCAATAACCTGCCGAATGGCCAAAGTAAATTTTCTCCAGATTTCATCTACATCCCAGATAAGAAAATCTTTTTCTCCTTCCTGAGGAGAAGGGGCATTGGGAAAAGAAGAAAGATGCAGTATTTCTCCTTTTTCACTCACTGCTACCGCCCGAAGACTGGTAGCTCCACAATCCAGAACCAAACAATATCTTTCCATCATTTTCCTCCTCAAAGAGAATATATTCCGTACTTTCAGGCAGCCACTACATTAGAAGGGAGAACATCAGGTAAAATATCATGCACCCGATTAAAGAGAAATCCTCCCCCTCGCTCTAAAATATCTATTCTTTCTCTCACCGGGCTTCTTGTTTCCTCTTCGACACCATAAAGAAGTACTCCCCGGGTTCCCATCTCTTTTTCCCAGAATACCTAATCCCTACCAAACTCTTCTTTTAGTTTGCGAGGGTCCATATCTTTAGCTGTATGTAGTCTGCACCGGGTTGAGAACCTCCACCCCAATTTTATCTCCCCTTCCATTCCCAGATATTCTTTTAGCTGGAGATAAGCCAGAACATAGGCACCGGTAGAGCGCATTGTTCCAAAATTAACAGGAATCTATCCTTCCTCGCCACTCAGCGTCAAAAGCGCTATGTCCCGATAAGTCAAGCTACCCTCATCTTTCCTTCCTCAAATTTTGTATCGCAGAAAAGCTCCAATGTGAGAGATCTCTTCCAATCGGGGGTTATCAGTAGCAATATGTTTAATCTCCCCTCTTTGTAAAAGAACTTCTTCCATTGCTTCTTCTATCACATCTTCCACCGGAAGAGCTTCTTTTCCACAAAAGGCACAATTTCCCTCTTCCAGAGCTAAATAGGCACAATCTTTACACACATACCCTGGCATATGATAATCATCATCTACCACCAAAACCTGGCAAGCCCCGAGAGGTATGGACCGCAAAACATTATCTATCCCTTTGATAGCCAGTCCTCCCCTGTTCAAGGTCTCCACAAGATTTTCCAGAATCTTGTTTTCTTCCTCTTCTTCTATTTCCCTCTCTGCTTTTAGTGCCGCTTCGATTATGGTATTAATGTGGTCTTTAGGACCGATATCCAACCTTCCTTTCACTCTGGGTTGCAGATAGCTGTGGAGAAGAGGAAGAAAAAGAGAGTAATCTTCTGCTCTCATACCTATAAAAAGATACTCAAAGTGCCCCACTCTAAAGTGTTCCAGAACAGCATCAGCTACTCTCTGGTAATGCTGTATGACTTTATTTTTAATACTTCTCTCAATCCGGCGCTCTTCTAACCCATACCATCCTCCCTCTTTTACTTTCCCTCGAACATCGGAGTAATAAGCTTTATGCTCTAATATTTCTCCCATATAGACTTCTAACAAACGAGCTTCCCGTTGATCGAGAAGAACCAGCATCAGCCGATGGTATTCATCCAAAATCGCTACCAGGGGACGAATATAAGGATTAGGGTCCACCACTACCCGAGATTTAACCGGTTGAGCAATACGATAGACTTGGAAAAAATCATGTGCTGCATCAGCTATTATTACCAGTCCTCTAACTCTTCCCTTTAACTCAAAATGATTGACAACAAAATTCTCGATTTTCTTGAAATCTTCTCTTACACTATCTAACAGCCCCTGCGGCCAATCTTCTTTCTCTAAAGATTGTTGTTTCTCCCGAAGCAAATTACGAGTTAAAGTGGTAAATTTGCTAGCAGGAACATGGCGGGGGTCCACATTAAGATAAAAGGAAGTGACCAAAGCCTCCTCGGGTTTAAATTCTAAAAGTTTTCTAACATCTTCTATGGTAATTATATTATTATCCATTTTGTCTTGCCTCCGTTTTCCAATTCAGTAACACCTCCTCAAAAGGAGGATAAACAATACCTTTCTCGGTAATAAGTGCAGTAATTAAATGATGAGGAGTGACATCAAAGGCAGGGTTTCTTACTCCTACCCCGGGAGGAGTAATTTTTATCCCCCGAGGAGCAATTACCTCTTCCGGGTCTCTTTCTTCAATGGGGATTTCCCTACCTTCTCTTATAGAGAAATCTACACTGGATAAAGGAAAAGCCATATAAAAGGGTATTTTATGATAGTGAGCCAGAACGGCTAAGGAATAAGTGCCAATTTTGTTAGCCGCATCGCCCTGTAGAGTAACCCGGTCTGCCCCTACTATCACTTTATCTACCAATCCCTGAGACATCAAGTAACCAGCCATGTTATCACATATCACCGTAACCGGGATGGAATTTTTCATAAGCTCAAAAGCAGTAAGCCGAGCTCCCTGCCACAGAGGTCGGGTCTCATCGGCGTAAACCTGGATTTTTTTCCCTTCTTGCAACACCGCCCAGCTAATCGCTCCTAAAGCTGTTCCCCACCCACTACAGGCAAGAGATCCGGTATTGCAATGGGTAAGCACTCTATCTTCATCCTGAAGGAGCTGAGCACCATATCGGGCGATGTTTTCGTTGTTTTTATAATCTTCTTCTTCTATTTTCTTTGCCTCATCAATGAGGGAGTTAACTACCTGACGAGGAGACCAGTCCTCCATATCCTGCTCCCAGATCTTCTTCAAGCGATCCAAAGCCCAGGAGATATTTACTGCTGTAGGGCGGGAGGTGCGCAAATCAACATCTACTTTTTCTAAAAAGCTAAAGAAATCTCCAACCTTGCCTTTTTCTCCTTCCAAAGCTCCAAGACAAAGGCCATAAGCTGCTGTTACTCCCAGAAGAGGAGCTCCCCGGATTTTTAACTGGCGGATAGCTTCCTCCACTTTCCGATAATCAGATGTTTCTATGTATACCTCTTCAAGAGGCAAAAGAGTTTGATCTAAAAATTGAAAAGTCTCACCTTTCCATTCCACAGCTTTCAGCATAATATCACCTACCTCATGAACAAATAATTACCACCCAGTACTGCTAAACTGACTAGTATTGTAGCCATAGCCAGGCCTCCTAATATGAAAGGTAAAGAATCTCTCCAGGATAGACCAACAAGAAAGCAAACTACTGATCCAGTCCACACCCCAGTGAAAGGAAGGGGAATACCCACAAATAACATTATCCCCCATTTACCCCATTTTTCATAGTTCTTAAACCGATTTTGCGCTCCGGTTATATATTTAGACCAGAAATTACTGAACCATTTCCAGCGAAGAAGAAATTTCAAAAAGAAACTCAGAGCAAACATCACCAGGAAAAAGGGCAAAAGATTAAAAACAAAAGACACTATTACTACCCAGGAAAAGGGTAAATTCCTCACCAATACCCCATAAGGGAGAGCTCCCCGGACCTCACTTACCGGTAAAGCAGCCAACAGCGCTACTTCCAGTAGTTCTTGTACCATAAATTAGAGGGTTAATCTCTTTACTACTTCTCTCGTAATTAAAGTAAGCTTGGGTTCAGCACTATTGGCTGCCTCCACTATATCTTCAAAGCTCACTTCTTCCACCACTCCATCAATAGCCAAATCGGTAATACAAGAAATTCCCAGAACCCTCATCCCCGAGTGGCGAGCTACGATTACCTCAGGAACAGTAGACATACCTACTGCATCAGCTCCAATAGTAATCAAAAAGCGATACTCAGCTGGAGTTTCTAAGTTTGGACCAGCTAAAGCCACATATACTCCCTGATGTACATAAATTCCATTATCAAGAGCGACCTGCAAAGCAAGATCCCCGAGTTCTCTATCATAAGCCTGAGACATATCAGGAAAACGTGGCCCTAATTCCGGGTCATTGGGACCACGGAGAGGATTATCTCCTAGGAGGTTGATGTGGTCTCTTATAATCATCAAATCTCCTCTTTTCATATAGCGATTCATCCCTCCTGCTGCATTGCTTACCAAAAGAATTTCAGCTCCTAACTTTCTCATCACCCGGACAGGAAAAGTTATCTGCTTCATATCGTATCCTTCATAATAGTGAAATCTACCCTGCATCACCACCACCGGTTTACCCTCTAAATGTCCTAAAACCAGATTTCCTCGATGAGTCTCTACAGTAGAAATTGGAAAATGGGGTATTTCCTCATAAGGTATCACCCGCTCAATTTCTATATCATCCACCAGAGCCCCCAAGCCTGTTCCCAGTATAATTCCCACTCGAGGAACAAAATCAATTCTTTCCTTGATAAACTGATAACTTTCTTCAATTTTTCTCTTCATATCGTCCATGTTATTTACCTCCTTTTCTATTTCCGGGGAAAAGCCCGATCATAGGTTTCCCGCAAAACTTTTTTGCTCACATGAGTGTAAATCTGCGTAGTAGAAATATCGCTGTGCCCCAAAAACTCCTGTACCACTCTTAAATCAGCACCATTTTCCAGAAGATGAGTAGCAAAAGTATGTCTCAAAGTGTGAGGAGTAATATCCTCACGCAAGTTAGCCCGCTTGGCGTACCTCTTTACCATATTCCAAACACTCTGGCGAGTCAAGGGACGAGCGGAAGGTCCGTTTATAAATAAATAATTGCTCGAGCGACCTTTCAAAATCTCACCTCTTCCCTTCTCCAGATAGAGAGAGATAGCTTCATGGGCTTCTTCTCCAAAAGGGACCATTCTTTCTTTAAATCCTTTACCCCACAGTCTCAACATTCTATTTTCCAAATCCAGATGGGAAAATTCTAAAGAGACCACCTCTCCCACTCGTAAACCGCTAGAATAAAGAAGCTCAAGAATTGCTCGATCTCTCAAACCCCGGGGTTTGGTTTTATCGCAAGCGGAAAGCAAAGCTTCCACCTCTTCCAGGCTCAAAACCTGGGGGAGGTTTCTTTCCAAGCGAGGTGTATCGAGAAGCCGAGCCAGATTCTCTGGTACTTCTTTTTCTCGAACCAGGAAAGAGAAAAAAGTGCGTAAAGCAGAAATCTTTCGAGCTAAAGAAGTAGCTTCCAGTTCTCTATCTGATTCCTGACTCACAAACTCCTCCAAAACCAAAAGAGTTACTTCCCCGAAGGAGGCAATCTCTTTCTCTTTCAAAAACTGGACAAATGATGATATGTCTTGACCATAAGCAAGTATGGTGTTATCCGCCACTCTCTTTTCCCAGAAAAGGAAATCTAAAAAAGCCTCTACCCAGGCATCAAGACTCCTTTCCATATCTTTTAATAACCTCTCGAAGAATTAGAGAAAAAGCTACGATTGATAAGCATGCCACCTGCCCCAGAGTAAAAATTCCCCCCACAGAAAAGGGTTCATCTCTTAAATATTCAATCAGAAAACGAGCAATACCATAAAGCCACAGATAATCAAGAAAAAGCTCACCAGTGAAAGCTTTATTTTTTTCTAAATGCAATAAAGCAAAAAGAATTATCAGAGAATAACCCGCAGAATATAGCTGAGTAGGATATCTAAATCCGGAAAGATAGGGAAATTTTACCGCCAGAGGAAAAGAAGTGAAAGGACACACTCGACCATAACAACAACCATTTAGAAAGCATCCTATCCGGGCAATGGCATAACCCAAAGCAATGGGTGGAGAAAAAATGTCAAAAAAAACAGGAAGAGAATATTTTTTATAATGAACATAGGGAATAACTAAAAGTAGAGCACCAGCTATTCCTCCATAAAAAGTTAGCCCTCCTTCTCGAACTAAAAAAATGTGAGCTAAATTTTCCCGGTAATATTCCCAGTTTATTAAAACATAAAGCAACCTCGCTCCTACGACCCCCCCTATAATACATAAAGCGCTAACTTCCACCACCGCATCAGCAGACACCTGATAGCGAGGCGCACGACGAATAGCATAAAAAATACCCACAAGGATCGCTACTGCTAACATCACTCCGTAAGAATAAACAGGAAAACTTCCCAAATGAAACATAACCGGATACATCTAAAAGACCACCTTAGTGCGAGTATCAACTACCTCTATCCAAACCTTCCCCGGATTAACTTTTAGCTCTTCTCCATCGGCAAGATAAAACCTGGTTTTATCCCGGAGATCGCTTTTCTCCCAGCGAATAGGCACCACTTTGCCATCTCGAAAAACCCAGCCGGTGCCCTCTCCTACAAACCTTATTTCCAATCTTCCCTCTTCATCTTTTACTTGATGTTCAGTCACCTGAACAATAATGGTAGAACATTGAATAGCCTGACCTCCTGCTGCATCTACATGAGGTGCACCATTTATAAGGCGCCGATAGACATTTTTATCTGGAAGATAAACAAACTCAACTTTATAATCGGCAGTATAGCTAATCTCTAACCTCGGAGCACTATCTCCTCCTGGATTTCCTAAATCACCAACCAAAAAACCACCTACTCGAGTGGGCTTATTATAACCCAATCTCTGCGCTTCCTGACGCAGAGAAGCCACAGAAGTATAGAGATTATGAGGAGGATGACGGTCTTGAGTTCTCCAGAAAGGTTGAAAATTCTTCATCTCATCGATATGGTCTACCGCCAGCATTTCTAAGTATGTAAATGCTTCCACGCTTCCTCCGCTATGAACAAAAATAGCGTCGTTTTCCGCCGCTTTAAGTATAAAATAAGGACGAGCGCTACGCACCGGACCTACATTTTCTGCTGGTTCAGAGTTAAAAATAGCTAAAAAACGAGTAATCCCTCCCTCGGCTAAGATTTCATAAACTATGTCTGCTTTGCTTAAACCCGATTGAGGACGGGCTGCCGGGGCATTTTCTACAATTACGGCGATAGGTCTTTTAGTAAAAGGAGATCTTTTTTCAACTCCCGAAGTTGGAGGAGATAATTCCCCTGTAGCCAGGGTTTCTCCTACCGTGCTTTCTACTTTTTTCAACCCTTCTTGAGCCAGGTGAGATAGGCGAGTAGAAGTCCCTGCTTCTTCTAACTTCCCCTTGATAGTTGACTCAGCCTCCACCCCCTGCCAGCTCATATTTTCTGGAACATCAATTTCTTCTCCAGGGTTAAAGTCCTGAGCACCAGAAGGAGAAGCTTTCTTTATTATGGTTTCTGCTGGAGGTAAATCCACAGGAGGTTTAGCAATTTTTACCTCTTCCTTTTTTTGTTGCACTTCTGAGGCAATCTCGCTTTTTACCTCTGGAGGCAATTCTGCTTTTTTATCTTCCACTTCTTTGAGAGGACTTAACTCTGCCACTTCTGCTTCCTGAGGTGGGGCTTCGCTTACTGGTTGTTCAGGAGCGGGAATTTCCATCAACTCTATTACTATCGGCTCTTCCTCCTCGAGAGGAAAATAGTGAAAAGAAAGCCAATAGATGGATATTACCGCCACTAAAACTAAATTGATTACTATAGAAAAAAGAAGAGAAAAAGACCATACTCTCTTCTCATTGAAAGGTTGTTTCATCGTCCCTCCGTGGGTTGAGTGGCAATAGCCATTTTCTCCGCCCCCGATTTCCTTAAAATATCCATTACTCTTACCACTTTTCCATGGAGAACGTTTTTGTCTGCTTCAATAACCACCATAGCTTGGGGGTTTTGGCGGACTTCAGCCACCGCCACCTGGGCCAATTCCTTTTCATCCACCAGGGCACCATCTATATAAATAGAGTTATTCTCGGTTATGGTTACCGTTATAGTTTTTGCTTCTTCTATTCGAGAAAAATCAGCTGAAGGCAGATTAACCTGTGCCCCGCTTTCTACACTGATAAAAGTAGTGGTAACTACAAAAAAGATTACCAACTGCAAAACCACATCTATCATAGGAGTCATATTTATTTCAGGAATGTGTCTCTTCTTCTGAGACCGAAATCGGAACATTCTCCTCTTCTCCTTCCCGCAGATTTTCACTTCCTAAAGGTAAAGTATTATGAGAGTTGGCGCTTTCTTCCAGCGCTTCTACCACTTCAGTACAGGCTCTATCGATATCACTGATGATTTTATCAGCTAAATTAGAGAGATAATGATGAGCAAGAACAGTAGGAATAGCCACAATCAATCCTGCAGCGGTGGTAATCAAAGCCTCCGATATTCCCCCGGCCATCTCCGCTGGTTTACCAACTCCCACTACTGATATCACATCAAAAGTCCTGATCATACCAGTAACTGTGCCCAGTAACCCTAAAAGAGGAGAGATACTGGCTACTACTGAAAGAGTAGACAGCCTCTTCTCATAAACTGGCAATTCCTGCATAGCCACGTCTTCCATGGCCTCTCGGGCTTCTCCGGTTAAACCTTGAAAGTACTTCCGAACTCCAGCAAGAATTATCCGAGAAGGAGGAGATTGATTTTTTTTACTGATATCTACTACTGATTCCCAATCTCTCTGAGCCACAGCTCTTTTTACCGATCGTAAATACCTATCTACTCTTTCTCTGGAATGACGCAGTACATACCATCTTTCTAGAAAAATAGCCAGAGAAATTATAGAACAGAGAATAATGGGATACATAACGTATCCGCCTTTAGTTATCAAAGAAAAAATTTGCATAGTTAGAAAACCTCTATCCTCCTTTTCATCTGGTCAGCACATCCCATCTTTCCTGAGCCCTGGACACCCACTGGTCTTCTTGCCCGGTCTCAATAACAGCCCGGTAAACTTCCTTTGCTTCCTCCAACCTATCCAGATATTCTAAACAAACTCCCCACCAGTAACCAGCTGCAGTTTGATACTCACTCTGTCCTGCTTGAAACAAACGCTCGAAATAAGGAAAGGCCCGGGCAAAATCCTCCTTCCCTAAATATGCATTACCTAATCTATACCAGGTATAAAGTTTCCGCTGAGGGTCACTGCTCCACTCCATTTCTTTTAAAATTGTTATCGCTTCATCTAACTCTCCTTGAAACAAATAAAGGTCGGCTAAAAGAGAGGAAAGCTCCTCTCTGTATTTTCCCCCTGGAAATTCCGTCTGGTAAGATTTTATGGATTCTTCAGCTTTCTCCAGGTCGCCAGAATAATAAAAAGCCCAGGAAGCAAGATAAAGAACTCTCTCCCTTTGGGGATCCTGAGGGAAAGTAATCAAAAACTTCTCTGCTTCTTTCCCGCACTCATTATAATCCTTTAGAAGAAACAGCTCTTCCACCAAAAGCGAAATTACAGAAGAAGAAAGGTCAGGGTCGTCCTGCAAACTTCTCAAAATAGGTATGCTTTCTTCATAGTTACCCGAGTAATAATAAGCTAAAGCCGCTCGAAAACGTACTGATGAGTCATCTTTATTTTTCATCTGAGAATAGGCTTCTACTACTTTATCCCATCTCTCCAGCTTATAAGCAGAATTAAAGAGGTAAAAGAGAGCCTCTTCCTTAAAGCTTTCCTCAGGGGATGCGAGAGCCCGAGAAAGGAGGTTAAAAGCCTGAGAGAAATCTCCCAGCTGATAACAACACTTTCCCTCCAGAAAGTCGATCATTGATTTGCTAATTAAAGGACTTTCCTCTTCCCTGAGAACTTTGAGGCGAGAAAGAGCCGAATGGTAATCTCCTCTCTCCATCAGGTCCAATATTTCCTGTGCTTCCTCTTTCTCGGGGCTCGCTAATATCTCTTCTGGATCTTTACCCGCCCGAGCGAGGACATTTTTGGCTTCTTCTTCTTCTTCTAAGTTAGTGTAAGCCAGGGCTAAAAGTAAATAATATTCTTCCTCCAACTTGCCGCTTTCTTTTTCCAAACGTAGAATTTCCTCTTTAACCTCTCTCCATTCTTCTTTTTGAGCGTGTAACTTAATGCTAAAAGGCAAGAAATCTTTCTTGAACTTATTTTGTAGTTCTCCTTCCCATCCTCTTATGAGCTCCTGAGCCTTATCAGGATTACCCGTTTCCAGGTAAGAAGAAGCTAACTTAAACCGAGCCTCTAAAGAAAACTTACCTTGAGGATAACGGGAAAGGTAGTCCTCAAAAGAAGAAATGGCTTTCTTCCAATCTTTTTCTCGATAATAAGCATCAGCAGTTAGAAAATCTCCTTCTTCTCCCTCCAGTTGAGAAAAGTATTTTTGAGCTTCCCCTTCTTTCCCCAGATTTCGATAAGTATAGCCCAGCATCTCTATGGTAGAAGAGCGAAAGGAACTCTGGGGATAAAGGCGGAGGAATTCTTCCAGGAATTTTTGAGCATTTCCCCAGTCTTTAGCCTGATAAAAACTGGAAGCATACCAAAACTGAGCTCGCTCCAGGAAAGGACTCTGGGGAAAACGAACCAGAAATTGCTGGAAGCTACGTTGAGCCTCCTCATATTTTCCTTCTCTCACCAGAGCTTCCATCCTCATTACTTCTGCCTCTTCTATGAACTCACCATAAGGATAATTAACTACCAGCTCGTTCAAGAGGGAAAGAGACTCTTCCCAATTTTCTAAGTGAAAACTGGCTACCGCAGCTCCCCATAGAGCTAAACCCCGGCTTTCTCCTTCTAATCCTTCGAGAGCCTGAACATAATGTTCTCCAGATTTAGCCCAATTTCCTTTCTCTCCATAGAGCTCTCCCAATAAAAGATGAGCATCAGCTAAAAAAGGATCTTCTTTTATCGCTTTTTCCAGTGTTTGAAGAGCTTTTTCTTTTTCTCCCCAGGAGAACAGCTCGTAACCCACTTGATAATATTGCCAAGCCTTCTCCTCTGCGTCTTCTAAAAGCTTAGCGCTTTCTTCTCTTTCTCTTACATATTCTTCAGTTTTTCCCAGGCGATAATAACAGCGGGCCAAATAATCATGAGCATCAGGAAACACAGGATTAACTTTTAGCGCCTGACGAAATAGTCCTGCTGCTTCCTCATATAGACCCTTCTCGTAAAGCTCATAACCCTGGCGAAAATAATTTAGCGCTTCTCTACCATATTTTACTTCCTGCTGTGTTTTATCTAAGAACCGGCGAGCCTGGCTATGGAAGGGGTCAATTTCTAAAACCTTTTCCCAGGCTTTTTCTGCCTCTTTTGACTTTCCGGCGTCATAGAGAGTCCTTCCCAACCAGTAGTAAGCTTCTTTCATTTCCGGGTTTAGATGAATAGCTTCTCGTAGATACTGTTCTGCTTTTTCCAGGTTTCCAGCAGCAAAAGATTGGTAACCAGCTACATAGGCTTCATAAGCTGACTTACCGTAGACTTTAGCTTTCCCTGCCAATTGGGCAAAATATTCAGCCTCTTTAAGGGAGGGATCCAACTCAAAAGCTTGAGAATAAAGTCTTTCTGCCTCCTCTATATTGCCATCTTCATATTCAATTCTCGCCCACAACAGATAAGGTTCAGCCCATTGAGGGCTGATTTCTACTGCTTTTTGTAAACTTTCTCGAGCTAAATTTAAATTCTTCTGATAGAAATAGGAATAAGCTAAGCGAAGATAAGTTTGGGAAATTTGTCGGTTGTCAACCTCCTCTCCTCTCTCCTCGAGCTTTTGCAAATATAGATCCCAGGTTTCCACCTCCTTAGCCCACCAGCTCGTTTTTCTATACATATAGGCAAGATAACTATAAGCATCTAAATACTCAGGCTCTTTTTCTATGGTTTCTTCTGCTAAAGAAAAAGCTTCTTTCCATAGAGGCTTATCCGGATACTGTGCCTCTCCATAAGTAGCAAGGGCCTCATCCATCTTTTGCACTCCCCGGTAGAGAGGTAAAAGGTTATCTATCGCGAAAGGGGGAAGATAAATCGGTGCTCTGTAATCCAAACCCATAAAGTATAAAGACTCTCCCACTATATATTCAACGAGATCTGGTAATCTATCGATATCAAATATTTCACTGGGTATATCCAGATAATCACCACTTTCTATCTCGAAAATACGAGCGCTTACCAAAATTCTCTCTCTACCTGCCATCAGACGATAACGAAAAGAACCGGTCAAAAGATAAGAACACCCAATCCTTTCCCCTATAATTTTAGCAGTAGAAGGCATCAAAACATCAGACCAGGAAATCCGTGCTTCTCTCACTATCTCATCAGCAAGCAGCGAGTCGCATATTTCTACCCCACCTTCACCTTCCAAACCCATTTTTATGACATCTCGCAAAAAATAGCCCCAATAAGCATCTTCTCTATCTTTTCCCACCAAAGGTAAGACAGCTACTTTTACTCTCTCTTGCGCTTCAACTATCCCAGAAAAGAAAGAAACAAACAGCAAAAGGAAAAGAAGAAATATTTTTATCCTATCAATGCTAGGGATAGCTTTCTTCTTCTGAGACCGAAATCGGAACATTCTCCTCTTCTCCTTCCCGCAGATTTTCACTTCCTAAAGGTAAAGTATTATGAGAGTTGGCGCTTTCTTCCAGCGCTTCTACCACTTCAGTACAGGCTCTATCGATATCACTGATGATTTTATCAGCTAAATTAGAGAGATAATGATGAGCAAGAACAGTAGGAATAGCCACAATCAATCCTGCAGCGGTGGTAATCAAAGCCTCCGATATTCCCCCGGCCATCTCCGCTGGTTTACCAACTCCCACTACTGATATCACATCAAAAGTCCTGATCATACCAGTAACTGTGCCCAGTAACCCTAAAAGAGGAGAGATACTGGCTACTACTGAAAGAGTAGACAGCCTCTTCTCATAAACTGGCAATTCCTGCATAGCCACGTCTTCCATGGCCTCTCGGGCTTCTCCGGTTAAACCTTGAAAGTACTTCCGAACTCCAGCAAGAATTATCCGAGAAGGAGGAGATTGATTTTTTTTACTGATATCTACTACTGATTCCCAATCTCTCTGAGCCACAGCTCTTTTTACCGATCGTAAATACCTATCTACTCTTTCTCTGGAATGACGCAGTACATACCATCTTTCTAGAAAAATAGCCAGAGAAATTATAGAACAGAGAATAATGGGATACATAACGTATCCGCCTTTAGTTATCAAAGAAAAAATTTGCATAGTTAGAAAACCTCCTCTACCGAGAAACCATACTCTTATGTTATCCTACTTTGCTTCTTTCAGTTCCTCCCTATTAGCCAAATCTTCCGGTAAGGTAGTCTTCGGTTTCTTTCTTTTGAGGGTTGGTGAAAATCTGATTAGTGAGACCAAATTCTATGAGTCTTCCTAAAAGGAGAAAGGCAGTATAGTCCGAAGTACGAGCCGCTTCTTGCATATTATGAGTAACTAAAACGATGGTGTATTTTTCTATTAAACTCCTGATTAATTCTTCTACTCTGGCGGTAGCAATAGGGTCTAACGCTGAAGCTGGCTCATCCATAAGCAAGATTTCTGGCTCCACTGCTATGGCTCGAGCAATACAAAGACGTTGTCTCTGACCTCCAGAAAGATCAAAAGCCGAAGAGTGAAGCCTATCTTTCACCTCATCCCACAGAGCTGCCGCCTGTAGACTTTTTACCACTTGTTCTTCGATGGCTTTTTTATCCTTCCATCCCTGAATTCGCAAACCGTAAGCTACATTTTCAAAAATACTTTTGGGAAAGGGATTGGGCACTTGAAAAACCATACCGATGCGTCTTCTCACTACCACCGGGTCTACACTTTCATCATAAATATTGCTCCCATCAAAAATAATCTCTCCCTCTACCCTCACATCCTCAAGAAAATCGTTCATCCGATTGATGCTACGCAGCAAGGTAGACTTACCACAACCCGAAGGGCCAATAATGGCCGTAACCTTGTTCGCTGGAATATTTAAATTAATTTGATGGAGCACTTGCTTTTCTCCAAAAAATACATTTAAATCCTTAATTTGTAGTTTAATTTCCTCCATTTTTCACCACTTTCTAGCTCGCCTAGCCCTTCCTCGCAGATAAATAGCGATAAAATCAATAGCTACAACCAGTAAAATTAAAACCACCGCTGTCCCGTAAGCAAGAGGAATCTGTTTATCTGGCCTTGTACCCTCAGTCATCAATCCATAAATATGATAAGGAAGAGCCATAACCGGGTCAAAAAGAGATTGAGGTAACCTTCGAGCATAAAATACAGCAGCGGTAAACATGATGGGGGCAGTTTCCCCTGCTACTCTACCCACAGCAAGAATTAAACCAGTAAGGATTCCTGGCAGGGAACTGGGTAAAACCACCCGCCAGATAGTAGTCCATTTATTGGCTCCCAGGGCAAGAGATGCCTCTCGAAAAGAAAGAGGAACTGTTTTTAAAGCTTCCTCTACTGAGGTAATGACCACAGGAAGAGACATAATGCCCAGGGTAAGAGCACCAGAAAGAAGAGATACACCAAAACCAAAAATTTTAACGAAAACCGCGAGGCCAAATAAACCAAAAACTACCGAAGGCACCCCTGCCAGGCAATGGATGGCAGTACGAATAGCTCTCACTATCGGATGACCGGGAGAAGCATACTCCGTTAAATAAATAGCAGAAAAAACACCTAAAGGTAGAGACACTACTACACTACCCAATACCAGGTAAAAAGTTCCTACAATAGCAGGAAAAATACCCCCCTCAGTCATACCCCGACGGGGAGCAGCAGTCAAAAATTCCCAATTGATTACTTTTATTCCCCGGGACAGGATGAAATATAAAATTAGACCCAAAACTGCAGCAATCAAAACCATGGATAACCAAAATATAGTAAACCATATATTCTGAACTAAATATCTTTTTTTCAAGCTCTCTTCCTTTATCATCTAGTCCTCCCTTCTCTCCCCCTTGTAGCTAAACTCTCCACTAAAATATTGAGAACAAGAGTAAACAGGAAGAGAATGATAGCCAGACCAAAAAGGGAGTGGTAGTGTGGACTACCAACTGGAGCTTCACCCATCTCTACAGCAATAGTTGCAGTTAAAGTACGTACCGGCTGAAAAAAACTTTTAGGTATAACCGGAGCTCCTCCTGCTACCATTAAAACCGCCATGGTTTCTCCTATAATCCTCCCCGCTCCTAAAATGATTGCTGCTCCAACTCCTGAAGAGGCAGCAGGTAAAACCACTTGACGCAAAGTCTCCCAGTGAGTTGCTCCCAGAGCAAGCGATGCTTCTTTGTAGCTGCGAGGAACTGAAGTGATGGCATCTTCTATCACGCTGATTATGGAAGGCACAGCCATTATACCTAAAATCAAAGACGCAGTGAAAGCAGTGAGACCGGTAGAAAGAGAAAGGAAGTCGCGAATAAAGGGAGCAACAACCAACACTCCAAAAAAGCCATAGACAACGGAGGGAATGTCGGCTAACAGTTCAACAATCGGTTTAAGAATCTCCCTTCCCCGAGGAGGGCAAAGCTCAGCTAAAAATATACCAGCAAAAAGGCCTAAAGGAACAGCAAAAAGCAACCCTCCAGCAGTAACCAATAGAGACCCCAAGATAAGAGGCAACGCTCCAAACTGGGGAGGAGAGGAAGTAGGATACCATCTTCTACCTAATAAAAACTGAGAAAGGGAAACATGAGCAAAAACTGGCAACCCTTCTGCAAAGAGAACAACCACTATGCCAATCAAAAAAAACAGAGAAGAAAAGGCAATTAAAAAAAGTACTATTTCTGCTCCTTCCCGCTTTTTTCTTTTCAGAATCACTACCTCCTCATTCAGGAAGTCAAATTTATACCATTGGTAATTAAAGCAGTTTTCCTCTTCAAAATCAACTCGACTTTTCCCTTTCCAAAACCTCTTTCAGCTTATTTTTACTTATCGAAAACGCATCACTCACCACTTCCAATATTTGCCGAGGAGAAATCCCCTGCCGAGAAAGAGACTTAACTAACCTCTCCGCCTCAGGCGGTATCTGTTTCTCTATCTTTTCTCCCTCTATCACCAGCACAACTTCTCCCTTTATCTTTTCTCGCTGAGATAAAATTCCTAAAATATCTCCAAGTTTTCCCCTCAATATTTCCTCGTGGATTTTAGTTAGTTCCCGCAAAAAAACAATCCTTCTCTCGCTCCCAGCTATTTCCTCAATTTCTTCCAGGGCAGACACCACTCGATGAGGAGACTCATAAATAACTATTGCCGGGGGAAGATAAAGAAGTTGTTCTAAAATTTTCCTTCTCTCTTTTTTCTTTCGAGGTAAAAATCCCAAAAAAGTAAAACCGGAGAAGGAAAAACCGGAGTAAACTGCTGCTACTACCAAAGCAGAAGGACCAGGAAGAACTTCGAAACTCAACCCCTCTTCTTCCAAAATATTCACCAATTCCATTCCTGGATCCTGAATCCCCGGCATTCCCGCGTCAGAAACGAGAGCTATGTTCTTACCCTCTTTAAGTAATTTTACTATTCGGGAACTAACCTCTCTTAAGTTGTAGGAATGATAGCTAAAAAGAGGTTTTCGAATATGATAGTGGTTGAGAATCTTCAACGTAACCCGGGTGTCCTCACAAGCGATGAAATCAACTTCCTGAAGCACCTGAAGAGTGCGCAGAGTAATATCCTGCAAATTTCCCAAAGGAGTAGGGCAAAAATATAATTTGCCCCACTCCTTTCCTACTTCCATAAATTCTAAGACTGTGGTTCTTCAGCTTTGAGAGGAACAAAATAGGTCTGTCCTGCCCTACTAATGAGCAAAAGAACGGTCTCTCCTGGTTCTATTTCACTGATAGCAGCTTCCCAATCCTTTAAGTTTTTAATTTCTTCCCGATTGACTTCCAGAATTACATCTCCGGGCCGCAGACCAGCATCATCAGCAGGACCACCAGCTTTTATTCCCACTATCACCACTCCACTCTTCTCTCGCAAAGCATACCTATCAACGAGGTCAGGAGTAATTTCCCCTACTTCCAAGCCCAAATCTATCTTTTCAGTAACTGGTAGTGCGGAAATACTTTCTTCTAATTCCGCTAAAGTTACTTTTAAGGTGATAACTTTCCCATCTCTCCAGATTTCAACATCAACCACATCTCCCGGGCGATGAGAGCGAATGGTTTGCTGCAGAGTTTTTATATCAGGAGTTTCTATTCCATCCACTTTTAAAATCACATCGCCTCTTTTAATACCTGCTTTTTCTGCCGGACTATCGGGAGAAATGTCTGCCACCAACGCTCCTTCGGCCTCTTTTAAACCAAATTTCTCAGCCATTTCAGGAGTGAGGTTTTGAATGACTACCCCCAGCCAGGCCCTTATTACTCTTCCTTCAGTTATGAGCTGATCCAGGATAGATTTAGCCATATTTATAGGAATGGCAAATCCAATACCCTGCGCATAAGGAAGGATAGCGGTATTTATTCCAATAGCTTCTCCTTCCAAGTTAAGAAGAGGTCCTCCACTGTTTCCAGGATTAATAGCAGCATCAGTCTGCAAGAAATTCTCATATTCCTGACCTGAATCTCCAGCAGCTATAGGTCTGCCTTTGGCACTCAAAACCCCTACAGTAACAGTGTGAGAAAGTCCATAAGGATTGCCAATGGCAATTATCCATTCTCCCACTCGGGCAGCATCGGAGTCGCCCAAAGAAATAGTAGGAAGACCCTGAGCTTCAATTTTTACCACCGCTATATCAGTGAGAGTATCCGAACCAATAACCTTACCTTCAAACTCTCTCCCGTCTAAAAAAGTAACTTTTATTTCATCTGCTCCGCTCACCACATGTTCATTGGTTAAAATATAGCCATCGGAACGAAAGACAAAGCCGGTGCCCAAACCTTTAATCGGAACCTGTCTTTCCTCCGGCACTATCCCTTCAAAAAACCGCCGAAAAAAGGGATCACTAAAAAAAGGAGCAAGGGGAGAACGATAAGTGGCCATTTTAAGAGTATCTATGTTAACTACCGCCGGGCTGACCTTTTCCACAATGTCAGCCACGATGTTGGTAGTCTCAGGTATCGCACTCACTGCTGAGGCTACTCCCCCCACCAGAGAAACCAGCAAAATTACCGTCCAAAAGCTTAATAGCTTGGTTTTTTTAATCCACACAGCTAATTACCTCCTTCCCAGGTAATAGAATTGAAAATCTGCGTTATCGTCTCTAAATCAAAATTTCCCATCAAAGCTAAATAAAATCCGCTCTTTTCTCCCATCAAGGTAACTATATCATCCTCCTTTTTCAAAGAGATTTTTCTGTTTCTTTTTTCCCCGGATAATGTCAGGGGATAAACACTTTGCCATAAAGAAAAATACTGTAAACCATCAGTATAAACCATCTGGTACCAGTCTCGATCCTCGTTCTTCACTAAATAAACTTGTTTTAGATGAAAACCCGGAGGTAATAGAGAAGGCTGGAACAGCTTCTTACCGCTAACACTGAGAGAAGGTATGGTAATGTCAGAAGGTTTTTTCATGGCTTCCACATATTTTATTAACTGGGTGTAATCAGGAGAATAATCCCGATACACAAAACTTCCCTCCTCCTTTAGCTTCCCCTCTGAAGTGTAAAAAGCCTGAGAAACCAGTGAGCCCTTTTCATCTACTGAAAAGGAACGGATGACCTTGCCAGTATGGCGAGAAATCACTCGTCCTTTTCTATCTTGCAAATCTAATAGATAATTTTCTAAAAGCAATTCCAGATTGTTTTCTTCAGGGGGAAGGAAAGGAAGAGTGTAAAGAGGGTAAACTCCTTTAACTTCTCCACTTGCCAGGTCCACTACATAACGATAGTTCCCCTTTTTAACAGTAACCAGGTCTCCCTCGTTTAAGTTTCTCCACGCTAAACCAATATATTTCAGATGAATAACTTCGTAAAAATCTTCTCTTCCTGAACGACAATCTCGATTGGACCATATCCCCCAATAATCGCGGTCAGTAGATTTCTTGACCATCTCTTTCAGAAAGGATAAAGCTTCTTCCGGATTGACTATTTCCGCTCCAGCTACAGAAAAAGACGAAAAACCCCAGCAAAAAATCAAAAGAAAAAAACTAAACCCTACGAAAATCCAAAAAACAGATTTTCTCACTACCTACCACCGGAGACCAGCTCCAAGGTTCCGATAAAATTGGTTTCTTGTTTTAAAGGTATATCCAACTGGTTACCACTTAAGCTCTGGTGAAGATCTACCAGAACTTCAGGATGCATAACCTCGATTTCCCATTGAGCTTGCTCTTGAGAAAAAACAAAAAATAAAGCTATAATCACTAAAGCGGCGGCAAGAGAGAAGAAAGCCATCTCTTTTCTTCTCATCGCTCTTGCCTGTCTCCTTACAGCTTCCCAATCAACCTTAAAATTCCAATTAAAATTGGAATCACTATCTAAATCTCTCATCAGATTCCTAATTACCCGAAGCTTCTCCAGCTCCTCTTGACAGGTAGAACACGACATCAGATGTCTCTTCAAAGACCTGTATTTTTCGGCAGTCAATTCTTCATCCAGATAAGCAGAAAGCATCTTTCCTGCTTCTTTGCAATTCATATTCTCATCCCCAAATAGAGAGGAAATCCTCTCCATAGCTCTCTTCTACTAAACTTCTCACTTTCTTCCGAGCTCTATGAAGTCGGGAGCGAACTGTTCCTAAGGGACAGCCAATTATTTCGCTGGCTTCCTCATAAGAATAGTTCATCACATCACAGAGCACTATTACTTCTTTCATCTGAGGAGGAAGCTTTTCAATAGCCTCTTGAAGAAAACTAAGAACCTCTCTTTTCAAAGTTCTCTCTTCCGGGCCTTCCCCTTTAGATTCCAGAAAATCCCAAACTTCGGTTTCTTCTCCATCTTCTCGTTCCCTTCCCGGATGAAAGATTTTGAAAAATTTCTCTTTTTTAAAACGCTGACGATGAACATTAAGCAGAATAGCAGACATCCAGCTTTCGAAAGAATAGTTGGCATTATAACTGTGTCGATACTGGTAAGCTCGTAAAAAAGCTTCTTGCACCAAATCCCGGGCTTTATCCATATTGCCACTCAGATGATAGGCAAAACGAAGAAGCCCACTTTCACAACTTTTAACCTTTTCCTCAAACCACAATTTTTCTTCTTCCAAAGTTAAGCCCTGATACCAAACCTGAACTTCAGCTTTGTCCATTTATCTCACTCACTTTCTATCCCCAAAATATTCCTGGAACATTAAAAAGTTCCTTTCTTCACCACCTTATAAAAAATAACGATGATATTCTTCCTCGGTGATTCGAACCTTTTTCCCATCTTCCAGCTCCAGGGAAATACTATCTTTAAAAATATCCACTTCTAAAATTTTTGCCAATCCCCAGGGAGTGATTATCTTGCTACCTTTTTTGGGCAGGCGATGAATAAGCCGACGGTATAGGGGATGTTCAAAAGCCAGACAGCACATAAGACGCCCACAGACCCCAGAAATTTTAGCCGAGTTAAGAACTAAATTTTGTTCCTTAGCCATCTTAATAGAGATGGGGTCGAAATTGGTTAAAAAAGTATTGCAACACAACTCTCGCCCACACATCCCACATCCACCCATCATCCGAGCTTCATCCCTCACCCCCACTTGCCGTAGCTCAATGCGAGTTTGAAAAATAGCGGCTAACTCTTTAACCAGCTGCCGAAAGTCAATCCTTTCTTCTGAACCAAAATAAAAAGTTAACTTACCTCGATCCAGAGTATAGTGAACCCGTAAAATCTTCATCGGGATCTGGTAGTGAGCAACCAATTCTTCAGCTTTCTGGAGAGCTATTTTTTCTTTTTCCCGATTAGCTTCTGCCTGATCTAAATCTATTTTTTGAGCTTTCCGAATTACCGGCTTAAAATTATCCTCAGGAGCTAAAAAAACTTCCTTTGCTACAATACCTATTTCTAAGCCTATAGAAGTTTCTACCACACACTTATCCCCCGAGCGTAAATCCAAACCTCGGGTTTCAAAATGATAAATTTTAGGATTGTTCTCGAATTTAATTCCTACTACTTGAGGCACGATTCCATTCACCTCTCCACAAAAAAAGAAATCTACATAAAACTATATCCCAATTTAGATTACCAGAAATATCAGAGATCAAATTATCCACTAAAATTATTAACCTCCTCCAGGTTTCTGCTTCTTGTTCTTTCGCTTCTTCCTGTACTTTTTCTTTTTCAAAAAAAAGCAAATTAGAGCATTGACCCCCCACTACCTTCCACACCCACAAATCTCTCAAATACTGCTCTAAAAAAATCATAATCAGAGGCAGCTGTTCCTTATTATCATAGAACCAGGAGCCCAGAGAAAGAGAATCCCTCTCGCTTTTCAGTTTGTACCACAATTCCCAAAATTTATCCTCCAGACCGCTTCTACCCTCCTTGATCTCTTCCGCTTTTCCCAGGCTACCCTGGGAAAAGGAAGATGCTCTCCTGGCCTCCTCTTCCTTCCATCCCTTCTTCTCCACCAAATAATTACTGATTTCTGAAGAAGAAAGAGGAGAAAATTCCACCACCTGACAACGAGAAATTATAGTGGGTAAAAGAGAAGCCCGTTGAGAAGTGATCAAAATCACCATGCTCTCCCCAGGTGGTTCTTCTAAAGTCTTTAAAAGACAATTAGCCGCCTCTTCAGTCAGTTTTTCTGCCTCTTCTATTATCCCTACTTTCATTTTGCCCATTAGCGGCTTGAAATTGAGCCACCTCACAAAACTTCTTATTTCATCTATTTTTAAATAATCACCCGAAGGAGAGAGAAGAGAAATATCGGGGTGAGTAAGATTAATTATCAACCGACAATTTTCGCATCGATCACAACTTCCTTCTTCAGTAGGATTCAAACAATTAAGAAGCTTAACCAACTCCAGAGCAAAAGTGGTTTTTCCCACCCGGGAAGGACCGGAGAAAAGATAAGCATGAACGACTCTTCCTGAAAGAACAGCACGCTCGAAAAACTCCTTCTGTCTTTCGTGACCACAAATTTCAGACCAGCTCATCAAATCAACTCATCTTATCTTCCCGCGAGAGAGGTCAAAATCTCTCATAATACAAAATGGGAACTTCAAAAAGAACTCCTCCTCCTCTCACTACTTTAATCCTCTGGGGAACAAAAGGACCAATAGGTTCATTGAGAGGAACAGTAGATTCTACAATCTCTTCCCGGCGAGAACATGTTTCTCTGATTAATTTTCTCACTTCTTCTTTGCGCTCTTCCTCTATACCGATCAAAAGAGTGGTATTACCTTCCCGCAAGAAACCACCGGTAGAAGCTAATTTAGTGAAAGAAATGTTCCTATCTCGCAGGTTATCTAAGAGCTTAGCAACATCTTGATCTCGTACCACACATATTAAAAGTAAATTAGGAGACACAAATTCACCCCCTTCCCCTTAATCTTTGCCATATAGTGTCTCGAATAATAAAAAAAACCTCTTCTTCAGAATAATCAGTAGTATCGACTACCACAAAACGCTGGGGAGATTCTTTAGCCAGCTGGAGATAGCCATTTCGAACAGCAAAGAGAAATTCCTTAGAAGCTAAAAATTCTTTTTCAAAACGCAGCTCTTCCTCTTCGGTATGGGAAAAAGAGCGAGCCAGGCCCACTTCCGGTTCTACATCAAAAAGCACAGTTAAATCAGGCATAACCCCCTCGGTGGCAATATCATTTAAATAGCAAAGATAAGAAAGAGGCACTCCCCGACCATACCCCTGATAAGCCAGGGTGGAATCGGTGAATCGGACACATATCACCACTTTACCTTCATGAAGAGCAGGATTTATCACTTCTTTTACATGCTCTCGACGTGAAGCCTCAAAAAGAAAAGTTTCGGCAAGAGGGTCGATCACCCCGCTTTCGGGATTTAGCAATATATCTCTTATTTTTTCTCCCATAGGCGTTCCCCCTGGCTCTCGAGTCAACAAACAGGGAATACCACTTTCCTTCAGAAAAGAAAATAACCGACGAGCATGAGTGGTTTTTCCGCTTCCCTCAATTCCTTCCAAAGTAATCAAAAAACCAGGTCTTTCATTCATGACGGTTTTCTTCCAGAATACGGGGGTAGATTACGACCCGGCGGAAGGGTTCCTCTCCTACGCTTTTAGAGAAAAGGTGATAACGCTCGGCAATTTTATGCTGCAAGCGCCTCACTGAAGAGTTACGAGGAGAAAGCTCTATAGCCTCCCCTACTTTGAGCACTTGCCGAGCCGCTCTTTCTGCCTCTATTAATCCCGAGTCTCCATTGCCTGAAGAGAGATCACTATAACCGAAAAGGTCCTGTACAAACTTATAAATCTGATTATAAGTGTTGCTACGCACCACGTGAACCGGTATGCCTCGGTTCTCTGCCTCCCTTATCTTGCTTCCTTTATTGCGATAGCGACTTTTAAGGGTGAGAAGAATATCTGCTTGATTGATATCTTCTACTATCTCAAGAGGGACCTTAGCGTGAGCAATGGCTCTCTGTACATAATTTTTACTTACAGCGAAGAGGTAAACCCGTAGTAATTGACTCTCAAAAAATTCAGGAACTACTTCTGTCTCCTGTGCCATTTTCGCATCTACAAGAGAAGAGGCCCTTTTGTCCTCTTCCACCACCTTAACCGTTCCCTCTTTGGTTCTTTTTCTCACCTCTGGTCGAGGGTCATAACCTCGCAACAACAAATCTACTGCCTGAGCAGTATCATGGTAAATGCCCAGTGTATCTCGGTCACGCAATTCAATAACCACATCAAAAGTAGGAATAGCTTTGCGCTCCAGTACCGCTTTCTGACTCCCCCGACGATGAGCTTCCTCGTCACTCAGTATCACTGACTGAATTCCTCCCACCAGATCGCTTAAAGTAGGATTCAATAGGAGGTTTTTCAGAGTGTTGCCATGAGCTGTAGCAATAAGCTGTACTCCTCTCTCGGCAATAGTTCGGCAGGCTCTTGCTTCCTCTTCTCTTCCAATTTCGTCCACGATGATAACCTCAGGCATGTGGTTTTCTACCGCCTCAATCATCACATCATGCTGTTTCTCAGGAGATGATACCTGCATCCGACGAGCTCGACCAATAGCAGGGTGAGGAATATCTCCATCACCAGCTATTTCATTAGAAGTATCCACTACTACCACCCTTCTCTGGAACTCATCACTCAACACTCGAGCTACCTCGCGAAGTTTGGTAGTTTTACCCACTCCCGGTGGCCCCAAAAGCAAAATATTTTTACCTGATACTATAACATCTCTGATTATATCAATAGTACCATATACTGCTCTCCCTACCCGAAGAGTGAGCCCTACAATATTTCCCAATCGGTTACGAATACAGGAAATGCGGTGAAGAGTCCGCTCAATACCTGCTCGGTTATCTCGAGTAAACATTCCCACCCTTTGAACTACGTAATCAAGATCTTCCCTCTCTATTATCCTATCAGAGAGAATCACAAAACCTTTGGCAAAACGGGCTTCGGGAGGACGCCCCAGATCCATTACCACCTCTATCAAATCATCAGCATTTTCGCGCTCTTCCAAAAGAATTCTGATATGATCAGGTAAAACTGCAAAAAGCTTGTCTAAGTTATCTACTACTCCCACTCGATAACCATTACCCATAGTACTGTTTTTTTCTATCCTCCTTCTACTTAACTTTCATCTATTTATTATCAAAAACCAGCATTCGCCCTGTTTATTTCAAGAGAAACTCTTCTCAAGAACATTATTGGCTTAAAATAGGCTTAGACAATTATAACAGCTTATGGAGAGAAAGAAAAATTCTATCTTCCTTCTCCTATGTAACTATTTTTGTTACTGTAATGACTTCTCGTATCCTTCCCAATAACGGCGTATAATATTATGGAGCAAACAAGTTATTAAATTGCTCAAACTTTTAAAGGCAAGCTACATCAGAGGTTAAAAGCTCGGAATCACCACGCCCGCCGGAACGCATTCCCCCCAGCGTCGATATTCCAAATTTTTTTAATCTCTTGTGCTCTATATTTTTCTCTCAATATTGTCAGGCTGCAAAGCTGATGCTCGCGGTGACGGTTAAATTGGTTGCCATAATAATATCAAGGTACAAATAAGAAAAGCAAAACACTGAGTAGAGGGATTTTGCAAGGGATTTTGGGGTTAAATATAACAGAAAAAAATAATGGAAAAATTCATCTTCAATTTCAGAGGGAAGGGAAGCAAATTGGTAGAAGTGACTATTGAGAAAAATTTGAGTTATTGTCAATTTAAAGAGTTAATTCCTGACCTTGTTTCCATTTATCAGCGAGCTTATGAGAATCTTCCTGAATATCGAGATGACAGCTACTGTAAAATAGCGGCTTATTTCTCCTGGCTATGGAAGGGAGATCCTGAGGGTTTTTTAGTAGTTTTTGAGGGAAATAAACCAGTAGGATTATTAGGAATGCATGCTAACTGGAGAGAAAGAAAAGAATATCTGGCTGAGATTCATGAACTCGTGGTAGATCCCCAATTTCAGGGAAGGGGAGTAGGAAAAAAATTGATAGAGGAAGCAATCCAGATTGCCCTTTCTCGAGGGAGAAAGAAAATAGAGTTGTGGGTAGGAGAAAAAAATCGCAAAGCCCAAGAGTTCTATCTCCATAATGGATTTCAAGAAAAAGAGCAGAGGGGAATATGGATTAGAATGATAGAAGAATTGGATTTGTAGGAAGAAGAGTTTTTTGTTTTTTAGGATTTAAGTTGTATAATAAAGCCTGAATGTTTTTAAAAGTAGGTGAAAAAATGAAGGTAGGCATTCCGCGGGGTCTTTTATTCTATCGTTTTTATGCCCTCTGGAAAACTTTTCTGGAAGAACTGGGAGCAGAAGTAGTAATTTCTCCTCCCACCAACAAAGGCATTATCCAAAAAGGTTTAACCTACGCGGTGGAGGAAATTTGTTTTCCAGCCAAAGTGTTTTTGGGACATGTTCTCTATCTTAAAGACCGAGTGGACCTCATATTTATTCCCCGAATAGTCAGTTTTCACAGGAGAGAATATAATTGTCCCAAAATATTAGCTCTTCCTGATTTAGCCCGTAACCTCTTTAATATTCCTGAAGAAAGGATAATTGGTGACGAAATTAATATGCGGGAAGAGGGGATGCGAGGCTGGAGGCGAGGATTTTTAAACATTGGTAAACACTTTACTACTAAAGAAAGTAAAATTATGAAAGCTCTGAATTTAGCAGAAAAAGCTCATAAAGATTATCAGGCCAACCTCAAAAAGGGCATGCTCCCCGAAGACTTGATTGACCACAAAAATCCCCTTCCTCTCCGGGAGAAGAAAATTGTCCTTTTAGGCCATACTTATCTTTTGAGTGATAGCTATATAAATATGAATATCACCGAAAAAGTCAACGATCTCAACTACTCGGTAATCACTCCCGATATGGTAGATGAGGAAAAGAAAAGATACTATCTCTCTACTATTCCTAAACCCAGTTTCTGGACTATTTCTAATGAAATCATTGGTAGCACTTTATACCATCTCAAAGAGAGAAAACCGGAGGTCAGAGGGTTTATCCATCTGGTTTCCTTTGAGTGTGGACCAGATTCTTTAGTGGGAGAGTTAATTGAACGTCTTCTCAAAAGAGAAAAGGAGTCTCTCCCTTACTTGCGTTTAGAAATTGACGAGCACACCGGAGAAGCAGGGTTGGTTACTCGTTTAGAAGCTTTTGTAGATATGATGGAGTGGAGGTATAAAAGCCTTGAAAGCTACGTTTCCCCATTTGCTTCATCTTGATATCGCCTTAGGAGTTCTCTACCCCACTCTGGGCGTAGAAATCATAACCCCTCCTCCTATTACTCAAAAAACCATTGAAATTGGAGTAAAACTAGCTCCTCAGAATGCTTGCTTTCCTCTCAAAGTCACTCTGGCTAACTTTGTAGAAGGAATTGAACTGGGAGCCGATACTATTTTTATGGCCGGAGGGGTGGGGCCTTGTCGTTTTGGTTATTACGGACAAATTCAAAATATAATTTTAGAAGATTTAGGTTACAACGTTGATTTTGTCCTATTAGACCATCCTCGCTATGGTATTCGTCCTTTTATAAAAGCCCTGCAAACTATGGCCGGGGGAAGGGTCCTTTCCTCCCGAGTTATCAAAGTAGCCAGCTTGGCCTGGAAAGTTTTGCGCTTTACCGAAGACTTAGAGACAGAAAGAAGAGCGCTGCGTGCTCAGGTAAAAGACCGTCAAAAATTAGACGAAATAGTAGAAGGAGCGCTGGAACAACTGCGTCAGGTAAATAATGAAAAAAGCTTCCAGGCTATCAAAGAAGAAACTATGAAAAAGTTAGATAATTTAGAACGGAAAGAAACAGAAGACCTCATAAAAGTGGGAATAGTAGGAGAGATTTATGTAGCTCAGGAAACTAAAATAAATTTCAATGTGGAAAAGATCCTGGGAGAGCTAGGAGCATACGTACACAACTCTGTTTCTACGGTAGAGTATGTTTTGCACACCCTGCCATTTACTCGTTCCCGGGAAAAATTAGAAGCCTGGGAGCTAGCCAAGCCTTACCTGAAGAGATTTGTAGGAGGAGAAGGAATTGATACAGTAGGCAGCGCCATTCGCTATGCTCAATGGGGCTTTGATGGAGTTGTCCATCTTTATCCTTTTACCTGTATGCCTGAAGTAGTGGCTAAAAGTATACTTACCGCAGTAAGCAGGGATTACGACTTACCTACTCTGCATTTAGCCATAGATGAACATTCTGGAGAGGCGGGATTAGTTACCAGAGTGGAAGCATTTGTAGATGTTTTAGAAAGAAGAAAAAAACTGAAGAAAAAAAAGGTGGAGGTTAGTTAAATGGACCTTTATTTAGGAGTGGATGTGGGCTCAGTAACCACTAAGTTTGTGCTTATAGACGAAGAAAAAAACATTCTGGCCAGTTGCTATTTGCGCACTAGCGGCGATCCGATTGGAGCGCTCAAAGAAGGTTTACAATACATAGAAAGACATTTTCCCAGTGGTGGAGAAATAAAAGGAGTAGGTAGTACCGGTAGCGCCCGACACCTAGCCGGCATAGTAGTAGGAGCAGATATAGTCAAAAACGAAATTACCGCTCACGCCATAGCAGCCATCACCCGAGTACCTGAAGTACGAACAGTTTTTGAAATTGGAGGACAGGACAGTAAGTTAATTATCATTCGAGATGGCGTGGTGGAAGACTTCGCTATGAATACCGTTTGCGCAGCCGGAACAGGTTCTTTTCTGGAGCATCAAGCGGTACGTCTTAATGTTCCCATCGAAGAATTTGGAAAATTAGCTCTCCGGGCTGAACAGGCAGTGCGCATTGCCGGAAGATGCACGGTTTTTGCTGAATCAGATATGATTCATAAACAACAATTAGGTTTTGGCAAGCCAGAAATCGTCAAAGGACTTTGTGAAGCCTTAGTGCGGAACTTCATCAATAATTTAGCTACGGGGAAAACCATAGAAGACCCCATCGTTTTCCAGGGAGGAGTAGCTGCCAACGAGGGGATTGTTCAGGCATTCCGAGATTTCTTCCAGGGTAAAAAGAAGATTGTCGTTCCTCCTGAGCATGGAGTCATGGGAGCCTGGGGAGCAGCTATTTTAGCCCTGGAGTATGCTCCAGAAAAAAGTACTTTTTCTGGATTTGAAGTGATTGGTCGTCAGTTTGAAAGCCGGAGCTTTACCTGTGAAGATTGTCCCAATGCCTGCGAAATAGTAATACTAAAGGAAGAAAATGATATTAAGGCTTTATGGGGTAGTCGCTGCGGCAAGTGGACTCCTGTTACGGTCAGACAGAGATGGGAAGAACAAGAAGATAAATCCGAGGAGCCTCTCCAGATAGAAGAGGAAGAGTCTTTGGTAAAAGGTTAATCATGGTTCTGAAGGGCTTTCTTTTTCTCTAACCGATTGGAGAGCTTCCTGTAAAATCTGGTTTAATTTTTGAGTTTTTTCTTCAACTTCCTGAACAAGTATAGCTATATCAGACCAGGTGCGGGGAGGGGAAAACCATTCCCACCTTTTACTGCCTCCCAAAATGAGGAAAAAAACTATTACCATTACCAGAAGAATTATCCACCATCCTATTTTCCTGAACCCTCTTCTTGTTTCTCCTTTCTCCATAGCGTAATACCGAAACTCATTATTCCCGGAAAGCAGGAAGCTTGTTAACTTCCTGAGTTAGAAGCTCAATAAGATACTGAAGGTCTTGCCAGGTAGAAATTAGCTCATCAGAGAATTGTTGCAAGCTCATGAAATTAACCAAACTTTTGATATCCCTCTGGAGCCTAACCACTTCTAAAGCTCCTCGATAGACTTTGGCGTTCTCAGAAAGAACCAGAAGAAACTTTTTGATAGTCCGGTCAGCATTCTTAATTGTCTCATAAATCTTATCTTCCAGAGAAATAAATTCCTTCCAGATTTGGATTTCTTTGGCTTTAAATTCTACTTGCATTTCTAAACTTCTTCTCCTGATGTTTCTTATCTCCTCGTCCTGCTCCAGAGATAGTTCTTTTAACTCTTCTTCCAGTTCTAATTTTTCATCTTCCAGAATTCTGATCTGGTCTTTAGATTTTTTAAGCAACTCCTGGAGTTCCTCTATCTTTCCTCTCAATTCTTCTTCTATCTGGGGTCTAAGATCAGAGATGTGTTCATAAGAGACGGTAATCTCTTCTAATTTGTCTACCATAGGGTCTATAATCGCATCAAGATTCTCTGCTTTTTCTATCATATTTATTATTTCATCCAGAGCCTTCAGGTTTCTTTCAATCTGGTAGTAAACCTGATTGCTTCCTGCAGTATAAAAAGATTGAGCAGTGAAGCCTACCCTCTCGGCCACAAACTTCATATCTTCTTTAGAATGAGAAATAGGAATATCTCCGGCTAAGGTTCCCAGAAAGAAGGCCACAAAAATCACTAAACCCACGACTACATATCGCCTCAAGGCTCGCACTTTTTTAACACCTCCTTTCTTCTATAGCGGCTTTGGCTCACCCAGGCAACATAGAGTAATAAGAGGAAAATTGCAGAAAAAACGTAAAACTTAAGTTAGAATAGTATAATGTCACAGCTTTAAACGAAACATATCCCTTTTTATTCCCCCTGTTTTTCTCTCAACGAAGAAAAAATCCAGAAGAAAAAGCGCTGTGATAGATAGCTTCCAAAAAATATTAAAAGTTGTATAATGTATAATAGCCGGGTAAAAGGAAATTGGTCGTGAAGACCAGAGGAGTGGGAAGCTTTTAGTCCTCTTTGCCCGGCCGTTTTTAAAACATCCTCCTGTGGAATAAAATATTATCAATTTAGTTTACTTTTAAAAATCCCAAACTGAAGGGAGGCCTGAACATATATGCCTATCAAACGCAAAATGACTCGAGAGAATCTGGAAAATGCTTATGCTGGCGAATCACAAGCTTACATGAGATATCTAATTTTTTCTCAGGTAGCAGAACAAGAGGGAAAGCCTAATATTGCTCGCCTTTTTAAGGCCATCGCTTATGCTGAGGAAGTCCACGCTACCAATCATTACCGAGCTTTAGGGTACATCAACAATACAGTTAAAAATCTGGATATGGCCATTGCCGGAGAAATATATGAAGTGGAGGAAATGTATCCCGCTTACAATGCTGTAGCTAAACTTCAGGGAGAAAAAGAAGCAGAAATAACCACCCACGGAGCATTAGAAGCAGAAAAAATTCATGTCCAGATGTACAAAAAAGCTAAAGAAGCTGCCGAAGACGGTAAAGATGTAGCTTTAGGAACCATTCAGATATGTTCAGTGTGTGGTTACACTGCAGAAGGAGAGGCTCCAGAAAAATGTCCCATCTGTGGAGCTTCTCGAGAAAAATTCAAAGCTTTCTAAGGAGGTAAGAAGATGACTAATTTTAGCGACCTTTTTCAATCGGCCGACTGGAAAGAGGAAAAGCACGTTCCGGTAATTGAAGGACCTGATACAGTTAAAAAAGGAGAGCTTACTAATTTTACCGTAACTGTAGGAAAAGAGATTCCTCATCCCAATACCACCGAACATCACATCCGGTGGATAGCGGTCTATTTCCTGCCTACAGGAGGGAAGTTTCCTTTTCAGTTAGGACATTTTGAATTCACTGCTCATGGAGAAAGTACTGAAGGTCCTAATCAAGGGCCGGTATATACCGAACCACGAGTGAGCTTTTCCTTTAAAACCAATCAACCAGGAACTATTTTTGTCACTTCCTACTGCAATATCCATGGACTGTGGAAAGGAGAAAAGGAAATCAAAGTAGAATAGTAAAAAGGGGGTAACACCCCCTTTTTACTATGTTGTTATTTACATTTTCTTATGGAAGAAAATCATAAATTTTCTCATCCTCATAACAATGAAAAAGCTCTTTCAGTTGCCATAATCCTGAATTTTATCGTTTCCCTGGTCGAAATCATAGGAGGAATATGGTCGGGAAGCTTAGCCCTACTTTCCGATGCTCTACACAATTTAGGAGACACCACCTCTCTTTTTATAAGTCTTTTCTCTCTCCGCCTTTCTTTGAAAGAAGAAACTCCTCAAAGAACCTATGGCTATCGGAGAGCAGAAGTTCTGGGTGCTTTTGTTAATTCTCTGTTAATATTTGCCACCCTTGGCTACATTTTTATAGAAGCTATTCAGAGACTTTTCTCTCCCCGGGTAATAGAAACCCATATCCTTTTAGAAATAGCAATAATAGGTCTTTTGGGAAATTTGTTTTCCGTTTTCTTGCTCTTTCCTGGTTCACGAGAAAGTCTTAACCTCCGAAGTTCTTTCTGGCATCTTCTTGTAGACACCTTTTCTTCTTTAGCAGTAATAATTGGAGCTCTATTAATTAAGCATTGGGGATGGTTTTTTATTGATCCTCTCCTCAGCATAGGACTATCGATTCTCCTTTTACGAGGAAGCTGGAAAATGTTCAAAGAGGTGGTTAATATCCTTATGCAAGGAGCACCTCCTCACTTAAACCTGGAAAAATTGAAAAAAGCCTTAGAAACTCTGCCCGGGGTGAAAAATATTCACCATCTTCATGTATGGTCTTTAAATGAAAAAGAACATTTTGCTGAATTTCACGTAACTACTACCTGTTCCAGCTGGGAAGAAATTGACCAGCTCCGCGAAGAAATACAAAAAATTCTTTTCGAGGATTTTCGAATCGAACATTCCACCATTCAATTCGAAAATAAAGGTTGTAAAAACCAGGATTTTATTGTGAAAGAAAAATAAGCTTGTGTTTTCTTAAAAAGGTTCTTCCTCTTCCAAGACTTTCCTTATCTCTTCTTCTGTGGCTCGAAGACGATCCCTCAAAAAGCGGTACAAGAAAGAGGCTCTTTTAACTTTTTCCGTCAAATTGTCTATTTCTATTTCCTCATTCTCCAGTTCATCTACAATGGATTTCAGTTCCTGAAAAGCCTCACTATAGCTCAGATTGTTCTCTTCCATAAGTCTCCTCCACTTTACTTTTTATCCAGCCATCCATCAGGCGGGTAGAAATATTTTCTCCTTCTTGTAAATCTCTAAAGCTTTTCACCACTTTACCTTCTCGATAAGTCACACTGTAACCCCGGCGGAGAACATTCTCGGGATTCAACAAACGTATTGCCTGTTCAGCTCTTTTTAACGCTTCCCACTCCTTGGAAACTCTCTCCTCCACTAAATTTTTTAATTGTCTTTCATAGGCTCTCTGGTTTTCTCCTATTTCTCCCAGAATCCTTTGAGAATGTACCAATAATCTCTCCCGACAAAAAGAAAGTTCTTTCCCCGATGAAAGAAGTAAATCCCCTACTCTTCTAGTCCATTGATCGACCAGAACAGTTAGAACACGTCTTTCTTTCTCTATAAAGTTTTCTATTATCTCTTTTAACTCCGCCATTTCCTCTTCTATCTCTTCCTCTACCATTTTCATTTGATTAATAAGAAATTCAGCTACTGCAGTGGGAGTCTTCAGGCTGGTATGAGCCACATAATCTAAAACTGTATCATCCCGCTCATGGCCAATACCCACCACAACCGGAAGAGGAAAGGTGGCTACCGCCTTTCCTAAAAGGTAGCTATCAAAACAGCTCAAATCGACACTGGAGCCCCCTCCTCTAATTATTACCACTATATCAAAATAATTTTGTTCTCTCTTTATCTCTTCCAAAGAAGAAAAAAGGGAGTTTTCAGCCTCTTCTCCTTGCATCAAAGTGGGGAATAACTGACAGGAAAAAGTAAAACCATAAACATTGTTCTGAAGATGACTTATAAAGTCCTCCCATCCCGCTGCTGTAGGAGAAGAAATTATTGCAATCCGCTGAGGAAAAAGGGGAAAAGGAAGGGAGCGATTAAGAGTCAAAAACCCTTCTTTCTCCAGGCATTCTAATATTTCTCTTCTTTTACGCATCATCTCTCCCAGGGAATAAGAAGGGTCGACTTCTTTAATATCCAAACTCAGACCATGAACAGGATGAAATCGCAATCGAGTTAAAAAGAGAACTTTCATTCCCCGTTCCAGGTTTTTACCAGTTGCTTCCAGAAAAGAGGAAACCACCAGAGGATAATTAGAAGACCAGATAATCCCCTTCATCCGGGCTACCACGCGGTCATCTTCTTTTTCTACCAACTCCAAGTAACAGTGTCCAGTAGTAGAATTTAATCTTATCTCAGCAATTTCCGCTACTACCCAAAGAGGGGCAGAAAAGTAACAATTTTCTACTACATCTTTCAATATCTGATTCAACTCTTTAAGAGTAAGATAAGATGGTTGGGAAATATTTTCCACAGTTTCCTCCTTTACTGTTCAATTTTACCAGAAGAAAGCTTTTATACAATCATTCTCCCGGTTGTAACTATAACCGGACTATAATTTAAATAAACTTTTATCCGATATGCTGGATTAAGAAAAATGGCTCATCCTCTCACCAGCTCCTGCAACTTCTTTTCTCTATCCTACCAACAAAAAAAGCAGGAGATAAACTCCTGCTTTTTCTCCCGGCAGCTTCCTAC
>ERZ773359.1016-NODE-1016-length-40113-cov-10.743697_pt1 | contig 40113 bp, 36 predicted proteins | sample MGYA00374955_ERZ773359 | MGnify/ENA primary metagenome ERZ773359 (study PRJEB29098, sample SAMN04486028) | biogas fermenter metagenome | study: EMG produced TPA metagenomics assembly of the Biogas fermentation microbial communities from Germany - Plant 4 DNA1...
TAATAGTGGTTAAAAAACACCACTCAATTTTTATTTCAATATTCTATGAAAATGTTACCTGAAGCAATAGCTGTTAGGTTATCGATTCTCTCTTTCTTTCCTTTCCTGGATAGTTTATCATATTTTTAATTTCCCTCATAAATGATCTCTCTTCGTGCCTGCGAGAGATACTTCATCTCTAATCCCCCCCTTAAGAATATTCTCTTAAGGGAATATTAATTTCACTTTGATTTTAGTTGAGGCAATTCGATCTATTGACAAACTTTAGGGAAGACGATACACTACGCTTGTAGTGGTCTGAAAGTCTGAACAAAGGAGGTGAAGGAAATTGGGGGATTTCACATTAATAGATAATTTAAAAAGATTTCCATAAGAAAATATATATTTTTTGTATAATTGCTGATATATCAGATATTAAATATTAACTATTAACTATTATAAGGAAATAGGAGGTGACATGTTTTCTGGTTTTTGATTAAGAGAGAAACTTTAGTTTTTTGAAAAATCTTGAGAAGGGAGTGAGTAGATTGAGGAAGTTTTTTGTATGTTTTTTGATGTTTGTGTTGTTTTTGAGTACTGCAGGAGTTGCTTGGGCTCAGGAGTGGCCAGAAAAGGAGGTAGAAATAATTATTCCCTGGGAAGCAGGGGGAGCCACCGATGTATTGTATAGAGCAGTTGCTAAGTATTTTCCCAAATATGCTAATGGCAAACAATTGATTATTAAGAATGTACCTGGAGGAGGATCGGCTATAGGTTATGGTGAGGGCGTCAAAGCCAGGCCTGATGGTTATACTCTGGTTGCTGCTGTTAACCCTGTTATTACCAGAGCATTAATGGGGCCTGCTCCTTATCATCCTATTGAAAGCTTTGATCCAGTATGTCTGCTGGTAAATAATCCCTGCTATATACTAGTAAATAGTAAATTAAAAAAATGGAACAGTCTTCCCGAGCTGGTTGAGTATGTCAGGGAAAACCCGGGAGTGGTGACGGTAGGTAACAGCGGTGCTGGTGGTGGTAACCATTTGGTGGCATTGTGTTTTGAGAGCGCTTTTGACCTGAAGTTCATTCATGTACCCTTTGATGGCGGAGGTCCCTCCGTTAATGCTTTACTTGGAGGGCATATTGATACAGTAGTAGCTTCTTCCCCTGAGGGTTTCCCTAACGTAGAAGCCGGTGAGCTGGAGATGCTTGCAGTTTTTGCTGAAGAGCGGCTTGGGAAATTTCCCCAATTTCCTACAGCTCAAGAACAAGGTTATGACTTTACGGCATTCATGTGGAGGGGCGTGGTAGTTCCCAAAGGAGTAGATCCTGAAATTGTAGAACAGATTGCTGAAGTTTTTAAGGCAGTGCTGGAAGACCCTGATTTTCAGAAGGATGCCGAAAACTTAGGGCAAAATGCGCTATATCTTGGCCCAGAGGAGTTCGGAAAGCACCTTGCTTCAGAGTTTGAGCGTTACCAAGAGATTATCACCAAATATGGGCTAGGAGAATTTTACAAATGATTTTGCGGTGTCCCCTTGTAGAAGGGGACACCGAGGAGGTATCGCAAAATGGGGAAAGCTGATATTATAATTGGATTTTCACTCTTGTTTGTTTCGGGGTTTCTTCTAATAGGGGCGATGGGGCTTCCTCAAAGCCACGTGGGTATAAGTCCTGGTTTGTTTCCCGCTATTGCTTTGGGGGGTTTGATGGTTTTGAACCTATTTTTAATTTTAAGGGGATTGAAACAAAGAAGGGAAAAGGCGCAGTCTTATTCTGCTTCTTTAAACTTAAATTTCGAAAAAATTAAGAAAATCGCGATTTTTGTGGCCTTTGCCTGGCTGTATATTTTTCTTTTACCTCTCTTGGGATTTGTTTATGCATCAGGAATTTTTTTCTGGGTGATTTTTATTCTTGCCGGAGTAAATCAATGGGGTAAAGCTTTAATCCTTTCTTTTGGGTCGAGTATCATAATGTACTTCGTTTTTTATCGAATTTTTATGGTCGCTTTACCTCGACCTGCTTTACCAATTCCCTATCCTTTTTGAGATAGGTATTTCTGGAGGTAGAAAATGGATGTCATTCAGATAAGCCTTGTGGAAGGATTGAGACAAATTCTTGACTTTCAGACTCTCCTGTATATTTTTGGAGGAGTGGTTTTCGGCTTTATAGTTGGTGCTTTGCCCGGTCTTTCAGCTTCGACTGGCATTGTTCTTGTTCTGCCTCTTGTTTATCATATTCCGGCTGCAGAAGCAATAATGATTATGCTCGGAATATATGGAGGAACTATGTTCGCTGGTTCCATACCTGCAATTTTGATTCGTACGCCCGGAACTCCTTCCGCTGCCGCTACTGTCCTTGACGGTTATCCCATGGCCCAGAGAGGAGAAGCAGGTCTTGCTCTTTCAACTTCAGCTATTGCTTCTTTTGTAGGGAGCCTGCTCAGTGCAATAGCTCTTTTCTTGATTGCTCCGCAAATTGCCAGGGTAGCACTTAAGTTTGGCCCACCAGAATTTTTTTCTCTGGTGGTTTTTGGCCTCACCGTTATTGCTAGTGTAACCGGAAAAGATGTCATTAAAGGTTTAATCTCTGCTCTGCTGGGACTTTTTCTGGGTACTATGGGAATGGATCCCATATCAGGTTATTCCCGATTTACTTTTGGTTCTTATGCTCTTGAAGGAGGGTTACCACTTTTACCGGTAATGATTGGTCTTTTTGCGGTTTCTCAAGTGTTGAGAGACATAGAGGAGGCAGGAATAACTTACCAGGTGATTAATAAAATAGGACGAATTTGGCCTTCCCGGGAAGAGCTGAAAAGAATTTTAGGGGCTTCTCTCTTTGGATCAGCAGTGGGTACATTAATTGGCGCAATTCCCGGTATTGGTGGTTCAATAGCCACTTTTTTAGCATATGGTCAGTATCGCAAGTTCTCTAAAAGAGGAGAAGAGTTTGGTAGCGGAGTGTTAGAAGGAGTTGCTGTTCCAGAATCGGCTAACAATGCCACAACTGGAGGAGCGCTTATTCCCCTTTTAACTCTGGGTATTCCTGGAGATATTGTTACCGCGGTAATGCTGGGAATCTTAATTCTTTTTGGAGTAAATCCTGGACCCATGCTCTTCCGGGAACAACCTGAAGTAGTGAACCGGCTTTTTGCATCCATGTTCGTGATTGCTTTTTTTATTTTAGTGTTGGGGTTGTTTGGAGCGCGATTTTCTCCAAAAATACTCGCCATTCCCAAAAAAATTCTTTCTCCTTTAGTACTTTTGTTATGTGTAGTTGGGGCTTATGCAGATAGTTCAAGTGCTTTTGGAATTACAGTTGCTCTGGTATTTGGAGTGATAGGTTATTTTATGGAGAAGTTTGATTTTCCAGTGGCTCCATTGCTTATCAGTATGATTCTTGGTCCTATTGCTGAGGGAGAATTAGGTCGGAGTCTTCTGATTTCAAGGGGTGACTGGTCAATACTCTTTGTTCGTCCTATTTCGCTTTGTTTTTTAATTCTGGCAGGATTATCGCTGTTCTTTGCCTTTCGAAAAAAAGATTAGAAAGAGGTGGAGACTATGTTGGAGAAAAATAATCTGGATTCTTCCGTAAAGCAGGAGATTCAAGAAAAGTTAGTCTGTCTTCGCAAACTTATAGAAGGAAAAAATTTGAAGGCCTTACTTTTAAAAAGGCATGTAAATTTCAGCTGGTTGACTGCCGGTGGGACTAATGTCCTCTGTATGGCTCAAGATACTGGGGTGAGTAGCATCTTGGTTACTGATGACAGAAGCTATGTTATAGTCAGTAATATTGAGGCCCCCCGGATGAAGGAGGAAGAGAAAGTAGTTGCAAAAGGGTTTGAACTTGTGGAATATCCCTGGTATGAAGAAAATGAAATGAAAATTGTGCGAGAAATTTGCGGAGAGGGTAGTATTGGTTGTGATATTACTTTTCCAGGAACTCAAGATTTATCAGGAGAAATTAATCGCTGTCGTTATCAGCTTCTGGGAACAGAAAAGGAACGTTATCTCTGGTTAGGTAAGGAAGTTTCCTGGACACTCGAAGAAGTACTGTGTAGTTTGCATCCTGGTGTGCTTGAATCGGAGGTAGCTGCAGAAATTGCTCTCAGACTCTGGAAGAAAAGGATTGAACCTATTGGACTCCAGGTAGCTGCTGACGAACGTGCTTATCAGTTCCGTCACCCGGTAGCCTTTCGAAACCCGGCTAGAAGGTTATTGCTGGCAAGTGTCATGGCTAGATATGGTGGTCTGGTAACCACGGTAACCCGCATGGTTTATTTTGGAACACCTTCGCCAGAATTCTTGAAACAATATCGTGATAATGTACGTATCGAATGCGAGATGATCGCTCTCTCAAGACCTGGTAACAAAGCTGTACTCCCTCTTCAGAGAGCAGTAGAGCTCTATAAGGAGCTGGGATATCCTGAGGAGTGGAAACGTCATCATCAGGGAGGAGCGATGGGTTATTTGCCTCGAGATTACCGGGTAGATTTTGAGTGCCAGGAAAACATTCTCGAGAACCAGGCTTTTTGCTGGAATCCATCTATAGCTGGTACTAAATCCGAAGATGGTTTTATTTCTACTTCTCATGGCCCACTATTTATAACTTACCCGGTACGTTTTCCGGTTTTTAACCTAGAAGTGGAAAATCTTCATTTTGAGCGACCAGATCTGCTTTTGCTTTAGGAGGGTGAGCTATGAGCCATAAGCAAATAGGATTTGCAATTGTTGGTTATGGGCTTGCTGCAAAACTCCACGCTCAAGCTCTTACTCAGCTTGACGAGGCAAAACTAATAGCTATAGTGGGTAGGAATACTAAAAAAGCTTCCGAGCTGGCTGAAAATTTTGGAGTAGAAGCTCTTTCCCTTGATGAGGCTTTGAGAAGGGAAGATATTCAGGCTTTTATTGTAGCTACTCCTACGGGTAGTCACCTTGAGGTAGTTAAAGAAATTGCTCCTCGAGGTAAACACCTCTTGGTGGAAAAGCCTCTAGAAAGCAATTTACAACGTACCGATGAATTAATCCGAACCTGTGAGGAAGCAGGGGTTATCCTTGGTGCTGTTTTTCAGCATCGCTATGATGATGCTTCTCTTATGCTTAAAGAGTATAAAGAAAGAGGACTTCTGGGTAGAACAGTAATGGGAAGTGCTTATGTAAAGTGGTATCGGACGCAGGAATATTACGATACTCGGCCCTGGAGAGGACGTGTAGAGACCTCTGGTGGTGGGGCACTTGCCACTCAGGCTTCACACAGTATAGATCTTTTGCTCTGGTTTTTAGGTGAACCTGAGAAAGCATGTGGTTTTATGAATACTCTGGCTCATACGGGAATAGAAGTCGAAGATGTGGCAGTGGCCTCTATTCAGTTTAAGGATGGAGCTCTAGGTAGCATCGAAGCTAGTACAGCTACGTATCCTGGTTTTCCGGAGAGACTGGAGTTTCATTTTGAGCGAGGGAGTACCATCATTGAAGGAGGCAAGATAGTCTATCTTAATACTCTTTCTGAGGAAATACCGGTTATAGAGCGAGGACAAGGTGGCCTATCTGGAGCAAGTGACCCTGCTGGTGTGGATATTCAGCCTTTTGTAAGAATGCTCCAGGACTTTGTTAACGCTCTGAGAGAAGGTAAGAATCCCCCCTTGGATGGTCGAGAAGGAAGAAGAGCAGTGGAATTGATTGAAGCAGCACGAATATCTGCTCTGGAGAGCAGAGTGGTAGAACTTCCTCTCTAACAAGATAAGTCATCCTATTAAATTTAGTAAAGAAATATTTATTAGGCATAAAACAATGTTTATAAATTAGATATTGAATTTTTTGCCAGGTTTGATAAAATTAGGATGTGATATATCAGGTATTACATGTCACAATCTAATGGTTTCTTTAACAATTGAAAAATTGCTGGTTTGGGCAAAATAGGGATTTTCCATAAATTAAGGGGGTGATTAAAGCGTAGACGGTAAACGTTCTTAAGTTCTTATTTTGGAGTTTCTTATTGATTTAACATTAATTTAATTTAAAAAAGGGAGGTTTACTGAGATGCTTAAAAAATTGACTGGAATTATCGTTGTGTTAGCGATGGTAGTGGGATTCTGGGCTTCAGTTGCTCTGGCTCAGGAACAATATGTTTTGAGGTTTAATCATGTGTTGGCTCCCGGTCACCCTTATCATGAAGGGTTTCAGAAATGGGCTGAGCGGGTATATGAAAGAACCAATGGGGGTTTAAAGATTGAGGTTTTCCATAGTGCTCAATTGGGAGTCGAAGAAGATATCATAGAGCAGATCCGTCAAGGTGTTCCGGTGGGACAAAATACTGATGCTGCTCGCCTCGGTAACTATGTACCTGAAATTGCGGTAATAAATGGTCCTTATTTTGTAGAAAGTATTGAAGAGGTCCAAAAACTTCATGAATCCCCTTCGATTCAGGAATGGATAGACAAGCTGGATAAGGAATATGGTCTTAAAGTGCTGTCCTTTAATTGGGTGCAAGGTTACAGGCACTTTATGACTAAGGATAAGGAAGTTAGAACTCCCGAAGATTTAAAAGGTCTGCGTATCCGGACTGCACCTGCTCCTATCTGGCAGGAATCTGTTCGAGCATTGGGGGCGACCCCTGTTGCTTTGAACTTCGACGAAATGTATACTGCCTTGCAGCAGGGTGCAATAGACGGAGCAGAATTAGTGTATGATAATGTCACCTCAGGTAACCTTTATGAAGTTCTCAACTACATCAGTGAAACTCGTCATTTCTTGCTGGTAAACTTCGAAGTAATAAGCAGCAAATGGTTTTATAGTCTTCCTGAGGAGTATCAAAAAATTTTAGTGGAAGAGTGTGACCGGGCAGGTCTGGAAACTTCTTACTTGATTGAGGAAAATACTGAGAAAACTAAAGAAATAATTCGGGAAAAAGGCGTGACTATAATTGAAGATGTTGATCTGGAAGCGTTCAAAAAAGCTGGAGAAGCAGCCTATGAGGTCTTAGGCATAAGTGAAGCCAAAGAGAAAGTTTACCAGGAAATTGGAAAGTAGTAGGTGAAAGATTGTTATTACCCCCAAGCCAAGTTGGCTTGGGGGTAATAAGGTATAAACAGATTTGGAAATTAATTGTAAATAGGGTAATAAAAATATTTAATGTGGGGTATTAATGATGACCATCAAAAAAATCTATGACTTGATTTGTAGAGGGGAAGAAATAGTAGCTGGAGCTTTTATGGTTGCGATTATGGTAATAGTCTTTGCTGCAGGGTTTGGGAGAACTATTGGTTATCCCATTCAATGGGGGATGGAAATGTCTACTTTTCTTTTTGCCTGGGTGGTCTTTTTAAGTGCCGATGCTGCCTGGAGAAAAAACAAACACGTGAGTGTGGAGGTTCTTGTCAGCAAGCTTCCAACAAAACTCCAGTACTATATTACCTTATTTAATCACTGTCTTATTTTTGGATTTTTATTGCTTTTGGTTGGGTATGGCATCCCCCTTTGCTATCACACCAGATTTCGGACTTTTCAGGGTATTCCGGGATTTAGCTATATGTGGGCTACTCTTAGTGTGCCGGTGGGTAGTACCCTTTTGTCAATAACGGCCGTTTTAAAGATAAGAGAACTTGTAAAGCATGGAAAAGTCGCGATTTTTGAAACTGGGAATGATGGAGATATGGATATAGATATATAGCAATATACTATTGTTTCTTACTGATAAGGAGGAAAAAACATGGCGTTGGTATTAATTGTGTTTCTTGTTCTCTTGTTGTTGGGCATGCCGGTAGCTTTCGCCATAGGTATTTCAGGATTTTTGTTTTTTGTTCAGCAGCCGGCATTGCCGCTAACCATGCCGGTTCAGCTTATTCTATCTGGAACCCAGAGTTTTTCTCTGCTGGCAATACCAATGTTTATCTTTGCCGGTAACCTGCTAAACAACACTGGAATAACCAGTCGGCTGGTGCAATTTGCCTCAGTACTTACCGGTCATATGCGGGGTGGTCTAGCTCAAACCAGTGTAGTATTAAGTACTCTGATGGGAGGAGTTACAGGTTCGGCCATCGCTGATGCTTCTATGGAGGCAAGGATATTAGGTCCAGCGATGACTAAACGTGGTTATGATCGGGCATATTCAGCCGTAGTGCATGGTTTTACTTCTCTAATAACTATAGCCATTCCACCGGGGATTGGACTTGTGTTATATGGGAGTATTGGTGAAGTTTCCATAGGGCGACTGTTTGCCGGGGGTATTTTACCCGGACTGTTAATGGCGGCCTTGTTTATGATAGTGGTCTCCATTACTTCGGGTAAAAAAGGTTATCTTCCCGAGCGAGAAAAAAGAGCTTCTGCAAAAGAAATTATACCAGCTTTTATTAGTAGTCTCTGGGCAATATTTTTCCCGATTTTTCTTTTGGTAGCTTTGCGGTTTGGGTTTTTAATTCCTTCAGAAGCGGGTGCTTTTGCCTCAGTATATGCTCTGGCTGTCGGCTTGATAGCCTATCGGGAGCTTACCTGGAAAAAATTTCTTTCTGCTGTTAAATATACCATAATGGATGTGGGTATGATTATGCTTTTGATCGCCTTATCATCTCTGGTTAGTTATGGTATGACCTGGGAGATGATACCCCAGACTCTCTCCCAGCTTTTGCTGGGGATTAGTGAAAATCCTTATGTAATTACTGGTCTAATTGTGCTGATGCTTTTGGTGCTGGGTATGTTTATAGACTCAACAGTTCTGATTTTATTGCTCACTTCAATATTGGTGCCCGTAATGAAACAAATAGGGATGGACCTGGTTCACTTTGGAGTTTTGATGGTGATAACTTGTGCCACAGGACTTTTAACTCCTCCAGTTGGTTTAGTCATGTATTCTGTTTGTTCCGTTATGGGATGTTCTCTGGAGGATTATATAAGGGAATGCTGGCCCTTTTTAATAGCTATGTTTATTTTGATTGCTCTTATGTTATTCTTTCCTCAAATTATTTTATTCATTCCCAACTTAATATTTGGTAAAGCGTAGACGAAGATTTTTCAGGAGGTATGGTTTATGGAAGGAAAGGTAGCAATTGTTACCGGTGGTGCTTCTGGTATCGGCAAAGCTATTGCTGACCGCTTAGCTGATAGGGGATATACGGTTGTAGTATGTGATATTAATGAAGAAAAAGGAAGGGCCCTGGAGAAGGTCAGTAACAAGGTTAAGGGAACTTATGTTTTCAAATATTGTAATGTGGGTGAAGAAGAAGATATTAGAAGAGTAGTAGAAGAAGTTGAAAGAGAATACGGGGGAATTTCAGTGCTGGTTAACAACGCTGGTATCATCAGAAGACGAAAAGGAGAAGAAATCAAAATATCTGACTGGGACGATGTTTTTAAGATTAATACTCGTGGTGCTTTTATTTTCTGCAAATACGTTTCTGAAGTTATGAAAAAACAGAAAAGTGGCCGAATAATAAATATTTCTTCTGTGGCCAGCAAAATGGGTGATATTACCTCAGCTCCTGGATATGGTCCTTCTAAGGCGGCAGTAAACGGCCTTACCAAAACTTTTGCCCGGGAGTTAGCCCCCTATAATATAACGGTAAATGCTGTTGCCCCTCACGCCATTGAAACTGAAATGAGCGCTGAGTGGTCAGAGGAGATGAGGCAGAAAATCATTTCTGAAATCCCCCTCAAAAGGTTAGGTCAACCATCTGAAGTGGCAGCAGTTGTGGAGTTTTTGGTTTCTGACGAGGCTGGTTTTATTACCGGAGAGATAATCGACGTTAATGGCGGCTTTTTAATGGATTAGGGAAATTAAAAGAGGTGATAACAAATAATGAAGGTAAATTTCGATTTGAAAGGGAAAGCAGCTGTTATAACTGGTGGTGGCGGAATTCTTTGCAGTGAAATGGCTCGTGGTTTAGCTTCATGGGGAGTTCAGGTAGCAGTTCTGGATATCAGAGAGGATTCAGCATTGAAAGTAGCGAAAGAGATTGAGCAAAGCGGTGGTGAGGCGATAGCTATTAAAGCTGACGTATTGAATAAAAACTCCCTTTTGGAAGCTCGCTCAAGAGTGTTAGAAGAATACGGCAAGATAGATATTTTAATTAACGGGGCGGGTGGTAACAGAAAAGAAGCCACGACCAGTGAAGAGCAAAGTTTTTTTGACCTTCCAGAAGATGCTCTGCAGTGGGTATTCAATCTGAATTTTCTGGGTTCAGTCCTTGCTTCTCAGGTTTTTGGAGAAGCTATGGTGGAAAATAAAACTGGCTCAATTATCAACATATCTTCCATGGCTGCCTTTAGGCCTTTGACTAAAACAATTGCTTATTCTGCAGCCAAGGCAGCCGTTACTAACTTTACTCAATGGTTGGCGGTTCATCTTGGTCAAAACTATTCTAAGAATCTGCGGGTTAATGCTATCGCTCCTGGTTTTCTTATCACTGAACAAAATAGATATTTATTAATCGATGAGAGAACTGGTGAGGAAACAGAAAGGGGGCGGAGAATTAAAGACCATACCCCTATGGGACGCTATGGAGAGCCACAAGAATTAGTAGGGGCGGTTATCTGGCTTTGCTCAGAAGCAGCCTCTTTTGTGAACGGGGCAGTTATTCCCATAGACGGAGGATTTTCGGCTTATTCAGGAGTTTAAGAGGTTGGAAGAAGGCCCAAAAAGTAGAGAGATTGATAGAAGTGAGATGGGGTTTTGGTCAATGGCTTATTTAGATTTGTGCTAACAGTTTGTTTACCGGTATCAGAAAAAAATACTAAATAGGCTTTGATTACCATTGCCTCATTTTCTTAAGATGTATGAAGTTGAATTTGAGAGGAGGATAAATCGTAAATTGAAACTTGTAAAAGATAGCATCAGCGAGCAGATATACTCTATAATAAAAGAGGAAATACTGCTTGCTAAGCGAAAGCCAGGGGAGCAAATTAATCCCCGAAAGCTGGCCGATGAATTTGAAACTAGTGTTATGCCCATAAGGGATGCCTTAAATCAGTTAGCTAATGAAGGGTTAGTGATCCGTAAGCCCCGGGTTGGTTTTTTTGTTCGTTCTTTTACCCCAAAAGAAGCAAAGGACCTTATGGAGGTGCGGAAACTTTACGAGCTTTATTGTTTAGAGAAGTACTTTGATAAAATAGATCGTAAAAAATTGTCAGATTATTTAGATAGATCTTTAGAAAAGATAGACATTTCTTATAAGGACCGAGAATTTGATGAACTGGATGAGAATATCCACGATTTAATTGTTAAAGCTTCAAATAACTCGTGGCTAATAAACGGTTATAATAGCATTAAAAACTATATTGTTGTTCTCAAACACCTAGATACCGGTCAAGTTCAAGCAGCTCAAAGAGAACACATATCTTTAATCAATGCTATTCTGGACGGAGACAAAGAAAAAGCTATGAAGATTTTAGAAGAGCACATACAAAGAGTAACTGAAGAGTTAATGATGAGCCTGATTTCGCAATGATATCATGAAAGCTATACTGAGGCCCATAAGGTTTAGACATTGTTCTCCCCAATTTATGACTAAGATAGAAGGCAGGGGGTAAAGGGTGCCTATCTATTCTCTTTTTCTTTGCAGAATTATTTTGTTAACCGGAGAAGAATTGGATAAGAAACACCATTCTTTCTAAGTATGTGCTACTATCTCAAATTTAAATATCTTTATAGAGGCTTATAAAATTTCTTTTCCACTAGAGAAAAAATGATGTTATTATCTAACAACGCTGTGGCAAAAGAAGAAATCAGGCGCAAAGAATAGAAATCACTGGGTTTTTGGTGACTATAAAGAAAGAATTTTCAAGTAGCCTTCGTAGACGTTGACAGCACCTTTCTTAGGAAATATAATAAATGTGTGGCCCAATCGAATAGTGGTTAGTTCAGCGGGCTCTCAATCCGCAAGCCGGGGTTCAATTCCCCGTTGGGCCACCAAAGGCTTCACAGAGCCTTTTCGCAGCTTCCTCACTCTCTCTAAAAAACTTCTGAGTCCGACGACTATAAATCTACTTCCAGAGAGAGAGGCGGTTGTTTATGAGTAAAGTATAAGTTTTAAATGATTCTATTGGCATTCTTGTCTTTTGCGGTAAAACAGTTATAATATTCTATGGAGTGGCGGTGTAGCTCAGATGGTCAGAGCATCCGGCTCATACCCGGAGTGCCAGGGTTCGAATCCCCGCACCGCCACCAATAACAGATTTTGATCCTAATGACGAGTGCACTCTTTAGTAAGCAAGGTTAGAAAGTTTATTGTTAAGTATTCCCTTATTTCTCCTGGAGACAAAGTATTAGTGGCTTTCTCTGGAGGTCCTGATTCTACTGCTCTCTCTCAAATTCTTCTTTATCTTCGGGAGATTATTGGCTTTGAGATGGCTTTGTTTCACCTCAATCATGGCCTGCGAGGGGAAGAAGCAAGGCGAGATGAGAATTTTTGCATCTCCTGGGCCAAGGACAAGGGAGTGCCTATTTTTGTGGAAAGACAAGATGTAATGAGTGAGAAGACCGCTCAGCGCCTCTCTTTAGAGGAAGCTGCCCGGGTAGTTCGTTATCAGATGATGAGAGAAGTAGCTCAGGTTTGGGGGGCAAGTAAAATTGCTTTAGGACATACTATGGATGACCAGGGAGAAACCGTTCTTCTTAACGTCTTTCGAGGTACGGGTCTCCAGGGTTTACAAGGTATGAAATTTAAAAATGATATTTTTATTCGTCCTTTACTGGCGGTGAGGAGAGAGGAAATATTAGAATTTCTTGAAGAGGAAGGTATTCCTTTTGTTGAAGACAGTTCTAATCGGGATGTTTCTTTTTTGAGGAATCGACTGCGAAATTTAATTCCTGTTTTAGAAAAGGAATTTAATCCTCAGCTTATTCCGGCTCTGTTTCGTTTATCTCTTAATGTTCAAAAAGAAGAAGCTTCAGAACCCGAAGTAACCGTTCCCATAGAGAAAAAAGGAGCGCTGAGCAGAACGCCTCTTTCCTATTTTAAAGATGTTTCTTCCCCAGAATTACTTAAGTTAGTTCGTTCTTTTATTAAAGAAGCTCGAGGTAATCTGTGGGATATAAGTCGGGGACAAATTGAAGAAGTGGCTAATTTGCTGAAGAAAGGAAAAGGAGAGACATCGCTGCCGGGAAAATTCAAAGTTTTTATAAGGGATGGATATCTCTGGGCTTCTCCTGGTTCATTTTTCCTGGCTGATGTTCCTATGTGGTCTTTTCCTCTTCAACTTCCTGGTGAGAACTTTTTTCCCGATTTGGGAATAGCTATTAGAGGAAATTGGAAAGGAGAGGAGAGAAAAAAAACGCTTCAGTTTGTGGCTTGGGATTTTGAGAAATGTTGCCCTCCTTTCCAGGTTCGGAATTTTCGAAATGGAGATAGAATCTGGCAAGGAGGCAAAGAGATAAAGGTTAAAGAGCTTTTTTCCCGACAGGGGATAGTGAGAGAATGGAGGAAGTTAATCCCCTTCATCTGTGATAGGGAAAAGATACTATGGATTCCTGGTTTAGCCCTTGACGAAAGAATAAGAGTTAGAGAAAATAGCAAACAGATTTTAGTGGTGTCTATTAGCTGGTTGTGAGAGGTGGCAGAGTGGAACCTTTTATTGAACAGATTTTGATTTCGGAAAAGGAAATACAGGCTAAAGTGAAAGAGCTGGGAGAGAAAATCAGTAAAGACTACCAGGGTGAGGAATTAAGAGTGGTAGGGATTTTGCGCGGTGCTTTTATTTTTATGGCTGATTTAGTACGGAATATTAAGCTTCCCTTAAGTGTTGACTTTATGTCGATTTCAAGCTATGAGGATGATTGCGAAACCACTGGAGTGGTGAGGATACTTAAAGATCTGGATAAACCTATTACTAATCGTCATACTTTAATAGTGGAAGATATTGTGGATACTGGTTTAACCCTGAAGCATCTTAAAGAGGTGCTATCCACTCGTAGCCCGGCCAGTCTAAAAGTGTGCGCTTTATTGGATAAAAAGGACAGGCGTGTAGTAAAAGACTTAGTGATAGATTACTGTGGTTTTGATATACCTAATTATTTTGTGGTGGGTTATGGTCTTGATTTTGCAGAGAAATACCGTAATTATCCTTTTATATTTGTTTTAAAACCAGAATATTATCAAAAACGGCCAGAAGCATGATTTAGCGGGGAGAGTGACGATGGGCAATTACCCTAGTGGAAGATTATATAGAAACTTGGGATTTTATCTCTTGTTTTTGATTATTATGATTTTTATGATTTCGATGGCTACTTCTTTTATGGAGAGAGAGATTCCTCCTCAGGTTTTTACTTATACTCAGTTTTTGGATGCGGTACAGAGAGGTTTGGTGGAAAAAGTAGTAATTATAAATCGTGATTTGAGCGGAGAAATGAAGGATGGTACTAAATTTGTCACCTATGTTCCTGATGACCCAAACTTAATTGCTACTTTGCGCAGTAAGAATGTGGATATTGAAGCTCGGCCGCCAGCAGAGCCCTCTTGGTGGGTGAGAATATTAGGTGCTCTTCTTCCTACTGTTTTTCTCATCGTAATATGGGTTATCTTGCTCCAGCGAATGCAAGGAGGAGGAAATCGGGTTACATCATTTGCTAAAAGTAGGGCCAAAATGGTTGAGCCAGAAAAAATAAAAATTACTTTTGATGATGTAGCCGGGATCGAGGAAGTGAAAGAAGAACTGAGGGAGGTAGTGGATTTTTTACGTAATCCTCGTCGTTTCCAGAAAATTGGAGCTCGGATTCCTCGGGGAGTTTTGCTTTATGGACCTCCTGGTACTGGTAAAACTTTGTTAGCTAAAGCCGTCGCTGGTGAGGCAGGAGTCCCTTTTTTCAGCATCAGTGGGTCAGATTTTGTAGAAATGTTTGTTGGAGTAGGGGCAGCTCGAGTAAGAGACCTGTTTGCCACTGCCAAAAAAAATGCTCCTTGTATAATTTTTGTAGATGAGCTGGATGCGGTGGGAAGACATAGAGGAGCAGGTTTAGGTGGTGGACACGATGAGCGAGAACAGACCTTAAACCAACTCCTTGTGGAGATGGATGGTTTTGACCCTAATGAGGGAGTTATTATAATTGCTGCTACTAACCGCCCTGATATTTTAGATCCTGCTCTTTTACGGCCGGGGAGATTCGATCGTCGTGTTGCTGTCCCTCCCCCTGATGTGGTGGGGAGAGAAGCTATCCTGCGGGTTCATATAAAGGGGAAACCTATAGATGAAGATGTAGATCTGGAGGTGCTGGCTCGTCGGACTCCTGGCTTTGTGGGAGCAGACTTAGCTAATTTAGTCAATGAAGCTGCCCTTTTTGCTGCTCGAGAGGGTAGAGAAACTATAAAAATGGAAGATTTTGAGGAAGCTATTGATAAGATTATAGCTGGTCCAGAGAGAAAACATATGGTTATTAGTGAAAAAGAAAAGCAAATTGTAGCTTACCACGAAGCTGGTCACGCTCTGGTGGCTCGAGCTTTACCTAATGCTGATCCAGTGCACAAAGTTTCCATTATCCCCCGGGGTAACATGGCTTTAGGTTATACTTTACAGCTTCCCACTGAAGATCGTTATCTCCTCAGTAAACAGGAGTTGCTGGATCGTTTAGCAGTTTTGTTGGGTGGTAGAGTGGCAGAAGAGGTAGTTTTTAAGGATGCTACAACTGGCGCTCAAGATGACTTAAAAAGAGCAACGGAGATTGCTCGAGAAATGGTTTGCGAATATGGAATGAGCGAGATTTTAGGTCCTCTCACTTTAGGGAGAAAGCACAAGGAAGTTTTTCTGGGCAGAGATATTGCTGAGGACCGCAATTATAGCGAAGAGATTGCTTACACTATTGACAAAGAAGTGAGAGCAATAATTGACCAGGCTTATGAAAAGGCCCAAGAAATTATCAATCGTTATCGGGAAAAGCTGGATCTTTTAGCTCAGAGATTGGTGGAGAAAGAAGTTCTGGAAAGAGAAGAAATAGAGCAGATTCTTGATTTTTATGAGGAAAATGAGAGTTCTGCTCTGCCCCTTCAAACTCGGATTAATTCAGACCTGGCAGGAGGAGAAAAAACCGATGAAATTTAATACTTTGAGAGTTGGTCTTACGGGGGTAGCTCAGGTTGTGGTGGGTGATGAGAATGCCGCTGACCATTTTGCTCCCGATATGGTTCCTGCTTTTGCTACTCCTATGTTGCTCTCCTTGATGGATAATGCTGCTCATGAAGCAGTAAAAAATCACCTTCCTGAGGGTTATGTTAGCGTGGGAACACGTTTAAGTATTTCTCATGTTGCTGCTACTCCCAAAGGCATGCAGGTTACTGCACGAGCAACTCTTGTGGAGATCCACCGGAATCGCTTAATCTTTGAGGCAGAGGCTTTCGACGAGGTGGAAAAAGTGGGAGAAGGAAGATTAGAAAGATTTGTAGTGAATCGAGATTCTTTCTTAAAAAAGTTAGAGTCTAAGCTGGATTTTATTAAAGGTTTGACGACAGAATAGCCGGGGTAGATCTTATGCGACAGTTTGCTGTGTTTGGCCTGGGTATCTTTGGAAGTAGTATTGCTATTGCCCTTCATGAACAGGGTTTCATTGTCTTGGGGGTAGATATCGAAGAAGAGCCGGTTAAAGAATTAGCGGGTAAAATCACCGAAGTAGTTCAGGCTGATACTACTGACGAAAAAGTTTTGGAAGCCCTGGGAGTGAGAAATTTTGACGTAGCCATAGTGAGTATTGGTAATGACATTCAATCTAGTGTACTCACTACTTTGGCAGTTAAAGAACTGGGAATACCCTTGGTCATATCCCGAGCTATTAATGAAATGCATGGGAAAATTCTTCATAAAATTGGTGCTGACCGGGTTATATTTCCTGAGCAGGATACCGCTATACGGGTGGCGAAAACCCTGGCTTTCCCCTATGCTATTAGAAGCGAAGAGCTATTTCCAGGACATAATATTATTGAGTCTCAAGTGCCTCCTTCTCTTTATGGGTTTACATTAGCTAAGGCTCAATTGAGAACTCGCTATGGTATTACTGTGATAGCCATAAAGCGTGGGGAAAACTATATCGTATCACCAAACGCTACGGAAAGCTTATCAAAAGGAGATATAATTTACATCTTGGGTAGCGAGCAGCAACTTAAGAAGTTTTTTAAAGAGATGGCGGAAATTAGAAATGGAAAGGTAAAGGTGGAAGAATGAAAGCTCAACCAGAGTGTTTTTGCTGTAGTATAAGACAGGCTCAAGAAGCTACCGAGATAGCAGGAAGAGATAAAGACACCGTCTGGAAAGTTTCTCAGGAAGTTTGTGCGGTTTATTCTCGGGCTGATCAAAATTGGACTCCTGCCTATATGACTACTTTGGCTCACGATGTGACTAAAAAAATTGTGGGAATAGAAGATATATTTTATCAGTTGAAGAGAGAACATAACAAAGCAGCACTCCAGTTTTATCCTCAGCTTAAAGAATGGGTTAAAAGAGGAGATAATAGTTTAGAACGAGCAGTGAAGGTAGCTATAGCTGGAAACATAATTGATCTGGGGGTTTACCGGGAAGTAAGAGTAGAAGAAGTTTTGGAAGAGGTTAATCATGCTCAGTGGGGAAGATATGAATTTGCCTCCTGGGTAGAAGATTTGAAAAATGCTCATACTCTGATTTATGTGGGAGATAACGCTGGAGAAATAGTTTTTGATCGGATTCTTCTGGAAGAGATATCTCCGGGAAGAAAGGTATTTTTCGTGGTGAAAGGTGGCCCCATATCTAATGATGCTCTTTTAGAGGATGCTCAAGAGGCAGGTATCGATGAGATGGTAGAAATTCTAACCACCGGTCAGGCAGAGGTGGGAGTAGCTTTAGAAAGAGCACCCTCTTCTCTTCAGAAATTGTGGAAAGAAGCAGATATGATTATTGCTAAAGGACAGGGTAATTTTGAGACTTTGAGTGAAGAAGAAGGAAATATTTATTTCTTGCTCAAGGCCAAGTGCGTTCCTGTGGCTCGGGAGTTACAGGTAAAGCAAGGAGATTTAGTTTTACAAAAAAGAAAAGAAAAAATTTCTTCTTCTGAAGTTAAGGTGTATTCTAGTGGGGGGTTGGTGGTAAGAAAGAATAATGGCGAGTGGCAAATACTTTTAGTGAAAAAAAGTGATTTGGGGTTGTGGACTCTCCCCAAAGGTCATAAGGAAAAAGAAGAAAGAGAAGAAGAAACCGCCTGTCGAGAAGTGGAGGAAGAAACCGGCTATAAAGTCAAATTAGGACCTCGAGTGGGGGATATTAGCTTCAGCTATGTTAGAGATCATCAGGTTTTTCGAGAAATAGCCTCTTTCTTCCTAATGGAAGTGGTAGGAAAAGGGGAAAAAGAGCAAGAAGGAGAAATTGAAGAAGCGAAATGGTTCTCTCTGGAAGAGGCTCTACAAGTCTTGAGCTATGATAATGAAAAATCTCTAATTGGTAAAGCTCTGGAGCTTTTGGAGAGGAGGTAAGTGATTCTGTACTTTCTTTCTGCATTCTCTTTCTGAAAAATAGCTATTAAGGCTATTATTATAAAAAATTTGCGAAATTTTTGGTTTGTAGGCTGTTCAGCTCTTGCAAAATGCGTTAAAATGGAGTATAAGGAGGGATAAAGGTATCCTCCAGAAATAGAAAGAGATTTTCTTTTTAAAAACGGCATTTCTTAAACGCTAAGGAGGCTTAAATATGGAGCTCTTGAAAATATCTTCTAAAACTAGGCCGGTGTCTTTAGCTGGAGCGTTAACCGGAGTAATCAGGGAGCAGGGTAGAGCTGAGATGCAGGCAGTGGGGGCAGGAGCAGTGAATCAGGCAGTAAAGGCTATTGCTATTGCCCGGGGCTATTTAGCTCCCAGTGGTATCGATCTGGTTTGTATTCCTGCTTTTGTGGATGTGAAAATCGATGATACGGAAAAAACTGCTATCAGGTTTATAGTACTCCCCGCTTGAGGGGAAATAATAAATTAAAATAATAAGGAGGTAAGGAAAGTATGAATAAGCAGGAATTTGTCAATGCCCTTGCTGAGGAGTTGAAAAAAGAAGGAGTAGATGTTACCAAGAAGGATACAGCAAAGATTGTGGATGCATTTTTAGGAGTGATTCAGGAAGAAATTAAAAGGGGCGGTAAAGTGCAGTTAGTGGGGTTTGGGACCTTTGGAGTGAAAAAGAGAGCGGCAAGGAGGGGAAGGAATCCGCAGACCGGTAAGGAAATCCATATTCCTGAAGCTACGGTTCCCTTTTTCCGTCCGGGAAAAGGCCTTAAAGAGCTGGTTAAGGAATAAAAATAGTATTAAACTTAAGGAGGGACAAACAGTCCCTCCTTTTTTGTTTTTAGGAGAAAAATGTTTTTTGGTGATTATCATATTCATACTCCTCGCTGTGGAGATGCACAGGGTAGCTATGATGAGTATATTGAAGAGGCTTTGAGAAAAGGGCTCAGTGAGATTGGTTTTTCTGGCCATTGCCCTCAGTACTTTCTTCCTTTAGAAGAAAGGGGAAGAGAATCAGCTATTCCGGAAGAGGAATTAACTCTCTATGTCCGGGAGGTGGAATCTCTACAGGAAAAGTATCGGTCTTCTATTACCATCCGCTTGGGGTTAGAAGTAGATTTTGTTCCAGGAAAAGAAGAAGAATTACAATCCATAGTTGATTTTTATTCCTGGGATTATCTTTTGCTTTCTGTTCATTATCTTGGAACGTGGCCTTTTGATAATCCTCAATACCTTTCTGGTTACAGGGAGAGAGATATAAACGAAATTTATGAAACTTATTACCAAACCCTCATTGCCGGTATGAAAACTGGTTTTTTTAGCGCTGTTGCTCATTTTGATTTGCCTAAAAAGTTTGGTTTTCGACCTGCTGGTGAAGTTAAGGGAGAGATAGAGGCTCTGCAAGTTTGTCGGGAGCAAAATTTGGTGATAGAGCTTAACACTGCTGGTCGACGCAAACCAGTAAGGGAATTTTATCCTGCAGCTCCTATTCTTGCACAAGCGCAAAAGCTGGGTCTGAATGTGTGTCTTGGTTCTGATGCTCACCGACCGGAAGAAGTGGGGGAAGATTTTAGAGAAGCTCTTGCACTTTTGTGTCGCTTAGGATTTGATCATATAGCAGGCTGGGAAAAAGGGATTGCAGTTTTACATCCTATCTCTTGAGGAGTAAAAAAGTTGAGGCTGCTCACTACTATGGTGGCTCTGGTTTTGATTTCTCCCTTTTTATATTTAGCTCTTTTAGAAAATTACCCTCATTCTTTCTGGACTAAAAACTTTATCTGGATCTATCTTTTTCTGCTCCTGATTGTTTTTCTTTCTAATCTTCAAAATAGGAGTTGATTGTGTTAAAATAGAAATGGCGAGGAGAAAAGGAGAAAAAGCCTTCCGAGTAATATTGCTTTACTCGGAAGGCTTTTTTGTTGGTAGGAGGTACATATGGAAGATTTATTAGATATCTGGCATAAGTTCCCGGTAATTGGAGCTCTGCGGACTTCTCTCTGGAAAGATATCAATGGTGAGGAGCTTTCTTTGTGTCCAGTCTTTTTCTTTCTGGAGGGGAATATATTTACTTTGCGAGAGGCGTTGAAAATTTTACCTTCTGATTTACATCTCTTTCTGCATTTAGATCTTTTTGGGGGGATAACTTCTGATGAGAGCGGGTTGCTCTTTATACGAGAAACTTTTCCTCAGATCCGAGGCATTATCTCTACCCGAGCTCGTACCTTAAATTTAGCTAAGAAAGCGGGGTTTCTTACTATTTTTCGATTATTTCTCATCGATAGTGAATCTCTGCGTACTGGTCTCCGGATAGCGCAGGAGATTTCTCCCGATGCCCTGGAAATATTGCCCGGGATTATTTTCTCTCAGGTGAGGGATTTTATTCCTGTAGAAGGTTTACCTCCTCTTATTTGTGGAGGATTTATCCGGAAGGAGAAAGAGGTGGAAGAAATAATATCCCAGGGGGCAGTTGCGGTTTCTACCAGTTGTCGGAAGTTGTGGAAAATGAACAGGAGGTAGAAAATGGGAAATTTTTTTCTCACTGTAGATTTGGGGACTACCAGCGTGAAGTTGATATGGTGGAGTGAAAAGGGAGAGAAAGTTGGTGAAGATTCCTTTCCGGTAGAACTTCGTTTTCCTTTTGAAGGAGGGGTGGAATTTGATCCGGAGATAATGGTAAAAGAATTGGTAAAAAGAATAAATCAATCGCCTTTTCCTCTTCGAGGTATGGGTATAACTAATCAGAGAGAGACTACCTTAGTGTGGGATGAAGCAGGGAAGCTGGTTTATCCTGCTATAGTGTGGCAGGATCGTCGCACTGCTACCTGGTGTGAAGCTCATCGGGAGAAAGAAGAATGGCTTTTTCAAAAAACTGGTCTTTTTCTCGACCCTTATTTTTCTCTCAGTAAATTAGTGTGGATTTTAGAAAAGGTAAAAATTTCCCGCCCTCTTCATTTTGGCACTTTAGATACCTACATTTTGTGGGTTTTATCCGGGGGAAAAATTTTCTCTACCGATTATACCAACGCTTCCCGCACTCTTATTTTTAACCTTCGCAGTTTGTGCTGGGATGAAGAAATAATAAAAGAGTTCGGTTTAGAAAAAGTTCTTTTTCCTCAGGTGGTGCCTTCTTTTCACCTCCGGGGGGAAACGCAGATTACCGCTTCTCGCATTCCTGTTTATGTGGTTTTAGGTGATCAGCAGGCTTCTTTCTTAGGCCAGGGGTGTTTTGAGAGGGGGAGTACTAAAAACACCTATGGAACGGGTTGCTTCTTGATGGCTAACTGGGGAAACGATTGGCCAGAAGATACTCAGAGGCTTTTGGTTACTTTAGCGTCTTTAGAAGAAGATAAACCTATCTTTGCCCTGGAAGCCAGCACTTTCAGCGCTGGGGTAATTATAGAGTGGCTAAAGAGAATAGAATTGATTAAAAGTTCTCAAGATATAGAAAGGATGGCAGAAAGTGCTCGTCCCTTAGAAGAGCTTCTTCTCGTTCCTGCTTTTTGTGGTCTGGGTGCTCCCTACTGGGATCCTTTTGCTCGAGGGGCTATTCTGGGATTAACTCCTCAGGTGGGTAAAGAGGAATTAGTGCGGGGAGCGCTGGAAGCTGTGGCTTTTGAGGTGGGAGACCTTATACGGATAATAGATGGGATTTCTCCAGAGGGAATAAGGGAAATATCCGTAGACGGAGGTATGAGCCAGAGCAGATATCTTTTGCAGTTTCAGGCCGATTTGAGTGGAAAAATTATCCGAGTTTTTCCAGAGAAAGAAGCTACTTCACTGGGGGTTTTCTATCTCTGGGCTAACCGATCAGGCTTTTTATCTCGGGAATTTATTGAAGAAAGGAAACAAAAGACTCTGATTTTTGAACCTCGAGGGAAAGAAAAAGAAAGGGAAAAACTATGGAAGAAATGGCAGAGAGGAATAGATAAGGTAAGGGGTTGGGCTAAGAATGAGTGAAAAGTTCGATGTAATTGTAATCGGAGGAGGAGTGGTGGGTTGTGCCATAGCCTGGTATTTAGCCCATTTTGACCTTCAGATTCTTCTTTTAGAAAAAGATTTAGACGTCTGTTCGGGAGTGAGTAAAGCTAACACCGGAATAATCCACTCCCGTAGCTACTGGACTCCCCGTACTCTAAAGGGAGAGCTACATCTGCGTTCTCTTCCCTGGATTGAGCAAGCGGAAAAAGAACTGGATATCGAGTTCTTAAAAACCGGAGCTCTGACTGTGGCTTTTTCTCGAAGCGAACTTGAATTTTTAAAAACTCTAAAAAGGAGAGGAAAAATAAAGGGAGCAGAAATTTTAACGCCTCAAGAAGCGCGTACTTTAGAGCCGATGCTAAGCGATAAAATATTTGCTGCTTATTATGACCCTGAGACTCGAGTGGCCTCTCCTTTTCAGCTTAATTTGGCTCTGGCAGAAAGTGCTTTTCTGAATGGGGTGCGTTTTATTTTTGGCCAGGAGGTAACCGGTTTTGAAAAAGAGGGAAACCATATAAGGATATTTACCAGGGAGGGAGAATATTTATCTCGCTGGGTGGTAAGTTCTGCGGGGCTATCTTCTTCTTATTTAGCTCAAAGAAGTGGAGAAAATATTCCTTCTCTTCGAGCTCTCCGGGGAGAATACCTGGTTTTGGATCGGGAATGTAAGGATTTAGTTCGTCATGTTCTTTATCCTGTTCCGGTGGGAGAGACTAAAGGAATTTTGGTTTCCCCTACCACTGATGGTAATATTTTAGTAGGGCCTAACCTTGAGGTGGCAGAGGATGAAGATACTTCCACCACAAAAGAGGGATTAAAAGAAGTAGAGGAGGGAGGGAAAAAACTGATTCCTTTCCTACCTGTTTCCCAGACTATTGCCACTTTTTCTGGATTGCGCCCTACTTCGCCAGATCGGGATTTCCATATTTTCTTCTCCTCTCGTTTTCCCTCTTTACTTCATCTTGTGGGTATTGAATCTCCGGGGCTTACTGCTTCTTTTGGTATAGCAGAATATACAGGGGATTTACTTAAAGAGAGAGGATTAAAGCTGAGTGAGAAAAGGGATTTCATCTTTCGCTCTTCCTTTCCAGTTTTTCGGAAACTTTCCTGGGAGGAGCGGAAAAAACTTATTCAAGAAGATGCTGATTGGGGAAAAATAGTTTGTCGCTGTGAGGAAGTAACAATAGCAGAGGTTAAACATGCTCTTTTATCTTCGCCGGGGGCTTCTACCCTGGATGGTTTGAAAAGAAGAGTTCGAGTAATGATGGGAAGATGCCAGGGGGGATTTTGTGGTATGTATTTGCCATTTTTAATGGCGGAAACATTAGGATTGGAAGAGAGAGAAATTGTCAAATCGGGTAAAAACTCTTTTTACTTAGGTAAAGAAACCAAAGAGGTGAGAAGTGGTGCCCCACTCTATTAAAGGAGATGTGGTAGTAATAGGAGGAGGACCAGCCGGTATGGCTGCTGCTTTATCTTCCTGGGAAGCAGGAGCAAGGTCAGTTTTTCTTCTGGAGAGAAATGAGTATTTGGGAGGAATTCTTCCTCAATGTATTCATCCTGGTTTTGGCTTGCAAATATGGGGAGAAGAGCTTACGGGACCTGAGTATGCAGAAACATTTATAGAAAAATTAAATAGAACAGGTGTAGAAGTGATGACTGATACTACTGTTTTGGAGCTATCCCCCGAGCGGGTGGTTAAAGCGGTGAACTCCGAGGGGGTTTGGGAGCTAAAGGCTGATTCGATTATCTTGAGCATGGGTTGTCGGGAAAGAACTCGGGGAATGTTGCGGATTCCTGGTCATCGCCCGGCAGGAATTTTTACTGCTGGATTAGCTCAATATCTCGTAAACATTGCTGGTTATTTACCGGGTGAGGAGATAGTGATTTTGGGTTCAGGGGATATTGGTCTCATTATGGCTCGCCGCCTTACTTTGGAAGGAGCACGGGTAAAAATGGTAGTAGAGATAAAGAATTCATTGAGTGGCCTGGTTCGCAATTATGTTCAATGTATTCAAGATTTCAATATTCCTCTTCTTTTTTCTCATACGGTAACTGAGGTGAGAGGCAAGGAAAGAGTAGAAGCGGTGATGATTAGTGAAGTGGATGAAGGTGGAAACCCTCTCTCAGGCAGTGAGAGGGAAGTAGAGTGTGATACTCTTTTACTCTCTGTGGGATTAATTCCGGAAAATGAACTTTCTCGTCAGGCAAAAATTCCCCTTTCTCCCTTAACCGGAGGTCCCTGGGTGGATGAAGATTTTTCTACCGATTTAGAAGGCTTTTTTGCTTGTGGTAATGTAGTTTCTGTCTTCGATCTCGTGGATTATGTTACTTTGGTGGCAGAAAGAGCCGGTCGGGCAGCAGTTTTTCCGTCCTCTCCTCAAAAAAAATATATTTTACAAACAGGAGAAGGGGTGCATACAGTTATTCCCCAGCGAATAAGGGAAGGGAAAGACGGTTTTTTATTTATTCGGCCGCAAAAGAGCATGAGAAGTGTAACGGTATTTCTTCGATGGGAAGAAAAGATATTCTACGAAAAGAAGATATCGATTTGCCGGCCCAGTGAAATGATAAAATTGAACCTTTCGGAAATACCCTGGCCACAGGTAAAAGGAGAGATTAAAGTTGAAATTGAAGGAACAGAAATCCGAGGAATTTCTTGAACTTATTTGTATTGTTTGTCCTTTAGGTTGTAGTTTATCGGTGGTGAAAGATAACGATTGTTTCCAGGTAAGGGGGGGGTGTAAGAGGGGAGAGAGATATGCGCAGGAGGAGATGACCAATCCTCGGCGAGTGGTTACCACTACTCTTCGAATCAAAAACGGAGTGTGGCGGAGAATACCAGTACGGACTTCTTCACCTTTTCCCCGGGATAAAATTCCTGAGCTTATGAGATTTTTGAATTCTTTAGAGGTAGAAGCTCCTCAAAAGAGAGGAGATATAATGGTAAAAAATTTGCTGGGTGAAGGAGTGGATTTGGTAGTAACGAGAACTATAGAGCGAAGAGAGTAGTTACTTACTGTTCTTCTTCTGGAAAAGAAGTAGGGATGTCGAGGGGTAGGCGGAACTGCAACATGCCAATTTTTATTCGAGCAATGGGAATCATGGTTTCTGCCCCTTGTTCTTCGGCCAGTTCTAAAACCTTAGTGTACACTTTTAAGGCCTCAGGAATTTTGTTTTCCGCTTCATAAATTGAGCCTAAGAGGTTGAGAGCAGCAAGATTTTCTGGTTCTTTTTGTAAAGCTTCTATAATGGAAGAGTAAGCTCTCTCTAAGAGATTAAGTCTAAAATACCAGTTGCTTTTTTCTATTAGAAAATTTACTTCATTGGGATAAAGACCTTGAGCCTGGGTAAAAAACTTTTGCGCCTCTTCGTTTTCTCCTATCATCTCTTTTAAGCAACCAGCCATAATGTAAGGAGTGGGGCGGTCGGGAAAAATGTTTATGGCTTTCTGGATATTTTCCAAGGCTTCGTCCACTTCGCCTTCATATATTAGCCTTTCTGCCTGGGTAAGAGCGTCTAAATAACTTTGTTCTGCAGGAGGAAGGCGAAAAAAGGTGAAATAAAGAACCAGAAGAACAGCAACCACTATCCCTGCGGTGGTTATAGTCTTTTTGATTTTGCGGGATTTTCTCTCCCTCACCTTTTCATCTAACCACCACCACCATTTCTCTGGAGAAGGAGAGATTTTATCTCTTTCTGTTTTGAGAGTCTTTTTTCCTGCTATTTTGAGAAAGAGAGCAGCATTTTTGTCTAAAAGAGCATCAAAATTGCTTAATTTAGTTTCTTCTGGGTCAATGAATGCTCCTCGAGAGCGATAGTATAATAGCCCATCATGGATGGCATCTCGAAGGAAAAGGAGCTCTACTCCTTTTCCTTTCTCATCCTGGAGGTTAGCCACTCTTTTAGCATAGTCATCGATCCATTTTCTAATGGTATCTAAATCAGGAATAGTTGAAGCATTCATACTCATCTCTGCAGTAGATTATAAAAATTTCATCTAATTAGTTCCCTGGTGGTTAATAATTATCTTTTTCAAAGTCTCGGGCTCATTGGTTACTATAAATATTTCTTGAATGGCTGAGGACTTTTGAGCTAAAAGCTTTGCCCCCGTTGGAGTAAGATATTTGAAGCGTACCACAAGGCCTGATGTTGTTCCTCTGGTGCGTTTTATTTCTCCCGGGAAAATAGATTTAACAAAATCCAGAGGCTCGATCTCTTTTTCTAAGAATTCTCTCAAGCCTGGTATCATAGTGTGTTCGTATTTAATTTTTGAACTTCTGGCTCGATGTTTCATAGATAACTCTTTTTTTATAATTTCTCTTAATAGTTTAGCTGTTTGTGAGAAGTAATCAACTTTTATTCAAAACTTATTCTCTTTCAACCCGATTTCTTAAGTTTTTAATTAGTCTTAAAAGTCAATTCATAGTTAACCGCAAAATTCATGGACAGGTTTGGGGATACTATAATAGAAGGATAAATTGTGCTATACTTACTCTGGCAAGGGAATTTTTTGAGGATGACTGGGTTATCTAAACAATGAAAGTTATAGCTGAAAACCGTAAAGCGAGACACATTTATACCATAGTAGAAAAGGCAGAGGCAGGGATAGAATTGCGAGGCACAGAAGTGAAATCCCTGCGTAATCATGCTGTAAATTTAGACCAGAGTTTTGCTCGAGTAAAGGGAGGAGAAATGTGGATTTATGATTTACACATTTCTCCCTATGAACATGGTAATTTATTCAACCATGACCCCAGAAGACCAAGAAGACTTCTTCTTCACAAAAGAGAAATTCTCCGCTGGGGGTCACAAGTCGAGGCAAAAGGCATGACTATCGTTCCTCTGCGGATGTATTTTAACGACCGAGGAAAAGTTAAAGTAGAAATAGCGCTGGTGAAACCGAAAAAGATTTACGATCGGCGACAGGAAATTCAAGAAAGAGAAGAAGAAAGGAAATTAAGGAGAGCTTTTAAGGTTAAAGTTTAAGGGGGCGTCAGGGTTTCGACGGGACTCCTTGAATTAGAAGAGGCGAGTCGAGGTCTCCACCGGGGCTCGTAAAAAAGGTGGTAAAAACATAAACGCCGAAGATAATTTGGCACTTGCTGCTTAATTAAAGCAGCACACCCTTGAACTCGGTGCTCACAGAGTTCAAGCAGGTGTCAAATAGTGGGCAACCTTCTGGGAGTTCTCGGGTACCAGAAGCGAAAATACCGAGATAGTGAGTTGCTTTCCTGCCTCTGGGAAGGTAATTCACGAAACTAAAAAACAGAGGCTACACTCGTAGGCTCTTCTAACTCTCGAGTTTCGGACGCGGGTTCGACTCCCGCCGCCTCCACCAAATTTGATATAGCTTAACCGAAATTTAGCGAGCAGAAAGCAGAGATTAAAAAATGTAATTCGCCACTTTTATATCTGGTAGTTCTTCTTTATACTCAGGGTCTATCAAATGAATCTGTTTTCTTATAATGCCTCTTTTTTCAATAGCAGGATTTAAACAGAATATTTCAAAGTCTTTTTTATCAATATCAGAAGCTTGCCTAACGTGAGGAAAGAGTAACCTTAAATACGCCGCAGCAAGCCTTTTTATGGCATTTACGTCTCTAGTATCGGCAGTACGGGGTACGTCTAAAAGTTCGTCTACAATAAAAGCAAATTCAGCTTTTTCACGAAGCATATGTAAAACTTCGGTAAAATATTCCATATTTAGAGTATAACCTCTGACCTTCATGTCTTCACGCATTCTTGGGAGATTCCATCCTTCTATAAAACCATGAAAACGGTCGAGTAGAGCCGATTCATGAAAGAAATCAGGAAGTTCTGAAAAGTAGATATTATTAATGGGTTTCATATATTGATTTAAAGAGATATTCCCCAAAAGAATAACCCCGGCATTAGAAGTTCCCATTACGTTTGCTACAGTGAACTTTCCCTGTTCTAAATAATCCTTAAAAGCTCCTTTTAACTCATTCTCATCAGAAAATTTGATAGTCTGTATCTCGTCTAAAGCAACAAAATCATACTTTGTTATAAATCCAAAAGTATTTCTAGAAATATCATAAAACATCTTTGCTCTTGTAACGATGCCCCCTCCCACCCACCATCCGTATTTACTGAGGTTACTAAAGATATATGTTTTGCCTGTTCCTTTGGGGGCAAGTTCAATCATATTTAAACGAGGTTCTGCAAATATTAAAAGGCGGGACAAGAAAAGAAGTTTCTGCTCTAAACCATAGAAACTATCGGGGTTGTACTCCATTGACCTTATCAAAAGGTCAACCCACTCTTCTAAAGAAAATTCCTTTCTCCCTTCTCTAAAATAGTCAAGGTCAATGTCGTAAGGCTTGAAAGGTGCATATTCTACAATTTCTATGTAAGCATCTTTATCATCGTTAGAATAAACAAGAGTAAATACCCCCCAAACTTCTCCACCCTTTAGTTCATTATGTTTTTCAATTAAATATTGAGCTACTCTCCCTTCTCGGAAACTAATACCAAGTTCGGGCAAGGAAAATCTAAAAATCCCCTTTTTAACATCAGGTTCTATTAACGCTCTTGCTAAAACAGTGCGAGAATTTCTGCTGCTTATTAAATCTCCCTTTAATCTTTTTTCAGAGCCCCTTTGAGGAATAAAATCCTCCATATACTCTAATAAAGCCTGTTTATCTAAAGTTTCTTCTTCATCGGTGAATTTTTTAACTAACCAGTCTTTAATAAAGGAAGGGAGATTTTTCCCTGTAAAAACACTATAATTTTCTTCCACCTTATATACGCACTCTTCAGGAAAAACCTCCGGGATCTTCTTGTCTAATCCTTCTTTCATGGTAATATATCCCTCTCTCTCAAGCCTCCTCTTATCTTAAACTCCAGGTCTTTCGTCCAAAGGCCTATTTTTACAGTAAGAGTATATTCTCCTGCTTTATAACCTGATAAGTTTATCTTATAGATTTCTTTATCTCTATCAAAATCTGCATTTAAATCTCTATTTTTAACCAGAAAAGATACTTTTTCAGGATCTGGTTTTATTTTTAATTCCAAAATAGGAGTTCTTACATTAATCTCTTTTGTTAATAACTCAATCTTATATTCTTCTTTTATTACTCTCTTTTCTACTTTAGAGGCGTAAATGACAGGGACCAACACCTCTTCAGGGGTTGCTCCCCCATGGGTCTCTCTGCAAGATGTTTCTGAGAAGAATTTATGTTTAGTAGGTATAAGATATTCCTTCCCCTCTTCTGAAGAGTAAACAAAGAAGTCTTCATCCTCTACTAACATATTCTTTTTGTCCGTAATCTCCGCATATCTTCCTTCTCTCTCCGCAAATTTAAGCCCTAAAATTTTCTTTCCATTAAATTTTGTATTGGCAAAAGCTGTAAAACCGTGATCTGAAAATATCAAAACACTTTCTTTTGTTTTGATTATCTTATCTACTATGCTTTTAATAATATCTATTTCTCTAATAAGATTGTCAGGATAAGAATAAGAATATTGATTGTGAATAAAATCATCTAAATCAGATATCCTTTCTACTCCTTCAAAAGTGTTAAATCCAGTAGTAGAGGGCAAATTAGCTCTTCCTATGTTAAAATCTACCTTAAAACCTTCTTTTTCAAGTAAAGAGATTAGAAGAGGTAAAAATTCAACTCCTAAAGCATCTATCCATATTTTTGTGTATTCATTATCTTCTATGTAATTTATAACCGGCTCAAAAGAGTAATACCATTTAAAGAAAGATTCTTCATTGGCATTCCTTTCTTCTAATATTTCTACTAATCGTGGTGATATGGAATTCTCAATCCGGGAGGCCCGATATTCCTTAAAGTACTCATCAATCCAGGCATTTTCAGGGCTTAAATCTTTATATGCTACATCTTCCCCATAGAAAGAAAGCTCCGGATATATTGTTTCAAGATCTTGTTTGTCAATGTGTGCTATATTTTCTATGATCCATTTCTTCTCAAAGAAAGTGGTATTAGTAATATAATTTACTGCTTCCTCAAGAGGCATAGAACTAATTTTTTCTTCCAGCTCATTTTCTATAAATCTAAGGTCTAAGTTCCGGTCCTTAAGAGCATTTTGGAGAATAGTTCTTCGTTCTTCCAAAAAATTCTTATTAAATTTTTCATCGAATATTTTCAAATAATAACCCCTTATAGCCTCTTCAGTACTTAGACTGGAGAGAGAATTAAATACGGTCTTTGTATAACAATTTTTATTAATAGTAGAGTAGTAAGCCTTTATAATCCATCTGGTAAAGCTTTCATTTGTGTCCAACCATAGAGAAAGAGGATTAACCCTTACCAAATCGTCCAAGTATATAACATTTAAATGTCTCTTCACCAATTCCTCAAAACTATTTACACCTTTAATATTATCTAAAAGGATTCTCCACAGGGAATCCTCTGACTCTTTATATTCAATAGGAATATCTATTGTAAGAATTTTCTCTATATACTCCTTGGCATCTTTTATATTTGTTAAAGTAAAAAGCTCATCGTCTACTGCTCTATTAGACAAATGACATAAAAGTTCTGAAGAGATTAATATAGAAGAAGAGATACTGTCTTTTTTCCAGAGATCTAAAAAATCTTTAGTGGTAGGAATAACCGTAAAATCTTCAATTCCTGAAGCGAATTTACAAAATATAAGATTATATTTCTCGTGGCCACTTCCTATCTTCCATACAAAGGAGAATTCAGACCTTCTATGATATCTATTTAAGAAAGAATCCCGAAACCGGGAAAAGAGACCTAATATGGGAATATATATTCTCCTTTTAGAATTAAAGGTACCATTTTCTATCTCCATAAGGCTGGTAAGAAAACTGTAAAAGTCATCATTATTTAGAAATCTCAAAATTTCTGAGATAGGAAAAACGATGTAATCTTTTTCCTCAGGAAGTTTCTTTATAATGTCTAGGAGTTCATACGTAGAGATCCATCCATTACTATCTTGAAAATTTTCAAGACTGCTTAAGTCTAAAGTTTCTACTCCATTTTTTGTCATAGTTTCTATTATCTTTTTCATGTCTTCAAAATTATCTATGAGGATAAATCTTACAGGATATCTTCCATAATAGATACCAAATTTTTCCTTGTCATCCTTTATCAATGATATTAACTTATTTCCCCCTAATGGTATCTCTACAAAGTAATTGGAACTCATTCTAAGTATTCCTCCAGCTTTACACATATCTCTGGATATTCTTCAACTATCTTCAAAAGAACCTCTTTTAAATCCTTAGTAGAAGAAACAATCTTCTGCTTTACTTCCTCTTGAATATTCTTAAAGATTTTATAATTTAAGTCTTCGTTCTTATATATCCAGTTTTCTACAGCATTTCTATTCCAATAAAAGTCCTCCGGACATATGTTTCTCCTCATCTCTTCCAATATTTCATTTAGTATATAATCTTCTAAAGAAGCCTTAAGCTCGAAACGCTCTTTAAGCTGAGTGTCTAGCCATCTTATAGCAAGTTCCTTGAGTTTATTTTCTCTCAGAAATTCTCTCGCCTTTTCTCCTGAGACATCATTCACAATAGATTCTAATTCCTCTACCGGGGGGATATATGGAGATCTAAGGAATTCTCCTATATTGGTAAATATGCTTCCACCATCTTCAGTAAGCTCTAAGAGCCAGAAAGGATAAGAAAGATTTTCAATTTTCCTTTTAATCTCTACTTTTAATTCTTCAATAGGAAGTATTTCATCAATATCAAAAATCTCTCTTAGGGCTTTTGAAATATTGTATTCCCTTACAACTCTTTCTAAATCGGTTTCGTCCCAAAGATAGGGCTCTTTATTAATCCTATTCCTTAAATATGGAATAAATGAATGTAGGTCTAAATCTAAAGAATACCTTTCTTTTAGAAAAACAGCTAAACCTTGTTTAGCTGTTTCAGAAGTCAATTTAGAATGAATATGAGTTTCGTAAGGTCTTATGTCGTTCAAGAATTCAGTAAGAGCTTCAGAATTAACAGGAATACCTTTAACAAAATTATCTATATCATCTAAGGCTTTTCTCATATCCTCGGTATTAAAGGCATGCTTTAAGATCCACAAAGGAAAGCCCAGATCATTTATTTTATTTTGCACTCCCCTCTTTAAGTCTTCTAAGTTATTAACCTGTTCCAAATTGAAAATTTTGCTTATTAAATTAACGAATTCTCTCTCTGCCTTCTCCGTGCCTATATCTACTTCCCAATCCTTAAGTTTGAGCTCCACTTTGTCTTCCGTCCATAGTCCGACTTCTTCTTGCATATTTTCACGTAAGAATACCACAAGGTTCTTAAAATCTTCTTCGGTTATTTCTCTTTTTAATTTCTCCTCCACCCATTTTCTAAATCCTTCTTTTAATTTTTGAGGAGAAAGAAGAGTACCGAGCTCGTTTTTCTTAAATGATAAAATGCGGAAAGACTCTTTTATACTCTCTTCGGAGATTTCTCCATCGACGGTCATACTCAGGGAAAATATCATATCGATAGATCTTTCCATCTCTTTATCATCTCTAACATGGTTCCTAAGAGACCAAATAGGGTATCCAGCTTCTTTAATCCACTCTCTAATTCCCCACCGAGCTTTGTTGAGATTTTCCTCTTCTTTTAATTTGAACAATTCTACTAAAAGATCGGTGAGTTTTCTTTCTTCTTCTGTACCTAACCTTAAATTAAGTTTTTCTCTATTTTTCCAATCTTCCCAGTATTTGAACAAAATACCAAGTTTTTCTTTTAATAAATTTTTATCAATCTTTCGCCCTGTTCCCTCTTCATAAAGTTTATCTACAAAGGGTCTCATCGCAAAAGCTAAAACCGCACAATTAGCCATATTGGGGTAGATTCCATAAGGTGGTTCCTGTAAAAATCTAAGCTCGTCTCCCAAATTAAAGCTTTTTCCTTCGTGCTTCTTAATTGTTTTTTCTATGTCTTTACATATTTTATAAGTAGGATGGTGGTTAATATCTATATTTGATAGAAAATTAAGTTTTTTATCTACAATATAGTTTCCCCTGTTATCCGTAAGAATAGCCCTTAAATCTTTATAAGGTGCATTTTTAGTTCTCTCTTCGAGGTCATCTCTATCTTGAGCGGAGATAAATATTTCTAAAACTTTGTCCGAATATCTTCTTTTCCATACATTAATATTAGTTAAATCTTTAAGGTTTTCTAAACCGTAACAGAAAATCTTAGAAGAGACGTCTTTATTTAAGTAACTATCCAAGTTTTTTCCCGGAAGCTGCTTGAACTCTTGCTTAAAATACACCTCAAAATATCCATTTTTTACTTTATCAATCCATTGTTCTATAAGTTTTTCTCTGTAATCTCTGTAGTTTTTTGCGTCTTCCCTATATTGATGTCTCTCGGCAACTATGAGTTTAGCAATATAATCTGTAAATTTTTTATAGCTTTCTTTAGTTAGCGGAGTATTAGAAATAACAAAAATAATATTCTCATAATTTACATCTTTATCCGCAAATATTTTTTCTATAATATTCTCTATATTTTTTATTTCATCTCCATCTTTAGCAATGAATAAAGCAATAGGAAGGTAATAGGAATTTTTAAAGTCGTTTTTCAATTTTCTTCTCAAGTCATAATCCTTAATTCCCGCCCAATATACTTGAAGCTTATTTTCTCTCAATATATTGGAAGTTAAATCCCTACACAGTCTTTCTTTCTGGTGCTTACTCAATGCTCTTGTTATATCTTTATGTTCTATACTAACTATCTGTCTTTCTTCATCCACTTCTTTTTCAGGTAGAGCAGAGTAACTCACTAAAAATAAGCCATCGGGATTTTTAGGAACGTACCCTTTTTTATCTATATAGTCCAAGATTTCAGGTACAGAATCCTGGAAACTTGTACCGATAAACATATTGGTTATATTTTCTTTACTGGGAGAATATAAATTGCTCTCTTCCCCAGAAACATTAATTAAAGAATACAGGATGTTTAGTAGAAGTGTTCCTTTAAATACAGCCAGATAAGGCTCTCCTGCTTCTTCAATCACTTCTTCACATTGCCTATACTTTACTAAGACCGAGCTTCTTTTTTCATTAGGATTTCTTTCAAACTCTGCTAAGAAGAAATCCCACAGCATGTCAGGAGTTAAAAAATATTCTTCGTCATCGAGATTGCTTTTTGGATATTCACTAATAAATTTTTTAAATCCCTTTTCCTCATCGTTCAAGAAGCTGAAGATACTCCTCTCAGCAGACCCTACATAACGGGATAAAGCAGTGGCAATAAAGGCAGAATAGGGATGTATGGGGAAGAGGTCTTTTAGAGCATTTATTGAACGATTATCATATCTAGCTATTCTATAGATTAGCTTTTCTATTCCCGGATTCTTTCTAAAAATTTCTTCCCGGAGATTCTCCCATCTCTCACTATCTATCTTTCTTATGGCATTAGATACTATATGAAAAGTAGTTATATTTTCCATAGAGTACTCTTTAAAATGAAACCTTCCAAGAAGTTTTTCATAATCTTTAGAAGAAACACTGCTTTGCTGAGGAGCTCTATGACTTACAATGAATAGAAAAATATTGTTGTTACGAGTTTTCTCAGCAATGTTCTGCAAAATACTCATAATGGTAGAAATGTTTTCAAGCTCCATTAAAGAAGTAAACTCGTCCCAATAAATAGTAAGGGCGTATATCCCCTTAGAAGAAAGCTCTCGTGACACTTCTACTAACCAATCTTCGATAGTAGAATGAGGAATAGAAAAATCCAAGGAGTTTTCCAAGAGCCTTAGCACATCTATATCTCTTCTTTGCAAAGCGTTTAACAACCCTTCTTTATTCCTTACTTTAGCTTTTAGCTCAATATTCTCCTCAATAATTTGTTCATAATCTACATAAGGTATATTTTTAATATGATTAATATATTTATCAAATTCGCTTTCGGTGATGATCTCTATTTTTTCCCTTTGCAATGCCTCTTTAACAGCTTTCTCTAAAAGGAGACCAAAGCTTTTAACATCTTTTATGCCCGAGATTCCTTTTAAAACTACAGGAAAAACTCTTTTCTCCTTTCTAAAATTTCTTAGTTTTTCTCTAATTTGGGCATTTATTTTTTCTACAAAATCTCCTATGTCTTCTGGGGGATCCCATAAGAGATGTTTTATAACACTTGTCGCGTGGCTTTTACCTGTGCCATAAGAGCCTTGAATCCAGATAGATTTTCTATTGGAATCTTTCGATTCTAAGGCATTTAGAAAAACCCTTAAAATCTCTAAAAAATCTTTTGTAGGGATAAATTGTTTCCAATAGTCTCCTTTTTCCTCGGTAATATCAACCACAGGTTGAAAATACTCATAAGGCCCTATAATCTCTTCATATTTCATCTAAATCTCCCCTCAATATATTTTTAATATATCTATAGGCTCTAAATCATTTTTGAGCACTATATAATTCCTTCTCTCACCAAAATCTATATCAAAGAAATCTATAACCTGAGACATACCAAGAAGAGACTGTACCTTCTCAGAAGATAAAGAAAAGATTTTTTGAGGAGAAAGAGGATTATCCTCTATATCTTTTATATTAAATCTATACTCTCCTGTTTCTTGGGAAAGTTTATAAAGATTGTAAAGAGGTAAAAGGGAGGGAATATCTGAACTACTTCTCTCCTTTAAAACCGTCCTTCCTCTTCCTTCTCTTTTAACTACTCCTTGCCCAAAGTATACTCCGATGGGACTTCTCTCTAGAGTTTCAAGAATGCTTGAATAGCCACTAATAATAGTAGTATTTCTTTTGCCATATGAATCAGCAAGAAGATTGATAATATCTTCTCTGGTGTAAAATCCTTCTGGTATATTTGCCCACCATCTAAAAAGAGGAGAATTAAAGCATAGGTCTATCCAAATAATGCCCCATATGATTTTTGAGTCAATCCCCTCTCTTTCAAAGATTCCTTTTAATATGCTAAAAAGTTGGGTAAAATTTTTCTTTTTATCAATCAATTGACAGTCTCTTAGAAAATATAGAAAGGCGCCAAGCTGTCTTGGACCTAAGGTGTTATTGGAAAAGAAGTCTTCTTCCTTGGCTAAGAGTTGATGCAACCATTCTTTTCTTAAGCCAAAAGTCCCGTATTTAAATCCTCTTACTTTTGTTTCCATTAATAATACTCCAATATCTTTGTATAATCTTTTATGTCCTCAGAAAGGTTGATATTATCCAAGTCTGCGGCAAGGTCTACTCTTATTAATTCCCTTTTATTTTCTTGTAGCCACCGGAGGATATTTTCTAAGGCAGACCTTTCTATACCAAAGATCAAGTAAGGACCACCATCTTTATTTTCTTCCCGATAAAGCTCAGAAACGGTAAGTTTATACTTATTCTCAGAAATTGCATATCTATAGAGGGAGTAAAGAACAGCCATAGGATGGATATCATTGCTGCCCATTTTTCTTATATATCTTTCTCTTCCCACTTTTTCAACTATTCCAAGCTTTAGCTTATTATATGTAGGCATATTTTCCAACATATTCAAAAGACTATTTAATCCACCTGAAGCAGTCTTTGGGTTTAGCTGCTCTTTATTTATTAGAATCTCATAAATATCTTTAGAAGGGACGTAGGATCCCCATTTAACATTTTCTAAATACCATCTTACTACTGAAGAATTATAGAATAGATTTATCCAGATTATCTGATCCACAAAGGGCTTATCTTTGTTTATTAGTTTGTTGAAGGTATGCGCTAAGAAAGTAGGCGTTTTTTTAGAATCTATTAATTCAGCATCTTGCAACCATCTAATCATGGCTGTAAACTGAATATTTCCAAGATTATTTTTATTGTACCAACCTTCCAATTCATTTAAGAATTGCTCTAACCACTCATTTCTCATACCAAAAGTTAAATATCTATGGAACCTAGTTAATTTATCCTTATCCATATCTATATTACCTCCACCAATACTAATCATGGATTTGGCTAATACACATCCTTTGTCTATAGAGTCTAAACAACTAAAACAATGTCTACATTTGTTTTGATTTATTTTTACTTTTGGAAAGACCCTAAGTGCTCTCGAAGTACACTCAGCCTCACAAACTCCACAATGGATACAAAAAGCAGTTTTATAAATTACTTTTTTCAGTTTATTTAGAAAATTCTCATTATTTGTATTAGAAGTGTAATCAACAACCAACTTGTTAGGAAGTGTTGATATGGATATATTGAATATTTCGCTATCAAAGCTTAACTCACACAAGGTGTTATTGTTTTCTTTTTTGTAATTCATGTTCCCTAATATTTTCAGCCACTCATATATATTTTCTCTCGGATTAGAGATAACCGCTTTAAAGCTTCCACTATCTTCTAACATATTTACGCAAACTCCATCCCTTTCTACACCTTCTCCCCCACATCTTTTTTTCCAACCCCCTTCTTCAATATATCTCTGTATTTCATTTTCTTCCTCAAGTCCCAAATGCCGAATATGCTCCTCAATAATTTCTAAATATCCCTCTGCTATTTCGGGGAAAGCCTGTTTAGTAATAAACTCTGACCATGGAGAACCAAAAGGACAGATACTACACCCTACTCTCTCTAAGCCATATCTGTAACCTTTATTAATAAAAGAATCTAGTTTATCTTTTTTCATTGTCTTAAAGATATAAAGGAAGATTTCAGCGTTATTCCAATTTATAGCTACATGCGAATTTGTAAAGGCAATATGTTTAGCTTCGTTGACAATTCTCGCATATCCACCTCTTCTTGCACTTTCATCAGCTCTCACACCATCAAAGACCAAGGTCTTTATTTTATCTTTCCCGGGATTTAATGCTTTTATCAACCTCACTTGAGGAGAAGTTTTATATACCGAACAGCACCATCTAAGGATTCTACTAGGAGGCCCAAAAACTTTCCAGAGTTCCAAAGAATGCTTTTCATTTCTTGCTACATAAAATTTTAGGTTAGGGTAAATGCTCGTATAGTACTCTTTTGTTTTCTCATACATTTCATAAGTAGGAGGTATTTCCATAGTGGTATCAGTAAAGATTACAATATAGTCATCAGGAGATAAAGTCCGCGAAACTAAATCCAAAACTACCTGAGAATCTTTTCCTCCACTATAAGATACGATGACTTGATCTACTTTGTCTTTGTATTTTTTAAAAGTATCCTGAATAAAATCTATTGCTTCATTTTCTAAGACTTCCAGAGCTTCGAGATTCTTTTCTACCATTAATTTAACATTTACGGGTTCTAAAGAGAGCTTTTTATATCCATCTTCTAACTTTATCTTTGGCTTTTCAAAAATCCCTCCTCCTTTAGCAGAGGCTACAAGTTTCCCCTTGTAATAATATCTCCTTCCAGTATTCCAAAGAAGCGGTTCTTCCACCTTAGGATAATCCCAGAATTCGTTAAAACCTAAAAGGTCTAACTCTTCATAAAACACAGGTCTTGGAGGAGAAAAGCCATTAGCAGAGGAATTTACTAATAAAATACCACCGCTTTCTGTATCCCATTCTATCTCAAACATTTTTGTCCATTCTCACCCCCCATTTGTATTAGCAAAACTTATACTGGAGGAAGAAAAGCAATACCCCAAATGCAGTTTAAACCATCCTCTGATTTTTGTCGAGACAACAAGTCGACAAAGTTTTAAATAATTTATAAAGGTATACTTACGGTTAATTATATTTACCAAATACAGGTTGTGCATTGTTCTTATTAGTTGGGTCTCTCCCAATAACCACGCTTCTGCATCCTCAAAGTTGTTATAGATGCGAAATTCCTGCCCCTTATTGGATTCTGACAAGAACTCCTTAAATCGCTGTGATGTGATTTTTGCGTCGAGAATGGCGACCGCTTTAATATTGTAATTTCTGAGCTTTTGCAGTACTAATCCCGCTACCCGGGTAGAAAGGAGCAAAAAATCCTCCGACAGACAAGCGGCAGGCAGCATAAGCAAATTTGTTCCATGCTCTACACAGGCCGAAATCAAGGCTAATCCATCTTCTTCAGTTTTGATTTGCCCTCCTGTAACGACAATGTAAATCTGCCCGTTTTTATTTATTGGTGTATACTCCATTTATTCACCCATTCTTAATTGATTTTTCTCTGGTTTTAGCAAGCGACGGGGTTTTCCGATGTACCTTGCCAATCCAAGCAAGCTCGTTTTCATAGAATTGCCTGTTGTTCTCGATTGCCAAATCTCGAACAACAGATTTGAAGTTTTTCTGTCTGTTTTTCTTAATTCTATCATATTCAATTTCTCATAAGTGATTTTTGTTTTTCTTTAACTTCTTGAAAAACAACACCACTTTCAATCAAGCTGTAACGAAGTAAAATAAAAAAGTGGATGCCGTTATGGTAAAGTAAGTCTTGTGGAGAATTTTATAGTAAGGAGATCACCCGCTAAGAGGATGATACGGGAGAGTGAAGCGTGAGACGGGAGTCTTTGATGATGAATTTTCAGGTAGAGACCATTATCAAATGTAAAAGGTAAGAAAATCAATCAGGTGCGAATCAGGAGAGAGAAAAACGCCAGATGAAGGATGGAAACACCAAAGAACCATTATATTAGACCGAGGGGGAGAGTTCATGATTTCTATCTTTTTAAAGGTTAAAATATGCCTTGACTTATGGACTGTAATACAAATTCTGCCGAGCTTTATTTTTGCCATTAGTGAGCTTGAGGAAGATAGAATATTTATTCTTGGGAAACATTTGCCATGTTAAGACAAAGAATAGCTAAACTCTTATTTCTCGCTATTCCCCAG
>ERZ773359.1019-NODE-1019-length-40073-cov-18.129767_pt1 | contig 40073 bp, 45 predicted proteins | sample MGYA00374955_ERZ773359 | MGnify/ENA primary metagenome ERZ773359 (study PRJEB29098, sample SAMN04486028) | biogas fermenter metagenome | study: EMG produced TPA metagenomics assembly of the Biogas fermentation microbial communities from Germany - Plant 4 DNA1...
CAGAAAGTACTTATGTTGGATTTATTCGTCTCTTGAGGGACAATTCCTCCCTGAATCGGTTAAAATGGCAAAGTATTTTTGGCATGAGGAGGGGCGGATAAGCCCCATTGAGATGGGCTTTGCGGCTTGCCATAACTTACCTGCAGGACGGGTCAGAAACGGATGCGCATCTCGGCGGACAAACGCTCCATGCCGGAAAAATCAACCAGCTTGTAATCGGAGAGGGCTGCGCCCTTGGCAGAGGGCCCCTCATCCCACTCCTGGAGCTGGAACGCGCCCCGGCTTTGCTGCAAATCGTCAAAGTCCACCGGATCACTTGCGGGGATCGTATTCGCCTCCGGAGCAGGGGGCTCCTGCAAGTCCAGCTCAGCTTCCAAGGACCAGACCTGACCGGTGACTTCCCGGGTCAAATCGTCCAGGGCCACTTCTTGGGGCTTCGCGGGTTCGGCAAGGCGGGAGAGGGTGGTTAAGATGTCTTCCACTGGCGATGCGGGGGGATCGAGGACGGCGAGCTCCTCGGCGAACTCTTCCCGCAAGTTGAGAAGATCCATGCTGAGGATGCGGGCCCTGCCCTCCAGGGATGTTCCCTCGGTAAGGATGAAAGTATTGCCTTCCTGCAGGTAGGAGAGGATCAGCTGACGAAGGAGGGCATCGCTCCGGTCGGGGGGAATGCGTTTGAGCTCTTCTTGGGCCTCGACTACCTTCATTGCGGCTTCGTAGCGCGTCAGTCCGCTAAGGAACGGCCCGTCCAGAAGGTTTGCCCCTTCCAGGCGGCGGAGCGCGCCGTAGGCCCAGTGGGAGTCGGGCAGCTCGGCAAGGGGGCTTGCCCAGGCAAGGCTGGTGGATAAAATGAGGATGATGGCAAGGAGTCGCATCGGCTTCCTCCAAAAAGCGAGGGGCCGCCCTGTGCGGCCCCCGGCCCTGTTGCAAATTGATTGCTGCAACTTCAACTTTATCTAAACCATGTCTGTGCTGCATCGGCTGGTCTTTTTCAGGGCCCCTTTACTCTTCGCCATGGAGGTTCCCGATCCTGCGGCAGCTGAGCTGTAGTTTCTGCTAGGTCAGGGTTCTTCCACCAGCAAGGTGATCTTGAGGGGCCCGACGGCGGCGTAGGTGTCTTCGGCGGCTTTAGCGATAACCCGGAGGGGCTTTTTCTCCAGCTTGACCTTGGTGACGGTCTCCAGGAAGTCTTGCCCGCTGGTTTGCCCAACCAAACCGTCGGGGTCGGTGATCATGCCCCGTTCGATGGCGATTTCGTTTACCCGGCGGAGCATCTGGAGGATCTGATCTTCGATGGGACCCTGCCGGACATCGATGACTTCCGATGCAATCACCTCGCCTGCCTTGAAAACCAGCTTGTCGGGGATGACCTCAAAATGAACCACCACCGGCTCCCCGAGGAGGGTGTTGCCGCTGGAAATGGCCCTGACGACGTACTTGCCCTCACCGGCGGCGAGGATCTCCGCCGTTTTGTCGAAGTGCTCCTGGGAGATCATCTGCAAAGCGTAGTTGGGCTTGCCCTGGATCTTGGCTCCCCGCTCCAAGGCGGTCCGGTTGACCAGCATCAAAAACTCCAAGAGATCGCTTTCCGTCTGAGCCAGGGGGTTGCCCCCGTTGAACACGGCGGCCAAGATGATCTCCCCCGCCCGGTAGGCCACGTTCCCGAAGCGCATCCGCTCCGTTTGCTTCTGGTAGGTCTCATCGAGCTTCTGGTAGGCTTCCCAGAGGAGGACGATCTTTTCGTTCAAGTTGGCCTCCGTGGCTTCCAGCTCATCGACCCGGTCCTGGATTTTGGCGCTGATCTCCTTCAGGTTCTCCACCCGGGACTGGGCAAACTCCAGCTCTTGCTCCGCCTTGAGGTATTCAGCCACCACCCGCTCCTTCTCCGCACGGGCCTCTTCCAGCTCCGCCTGGGCTTCATCCCGCTGGGTCATCATCAGATTGAGCTCATCGGCCATGGAGGCGATCTCCTGGGCCAGCTCATCGGCCCGGGCCTGCTGCTCGAGGAACTGACGCTGGCTCTCCTGATAGCGGACCTCGCTGGTGGCCAAAGCCTCCTGAATCTCTTTCATGTGGAACAGGGCCGTTCGCACATCCTCGGAGACGAAGGTGAGGACCACCAAGGTGGCCGTCGCGATGAAGACGCCGGTGAGAATGGTGATGAGGATGGATGTGTGCTTGGGACGCAGGCCAAAGAGGGTCAGCCGTTTGCGTCCGATCTTCATGCCGATCCGATCGCCAAGGTAGGCAATGACCCCGCCGGTGATGGCCAAGATCACTATAAGCATCACTCCATACAACCCTCGTCACCTCCCGGACAGCTATAGACGAAAACCTTCGCCGAGGTAGTAGCGGCGGACAATCGGATCCGCGGCAATGACCTTCGGAGGGCCTTCGGCCAGGACCCGGCCTTCATGGAGGATGTACGCCCGATCGGTGATGGCCAGGGTCTCCCGCACATTATGGTCGGCGATCAAGGCCCCGACACCCCGGGCCCGAAGGCCCCCCAGCATCTCCTGCAACTCGGCGACGGAGATAGGATCGATGCCCGCGAAGGGCTCATCGAGGAGCAGATACTTGGGCCTCGCGGCCATGGCCCTGGCGATCTCCGTCCGCCGCCGCTCGCCCCCCGACAACTTGTAGGCCATGCTGCAGCGCAGATGCGCCAGCTCAAACTCCGTCAAGAGCTCATCCAGCCTATCTTCTTCCCCCATCAGCTCCAGCACCGCCAAGAGGTTGTCGGCAACGGTCATCTTGCGGAAAACCGACGGCTCCTGGGCCAGAAAGCCAAGGCCCAGGCGGCCCCGCCGGTGCAAGGGCAAATGGGTGATATCCTCCCCATCGAGGAAAATGCGGCCGCTATCGGCCCGCTCCATCCCCATCAACAGGCGGAAGGTAGTGGTCTTGCCGGCCCCGTTGGGTCCGAGGAGTCCAACCAGCTCCCCCGGCTCCACCCTGAGATCCACACTGTCCACTACTTTGCGGTGGTAAGACTTTGTCAGTCCTGCGCACCAAAGTCCCCTAGTTACTTCGTCTCCCTCCCCCCTGAAGCCTCCATTGAAAATCTTGGTAGAAGCGAGCCGTCTCCCCGAGTCCTTCTCCGAGGGGAACCTGCGGCGACCAGCCGAGCAGCCGCCTGGCCCGCGAGGGATCGAGGGCGCTGCGGCGAAGGTCCCCCGGGCGGGGAGGATGGTAGGCGGGAGGGGGACTCCCGGGAAACCTCTCCTGGAGGAGGCGGCTTAGGCGATTGATGCTTACCTCCTCGCCGCTCCCGATGTTCAGCGTCTCCCCGTCTGCCTTCGTCAGGGCCAGCACATTGGCCCGGGCCACATCCCCCACATAGACGAAATCCCTCGTCTGCTCCCCATCCCCGTAGATCTTCACGCTGAGGCCTTCCCCCAGGCGGCCGCAGAAGGCGGCCACAACGCCTCCTTCGCCTCGCAGGCCCTGCCTTGGTCCATACACGTTGGCATAGCGCAGGATCGTATACTCCATTCCATAAAGGGTCCGAAACACCTTCAGGTAATGCTCAACGGCGAGCTTCGCGGCCCCATAGGGAGATGTGGGGCGGCAGGGATGCTCTTCATCGATGGGCAAGCGCTTTGGCTCCCCGTAGACCGCCGCGGAGGAGGCGAAAACCACCTTGGCCGTCCCCGCAGCCGCGCACCCTTGCAGGAGATGTAGACTGGCCAGGATATTCTCCCGGGCATCGAGGAGGGGATCGGCGACGGAGAGCCCCACATCGGCCTGGGCAGCCAGGTGGATGACGGCCCGCGGGCGCTCCTTTTGGAGGATGACTCTTAACTCGAAGGACAGCAGATCGGCGCGGTAAAAGGGGGGCCTTGGCAGATAGGCGCCCCGGCTGAGGTTGTCGACGACAACCGGCAGGTAGCCGGCAGCCCTTAGGGCCTGAACAGTATGAAAGCCGATAAAGCCAGCGCCGCCGGCAACTAAGACTTTCATGTCCGCCCCCGCCCTGCAAGCTCCAAGATCGCGCCCGCCATCCGGGTCAAGGCCCCGGGGGGGCCAAGGCGCTCAATGACGCTCCCCAGATCCGCGGCCATCGCGCCCCGCCGCTTTTCATCATCCAACAGGGTTTCGATTTCCTCGGCCAGGCGCCCCGAGCCCATCTCCCCGAGGCAGTACTCAGGGACGACCTGCCTGCCGGCAAGGACGTTGGGCAGGCTCATGAAGCCTGGCCTGCGCCAAAGCTTCTCCACGCAAAAAAGAGGGCTGTTGTAGACGGCGATGAGCGGAACTCCCGCGTAGGCTGCCTCTAGGGCAGGGGCGCCGCAGTCGCAAACGGCAAGCTCAGCCCTCCCCAATACGTCGAGCTGTCGGCCCGGCTGGACTTTGATGGTGCCATCGCCTTTGAGGATGCGGTCTAAATCGTCGCGAGGGATATTGGGGGGCAGGGGCAGAACGAAGTCTACCTCTTCCCGGGCCTTCTTGACTTTTAGGGCCCCTTTGAGGAGGGATGGGAGATTCCTCCTCATATCTTCCAGAGTGTTTCCCGGACAGAGGCAGACAACGCCCTCCGTCGGGCTGTTGGCAGGAGGCACCTGATCGAGGAGGGGATGCCCCACATGGTCGATGTCGGCCCCAGCTTGCTGGTAAGGGTCCACATCGAAGGGAAACACCGTGACTATCTTCGTCGCTGCTTCGAGGAGCTTCCCCGGCCGGGCCCGGGCATTGGGCCAGGAGGCGGGGCTGAGATAGAAAAGGACGGGGATGCCCTTGGCCTTGGCCATCTGACCGAGCTTGACATTAAACTGGGGAAAGTCAATGAGGACGACGACCTTCGGGTCCTGCTTGGCCATCACTTCCCCCAGCCGCAGGAGGACCCGCCGCATGATGTTGCCCTTCTTGACGCCTTCCAACAGCCCCAGCGCGGTCATGGTGGTGGGATTGAAAAGGAGCCGGACTCCCGCCTCCTTCATCAACGCTCCCCCCATCCCGAAAAGACGGGCCTGGGGTGCGGCCTGCAGCACAGCTTCAGCAAGCTCGGCACCGCTCGCATCACCGGCGGCATCGCCGGCGATGAGCATTATCTTCATCTGTTTAACCCCCTGAGTTATTCCTCGGGCCTAGCAAAGAAAAACAACAGCTCCCCTTCCACCGCAACCTCATCTTCCACCAGGACCCGGCCATGGACTTTGCCCGAACCACGCCGGGCTTTTAGGACATCAACTTCAATGCGCAGTTGATCCCCCGGCCGGACCACCCGGCGAAACCGCACGCCATCGATCCCGGCAAAGAGGGGCAGCTTCCCTTCGCCCTGCTCCAAGGCTCCATGGAGGGCAATCCCCCCGACCTGGGCCATGGCCTCCACCATGAGGACCCCGGGCATGATGGGGTTTTGGGGGTAGTGCCCCTGGAAAAAGGGTTCATTGATGGTCACATTCTTCAGGCCCACCGCCCGCTGACCCGGCTCCAGTTCAATGATCCGGTCAACCAGCAAAAAAGGATAGCGGTGGGGCAGCATGCGTTGAATGCCGTTGATGTCCAGCAATGGCATGAACTCCTTCGATTGGTTATTCTATTATACCACGGCCGGGGGATGTGGGGAATGAATAATTTAGGCTACCAAGAGACGCTGGTACTTGCGGCCGACTTCCGAAGAAGGGCTGGTGAAGACCTCATCGGGCGGGCCTTCCTCCACTACTTTCCCCTTGTCCATCAACACAATCCTGTCCGCAGCCCGCCGGGCAAAGGCAACTTCGTGGGTGACGATGACCATAGTTGTCTGGGTTGTCGCCACCAGCTCCTCCATCACATCCAAGACTTCACAGACCAGGATGGGATCCAAGGAGGCCGTCGGCTCATCCCACAGCATCAGGACCGGGTCGAGGGCCAAGGCCCGGGCGATCCCCACCCGCTGCTGCTGCCCGCCGCTAAGCTCCCCCGGGCGCTTATCGAGATCGCCTGTCAGGCCCACCTTGGCCAGGGCCTCGATGGCCTGCTCCTTGGCCTGGCGGCGGTCCATCCCCGCCATGACCAGGCCAAACATGACATTCTCCAAAGCGCTCAACCGGTGAATCAGGTTGAAGTGCTGGAAGACAAAGCCGATCCTCTTCCGCATATCGAGGAGCTCTCGGTGCCCCATATCCAGGACCGACAGGCCCTGGAAGTAAATCTCTCCCCCATCCGGCTCCGTCAGCCGGTTGATGCAGCGGATGGCCGTGGACTTGCCGCAGCCGGAAGGTCCCATGATGACCACCCGCTCCCCGGGGGACACCTCAAGATTGAAGCCGTCGAGGGCCAAAGTCTGGCCGTAGCGTTTTGTCAAGTTCACTAGTTTCAGCATAGCCGTCCCCCCTAACCGAACTTCCGCCGGCAGCGGCTGAGGAGCTGCAAGAGTCCCGGCCGCGCCGCGGGCACCACGATCTCCCGCATAATCTGGGCGTAAGTCAAACCTAGGGCCTCCCCGGCCAGCATCTCGCTGTCATCGACGGGGCTCAGCCTCTCGGCCAGCAAGGCGGTCAACAGCCCAAGGAGCAGACCGCACCCAAGGGCCTGGCCAAGGCCCATGAAGGGGATGTTGGCCCGGCTCAAAATGTAGGTTGGCACCAGCAAAGCCGCCCCCGTCAAGGCCCCAAAGACGAAGACTGGATTCAGAACGCGACGGAGGCCCTTCTTGCCGGCCAGCAGCCGCCGCCCCGCGCTCAGGATGGTGGCATGGTCCAAGATTAGGGTCAATACGGTGAAGACGATCGCGGCCAGGCCCGCGATGATCCCCCGCACTTCCCGCAGGACCCGAAACAGCTCCGCCCTGGTGTTGGGCCGGACCACTCCGGCAGGGGTGCTGAGGACGGAGATGTACTCATTGTCGAGCTCTTCCTGCACAGCCCGCTCCGCCTCCCGGGGACTGACGGCATCATCGACCAGAAGGTCAATTTTCTCCCCTGGGATGACCTGGCCGGCGATGTAGCTGTTGATCAGCCGGACCGACCGGCCCATGTCCTCTTCCTGAAGCTGGGGCAGAGCATCCCGGACTTGCTGCATCTGATGGATGACGGCATCGAGGTCCACCTGCCGCACCGCTTCCAGTCGGGCCGCGATGTTATCCAAGTTGTCCCGCATCAACGCCACGTCCAGATCGCCGATGACCCCTACCTGGCTTCCCCCATCACCCAGCATGTCCTTGAAGAGGCTGTTAATCAGCAAGGACAGGAAGATCTGGGAGCTCGTCCCCTGGCCTTCCAGGGCCGGCTGCAGATTCTGGGTGAGGGTCTGGAGCTGCAGCTGCAGTTCCTCTAGCTTGTAAAGGGCCTGGTGAAAGGTACTCAGGGTCTTCTCCGCGTTGTCCACCGCGCCCTTGGCTTCTTGGGCGAGGGCGTCCAGCTCCCCGACGAGGATGAGGCTTTCATCGATGGTCTGGATCAGCTGCAAGCGCTCATTGCGGATCTCAACCCGCCCCACCTCCGGACCCTCCTCGCCGCTGGCCAAGAGGCGGCGTCCCGTCTGGACGAGCTGGGGGACGCCCCGCAAGTCCCCCTTAGTAATGACTCCCCGGGCCAGGCTCCCGCTAACCTCGGTGACTTCAACCACTATGGGGTCATCGACCCCGGGGACGATGACGCTGTCGCCCACCCACAGGGGAGCGTCACCTTCCAGGTGGATGTCCACCTTGGCCGCATAACTCAACAGAAAACGGCGCATCTCCGCAAGGGCCTTCAAGAAAGACTGGGTATCCTCCCCCTGACGGGCAAAGGTCACATCCTTCAGCACCCTGGGGCCTAGCTCCCGGGCGATGCCCGCCCGCACCTGTTCCGACAGGGCCTCCACATCCTGGGCGGCATAGCCGATGGGGAGGCGCACCTCCAGGACTTGATAGCCCGCGAGGAGCTCTTCCAAAGCCTGGCTCACCTGGGGCGCGCAGTCGACGGAATCGAGGAGAACCAGGAGGTTGTTGCCCTGGCGGAAGATAAAGTCAACTCCTGGGATTTGTTCCATCTTTTCCCATAATTCTGAGCGCACTCCGGGATGGACGCTGTTGATGGTGATGGCTGGTTCGATGATGTAGGTCAGGCCGCTGTAGCCGGGAAGATCGCCGACAATGCCCCCTAGGCCCTCCAGGATCCCGCGGTTGCGCAGCTCTGGAGGCAGAGACAGGAAAAAATTAGCTTGTCCGGCAACGGTCAAGCCCTTCTTGTAGACGGCCCCGGGAAGCTTCTCCGCGACTATCCGCTCCATCTCCTGGCCAGCGGCATCCTGGACTTCCTCCCGCACGTGGATGATCACGTCGAACTCGCCATAATCCCCGATGAGTTCGTTGACGGTATCGCCAAAGTAGTTGTCCACGGCGGCCGCGATGGCGCTTGCGCCCAAGGAGCCCAGCAAAATGCTGACCAGAAGCAGGATGATGAGATCCCCGGCAAAACCATCCCGCAACAGTGCAAACATGGGCAAATCCCCTCCTACCTGCGTTTCATTATAGCACAGGGGAAATGCCGTCCCCCCATGTAATTCCTGCATGGGGGGCCAACTACTTGAAAGTGAGCTGGGCCGGGCCGAACCCCAGGAGACTGCCTGTCTCCAGGTCAATCTGGAAATGCTGGCCCTGCAAGCTCCCCTCGGGCAGGATGATTTCGCAAAAGCCCGCAACTTCGATCAGGCCCGGGCGGTAGGTGAGGGTCTGGGCCGCGGCTTCAAAGTCGCCCGCGGTCAAAGAGACGCTCCCTTCCAGGATGTACTCGCCCTGGGCAAAGTCCGCCCGGAGCCTTTCCCCCTTGGCGGAAAAGTCTTCCCCCGCCAAGGTCACATCCCCCTGGATCAGGGCAAGGCCCTCCTTCTCCCGGTATTCCAGCTCCCAGGCGGTAATCACCAAGTCGTCCGCCGTGATGGTCATCGGTTTCGATTGGGGCCTGATGGTGTAGATCCCCTCTTTCAGATCGAAGGACCCCCAGGGGACGTCGGCCTCTCCCTCGAGCTGGATTTCAACGGCCAGCGCGGGCATGGCCAGGAGGAAAACAAGCAAGAAAGCTGCAATCCTACGCATCACCGGCCACCTCCAAGACGATCTTCCCCGACCCGAAAAACTCCGCAGAATGCTCCCTCAGGATGACTTTATCCGCCCTTATGCCGACATCACCCGTCTTCAGCGCAGCCCCTGTCAGCTCCAAGGTCCCCTCCTTCCAGATCCCTCCTGCGGCCTGGAAAAAGATGGGGCTTGCTAGGTGGAGGGTCCCCTCGGAGATGTCCACCAAACGGGCTCCCTCCTCCTCCCAAAGGATGCGATCGGCGGCAATTGACCACTCCAAATCCCCCTTGAGCCTCCCCCTCATGATCACCTTTTCGCCAAAGGACTCCGGCAAGGAGGATAGAAGGAGTTCTTCCTGGGGAAAAGCGCACCCCCCCAGGGCCAGCAGGACCAGTATCAAAGGCAAAAGGCGCAAGATCACTCCCCCTCCCACATGGCCCAGGGATGGAGGTCTTGGGGCTCCCCAAGGGAGTAGTCAATCCAAATGGCCCCCGGTTCACAGCGCAAAGCGATGGTCCGGCAATGGAGGCGCCACTTCAAGGCAGCTTCCCAGCCCAGATCCCGATGGAGGACCAAGGATGCAGTGAGACTCGGCCCCAAGGGCAGGCTTCCCGCCAGGTTCAGCTCCTGCCAGGAGGATGTGGCAAAATCGTAGCTCGCCCCTCCCTGGAAGAGGATTCCCCGGGACTCGACGGCCAGAAGCCCTCCAGCCCCTTGGAGGGTCCCGGAGGGGATCCCCCACTCTCCCCAGGCAGTGAGGTACCAGGAGTCTCCGCCGGCGGAGACGGCCCCCTGCAGCGGCCGAAAGGCCCGTCCCCTTAAATCATAGCCGGTCTCCAGGCTGAAGGAAAGACCGAGGGCCTCCCCTTCCATGCGGGCCGCCAGCTCCTCCGCCGGGGATTCGGCATCGAACCCGAAGGGCGAGCGGCCCCACACATCTTGCCGGCTGTACTGGCCCCGCAGAAGCCACGAGGAAGATGGAGCATGCTCGATGAACAACCGTCCCTCCCCGACCACGGCGCCGTCTCCGGTGCTGTAGGATGAGGCCCGGATCCGTCCTCCCCCGCCGATCCTGCTCCTATCCCCGATGGGCAGGGATCGGTCCCAGAGGAGCCCTTCCCCCATCAGCCGAAAGGCGCGCCTGCCGGAGGGCATCTCCAAATACCGGCCCAAGGCCGCTCCAATCTCTCCCCCCAGGAAGGACCAGGACCAACCAAGCTCCGGCTCCCGGGAGAGGACCTCCCAAGTCTCATCTTCACCAGGGTTTGCCATCCTTTCCCCGGCGAGGTAGATTCTGTGGTCCCCGAGGATCCTTTCCGCCCTGGCCTGGTACTGGAAGGAATCCGGAAGCCACAAGGCCTGGCCCAGTAGATATAAGGGGCCATCGCGGTTGAAGAAAACCTCAAGGAACTCATCCTGCCGGAAAGCAACCGCGCCAAAGTCATTCTCCCCCTCCAGCCAGGCGTGGCTTTGCCAGGCTCCATCCCAGGCAAGGCCGACTCCCAGGTTCATGTCGGGGAGGTAAAACCTGTGCTCTAAAGAAAACTCCTCGAGGCCGTCCTGCCAGTAAAAGCGGGCCTCGCCGCGTCCTTTCCCGTCCCGCTGGTAGATGTGGGCAAGGCCCAAACCTGGTCCTTCCCCTTGAAAGTAGTCGAGGTGCAAAGTCCCCCAGCCCCCCGATGGCAGCAGGTAGGGGAAGGCCGTCTTCAGGAAAAGCCCTTCAGGGCCCCGGCCAAGCTGGGGAAAAGGCAGGTTGAATTCCTCCCCGAGGGGGATGACGAGAACGGGCCAGTAGTAGAGGGTGACGGTCCCTTCCCGGTAGGCGGCCCCTTTGATGATGATCTTATCCCCCGGATGGATGCGGACTTCCCCGGCGAAGAGCCCATAGTGGGGGGTGGGCAGGTCGCAGGTGGTCAGGGACCCGTCCGCTGCGAGGATGAGCTCGGGGGAGATGGTCACCTGGTCCGCCCGGAGGATGAATTCACCCTGGACCATCGCGGCCTTGGCCAAGGTCAGCTGACCTCCCTGGTACTGGGCTTTGGCTGCGGTGATCTCCTCTCCGTCCCCGATGATGACCACATTCCCGGAGAAAAGAAACAGGTCCTCATCCCAAAGGTAAACCGCCTCATCCGCGTGGATCTCGCCGTCGGCGTAGCTGAGGACCACCTGCCCCCGAGCGGTGACCGCTCCCCGGGCAGGATCATATTCGATGCTTTCGGCAAAGGTTAGAGCCTGCGGCAAAGCACCATCGACCGGCTGTGCAAGACAGATGCAACAAAGAAGAAGCAGCAGATATCCCCGGGGACGCCCCATTATTAATCACCGTCAGGTTAGTTCGGCTCTTCGCAGGGGCGAACCTCTTGTTAATTCATGGGCTAGATGCGGTCGACCCGCCAGAGAAGGTAGGCCCCCAGGGCCGCCAAAGCGCCGTTCGGCGCCCACGCCGCGGCCAGGGGCGGGAGGACGGCGTTGATCCCCAAGGAGCGGCAAAGGGCCGTCAGCACGTAGTAGGCGAAGACGACGATGAGGCTGGCGGTGATGCCGAAGAACCGTCCCGAAGACCAGGTGCCGAGGGGAGCCGCCAGGAGGGCGAAGATGAGGCTGGCCAGGGGCAGGGCGAGCTTGAGGTGATAGTCGACCAGGACGGGGGTGAGGTTGACCCCGCTTCCCGCAAAGAGCTGGATGTGCTTCCCCAGCTCCCGCCGGTTCATCTCGTCGGTAGATTTCTGCTGGGTAAGATGGGCATCAATGCGTTCCGGGACGGGGAAATTCAGACGGGCAAAGCCGATTTCCATCGCGACGAAGCCTTCATCGTCCAGCTCCCGCAAGACCCCGTCGACTAGCTGCCAATATCCTTCCCCGATGGATCCTTCCCGCGCGGTGACGAGGCGCGCGGGCGGGGTGGGATCGTAGATGAAGATCCCCCGCAGAAAACCCGCGTCCACCTCTTCGATATAGTAAAAACAGCCATCGGCCCCTTTGAAGAAGACCTGCTCCCTGATCAAAGGCGTTACTTCCTGGAGGATGTAGCGGCGCACCAGATTCTCATAGGCGTGATTGGACCTGGGTACGATTGATTCATTGGCCCAAAAGACGATGAGGCTCACCAAGAGCCCCGCGAGGAGAAAGGGCGCGGCGATCCGGGGGAAGCTCCGGCCCAAAGCCCGGATGACGGTGAGCTCCCCGTCCTTCACCAGGCGGCCTAAAGCTAAGAGGGTGCCGAAGAGGACGCCGACGGGAAGGGCCAGGACCACGATCCCCGGCAGCTTATAAAACAGCATTCGAAAGACCGCCGCGGCTGGGACCCGCCTTATCAGGATCAGATCCGTCAGCTCAAAAAGCAGCCCGCTGACGAGGATGATGGTAAAGCCTCCGATGCAGGCCATGAAGGGACCGATGAATTCCCTCAGGCAATAGCCATCGAGCAGGCCCCCGATCTTTTGCAAGACTGATCAGCTCCAACTAAAAACGATAGGTCAGGCCCACCTGCTGCACATCCACCTGCCACTCATCGACCCCGGTGAGAATCGCGTAGTCCACCTGCCAGGGGCCATTCCCGTAGCCGATCCCCGCGGTCCAGACGGTGCCCACCTCGAATTGGCGGTCGGCCCCCGCCCTGAGCTTAAGATCGCCCGCGGTCAGCTCGCCCCCCAGCCGGAGGCTGCTGCCTTCATCAAAGAGTTTGGATGTGTTGTACAGGTCGACGGCCAGGAGGAGGTTGTCCGCAGGCCGCCAGGCAAGGCCCGGCCTGAAGTTGACCCCCTGCTCCACCCGGTCGCCGTCCTTCCACTCGATATCGGTGGCGAAGACGTCCTGGAGGAGGAGGCCTGCCTGCAGCCGGGGGCCGACGGCAAACAAAGCCCCTATGTCCACGGAGTAGCCGGATGCTTTAGGCCTGTCTTTAGTGTCCTTCCGCCGCCGCTCATAGCGGACGTTGACGCCTAAGGCGAAGTCGTCAGCCAGCTCCCGGGCGTAGGAGTAAGTAAAGGCGTGACCGTCGGTGTCGACTGCACCGAGGGGCGTTCGGGATTGAATCCAACTGATGCCACCGGCCCCCAGGCCCGTATCAGGTTCGGTGTAGGCCAAGAAGTACCGGTAGCGAAAGCCCCCTTCTTCAACCAACGTCGCAGTGAATTGGACCTCCTTGTCCTGAAGCTGGATGAGGCCCGCGGGGTTCCAGTAGACGGCGGCGCCGTCATCGGCCACGGCCACGAAGGCCCCGCCCATACCCCAGGGGCGGCTGCCGACGCAGGCCCTTGCAGACATGGACAAGACCAGCACCATCAAGCATGCGATCAGTCGTCTTGACAAAGGAAACCCTCCTTTGGTCCCCTTAGAACCTGGTGGTGAAGCCCACCCCTAGATTCAGCTCTTTCAAGTCTTTGGCCGCGACGCTGACCTCCAACTCGGGAGTGAATCCCAGCTTGAGGCCCACGTTGGGATGCTGGCCATCGTATTCGGCCAGCAGAGTCGTCACCGGCAGGGACCAGGAGCTCTTGTCGGTTGTGATGCTCACCGGATTGAGGACGACGCTGGCCCCCAGGAAAAGGCCGTCAAACCGGCCGGAGCCCAGGCCTACGTGGCCCCGCAGGCCATGGTACAGCTCTTTGCTGGCGGCAACGTAATAGGAGTCGCCCTGCAGGCCAACGGCCAAGGCCGGCATATCCCGGTCTTCCGGAGCCAGCTGCAGCTTCACATGGCCGAGAAGCTCCGTTTCGCCCCTCTGGGGATTGAGGGTGGATGCCCCTACCTCCAAGTTGTCCAGAAAGCCGTAATTCAGGGTGGCGACCCCATCCCCTCCCCACTGGCGAAAGCCCAGGGTGAGCCCTCCGCTCCCGACCACATCCGCCGACGGGATGTTGAAAAGGCCTGTCCCTCCCATTACCCCTTTAGCCAGGCCAGCCCCGCAAAGAAGAAGCAGGCCGATGGAAACAAACAATGCCACTCGGGACTTTTTCCCCCGCATTTGTCATTCCTCCCATGTTCTAGGCAACTATGGAATTCCCCGAGTACATTCTACGGCCTGTTCATCTTTTCCTCTCCGCAAAGTGGGGGCAACTTTTTCCAGCTATTCCAGGAAGCGGATCACATCGTCGGTGATGTCCACTCCGCCAAGCTTCACCGCATCCCGGTGGACAACCACCTGGATGCCCCGTTTGCGCTTGACTTCGTCGATGGCCTGATCGATGGCCTGGGTCAGGAGCCCCTCCAGGTCCATCTTCAGCTGCAAGTATTCACCGAAGGCTTCCGACTCCCGCGCCGCCCGCTCATCACCGCTAAGGACGGCCAGCTCCTCCTCGATCCTTTGGGAAATCTCCTCGTACTTGGCCGCAAGCTCCCGGTCCGCCGCCAGGGCCCGGGGGCTTTCCGTCATGATCCGGTCCAGGTCCACCACCCCCACCTGGACCTTTGCACCCTGCCAAAGTCCCAAGAGGGCCCCCAAGAGAAAGGCCGCCAGGATGAAGCTTCCGCGCAAGTTCATGTCCATTCCCCCTCGGATCGGTATTATGCCCAGCTCCGGGGGATTCTTGATGATCCCACGCCCTGTTTGACGGGTTTGGTGGATGAGAAAGGAAGAGGGCGGTCAGGGGAGGGAGGAGAGCTCCCTGCCGCGACCGCCCCGCGTTTTCCTTGAGTGAAAAGCGTCGGCTACAAACCGAGCTTCGCTAGGACTTGCTCCGTCAAATCCCGTCCTCCGTAGAGGACCACCTGGTAATCGAGGACCATGTCCACCCCTTCGGCCACCGCCACTTCCTGAATGGCCGCGCGCACCCGGCCTAGGGCCTCCTCCACCAGGGCCTGGCGCCGCATGTCCAGCTTGGCCTGGTACTCATCGAAGACTCTGCGCTTCTCTTCGATTTCCAGTTCATCGGTGGCTTCATCAAACTGCGCTTGGAGCTGCTCTCGCTCTTGGGTCAAAATGGGCTCGACCGTTGGGATGACGTACTGGTCCAGCAAGACCTGGGAGTTGACGTAGCCCACATCTACTGCTCCCTTGCCCCAGCTGCTAGCGGCTGCAGCGAGGAGCACCGTCGTCAAGACCACCAAACCCAGCAACCTTTTGTCTATCCGCATGCAATTCATCCTTTCCTGGACTGTCTCCCTCACAAATTGGGGGGAACAATCCTTTTTTCCAAACCCCTAGAAGGATTGGCCAAAGCTGAAATAAGTCTGTCCGCCGTCTTCACCTATGCCGTAGTCGATGCGGATGATCCCCAGGGGGGTGTCCAGCCTAATCCCGGCCCCGTAGCCCCGCATCAAGTCGCCCAGGTCCATGGCTTCATCCTCCCAAGCATTGCCGAAGTCCATGAACAGGACCCCTTGGACCGCATCCACCAGCCGGAACCGGTACTCCCCGTTGATGACCAGCATCTTGTCGCCCCGGCTTTCACCGTACTTGTAGCCACGGACCGTATCGGCGCCGCCGACCCAGAAATACTCATGCTTGGGCAGCTCGCCGGTGCTGGTGCCGGTGCTGACCCGCAAGGCCAAGGTGTGCTTTTCCGACAGCCCCAGGTACTTGGCAAAGTCGCCCTCGTATTTGATGAACTCCTCATCGCCGCCCAGCACCTTGCCGGCAATTTCCGCCGACAGGCGGCTCTTGAAGCCTTTGCTGGGATAGAAGGGATGGTCGGTAGTGTTGGTCAAGGCGGACAAGGTCACGCTGCGCAGGCTGCTTTCATCGTCATCATACGGGCTTCCGCTTTGGTATTCCAGCTTGGTGTTCTCCAGCTTAAACTTCACCAACCCCCGGGTGTAATCGCCCATGGGGCGGCCCAAGGTGAGGCTGCCGCCGGTGCGCCGGTCGGTGTAGTCCCACTCGTCCAGAGTAATGCGCTTGTACGCCCGGTTGTAGAGATTGAAGCCGAAGGATGTGCCTTTGGCGTCCAGGTGGGGCTCGTAGAAGCCCAAATCATAAGTGTTCTTGTTCTGGCCGAACTCCCAGCGAATGTTCACCTCTTGGCCCTTCCCCAGGAAGTTCTTATCGGCAACTTCAATGTACCCGATGAAGCCGTCGACGGAGCTGTAGCCGGCGCCAAAGTGGGCGCTGCCTGTCTTGCGCTCCGTCACCTGCACGGTGAGGACCGTCTGGTCCGGATCGGGTCCATCAGAAAACCGGGGTTTGACCTCGTCGAAATAGCCCAGCATGAGGACCCGCCTCAAGCTTTCGTAGACCTTGCTCATCTCCAGGATGTCTCCGGGCTTGATCCTGAGCTCCCGGCGGATGACCTCATCTTTCGTCTTTTCGTTGCCGGCGATCTCAATGGCCGCGATCCTGGTCTCGACTACCTTCAGCTTAATGGCCCCGTCTTCCATTATCTCCAAGTCCGCCGGCCGCAGGGCCACTCCGTGTTCGTTGAAGATCTGGTCGGCCATCCCCTTCAGTCCCTCCGTGAGGGACAGGACGTTGAGGACCTGGCCCGGTTCGACGCCTAAGTACCTGGCCACCTCTCCCGATGACAGGATGGTGCTCCCTTCAACCACCACATCCCGGATGACGGGGTTTTCGGCCACCCGGAAGACGACCTGGACTCCACCAGGCACTTCGTTCAAGCGGGCGCCCACATCCTGGAAAAAGCCAAGGTCAGCGATCCCTTGCAGATCGGCTTTGACGGCTTCTTCGCTGAATGTCCCCCCGACCTGGGTCTGGGTGATGGCTCCCCGGATGACCTCCTCGGCCACGTGGGCGCTGCCCTCAATGACTATGTCCTTGATCTCAATAGTCGCCGCTGCGGCCGGTTGGGCCATCATCAGGATTAGACAAATCAGTACTAATAATTTCACCCTGCTTCTGTCCGCCAATTGTGCTCCCCTCCTCAGCAAGTTCCACCTTGGCCCTGCTATTTTGTGTACTTATTGGCAAAATTATTCAACGCGGCTCCTCAACACTCCATCAAGAGTTCTCCCTCCCCGGGATGAATCCTGCCGTCCCCGGGAGGGCAATTCCTAGCAGCGGAGCAATATTCCCCCGCGCTATTTCACCTGGCGGAATTCCTCCCGGGGCTGGACCCGGGGAGTGTCGGGCTCTTCCTCTTCCGGAAGCTCAACGATCAGCTCGAAAGTACGGGAGCCTTCCACCACATAATCAGTCGCCTCCCGGATCTTGATGGGCTCCCGCTCATCCTCCAGGGACTCATCCTTCTTCTCCTCGATCCCCGCCCGCCGCTTGCCTTCTCCCTCCGGCCCGCCGGTCAGGGAATTGAGGGAGGATTCGGCCTCATCGAAGGCCTCCAGCTCCCCGTAGGTCTCATAGAAAGGCAGGTACTCGACGATGAGTTCGTTGTTCGTCTCCCGGTCCACAAATTCATGGAGGAGCTTCTCAAAGCTTTCCAGGTTGGTGGGGGGACTCCACTCGCCGTCGGCTGGAACTACAGACTCGATGGGCTCCAGTTCGTGGAAAGGATCCTCCAGGGGATAGTAGTAATAGCTGCCGCCGCCCCGGACCGTCACCGGCAGCATTCCCGGCTGGGCGTCGGCAGGGATCTCCAGTTGGATCCTGATGGATTTCGGCGGCTGGCGGAAAGGCCGGAGGATTATCTCCACATCGACGGTCTCGCCGGGCTGGACCTTTTCCTTGGCCGGGATGGCCTTGATGATATGGGCCGTCTCCCGGCTTCCCTGGATTGAAGCCTTCAGGTAAATGCCCTTGAGCGTCACCGGTTCGAAGATATTCTCCTGGATCAGATGGGCGGCCTCAATGGCCTCTAGCAAGGCCTGGGCCGAGATGTCCGTTGAACTATAGAACATATTCTTCCGCAACAGGGGCTCCGGCATCCCCTCCGCCTCGATCCGCATCTCCACCCAGGCCGTGCCCGGACCGATGCGGTCGATCCCCTTGTCGAGGGCCGATAGCAGGCCTGTCCCGATGAGGGAGAGACTAAGACCAGGATCGGCCACAACTTCCGCCCTGGTGACTTGCGTCAGGCCCCGGTCCCTGTCTTCCGTTTCCACTTCCAATTGAATCATGGGCGGGAGGGTCCCCATCCGCCCTGCGAGCCCCGCACCCCTGTCCTGGTGGATCGTCCCCAAAGGTACGGTGGGCGAGCCTAGTTTGAAGGGCAGGGCCAAGCTGGGCACAGTGCGGTGGATCCGCGCGCCGCTCAGCAGAAAGCTCACATCCCCCTTGTTGAGAAAGGGGTGGCCGAGGGCGACAAACTCTCCGTCCTTGACGTAGGTGATGGTCCCCAGGGCGCTCATGTTCAAATCGCCCCGCATGAGCTGCACCGCGAAGGCGCTCCCGGGCTCCAAGGATCCCGTCCCAGAGGGGACGGAACCGCCTCCCGGCAGGCTCAGGACCTCTAAACCCTGCCGGGCAAGGATGGACTGGAGGCGATCCTGGGCTCGGCTGCTCAGGCCCGAGACCAGCAAGGGGGTCTTGTAGGGAACGTAGGGGAGCTCCAAATCAATGTCCACCTGCCGGGGCAGGTAGTCCAGCAGGGCCAGCATGTCCTGAATGGGCGTCATCAAAGCCAGCCGGTGATCGGTGTAGTCAAAGCCATACCCAATGGCCCCCGCCAGCTTCCCCTCGAAGAAGACGGGGCTGCCGCTCATCCCGGCCCCCACGCCTCCCACCTCCTCAACCAAGGGGCCGCCGAGGCGAAGGAGCACCAGATCCCCAGCCGGGCCCTGATTGGGCAGGATCGAGATTACTTCCACGTCGAGCTCCTCGATGGTCTCCCCTTCAATTACCGTCTTGCAGACGCCTGTCAGCCCCGGATACAGCATCTCCTGGGGCCAGAACTCGTCCTCAGCAAAGGCAGGGCTCGCCATGGCCAGCCACCCCAACAGGAGGACTACCAGGCAAGCCCCCAGCCGAATTCTCCCATCTCTATCCATTACGTCCATCCTTCCTCATAGGCTAAGCCCCGCACTCACCTACGTTATTATGGCCAAATCTGGCAGGATGATGCAGCCGCTAATCAACCTGCGATCCTGTTAAATGTTCGAGATCAGAAAAGGGAGTCCTGCCTGCCCCATCGGGCGGGAGAGGGAAACTTCTGGAGAGCGGTTCAGTAACAAAGAGCCGGGGAGAGCCTCCCCGGACCTATTTCTTCAGCTGGGCGATGATCATTTCTCCCAGGCCCAAGCCGCCCTTCTCGGCCATCACCCGGGCCATTTCCGCATCGTACAGGTCGTGCCAAAAATCTTGGGAGTGATCGTCTTTAGGCACCGTCCGCCGCATCTGCACAAGGAGCTGCTGGAGGAAGATGGCTTCAATTTCCACCGCGGCTTCCTTCAGCTGGACTTCTTCCAGATTGGCTTCCGCCTTGGCCAGCTCCTCAGCAAAGGATCCCTTGGCCGTCCTCGTTTGTCGTCCCAGCCAAAGGTCGGCGGCCGAAAGGCTGACTCGCGCCGGCAGCATGCCTTCCCCTCCCCTCAAATGATCTCCAGCTCCCCGTAGAGGGCGCCGGCTGCCTTGATGGCCTGCAGAATGGCGATGATGTCCCTGGGGGTGGCGCCAATGGCGTTGAGCGCGGCCACCAGCTCCTCCACATCCGCGCCGCTGCGCAGGACGCTAATCGCCCGTTCTTCCTCTTCCACTTCCAGTTCCGGAGTCTCAACCACCACTGTCTCCCCAGCGCTCAGGGGCGGCGGCTGGTGCACTTCTACCCGGGGCTGGACCTTGACCCGCAGGGGGCCGTGGGCAACGGCCACAGTGCTGATCCGGACATGGTGTCCCATGACGATAGTCCCCGTCCGTTCATTGATGACCACCTTCGCGGGTGCATCGGGCCGCAGGACGACTTCTTCCACCGCAGCGACGAATCCCACCACATCATCCTCGTAGGCCGGGGGGACCTTCACCCGGACCGCAGCCCGATCGACCGCCTCGGCGACCGGCTGGCCAAAGGCTTCATCCACCGCCTTGGCCAGGCGGGCCGCGGTGGTGAAATCGGGCCGGTGGAGGAGCAAAGTGATCTCGTCCCCCGCCAGGAAGGAAGTCGGCACCTCCGCCTCCACGATGGCGCCATTGGGGACGATGCCCACCGTCGGGTGGTTCTTCTGGACGGATGCCCCGCCCGCCCCGGCACTGAAGCCGCCGACAGAGACCGGCCCCTGGGCCACCGCATAAATCTGGCCGTTGGCGGCCTCCAACGGCGTCTGCAGCAGGTAGCCCCCCTCCAGGCTCTTGGCATCCCCCAGGGAGGAGACCGTCACATCGATCCGGTCTCCCGGGCGAACGTAGGCGGGCAAGTCCGCGGTCAACATCACCGCGGCCACATTCCGGGTGCGCAGGGAGCGGGCATCAACGGGGACGCCGAAGTTGGCCAGCATGTTGGCCACCATCTGGACGTTGGCCAAGGTCCCCCGTCCATCCCCCGTCCCGGCGAGCCCCACCACCAATCCCAACCCCACCAGCTGGTTGTCCCGCACCCCTTGCACCCGGGCGATGTCTTTCACCCGGACGAGGGGCTCGACAGGGATGATCCCAACTTGGGGTCCATCGCTGGCCCAGACGATCCCGGACAGAGCCAGGATCAGCAAGGCAGCGCTGATTAGCTTCTTAGGCAACGGCTTCACCTCCGCCATTAGAACAGCCAATTGAACAACCTCGTCAACAGCCCCGGCTTTTGCTTTTCTCCCAAAGGCCCTGCGCCGGTGAAGCGGATGTCGGCATCGGCCACATAAGTCGACAGGATCTTATTGTCCCGGGTGATGTCCTCGGGACGGATAATGCCCGACACCATCAGCTCCTGCTCCTCATCGTTGATGGTGATGACCTGCCGGCCTTCGATGCGCAGATTCCCCCCGGGAAGGACCTCAACGACCCGGGTGGTGATTTGGGCCGTGAGGGTGCCGCCCCTGGCCGTCTGGCCCGAAGCTTTGGCCTGATCCCCTCCCCCCAGCTTCAAGAAGGGAAGGAGGGTGGACAGGATCCCTCCGCCAGGCTTGACGGAGACTTCGCTGCTTTGGCCCATTGACGTTTCCGCCCTTTGGATCGCTTGGGAGCTTTCGACGATGACCAGGGTGATCAGATCGCCCACCTGCCTGGTTTTCGTCTCCGTATACATCGAGCGGGACGTACTCCACAAAGAGGAGGCCCCCGCGCCTAGACTCAACGACAGGCAAAGGAGAATAGCAGTTAAGTACATTGCCGATCTGGACAATTCCTTCACCACCTATTTCACCAGCACCCTTTCCCCATCGAGGACAATCCCGTGGACTATCCGGTTGGAAAGGGAATTGACAACTGGGATGAGTTCGCCCCGGCGCCCGTCGGATCTGGCGATGCCCGGGGCGCTGACCGATACATCGCCGACCATGGCCAGGATCTCAACCTGCTGGCCCCGCTGGATGAGGGGCACCGCATCCAAGGCCCCGTCGGTGAGGACTGAACCTGCCCGCAGGTATCTGGTTGAGCGCTTGCCCACCGCCTCCTCTGGGGACTTTAGGGCCCCGGGGGGAGCCTCGGCCGCGGGCAGGACGTCTACCTGCAGCATATCTTCACTGATGATTTGGTTGTAGGGGATGTCCACCGCAGTTAGAAGGACCTGGATGGGCTCCCCTTCTGCGGCCTGGAGCTTAGTCCGGACCTCAACCTCTTCGGCCCCGACGACTGCCGCGTCCCGGATCCCTGCCTGGCGCAGGCGCACCAGGACATAACCCCGATGGACTCGTCGGCTCTGACCCGGGAAGGGCGCCCGGCCGACTACTACCTCGCCGATCTCCGGCGGCCCCTCAATGTGGGCGATTTGGCGGAGGGTTATGTCCCCGCCGGGGACGACGGCAGACTCCAGCAGGGTAATGACGGCTCCCTCCCCGGCCAAAGCAATGGACGAGCATAGCATTAGCAGAGCCAGGGCCCAAATCGCCGCCCACTTCAATCTAGACACCTCCACTATCGCCTCAGGTTATTGGCCGTCTGGAGCATTTCGTCGGAGGCTTGGATGGCTTTGGAGTTGGTCTCGTAGGCCCGCTGGGCGATGATCATGTTCACCATCTCCTCAACGACTACTACGTTGGAAATTTCAAGATACCCTTGGGCGATGGCGCCAAAGCCCTCAAGGCCCGGGGTCCCCGGGATGGGATCGCCCGATGCGGCCGTGGCCAGCATCAGGTTGCGGCCGAAGCTTTGCAGGCCCGCGGGATTGACGAACCGGACAAGTTCGATGGACCCCAGGTTCTGGGGCTCGCTCTCCCCGTCGAGGACGGCGGTGACTGTGCCGTCGGCGCCGACGCTGACGGTCACCGTGTTGGAGGGCACCAGGATCTCAGGCTCCAAAGTGAAGCCATCGGAGGTGACAAGCCTCCCCTGCCCGTCCATCTTGAAAGCCCCGTCCCTGGTGTAGGCGATGGTGCCGTCGGGCAGGAGGACCTGGAAAAAGCCCTCTCCTTCAATGACCAGGTCTAAGGGGTTGTCCGTCTGCTGAAAAGTCCCCTGGGTGAAGATCTTCTGGGTGGCCACCGGCCGGACCCCATGGCCGATCTGGATGCCCGTTGGGATCTGGGCCCCCTGGGTGACGGGAGTCCCCGCGTAGCGAACGGACTGGTACAAAAGATCCTGAAAATCTACCCTGCTCTTCTTGAAGCCGGCGGTATTGACGTTGGCCAAGTTGTTGGCAATAGTGTCAATGTTGAACTGCTGGGCAGTCATACCTGACCCGGCGGTCCACAAAGAACGCATCATAGCGCATTATCCTCCCTGAGCGAAGTCTTGATGGAATCTGGCAGGTAGGAGGCCGCCTCAGTCGGTCAGCGGCCTAAGGCCTCGCGAAGGGTCGCAGTCCAGCCTATACGCTCCTGCCCATCTCGTTTACCGCTTTGCCCAAAGTCTCGTCATGGGCCTGGATAATCTTCTGGTTGGCCTCATAGGCCCGCATCACTGCGATCAAGTCGATCATTTCCTTGACCACGTTAACGTTGGCCATCTCCAAATGACCCTGCCTGACCCTCACCTCCTCAATGGGCGCAACCGGCCCGGCGACTAGACTCCCTCCCATCTTTTCCGGGATCACCCCCGGGGGGAAGTCCACGATCAAAAGTGCATCCACGGCCTCGCCTCCGGAAAAGACAACTCCCTCCCCGGTCACCGTCACCGGTCCGGAAACGGCCAGGGGGCCGTTTCGCCCCAAGAGACGATCGCCATCCTTCGTCACCAGATATCCTTCTCCGTCCAGCATGAAGGACCCGCTGCGGGTGTAGGCGATGCCCTGGGGCGTTGCCACGGCAAAATACCCCGGGCCATCCAGGGCTAGATCCAGATCATTGCCGGTGAACTTGATGGGACCGGGCATCATGTCCGGCACCACCTCTTCCACCGCGGCCCCGGCAGTCAAGGGCCCTATGGGCGCGCCCTCAGGGGTCCGGTAAAGGTCGAGCTGGGGGAAGGAGCGGACAAGGATCCTGTCCCGGCGAAAGCCGGGCGTGCTCGCATTAGCCAGATTGTTGGCGACGACATCGTTGTGGGCGTGCTGCACCAGCATGCCCGCCGCCGCCGTATAGATCCCCCTAAGCAAAGCAAAACCCCCCTTCAGTTAAGTCTTCGGCAAAGGGAGGTCCTTTCTTGAGCTACAAGAACCGATTAAGTTTTACTTTTCCCTCCAGAATCATGCCCATCCCCAGGGCCACCGAGGAGCAGGGGTCCTCGACCAGATTCACCCGCAGGCCCGTCTCCTTGGCCAGAAGCTCCCGCAGGCCGCCCAGCTGGGCGCCGCCTCCAGTCAAGGCAATGCCATCCTCGCTGATATCCGCGGCAAGCTCCGGGGGCACCCTCTCCAGGACCTGCCGGACGGCATCGACCATCATCACGGCAATCTCCGCCAAGGCCGCCGACACATCCCGCGCGGAGATGTGCGCGGCTTTGGGCAGACCGGTCACCACATCCCGGCCCCGGACCTCCATGGTCCCGCTGACATCGCTGTTCAAAGAGCCGAAGGCTACTTTCACCTCTTCGGCCATCCGTTCGCCGATGATGAGGTTGTAGGCCCGCCGCACGCAGCGGACAATGCTTTCGTCGAAATCGTTGCCCCCCACCCGAGCCGAGTGGCTGGTCACCTCATCCCCCAGGGAGATGACCCCGATATCCGTCGTGCCGCCGCCCACATCGACCACCATGGATCCCCGGGGGGAGACCACGTCAAGGCCGGCGCCGATGGCCGCAGCCATTGGCTCGGAGACCAGCTGGACTTCCTTGGCTCCCGCTTCCCGGGCCGCCTCCACCACCGCCCGCCGCTCCACATCGGTACTGGCGGAGGGGACACAAAGAAGCACCCGGGGCCGGAAAGGACGGAGCCGGCCGGGTGCAGCCCGTCGGATGAAATGCTGCAGCATAATCTGGGCCACCTGATAATCGGCAACCACCCCCGCCCGGAGGGGCTGGACGGCCACCACATCCGCGGGAGTGCGGCCAATCATCTGCTGGGCCTCCCGTCCAACGGCCAGCACCCGGTTGGTGCCTTGGTGGTAGGCAATGACGGAAGGCTCCCGCAGGACGATCCCTTCACCTTTGAGGTAGATAAAAACATTAGCTGTCCCCAGATCGACGCCAATTTCAGCAGAAAACATCCAACGGCCCCTTCCTTGGCTGGTCGCCATCATCGACCAGAAGCTGGATTTGTTGGATGTTTTCGCCAGGCCCGGGGGAATTCCTCCTAGGAAGCCTGCTCGCTTTTACGGTACTTGCGGCGGGTGGCCTCCCCGCCCCGGATGTGCCTTTCCGCTTTATTGGCATCCAGCACCCGCTTAACCCTGCGGGCGAGTTCCTTATTCACCCCGGGGAGCCTCTCCGTAACATCCTTGTGGACGGTGCTCTTGCTCACACCGAATACGATGGCTGCCTGCCTGACGGTGGCGCTGGTCGTAACAATGTATTGTCCGATATCGATCACCCGTCGCCGGATGTAATCCCTCATCACGGGCGCCCCCTCGCCGTTTTTGTACATTTATATGCGGCGGCAGGGGGAATATGTCAGGCTCCACGGAGGTCCCTTCAGCGGACAAACTGGCGAGGATCGACGGCCTTGCCCTCATGGCGCAGGGAAAAGAGGAGACTCCCGCCTCCCGACCAGCCGATGGGTTGGCCCTGGCCTACATCCAAGCCGCGCCCTACGCTCACCTGGTCGAGATTGTCGTAGGTGGTCTGCCAGCCGTCGCCGTGCTCGAGGACCACCCGGAAGTAGCCCGGGGCAGTCTCTTCCACCAGCTGCACCCGGCCGCCTAGGGCCGCCCGGATGGGCTCCCCGTCCCTGACGGCAAACTCCAAACCAGGATGGTAGCGCCAATCCCGGTACAAGGGATGCCGGTACCAGCCGAAGGCGCTGGTAATGCGGCCTTCCACCGGCCAAATGAGGCTTTCCGGTCCCTGCCGCATCCTCCCCCGGGCCATGACCGGCACCTCATCCAAGGCCCCATCCCAGGTCAGCTGGGATGAAGCAAGGAGCCTCGCGATGAGCTCCCGCCCAAGCAAGGTCCCCGTCAGATCCCAAGTCTCCTCAGCCTCTTCCATAGGAGCAGGCAGGGAGATCCTTTCTCGGAAGGGCAAGGGACGGTTTCCGATCATCGTCCAGGAGACCCCCAGGATCCCGAGCAACAGGAGGGGCCCCAGGACCCTTCGCCAGGGAATCCTGCCTGCGGCCCGGCCAAGCCCCCGCAGGAGCGAGCCGGCCCACGTGAGAGGCAATCGCACCAACCTATTCAATTTCCCACAACCCCTTTCGGACAAAATAATAACCCGTGGAATCACCATGGATTCAACACGGGTATATTCTCCCCAGTAATTTCCTCTCTATACGCTGCTGCCCGAAAAAGGAACTTCCACTCAGCTCAAATCTCCCTGCCGGCGGCAACCGCCAGCCGGGTCCCTCCTTCCAGGGGAGCAAGCTCGATGAACAGGTTGGCCTCCCCATCCCCGGGGGGAGCCAAGGGGCAATAGGCGGCGATCCGGCCCGCGGCCAGGGGCGAAAGGCGCCTGCCGCCCACCTTTTCCAAGGCTCCATCGACCCTGGCCAGGACTAATTCCAAAGATAAGGGAGTCTGACCGCTGATTGTGACCCGCTCCCGCGCGAGAGGGGGCATCCCTGCGAAAAACCGGCGCAGCTTGGAATCTCCCTGGCGCAGGGGCCTTGCCAGCCGGCGCCGCCGGTAGAGGAGATCATCGGGCAGGCGACGGCTCGTCCATTGCACGATGAGATTAGTCTCGGGCTCCGGGCCCGCTCCCCAGGCCTGGGGGCTAACCGCCTGGGCCAGGACCAAGATCCGCTCCCCATCGCCCAGGACGCCCCGCAGGCCCACGGAGCCCATCAAGGATCTAGCCTCGCTTTCCACCGTCATCCCTTCGGGATCCAGCCCCAGAGCCCTGGCGATGGCCTCCCCATGCTCCTTCAGCTCCGCCAGGGTGGCCGGCCCCCGGAGGGGCTCCCCCTCGACGATGATCTCCACCCAGTCGGCCCGCCCCTCCAGCTCGCAAAAAACCCGCTGGGCGGGATCGGCCCAAAGCTGCCGGTGGATGCCCATCTCTAGTTGTTGTCTGAGGATCATGGCAATGAGCAAGAACCCAAAAAGACCCATGACGGCCCGGGTGAAGCGGCGCCACTCAAGCTCAAGAGTCTTCATCTCCCTGGGTTTTGCCCGGGGCACCATCATCCCTCCTCGCCGGGACGAAAATCAAGGGGCCGCTCGCCCAAGCCAAAGTAATGGAGCAGGGCCTGATGGATCCTGGCGGCTGCCATCCCATCCCCGTAGGGGTTCACCGCCCGGGCCATCCTGCCGTACTCCTCAGAGTCGACAAGGAGCCTCTCCGCTTCCTGGAGGACAGTCTCCCGCCTTGTCCCCGCCAGCCGCACAGTCCCCGCGGCCACTCCTTCGGGCCGCTCCGTCTTCTCCCTTAGGACGAGGACCGGTTTGCCCAGGGCCGGCGCCTCCTCCTGGAGGCCGCCCGAGTCGGTGAGGACCAGATGGCAGCGGGCCAACAGGTTCGCAAACTCGCCGTAGGGAAGGGGCGGAATCAGATGGACCCGGGGAGCCCCGCCGAGGATGGCCTGCGCGGGCTCGCGCACCTGCGGGTTGCGGTGGACGGGGAAGACCACCTCTACATCGGGGAAGCGGTCGGCCAAATCCTTCAAGGCCAGCATAATGTCCCGCAGGGGCCCTCCCCAATTCTCCCGGCGGTGGGCCGTTGCCACCAGGACCCGCCGCCCCGCAAAGTCCAAAGAGCGGAGGGTGGGGTCTTGAAACTGGTAGTCTTCCTCAACGATTGAAAGCAGCGCGTCGATGACGGTGTTCCCGGTAACATAGATCCGGTCGGGGGCGACGCTTTCCCGGCAGAGGTTTTCCCTGGCCAGGGGCGTTGGACAAAAATGCAAGGCGGCCAAGGAGCCGGTCAGCCGCCGGTTCATCTCCTCGGGGTAGGGGTTGTAGGGGTCATGGCTGCGAAGGCCCGCTTCCACATGACCGACGGGGATCTGCTGATAAAAAGCTGCCAGGCTGGCAGCGAAGGTAGTGGTGGTATCCCCATGGACCAAGACCAGCCGGGGCCGAACTTCCTCGAGGACCTGGGCCAGCCCGCCCAGGACCAGCCCGGTCACCTGGGTCAGGCTTTGGCCCTCCCGCATGATATTCAAATCGTAAGCGACGGGGATCTGAAAAAGCTCAAGGACTTGATCGAGCATCTCCCGATGCTGGGCGGTGACGGCCACGATGGGCCTTAGGGGTCCTTCCCGGAGGGCCCGGTAGACAGGAGCCATCTTGATGGCCTCCGGCCTGGTGCCAAAGACAAGGAGTACGTCCATGGAGGGACCTCCTTAGCCGCCCAGGCGGTCTTTGAACCGCCCCAGCGTGCTTGTCCCCAGCCGGCGGACGCCAAGGAGCAGGATGACCCCGGCCACAATCTGAGTCAAGGTGCTGGCCGCGCTGTTCATCCCCGCAATCCTAAGGGCTAGGATGCCGAGGAAACAGCTGACCAGATACATGACCATCACCGCCTCCCGCTGGCTCAGGCCCATGGCCAGCAAACGGTGGTGGACATGGCCGTTGTCCGCCGCGTAGATGGGCCGTCCCCGCCGGAAGCGGCGGATGATGGCAAAGACCGTGTCGAAGAAGGGCAGGCCCAAGATGAGGACCGGCACGCTCAGGGCAATGGCCGCCGGGCCTTTCAAAGTCCCCTGGACGGAAATCGCCCCCAGCATGAATCCAAGGAACATGGCCCCCCCATCCCCCATAAAGATCTTGGCCGGGTTGAAATTGTGGCGCAAAAAGCCCAGGGAGCTGCCGGCAAGGGCAATGGTGAGCAAAGCGACCACCTCCTGCCCCCGCTGAAAGGCGATGAGGACAAGGGGCAGACACGCAATGCAAGTGATGCCCGCGGCCAGTCCGTCCAGGCCGTCGATGAGGTTGATGATATTGGTGACGGCAACGAGCCAAAGGACGGTCAAAGGAATTGCCAGCCGGCCAAGGTAGATCATGCCGCCAAAGGGATTGCTGACAAAATCGATCCTGACGCCATAAAAGGTCAGAATTAGGGAGACAGCGATCTGGCCGATGAACTTGGTCTTGGGCGACAGGCCCCGCCGGTCGTCAATGAGGCCAAGGGTCAGCATAAGAGATGAGCAGAGAATAAGTCCTGACAGGAAGCGGCTCATGGGCAGGGCGATGAGTACAGGAAGGATGAAGCCAAGGAAAATCGCCGCCCCGCCCCCCGTAGGCATAGGGCGGGTGTTGATCCGCCGCTCGTTCGGTTCATCAACCAGCCGCAGCCGCACCGCCAGTGAGGCCACAAGGGGCGTTGCGGCCCAAGAGATGCCTAGCGATGCGAGGAAAACAGCAAAATGCTTCATGGATGTGGCGCAAGGGACCATCCCCTTCTAAGGGGAGGAATATGCACCCTTTCCTCCTTTGCACGAGATTAAGTCGACCTCCACCCCGGCTTCCGCCAAGATCTGGGCAGCCAGGTCATCGGGATACTCGCCGCCGCACACCACCCGCACGATCCCCGCGTTGACCATCATCTTGGCGCACAGGACGCAAGGCTGGTGGGTGCAGTACATCACCGCATCCTTGGTGCTCACTCCGTGGAGGGCCGCCTGGATGATGGCGTTCTGCTCCGCGTGGATGCCCCGGCAAAGCTCATGCCGCTCCCCGGAGGGAACCTTCAGCTCATCCCGCAGGCAGCCTGCGTCCAAGCAATGGGCTAGCCCCGATGGAGCCCCGTTGTAGCCGGTCGTCAGGATGCGCCTGTCCCGCACGAGGACCGCCCCCACTGCGCGCCTGCGGCAGGTGGAGCGGCGGGAGACGAGCTGTGCGATCTCGAGAAAATACTCATCCCAGGTGGGGCGCAAGCCTAACCCTCCTATCTAGTGCCAAAGAGCCTGTCGCCCGCATCCCCCAGGCCGGGGACGATGTAGCCATGCTCATTGAGGCGAAGGTCGACGGCCGCGGTGAAAATGTCCACGTCCGGGTGGGCCCGCTGCAGCAGCTTTATCCCCTCGGGGGCGGCGATCAGGTTCATCATTCTGATCTTCCGGCCGCCGTTTCGCTTAATGAGCCCGATGGCCGCGGCGGCCGAACCTCCCGTGGCCAGCATTGGATCGACCACGATCACTTCGGAGTTTTCCAGATCCCCGGGCAGCTTCCAGTAGTACTCCACGGGCCGCAGGCTCTCCTGATCCCGCTGGAGGCCAATGTGGCCGACGCCGGCCGTCGGCATCAGCTTCAGGATTCCTTCCACCATCCCCAGTCCCGCCCGCAGGATGGCGACCACTCCCACTTTCCAGGTGACCAGCTGTCCCCGGGCCCAAGTCACCGGAGTCTCCACCTCGACGCTTTCCAGGGGCAGGTCCCTGGTCACTTCATAGGCCATCAGCATCGAGACCTCATTGACCAGCTCGCGAAAGTCTTTGGGGCCCGTCGCTTTGTTGCGAATGAAGGTCAGCTTGTGCTGCACCAGGGGATGGTCGATGATGTGCACCGCGCCCATTTGCCGGTCACCCCTCCAAGAGGGTGATTTTGTCTACCCTCCGTTGATGCCGGCCCCCTTCAAAGGGGGTGGACAGCCAGACCTTCACGATCTCTTCCGCCAGCCCCGGGCCGATGACCCGCGCGCCCAGGGCCAGGACATTGGCGTTGTTATGGGCCCTGCTCATCCGGGCGGAGAAGGTGTCATGGGCCACCACCGCCCGCACGCCCTTGATCTTGTTGGCCGAAATGGCCATCCCCAGCCCGGTGCCGCAGATGAGAATCCCCGTCTCATACTCGCCGGAAGCAACTCTTCGGCTCACTTCCGCGGCATAATCAGGATAATCAACAGAGTCTTCGCAGTAGCAGCCCAGGTCGGCCACCTCATGCCCCCAGCTCTCCAGGATGTCCTTGAGGGCATTCTTCATCGCCAGGCCGGCATGATCGCACCCAACTGCAACTTTCATCCTTCTCCCTCTTTCCAGAAATTCTCCAGCCGATCCACTGTTTTCACCAAGAGCTCACGGATCTTGCCCGCCGCGCTGCGGTAGGCATCGATTCCCTGCCCGAAGGGATCGGCCAGTTCTTCATCGCCCCCGGCAAACTCCCCCAGGGTGAACACCGGCACATCCTCGGTCAAAGCCTCCACGGCCCGCTTGTGGGCCGAGGTCATCGTCAGGATGAGATCGGCTTGGGACGCCAGCTCTTCCGTCAGGAGCTTGGCCCGGTGCCCCTTCAGGTCCAGGCCCAGCTCGGCCATGACCTGCCTCGCTTCCTCCGATGCTGGCTGCCCCGGGAAGGCCGCAACGCCGGCGGAGTCCACTTCCACATCGCCAATTCCCTGCGACCGGAGCAAATCAGCGAGCATGACGGCAGCCATGCTGCTCCGACAGGTGTTCCCCGTACAAACGACCAGCACCTTCTTCCGCAAGGATGGACCCCCTTGGCTGATTTTTCCCCGGGATGTATTATGTCCCAGAAGCAAAGATCACATATGAAACATTCCCGCTTAATCCCCACACTCCTGCCTGAAGGGCAAAAACCCCGGTATGAAAAGGTCCACGGGGGACAGCCTAAAGACCGGGGGAGAACATTGGCGGAACCTTATCTTTGCCCCATCTGCCGGAGCAACCGAACATCCTTTGAGATTATCTTCAAGCTGTCCCGGGAGATCCGCAAGGACCCAGAGACTGGCGAGGAGCTGTTCCAGGCCGACTCCATGTCGGTGATGCTCCGCAATGACCGGCCGGAGCTGGAGGTCAAGTGTCTTACGTGCGGCTATACGGGCTATGAGGGGCTGTTCATCAAAGCAGCCAGGCAGGGGGCCTCCTGATCAGGCCTCGATGATGTTGTATCCCGCGGCTTTGCGCAGGCGGTTCATCACCGCCAGCCCCAACCCAACGGGTTTAATGCCTTCCACCACCACCGCATCCACATCCAGGCGGTCAAAGGTCCGCAAATGGGCGAAAAGACTGGCAGCCAAAGCCGCCGGATCCCGCCGGGATCCACCGATGAGGACTAAACCCCGTCCGCAGCGGGCGGCGCCTTCCGCCGTGGCCAGGACCCCGACCTTCAGCCCGGCAGCGGCAAGCTCCGCCGCCAGGGAGTCCACCCTAGCCGCGATGCGTTCCTCATCTTGGCCTTCGACCAGGTACACTTTGGCCTTCGGCGCGTAATGGCGGTACTTCATCCCCGGGGAGCGAACGGGGCCTTCCTCGATGGGCTCCTTGGCCAAGATCGCCGGGTCTAGGATCACCTTGCCCAAGACCTCCTCCAAGGCTTCCCAGGTCACCCCTCCCGGGCGGAGGAGAACCGGGGGCGAAGTCGTCAGATCCAGGACGGTGGATTCAACCCCCAGGCCCGTTGGACCCCCGTCAATGATCACATCCACCTTGTCCCCCAGGTCCTCAAGGACATGGGCGGCGGTGGTGGGACTCGGCCTGCCCGAGAGGTTGGCACTAGGGCCAGCAACGGGCACGCCCGACCGGCGGATGAGCTCCAAAGCCAAGGGGTGATCGGGGACCCGCACCGCCACCGTCTCCAGTCCGCCGGTGGTGATGAGGGGTACTTCTTCCTTGCGGGGCAGGACTAGGGTGAGGGGCCCCGGCCAGAAGCGGCTGGCAAGGACGATCGCTTCGGGAGGTATGGATGCAACCACCTGGGGCAAGTCCTCTGCGGAGGCCAAATGGACGATCAAGGGATTGTCCGGGGGACGACCCTTGGCATGGAAGATTTTGGCGACGGCCTTTTCATCCAAGGCATTGGCGCCAAGGCCATAGACTGTCTCGGTGGGAAAGGCAACCAGGCCTCCCTCCCGCAGGACCTGGGCCGCCTTCTCGAGATCATCGGGGGGACATTTGAGTACAACGGTCCGCATCATCCCGCTCTCCTTGTCAGCATGATGACCCGGGGGATCCCCGCGTAGTCGGGGATAATCTCTTTCACCCGCCAAAGGTCCCCGGCCATGGCCGCGACCCTTTCGGCCTGGCCCCAGCCGACCTCGACGGCAAGCAGGCCCCCGGAAACGACCATTGCCGCCCCCTCAAGGAGGAGGCGGCGGTAAAAGTCCAGTCCATCGGCTCCCCCGAGGAGGGCCGCGGCCGGCTCTTGCCGCACCTCCCGGGGCAGCTCCTCCCATTCTCCCGCGGCTATGTATGGGGGATTGGAGACAATGGCATCGATCCTCCCCCTTAGATCCTGGAGGGGAGAGAGCAAATCCCCCCGGCGAAACTCAACTTCCACCTGGTGATAGTCCGCATTTCGCCGGGCGACGGCTAAAGCTTCCTCTGATATGTCAACGCCAACTACTTTGCTTCCGGGAAGGAGCAAAGCCAAGGTGATGGCGATGATGCCCGATCCAGTCCCCACATCGACGATCAGGGGACCCTCGCGGCCCTTGCACCAATCGGCCGCGGCCTCAACGAGCAGCTCTGTCTCCGGCCTGGGGATGAGGACGGAAGGGTTCACGAAAAACTCCCGGGAAAAAAACTCCCGCCGCCCTGTCAGGTAGGGGACGGGGACGCCCCTCGTCCGCTCCTGCAGGAGCTTGCGGTAGGCATCAATCTCCCCCCGGAGCAAAGGCCTGTCGTGTTGGATGTAAAGGTCGATCCGTTCTAACTTGAGGACGTGGGCAAGGAGCACCTCCGCATCGAGGCGGGCCGACGGGATGCCCCGCCGGGCAAAGTAGGCGGCGGCCTTTTGCACGGCCTCCATGATGGTCAGCATCTTAGGCCTCCGCCACCGCGGCGAGCTTGGCCGCCTGATCCGCCTCGATGAGGGCGTCGATGACCTGGTCCAAGTCCCCTTCGAGGACGGCTTCCAGGTTGTAGAGGGTCAGCCCGATGCGATGATCGGTAATCCGGCCCTGGGGGAAATTGTAGGTGCGGATCCGCTCGCTCCGGTCACCGCTGCCCACCTGGCTCTTGCGCTGGGCAGCCATGCGAGCCTCCTGCTCCTCCTGCAGGCGGTCAAGGAGTCTGGCCCGCAGGATGCGCATGGCTTTTTCCCGGTTCTTATGCTGGGACTTTTCGTCCTGGCAGCTGACCACCAGACCCGTGGGCAGGTGGGTTATCCTTACGGCTGAATCGGTGGTGTTGACGCTTTGCCCGCCGGGGCCGGTGGAGCGGAAAAAGTCGATGCGAAGATCGTTCGGGTCGATTTCCACTTCCACCTCCTCCGCCTCGGGGAGGACGGCCACCGTGGCTGTGGAGGTATGGATGCGCCCCCCTGATTCGGTGGTCGGTATCCTTTGCACCCGATGGACGCCGCTTTCAAACTTGAGCCGGCTGTAGGCCCCCTTGCCTTCCACCATGAAGATGACTTCTTTGAAGCCGCCTAGTTCCGTTGGGCTTGAGTTCATGATTTCACTTCGCCAGCCCTTGCTTTCGCTGTAGCGGGTATACATGCGGAAAAGATCCCCAGCGAACAGGGCCGCTTCCTCGCCGCCGGTGCCCGCCCTGATCTCCACAATGACGTTGCGCTCATCATTGGGATCCCGGGGCAGAAGGAGAATCTTGAGCCGGTGCTCGAGCCTCTCCTGCTCCGCCTGGAGTTCCTCTTCTTCGGCTTTGGCCAGCTCCAGAAGCTCATCCTCCACTCCTTCTTCCATCATTTCCCGCACGCCCTCGAGTTCTTCCAGCACCTGCTTGTAGCGCTGGTAGCACTCAACGATCTCCTCCATGTCCGCCCGGAGCTTGGCGTAGCTGCGGAATTTCTCCTGGTCCGCGATGACCTCCGGATCAGCGAGGAGTCGGGTTAGTTCATTAAACCTTTCTTCAACTGCCTCTAGTTTTTTTAGCATAACGGCCTTGCCGCCTTTCCCATCCTTGACATTCTAAGTGTATTATAGCACACCGGTTAAGGAGTCTTAGCCCCCTTGCGGCGAGACTCCAAGGACGCAGGCTCCCTTAGTCCAGCATCGGCTGCCCGCACGGCCTCCAAGGCCTTGATGGCGACTTCCAGCTGCTCCTCATCGGGCTCCCGGGTGGTCAGCCGCTGCAGCTGCATTCCAGGGAAGGCGATCAACCGGAAAAAGGGCGAAGAACCTCGCTTCCCGGCCTGCTTGATGATTTCGTAGGAGATGCCGGCGACGACGGGGAGGAGGGCCAGGTGCATGAGCACCCTTTGCAGAAAGGGCGGCCGACCAAAAAAGGAAAAGAGGAAGACGCTGGTAAAGAAGACGATGAGCAGGAAATTGGTCCCGCAGCGGGCATGGATGGTGGTATGCCCCTTGACATTCTCCACCGTCAGCTCCTGGCCGCTCTCCAAGCAGTTGATGGCCTTATGTTCCGCCCCGTGGTATTCAAAGACCCGCCGGATGTCGGGAAAGAAGCTGATGACCGCGATGTAGGCGACAAAGACGGTGATTTTCACTAGGCCCTCCAGGATGTTCAGGAGGATGTTGGAGGCGATCCGCTCTTGGATGATCCTGACGATGAACGCGGGGAACATGATAAACAGCCCCACGGTCAAGGCTACGGCCAAGGCCACGGTCAAGACCAGCTCTTTGGTGCTGAGCTGCTCCCCTTCCTCTTCGGCAACAATGGACGCAGAGAGGTTCAAAGAGCGCATGCCCAAGGTCAACGACTCAATCAACGCCACTGTGCCCCTGATGATCGGCCGCTTCAGAATAGGATAGCGGGAGCCTAAAGATTGCAGCCGCTCTTCATGGAGGCTGATTTCCTTCTTAGGGGTCCGGACGGCGATGGCCATCCCCAGCCTGCCCCGCATCATAACCCCTTCGATGACCGCCTGGCCCCCGTAACTGTACTGTTCACCCACATTCGGCACTTCCCTTCAGCAGATTGGCAGCTTGGGCGATGCTGCCTACAGGACCTAACAGCAGAACCATATCTCCCGGTTTAATGACGTCTTCGCCGCCAGGTACGACGATGTCCCTGCCGGACCGGTGAATCGCCAGCACGTTTGTCTGGTAAGTCTCCCGCAGGCGCAGCTCCCGCAGGGTTCGGTCGACCAACGGACAGTTCTGAGCAACATTGACTTCGGCCAAGGCTAAATCCGTCTCCATTTTCAGCACTTCCCGGAAGGGCTGCATCTCCAGGGGCAGCTCATAGGCGAAGCTGCGCAGGGTCTTGTAGCCCCGCGGCAGGAGGGAGCGAGTGATGAGCCCCATCGCCAAGCCGACCACCCAGCCGGCGAGAAGCGCAGCAAAGGTGCCAACGGCGATAGTGAGGACTACGGGGGCCATTTGGTCGAAGAGGCTGCCCGAACCCAAAGGATTGGCAAGGAGCCGTTCAAAGACGGTCAGGCCGCCCACAATGGCCACATAGCTGGAGATGTTGCCGCGAACCCTGATCGCAAACGTATATGCCAGGCCAACCAAGAGCACGCCGGCGATGGGCGCCGGAAAACCCAAACGCACTCCCAAACCAAAGGCCAACCCGAAGGCAAGACCCATCATCAATACGAAGGCCGTGCCGGTGATGCGGGGCAGGAGCACCCGGATGAACTGGCGCCAGTGGCGCAGGCCAAAGGAGATGCTGGGCATAGCCACAATCAAGTCAAAAGGAAGCAATGCAACGAAAATGGCGACGAAGGAAGAGGGCAGCCCCGGGATCCCGACGACGAAATAATATGCTAGGCCCACCGTCAGGGCCTGCGCGAATCGAATAAGCAGAATCGGCCACTTATCTTTCCCCTTGCCCATGTGCACCACCTCCTAATCCCCCGCTACCATGTACTCCGCCAGCCGATTGGCTAAGATGCGGGGCATGATGACCTTCATGTGGATGCCCTGGTTCGTATAGTGCTCTTCCAGAACCTGCCCCCGGTCATGGAGGTAGCCGACAAGATCTCCCCGGTCGTAAGGAAGATGGAAGGCGGCTACCACCGTCGGTTCGGGAAGGAGCCTGCCCACCGCATCGAGCAGCTCAGGGATGCCCCAGCCGTGCCTGGCGGAGATGAGGACTGCATCGGGATGCCCATTCCGAAGCCGCGCCCTTTGATCTGGGCTGAGCAGGTCAACCTTGTTGAAAACCGTCAACAAAGGATGGAAGCCGGCCCCCAGCTCCTCAAGGACCTGAACGACGGCCATGCACTGCTTCTCCCAGTCGGCTCGCGCAGCATCGATCACGTGGACGAGGACGTCGGCTTCGACCACCTCCTCGAGGGTCGCCCGGAAGGCAGCCACCAACTGGTGGGGCAGCTTGCGGATGAACCCGACGGTGTCCACCAGCAGGATCCTGCGATTATCAGGCAGGACGGCCCGGCGGACCGTCGGATCGAGGGTGGCAAAGGGCTGATCTTCGACGAACACATCGGCCCCGGTGAGGCGATTGAGGAGGGTCGACTTGCCCGAGTTGGTATAGCCGATCAAGGCCACCGTCGGGAGAAGTCCCCGCCGCCGGCTTCGCCTCTGCAAAGAGCGGCGGCCCCGAACTTGGTCCAGGGCCCGCCTGAGGTGGGCGATGCGCCGGCGGATCCTGCGGCGGTCGGTCTCTAAGCGGGTTTCGCCCGGTCCCCTGGTGCCAATGCCGCCGCCAAGGCGGGAAAGCTCAGTTCCCAAACCCGTCAGCCTGGGCAGCAGATAGTTGAGCTGAGCAAGCTCCACCTGGAGTTTGCCTTCTTTGCTTTGGGCCCTTTGGGCGAAGATGTCGAGGATCAGCTGGGTGCGGTCAAGAACCTTCACCTGCAGCATATTCTCCAGGTTGCGGGCTTGGGCCGGGCTCAGCTCATCGTCAAAGACGACCAGGCTCGCCCTTTCCGCCTCTATTTGCCAGCGGATCTCGTCGACCTTGCCCAGGCTCACGTAGGTGGCGCCATCAAGCTGGCTGCTGGTCTGCACCACCCGGCCGACAGCCAGGCCGCCGCTGGCCTGCAAGAGGAGGGCCAGCTCATCGAGGGATTCCAAGAGGTCTGCCAGGGACTGGCCCTTTTGGATGCAGCCCACTAGAATGCCCCGCTCATTGGGCCCTTGGGACATCTATCTTACCCCTCCCATACTACTTGGCATTATAGATAATTATATGGGTTTGGGTCTGCGCCAACAAGTCTATCCTGCATCAACTCCTATTCCAAGTATGGCAGCATATTCTCATCCACCGTGGTCATCGGTTCATCTTCCAACACGGTGATCAAGCCTTCATCGTGGAGGATCTTGATCACCTCAAACAGGGACTCCCTGTCCTCTGGAGGCAGGTCCCTGACGTAGCGGTTGATCTCTTCAGGGGATGCATTGTTGACGAACCTGACCCCTCCGTATTTGACGTATTTCGCATCGGGCACAATACATTCCTCCTTCCTCGCCGTGCGAGGGAAATGCCCCGCAAGCGGCGAATAGTCACGGGGGTGATTCCTTTGCGGACCATAGCTCACGTGGACATGGATGCCTTTTTCGCTGCCGTTGAGATCCTGGATAATCCGTCCCTGGCCGGCAAGCCGGTGATCATTGGCAGCCGCGATTCCCCGCGGGGGGTGGTGTCCACCTGCTCGTACGAAGCCCGCGCCTTTGGCGTCCACTCGGCCATGCCAATTCGCAGAGCCATCGAGCTGTGCCCCCACGGAGTGTTCATCCCGCCCCGCCATGATCGCTACCATGAAGTATCCCAAGCTCTTTTCGTCCTCCTGCGGGAGTTCAGCCCCCTGGTGGAGCCCCTCTCCATCGACGAAGCCTTCCTCGACATGACGGGCTGTGAGCATTTCTATTCTTCCCTGGAGGATATGGGGCAAACGATCAAGGACGCTATCAGGCAAAGACTTAAACTTAGCGCCTCCGTCGGCATCGCCGGCAACAAGTTCTTGGCCAAACTTGGGTCAGGGCTGCAAAAGCCCAACGGACTGGTGATCATCGGGGAGGGACAGGTCGAAGAGGTCTTAGCTCCCCTGCCGGTTGACGTCCTGTGGGGAGTAGGCGCCAAGACAACCAGGGAGCTTGCGCGGCTGGGGATAAGCACTGTCGGGCAGCTAAGAGGGGTCCCGGAGGAATGGCTCGTCCGCAAGTTCGGGAAAATGGGCAGACAGCTTTTTCTCTTGGCAAGGGGGATCGATGACAGGCCTGTGGAATGCGAGTGGGAGGCCAAGTCACTAGGGGCAGAAAACACTTTTCCCGCCGACCTTTTCGACGTCAAGGTCCTTGAAGCGGAGCTGCTGCGCCTCTCGATGCAGGTTGGCAGGAGGCTCCGTCAGGGGAATCTAAGCTTTCGGACCCTCACCCTCAAGGCCCGCTATCCCGATTTCACCACTTTGACCAGGAGCAAGACCAAATCCAGCTGGCCTAGGGATGATTGGTCCATCTTCGCCGGGGCCCGGGAGCTGCTGCACACCCTAGATCTCACCAAGGGCTTTCGGCTCCTTGGGGTCTATTTGACAGGTCTTTATCCATTTAGGCAGCTGGACCTCTTGGAGGAGGAACGGAGCCGGCTGACGACAGTCATTGACGAGCTGAATGAAAAATGGGGCAGGACCGTCATTGGTCCAGCAAGGGTTTGGGAGGCTGATGATTGAGAGAGCCCAGGCTTTAGCCTGGGCCCTTGGTGTTTCTTATGCCTGTTTCTTCATCATCCTTGCCCCGCTGGGGTAAGGGTAGCGCTGCCGCTCAAGTTCAGCCCGCAGCCTGCGGTTGAGGATCCGCAGGTAGGTTCCCTTCATCCCCAAGGAGCGGGATTCAATCACATTCGCCGAGGAGAGCTTCCGCAGGGCGTTGACGATCACTGAGCGGGTAATGCCAGCTTCATCAGCGATCCGGCTGGCCACCAAGAGGCCTTCATCGCCCTCCAGCTCATCGAAGATGTACTGCATGGCCACAATTTCGGAGTGGGATAGACTCTTGATAGCCGAGCGAGCCATCCTCTTTTCGATCTCCTCGTCCTCTTCCTCTTCGGCCAGGCCATGGGAGATGACCATGCCAATGACGGTTCCGGCAAACTCGCCGATGATGACATCATCGTCGTTGTACTCGCCCTCGCTCTTGAGCACCAATAGGCTGCCGACGCGCTGTCCGGAGCCGATGACGGGCACCAGCAAGGCATGTTCCTCGTTCACCACAGCAGCTGCCTCGGGACCCCAAGAAATGGCCCCTACCTTAAGCAGGCTCTCGTTTAGCTCTTCAGGCATCCAACCGCTATCCAGCCAATCGGCATCGAAGGGGGTATTCTCAAAGCCATCCATTAGCGAATAGCCGAGGATTTTGCCTTTCCGGCTGATGATGTACACATTGGCATCATCAAAGGCATGGCGGAGTCCCTCCGCAAGTTCGTTGAAGTCCACGGCGTTGCCTTCATTCTGCAGAAGGCTAGTGAACTTCTTTGTTCTTCTCAACATCGTCGGGTCTTCCTTTCTGTTTATATGTTTTTGGTAAATCCTTTTCTTAATCCTCATGGGCAGGGCGCTTTTCCTCACAACAAAAAGCGACTGATGTCGCCCTCCCTCGGAACGTGGAATTGTGTACAATTACACAAAAGTTGTTGACTGAAATAATTATACTCGAGGGAAAAGGGCTTGTCAACATATTGTGTGAACGAAATTTCAATCCCCGGACACGACCCCCCACCAACATTATTCGTCAACTTCCCACAAATGGCACGGAACATGTTGCAACTGTGACAATTTTATGGACACTATTCTAACGGATCTTGGACAATAGTCAAGTACTATCGTCTACATTGTTCCCAATTCACAAGAAAAAATATGCTGCGTGTCCGGGGGCCGGGACTGATTCCCAGCCTTGATAAGCATCGGTACACAA